>TARA_B100000674_G_scaffold134176_1_pt1 | contig 49304 bp, 25 predicted proteins | sample TARA_B100000674 | Tara Oceans TARA_B100000674 (sample SAMEA2622759) | marine metagenome | biome: marine biome (ENVO:00000447); feature: surface water layer (ENVO:00002042); material: "saline water (ENVO:00002010), including plankton (ENVO:xxxxxxxx)" | depth 5 m | reverse complement strand
TTGTAAAGTAGTAGGCATATCTGTCGATGCACCATTTTCCAACGCCGCCTTTGCCAAGTCGAATGGTATTGAGTTCCCATTGCTGTCTGACGTTCACCGATCTGTAATTGATGCCTATGGAGTAGGTTACGAGAACTTCGTGATACAGGGTTACAAGGTGGCCACAAGATCGGTGTTCCTCGTCGAGCCCGATGGGAAAATAAGCTACGCATGGGCAGCCGATAATCCAGGTATCCAACCGGATTATTCGGATGTCATGTCACATATCTCTGGTGATTGAGCGAAGTCAATCTTCCTCTGGACGCTGCATCCCTCGTGCCCCAACAATCACTAGGTAGATTGCTACCAAATAAAGTGCAACTGCGAGGAAATCTGCGAGATCATCCGAACTTCCTTCAGCCGCTGTACCAAAGTCCGTCCAGTATAGTACTCCCTGGTTGTCAAGAACCGCGGCGACAAACTCATCAGCATCTTCATTCGATATCTCAGAGGAAGTGTGTATCTCGAATACGGGCACTGTGTCTTCGTTGATAGTCGGGTTCATCATTCCCGGGCCTCTTAGATCCAAGTGGAAGGTCGACATGCTCTTGCCGTACATCGCAATGCCTGTTATCTCTTCAACATAAATGTCAACATTTGACTCGAAGTATACTGGCAAGGCGCCGGGGAGAACATCGACGACAGTGCCAGATCCGACCAATTTAGCCTGTATTTGATTTGCTGTTGGGTCTAATGCTACCCTGTGATGGACCATCGGTATGCCCTTGAATTCAATGTTCCCGACAACCTCGGTCTCCGCCAAAGCATAACCGACAAGGTTGACTTTTTGACTTTCATCGACATCTGGAACAATACCTCCGATTGCATCCGTCTGATCAGTGAAGTCGTTGCCCACGTGTGCGGTGAGCAGGCCAAATGTAGCATCCTCAGCCGCTGCAGATCTCCATGGCATGTCTGAGCCCATCCCATATATGTCACCAGTTTCGGCATCCACATATCCTTCGGACACCCTCATACCAGGTGTACCGCCGGTGGCTGATGTTGTCTCTTCATAGACACTGTAGTCACCAGTGGACAAACCACCGCTACCATAGTATGTAGCGTTGGTCTCAAGGCTGACCCAGCTGTTCGCGGATCCATACAGCCCGGTGAGCACAGGATCCGACCAACCGTAGAGCCAGTTAGTTATCGATTGGGTGGTTAGAGGTCCGGCTCCATACTGGAAATTTAATAGAAGCCCTACGACTTGTTCGAACATCAGATCTTTTACCCATGATCTCAGTAGCGCTGCGTCTTCGACCGAGATCCCGTACATGTTAGAGACATACATGTCATTCCACTCCATCTGCATTCCGCCGGTTGCAGGACCTGTTGCAGTCATTGGGAATGACATTCCTGATAGTTCTCCGTACATGAACATGGTAGCCACATTGGGGTCCGTTAGAGCGTAGGGTCCAGTGTAGAGAATTTCATCCACCTTCTGGATCGGCAGGTTCGCGCCCTCACCCGCAGCGAGACCTCTATTCATTCCTACAGGGATATTTACACCGAGCAATGGATCCATTCCTCCGAAGGACATTTTCCACCATGTGTCAGAGTTGATCGTTCCTGCACCTGCCGGATTTAGAATCCTGAGCGGGAATTCTGATGTTCCCAACTGCCAGTCCCCTGGCCAGTAAGCTACATCCGCCAATGTCTCCAGACCTGGTAGGTTGTATTCTTCAATCAGCGCTAGCGGCTGGGGGGGGCTGGATGTGAGTGGTAGTAACATCAGAACGACGCCATACAGTGGTATACCCCCAAGGTCTTGTTCAGCTAGAATCCCAGCAGGATACCCCGAAGCTGCATTGGTGCCGTACAGGAAGTACTCCAAGTCGTCTTCTGGGAAATCATAGCCAGTTAGAACTTCTACCCTGTGTCCGTTGTCGGTAGCCACGTCGGGATGTATTCCTGCTCCGAATTGTTGCATCTTGAGCGCTGCTCCGGCATAGACGGCCCAGTCCATCAGGTTGGTCTCGACTGGATCAGTCGATCCATACCCTAGGAGATCAGCTCTCAGGGGCGTAATTTGTGGGCTTGGGGCACCCCATGCTGCAACCATCCAAGGACCGTAGTCGCAAGTTAGTGCCATGCAGACACCGCTTGTCGGGTCAGTTGCTGTGTGGAGTATGGATGTTGCAGAACTGGTGAAGTCTGGCGTGGAATCCATAGCGCCAAGTGCAGTTCTCTCTGCATCGCTCAGAGTGGCATTCCATGCTGCGAAGAATCCATCCATCACCATTGCATCAGACATAGCGGCTACTTGAGCCCCGTCTAAAGCGCCACCGGTCATTGCGTCGACAGCCACGTTTGTGGAGTCAACAATGCCTTGAATGTCATCGGCAGTTTCCATGCTAGGAGCCAAGTACATCATGTCGTATGTCACCATACCTCTGGTGAAACCCGCCTTGGCAAACTCCTCTCCGTACGTAATGCCAGTAGAAATGCCAGCTACTCGCTGTGTGTTCCAGAGGATATTTTGGTTAGTAATCATGGTGTCACCGGACATAGACTGGTGCTCAACCCCCATGTCATCTACCCAGACGCATTCTGAGCAGTGCTCAAAGACATCATAAGAGGAATAAGTTATGGTCCCGCCTTCTTCATCCCATTCCAGCATTTCATTGTGAACTGTCACGTTGTAGATAAACGGCCCCATCTTGGTCAGCTCTGGGCCTGCAGTCCCCCCGACTACTTCCTCGGGGTTGGTAATTGAGTATGCGAAGTAAGACCTTTGAGATGTTGATTCTACCCAACTTTCATCGCCGGTGTAATCTTCCTCATCATCGTAACTAGAATCCACTCGCTCCTGAACGGTGTCCAAGGTGGCTTGAGACACGTATGGTGCGAGTGCAAATGCATTCAATCCAATCAGAATTATTCCAACAATTAGGTAGGTCGTAGAGCGGTTGCTAGACATGTTATCGTACGTGGCTGGAGGCCTTTCCCGAATAAGTGTTTTAGTCAACACCTGCTGTTTTGGGTGTTACCGCCTCAGGACAGTCAAGATTTTAGGAATCAAAACATGGTTTTGTCGCCGGTCCCGAAATCTAATGTTATTGAGAAGATCCAAAAATACATTGCCTTGTGTCCTTCATAGGACCCGTAGCTCAGTTGGTTAGAGCGCCCGGCTCATAACCGGGTGGTCATCGGTTCAAATCCGGTCGGGTCCACCATTAACAAAACATCGTAGGCCGTGGGGATCATATTCAGACCCCAGAAAAGGGCGATATTGGATTCATGTGTTAAGAACCGCTAAATACGGCCTCTCCGGAGATGACTGAACATGTCCGGGCGCAAGTCAGCACGAGGGGCTGTCATGATACTTGTTGTGTACGTCCTAAGTACATGGGCCGGAGCAGCTGTTGTACAGGCTCAAGGCGCAGTCCCTGACATCACACTGACGTGCTCACAACCATCTCCAATTGACGTCGAGCCCGGTGCACCAAGGTCGACCATTGTAAATTGCAATCTAGAGAACCCCTCTGTTCATCAGGTCAAGGTGGAAATACGAATTCAAGCAGGGAACCTAGCGTATTCAGGACCTGCAAGCGTGACTGTCGGAAACGGGCTATCTGCCTCCTTCCAAGTCACCCTGAGAGCAGACCTTCGAGCACCAGAAGGCTCGCAGACCGTGGCTATAACCGCCGAGGTGACCCAGGCAAACGGAGTACCCGTCACCAGCTCACCCTCAACATACACAGTTTTAGCCATAATCCGTCAATTTAGCAGACTTCGCGTGGAAAGTGACGTCGCATTTATCCAACTGAGGCCAAAGGTCGACACAAATCTGGTCTTTGCCGTTTACAACGATGGGAACGCTATGGATAGATTTGCCATTGGTATAGATAACAGGGAGGAATTGAATGATGAAGGATTCCAACTGAGCATCCCCCTCGTCTCGGTAGAGATAGAATCAATGGCTCCGCCACAGAAAATATACGTTCAAATGAGGACTCCAAAAAACCAGGGCTGGACTGACAAGTACTATAATTTGAACTTCAAAGCAACTAGTGACTACTCAATCAAGACCGTCGGTGTCGCCGATTATCAAATACAGACAATGACAATATACATTCGGGGCATATACCTACCAGGATTCGAGTTAGTTGGGACAATGATGATTTCTGCATTGGCTGCCGCTGCATTGGCGGGCAGGAACGGTCGCCAATCAGCCGACGAGGATATTGTCGATGCCGATGGTAACGTTACTCCTTTGAGCTCGTCTATATTTTGAACGAGCCTTCCTCTGGAACGCACAGTCGACTGTTTCATAACCAATCGGCGAGCGTAATCCCCCATCATGGCGAGCGGCGGACTCCTTGAAAAGGCAGCACAACAACAAACTGGCGAACCTAAACTGACGTCGGGCACATCAAAATCTGATTCGGCGGATAGCAGTGGAAATGGCATTGCAAGATTGGCCACTATGATCTCCGTTGGCATGGTATTGCCCTTTTTCATCATGATGTGGTTTGGAGGAGTTTTTCTTGGCCAGAGTGCAGGCATTTTAACTGCCGCAGTCCTGTTGATCTCCTCAGTAGCGATTTGGTTCCTAATCGGCAAGCCTCGACCTTCCTCTGTTCACACAATAGCCATCGGCATGTCCTGCATACTATTGCTATCAAGTAACCTAGCAATTTCTATTTTATTAACCGGAGAAATGTCCCTAGGTGAAATAAGACACGATGCTGATTCTGACGAAGTCGTTGTGTTGGTCCGTCAAAGCGGCGGCTCCGGTAATTACGACGCGGAGGTTTCAATCACTCAGGGGTCGTATGTTTACGATGCTAGTATGACATTGTCTCTGGACAGGAGTGACTCCCAAGGCGAGTACGGATGGTTGAGGATACCAGTCGATTCGTTCTATAATGAGAACGCCCTTCCGCAGTCAGATTATTTGATGTCACTGAAAGTTGACGGAAAAACATGGACAAGGACACTCGACGCCAACGTGCTGTCGAGGACCATCACGGGCGTGGATGTGTCAGCTACACCGTCTTTCAAGACCCAAGATTGTGAGGGGTCTCAAAAAGACCAATGCCTTGCAGGGGTCGCTCTGAGTGTGACAGCCGGCTTGATAGGGTCGTCTCAGGATTTCATAGCCCCAATGCCTCTAGCAGACTACGGATTGTCAGTAACAATGCAATTAGAAGGGTCAACAGCCATACAATACCCCTCAATCGAAGTCCAACAGACCATTGCTAGCTGGCAATCAGTCGGAGGGGAGTTCGGGTCTGGAAGCGGCTTCATTGGAGACGGCGGGTCAACCATGTCTCTTGCTGGTAGCGTCGAGGCCAACGACATATCGAGGTCAATTATACTGAAGGGTGATTGGGATAATTCCGACTACGGATGCTATCAGTTGACCGTCACCGGAACCAACATGGAACCATGGTCACAGACTAGTATCGACCACACCACATATTACATGTACGAAGAAACCAACAGGCTGGAAAACGGTCAATACAGTTCGGAGAGCTGGACCGAGGTCAACTCATGTTGACCGTAATCGCCTGATCACATACCACCCGAAACCAAGTATCGCCACTCCAATCACGATCAATGCTGGCAGAACGCTTCCACTCCCTGTATCCGGTTGATCCTCAAACGTCACGTAAGGGCCACTCAAGGTACCTCCCCCCCATTTTGTCTCGTCAACAAGCTGGCTTGGAGTGATTATTTCGCAAACAAGGGAGAAGTAACCTTCATTCACTGGAGTCCATATTATTGGGAAAGTAGATTCACTGTTGGATTCCACTAGACCGCCAACATATGAGTCTCCTATTGACTGCCTCATCCCACTATCCATATCGTTGCAAACGAAGTAAACGAAGGCCGCAGCATTTCCAGAATTGATGATTGTGACATTAGCCAACCATCCGGAATTTGGATCAGCACTCAGGGATTCATAATCAATTATTTGGTCAAATTCGATGAACGGCTCGGACCATGTTACCACGTCCGAGGATCCTCTGGAAGCATCCAATGTCGTTTTGTTCCAATCGATATTGACCACTCCACCATACTCAAGGCCGCCACCACTTGGATTCCACGCGGTTCGATATGACTCAGTGCTTAGATAGGCTTCTTCGGCCCAAACAGGGGAGATGGCAAATTCCTGTGAGGTCTCTGACCAGCCAATTTCCACGGTCCTTTCAATGCCCTGACCGACCACACCTACGCCAAATTGGTCAGTTGATTGAACGCCGAGGGAGGACATGGTTGGACCCAGACCGTGAACAATATAATCAACTTCACTTGATGCGAACTCAACCTTTTGTGGCCCGACTCTACGCTCCCATCGGTCAGTTAGGCCGTCGCTCCAATCGACTTCTTCAAATGTGAATTCGGTAGAGGGTCCGAGTCGCACATCGTGATCCTCAAGGCTCCATCCAATTGTACTGTTGGCAATGGAAAGTGAAGACGAGGGAGACTGGACGATAAGTGGAGTAGAACGGTTGAATGATGTATTTGAAATGGAGGCAAAGCCATCTATTTGCCACGTACCCCCTATAATCGAACTTTCAATAATCTCCACTGTACCGTCAGAAACAATGGAAAAGCCACTGGAACCGAAGGGACGCATGTTTTTGGTTTTGAGATCAGTGGGCACGAGAATCTCGGTGGTTCCATCATCGAATTCCAGTTCTATCTCACTTATACCGACACTAGATGAGGGAAGCCCGATCACAGTTATCCACGTATCTGAATCACCGCCTGCGAACTGAATTGTTGCTCCATCATTGGTCCCATATATTGAATCAGAACCGTCCAGTAAAAACTCAAGTCCGAAGAAAGACGAGTCATTTGCAGGTATCAGGTGCACGTAAAAATCTTCAAAATAAGACCCAGCAGGGATCATGAATGATGAGGCTCTTTCGCCAGGACCATATCCAAATCCAACAATTCCTGTGGGCGGGGAAGACGCTATTATTTGTGAATCCCTGATTGTCAATGAGCCTCCCTCTTCAACTCTGATAGTGGATCCAAGGCCCATTTTCACCTCTGCACCCTCAATAGTCAACGAGCTCCCCGCTGTTACTGTAATAGATCCTGTGTGACTTCTATCCGTATCCCACGTTAAGTCCGAATTTATGTCACCCTCAGCGGCGCTGACAGCCAAGGATGAAACGAGCATTAGGGCAACAAGCATGTTAGATGTTAGGGCGCTCATGGTTGTCTGAGTGCATACAAGGACATCAACATCACCCTAGTTAGGGCATAGTTCAAGCCCATGGTCCGATCGTAAGGTACATGGACGGGGTAGTTTTCCCTTCAACGGGCCTTTATGATGTTGCATTGAACATTGCTTCGGTGATAATTCTGTTCGGCCCAGCTTACTTGGCAAATACAGGAGCGATGCTCTTCGGAAAATGGATTCCGGACCTATTTGGTGTCGGCAATCACAAAATAGACTCCGGCAAAAATTGGTATGACGGGAACAGGGCTCTGGGAGACGGCAAGTCCTGGGAGGGTCTGATAGGAGGAGCGGCAGTGTCTTCTTGTCTGACGGTGGCAGCCCACAAATTATGGGAGGGGAACACCACATCATCAAACAGGCCATTTTTAGACCCATTGGCTATTCTTGAACCTGAATCTTGGTATCATTTTGATGACTTATGGATATCCGCGGCCATCATAGGTTTCATACTTGGAATGTCTTGCATGATCGGAGATAGTGTTGGATCTTTTGTAAAGAGGAGGAAAGGCCTGAGGAGGGAGGGGGACGTATCATCCAAAGCGCCCTTGTTGGATACTCTCCCTTTCGCATTTGCAATACTCCTGTCCACACTCATACTTTTCAAGGACACAATTTACTTTGAAAGTTCGGTCAGACCATACGCGGTAGCACTTCTGGTGCTAACTCCAGCAATTCATCGAATGACCAACATTTTGGGTTATAAAATCGGATTGAAATCAGTACCCTACTGACGAATTGAGTCATATGCTCCACCTTCGTCCGAGGCACATGCAAAACGGCACTGTGCTCGTCGTCGGCTCCGGTGGAAGGGAACACGCAATTGTAATTGGGCTTGAAAGGTCAGAATCCGTTTCCAACATTCACATCACGCCGGGCAATGCGGGAACCGGGTCCATTGGAACCAATCATGACATCCAAGCCGATGATCTGGAGGGAGTCTGCGAATTAGCTAAGGCAATACAGGCCGATCTTGTGGTGATCGGACCAGAGGGTCCACTGGTTGCGGGCCTCGCTGATTTGATCAGGAGTATGGGGATTCCATGCTTCGGACCAAACGCCAGTGGCGCAAAAATAGAAGGCTCGAAACAACACGCCAATGAACTGATGAATAAATTGAGCATTCCCACAGCACAGTCGATGGTCACAAAAGATCTAGAACGGATTCAAACTGTTTTGAGTGAGACTCCGCCTCCATGGGTGCTGAAAAGGGATGGATTAGCCGCCGGGAAGGGCGTAACAGTCACATCAGATGTCCAAGTTGCCCTCGAAGCAGCAAGCAATGCAATCAATACGGACGGAAGAGTCATAATCGAAGAGTACATGCATGGAGAAGAGGCTTCTATTCTTGTCTTGATGGATGAATCAGGATATATCGTCCTGCCGCCTAGTCAAGACCACAAGAGGGTGAAGGACGGAGATTTGGGTCCTAACACTGGAGGAATGGGAGCATATGCCCCTGCCCCTGTGGTTACTGAAGACGTGATGTCCAGAACCGTCGATCAAATAATTAAACCAATGTGGCAGTACTTTAGAGGACTCAAAGAACCTTACAGAGGATGCCTTTACGTGGGTCTCATGATATCAAATGGCATCCCAAGGGTTGTAGAATTCAACGCGAGGTTCGGGGACCCTGAAACACAAGTTACCTTACCATTGGTGAACTCTGATATCGGACTTCTTTTGCTTTCGGTGTCCCAAGGTAGAGTGGGCCAGTTCGAGATTGATCTGAGTCCATTGCATGCTGCCACGGTGGTTCTTGCCTCTGAGGGGTACCCAGGGGATACCAAGATAGGACGACCGATAATTGGATTGAATGAAGGAAATGACGACGAATGGACATACATTTATCACGCGGCAACTACCAAAGAATCTGGAAAATATATTTCCTCAGGTGGTAGAGTTGTTAGCGTCACAGGAATATCTCACAGTCTGGAAGACGCTCTCCGAAAGTCGTATGAATCGATTAAAAAAATCAACTTGGAGGGTAGCCACTACAGATCAGATATCGGCCAGAGGGCCCTCCGAAAGCGTTGATATGAAGCCAAATTGAAGTGCTATTTTGGGCAATGGAACCGTCCCGCTTAAATGGAGAGGCAAGGTGGCCGCGATGCTGGACAGCCTCGGCTGTACTGGGTGAACAAAATGAAAGACGAAAACGGCAACACTGCAGCAGGCGACTTCAGGGGTACATTAGGCGGGCCAATTTTGATGGCTGCGAGCCTATTTGTGTTCTTGATAGCCGCTCAGGTATCGGGACAGAATGGATGGACGGATGAATTAAGCCTCCTCGCTCTACCTGCCACGGCCGCCATCGGTGCGGCCCTCGGGAGGATTAGCTCGGAGCACACTTCTGGTATCAAAGTGGATCGCTCTATCATCACTTCCTGTTTGATCATCCTCCCGCTGTTGGGCACCTTGATTGCACCGGTTTATCTCTGTCTCACTCTACTGGTATCTGCCTTGGGTACCCACATACTAACATCTAGAGGCAGGGTCATGGAAGCAAATCTACTAATTGGTGTTTTGATAGCACTCCTCTTTGCAATAATACACTCCGTCACTACGGCAACTCCAGATGAAGCTCCTGTAAACGCCACAAGGGCTTACCTCGGAGCAAAATTTTCCACCATGTTTTCTGTACTGGCCTTCGGTTCTATCTACGGGGTATTAATCCTGTCGAGGACACTGGACAAAAAAAGCGATGCTGGCATGCTAGCTGAATTCCCATTTGAGTTGAACAACAAATCCACTCATATCGCTGCAGGAGCCTTCATGACCTCCTTAGTGATTCCAATGATCTGGATTTCAGTTATCAATGACCCCCAAACCTACGAAGAGGGAGCCCATCTGGGTCCTATATGGGGTCTCTTTTCTGCAGCAATAGTGCTCATTGTAGCGATGTTCAAAACAGAAAGGTGGAACGTACTCGCTGGTGTATTGGCCCTCAACTGGGTTTTGTTCTCGCTCGGTCGCCTCAATGACCTTGGAGTTCAGGGATTCCCCAATGCGCTGTCCGACGATGGATCGTATTCCATGGTCCTCTGGTTCTTGATTGTGTTTTGGGCAAATGTGGGTATAATCATGATGGCCTCGAAAGGCTACATCGGGGCAATGGCCCCACTCAGAGAACATTCTGCTCTACGGAATTGGTGGAAGGCTCACAACTACACAATTCTTGTTGGGATGGCCGTGATTGTCGCATTCGTAATCCGGGTTGTTTGGAATGTTGTACCTGCAATGAACGCGCAAGTAATCGGTGAATGGGACATGTCAGGGGGTTCCGACCCATGGTACATGAAGAGGATAATAGATTACGTAGCGGTCGAGAGAGCACATTTGGTATTCGATGCGGATCGGAACTACCCAGTCGGAGGTTTGAACCCTAGGCCACCTCTATTTTCATGGTCTCTTGCAATGGGGGGAATCTTCCTCTCGTGGCTTACAGAAATGCCACTAGAAGAGGCTGTTTGGTGGTCAGTAGAGACACAACCAGCCGTCTGGGGCGCTCTAATAGTCATACCACTCGCGGGCATGGCTAGGAGGTTCCACTCGCCGCTCGCTGGAATCGCAGCATCTTGGTTAATCGCTCTCATGCCCGGCCACATCACTCACTCCACCTTCGGCCTAGCCGATCACGACTCGTTTGCGATGTTCTTCCTGACCTTCGGATTCTACTGGTGGATAAGGTCCATGATGGAAATGAAACAGCAAAGAATTTTTTCTCGCACATCATGGAATCCAGCTTACTTATTGGCTGGTGCCAGGGTCATGTGGCGGGATCAAAAGGCCTCAATGACACACGCAACAATGGCTGGATTATTCTTTGCTGTAGCTGGCTTGGCATGGAAAGGGTTTGTGTTTGCCCCAGGAATTATCTTTCTGGCGTATTCAGGCATAGTCTTTCTAAATCTCTTCCGAGGGAGAGATGCCCTACCCATCACATCAGCAATGTTACAGATGCTAACAACCTCCATCTTGATTCCTTTACCATTCTACATATGGCCGGGAATGAACCTACTCACAAACCCGAGTGGAATGGCTCCCCTCCTATACATGCTGGTTTTCACAATTGGTCTGGGTTATGTCGTCTCGGCTTCTAGAGACAAACCATGGCTACTCGTATTCACTTTGACTGCAACCCTCTCGGGAACTGTCCTGAGTATACTATATGTGTTGCAAGCTCTAGATTACTACGCTGGATGGGACATCCTCTTCACAGGCGGATTTTACTTTTCCAAGAATAAAGTGTTCTCGACCATCGGGGAAGCACAAGCACCTGATCGCGGGATACTATTCGCATCCTTCGGACCGATTGTCACAATAGCCGCGATCGGTTACGGACTTATCCTCATGTGGAGGGGCGGAAGGAAGGAAAATGCGGCTGCTTTTTCCTTGGGGACCTGGGTTGTAGTGGCCTCGTACATGTCTTGGACAGCTGGAAGATTCATCTTTAATGCGGCACCTCCGATGGCCGTTGTTGGGGGCATAGGACTAACTGCAATGTGGGCCTATGCAAACCCATCTGAATTCAACAAAATCTGGAAAAGGAGTGGAATTGGCTCACCTCGCGCACGATTCAACAGCACCTTTTCAGCAAGCAGATCCAAGCCCGGTGTCCCTGCAGCACTCATGGTCTTGCTCATAGTTTTCTCCCAACATGCCACATATGGCATCGACTCGGGGATACCTAGAGGAGATTCTTCAGCCGGGGAAGTGGACGAGGCGATTCAGGGGATAATGCCCGATGTACTGAGATACGAGGTGCTTGGCTTCTCAGTCCTGAACTCCAATCAATACAACCCCGACTCCAGGTGTACAAGCGGTTGCTGGTATCTCGGTACATTCGGACCGGGATTCAACGGCGGTGGCTGGAATATGGCCTATCAGTGGCTCTCAGAACAAGACTCAACCACACCTTTCACCGAACGTCCAGCTTTCCTATCATGGTGGGATTATGGCTTCCAAGCCTTAGCTCATGGACAGCATCCAACTGTGGCAGATAACTTCCAATCTGGTATACCTGTCTCCGGAAATATGCTCCTTAGCTCAGGTCAAGAAGACGTGATCGCGCTCATGATAATGAATGCGTTGAGAATCGGCGGAGTCTCCGACGAAGAAAACAAAGCAGCCCTAGGCTCATATCTAGAAGTTGAACAGATCAGAGAACTGGAACGTATTCACGCCATGAGTGCCGCAGATGTGGAGGATCGTTCGCTGGCATTGATCCATACTGAGGGAGATGTCCAACTCCTACACGGGTCTTACCTCGATCCAAGTGGTATCCCACTCACACCTGGATGGTATGTTCTTGAGGATGGCCAGATTGTTGGCGAAAGGATGGATGACGAATCAACCGCAATGAGCCTTTTCAACACCACAAGGTCCTCTCAAAATCCATTTTCTGATAGCCCAACCCACTATTTATTTGGTGATTACAGATACACCGCCGACCTAATAGATGACTACAACGACCTCTCGACCGGGATCCATCGAAATAACGCCAAGCTCGCTGTCGGCAGGGCATTCTTGACTCACGTTCTCGAATTATCGGACCTAGTTGGTTTGATGTCAGACCTATCCTCTATTCACCGGGATGTGCAGACTTACGATGGTCGTATTGGAGATACCGTACAGAGGAACACAGAAGTCCGATATTTTGCCGTCGACGACAGACTCTACCCACTCGGCGGATTGTTCTACGAGGGTTATAATTACCACGGAGGCCAAACAACCGGTATCTTTTATGCACCAACCACATTGGCAGGATTGGATCCAGAGGATTACATATCAAGCAGCTATCTAACAAGAAGGGGAGATGGCCCCATTATCCCGAGATCTGCTGGTGAATACGAACAAGAGTACCTCGACGACATTGTAAGACAGCAATCTGGGGCCATAACTGACCAGAACCAAATCATATCCCTGGAGGACATAAACTACGTTCAGGAAGAGGCTTTCTTCGAGACATTCTTGGCTAGAATCTACGTTGGTTATGGCACGACGACGCTCGGTCTAAACAGTGATAATTCCGGACAACCCGGGCCGACCTGGGCAAAGTCCGGAACGCCAGGAACTCCTCTAAGAAATTCATATGCACTTCCCGGAGCAATGATGAATCACTTCGTTCTTGCAAATTACTATGATGAAGGAAGCGACTATCCCGACGACGATAACGACGGGACTCCGGACATATACAACTGGACAGACCCTCGTCAGGACCCAAGCAGTTACTACAGTGCTATCGGCATTGCCAACTCAAATGTCAAGATCCTGAAGTACTACAGTGGAGCGTCGTTGAATGGGCAGGTTCTATTGGAAAATGGGGAACCAGTGCCAAATGCGAGGATCCTGATAGAAAGAGACGCTTTTAGTTCCGAAGGCGACAAGGATTCTGATCCAAGGACCTACTGGATACCAATATCCTCCGAAGTCGCTGACTCAAACGGCGAATACTCCGCAACAGTACCCGCTGGCAAGATAAGAATCTCCGCATTCTACGGTAACCCAGACGAAACTGCGGCGAGAACCCTCATAGAATCTGGAGGCTTTGACATGCTTTCTGATATAACGAGGGAACAGTCCAACAATGAAGACAGAGTTGTCAATCCTATCACCGCCATACTAGGAGGAGTTGCAGGAACTTCCTACCTCGGGGCATCAATAGTGAATGTCACCGGTGATGAAGGACACAGCAAGGGAACCTCAATCATAACCCAAGATATCGAAGTCCCAGCCGTAACTGCAACCGGACAATTGCAGTGGATTGGAGAGCCGAAATTCACTGGACAGGCAATACAAAATGCCACAGTGAATCTTGTTCCATCAGATCCAATTGCCACACATCCAGGATACTCAATCTCTACTTCCTCTGGTACAATTCAGGGGCTTGGATTGTATTTCCAGGGCGAAGGTACAGCAGTGTTTGAAGGGGAGGGGCAGTTCGATTCCCCGACCCCAGCCACTGCCACTGATTTCACAGGCACGTTGAGCCAGACTATCAGAAACAATCAATCTGTCACAGGCACTGGTACATTCGACGGTAACGGGATTCTGAGTGGAACGATCTCTGACCAAGTAGACACACCGCCCTGCGAAGCCAACAACACCATGCCCACTGGATCCGAGCTTTGTGGTTTAGAATCCGGCGACATACTACTCTCAGGTTCTGTGAATGCCACCGGACGCTTCGTCTCTGAAGGACAATCGAAATTTATCAGGCATTACGAAAACTCTTCCTTTACCGCTGCAGGCCGGTTTACTGTAGAAGCGTCGGGTTCCGGCACAATAACGGGAGATGGAGTCTTCCAAGGCAATGGCCTGTTCAGCGGACCGATGGTTAGAGAGGGTACCTTCCACATCTCCGGGGCTATCCCCGGGGACTACAATGTGGTTGTCACACTGGAGTCTGGTCAGGAGGTCGAGGTGGGATCTCAATTCTCTATACAAAGAACCCAAACCCCAGAAACAAGGACCATAGAAGTCGAGGGAATCTCAGTGAGCGCTGTGTTCTCAGACGAGGACGGTTCTCCAGTTACTGGCACCGCCGTTTTGACTGATCCATCATCACAAAACGCTCTCCCAACTACTGAATGTGCGGTTTCAACATCTGCCCCATGCTACGTTTCAATCGACCTATCAGGGGCCTTGAATATAGCTCCGATTCCATCGTCGCCCCACATACTGTCATTTGATGCAGACTCGGATGGCTTCTATGATCTGACTGTCGACATTCTCCCACAAGACGCCATCTCAGGTGCTGTCACTCTGGATGCAACTGTCCCAAAAACTTACGATTTACATGTAACCCTGGTCGCCGAGGACGGAAGTCATGTCCCAGAGCTCGATCTGAGTCTGAGGGGGGCACTCGACTCTGAGGTTTATGACCTCACCTTCGACAATGATTCGCATACATACGCAGCCGAATTATTACCAGGGGTATACCTTCTCAACCATACATACGAGGGTACCCAGATATGGGAGCGTATCACGATATCAGAAGACCTGCATCTGACGTCGAACTTCAGAGTCAGCTCGCAATTGAATGGTACTGTTTACACTTCTGACGATGATGACCAGCCCGCGCCCGAGGACTACGTTCAATTTGCTAAGGTCACAGCCAGATGGGATGGATTCGAAGTATCGACGACTTCGGATGAGGAAGGGGAATACCAGTTTACACTACCAGTAGGAGAAAATGTGACGATAACCTCAACAGTCGGCCTAGGTAACCTCGTCGACGGCAAAGTCATTTTCACTACCGAAAATAACCCACCGCTGGATCTCGTGACAAGAAAAGGATACATCTACGAAGGATACGTCTCCGTGAACAGAGTCAATTACCTCTACAACGATGGTTTGGTTGGATGGGAACCCCTCACAGTCATTGCGGAAAACAATACAACTGAGGTCACATGGACAGCAAGAGTCAACGAAATTGGTGGCTTTGAAATCGCTTTACCAACCGGACAGTGGACGGTCTCGTTGGAGGGAACCGATATGGACGCCTCAACAACCCAGACTGTCAGAGACACGCCAATTGAACTGACCTTATTCCCAGAGAACAGCACCCTCGACGTGTTCGCGTTCATAGACAATACCAGAGACGGATCTACACTAAACGGAACAGGCGTCTCAGTGGACTTCAGGATAGTCTCGTCATCCCCCGATGGCATCGATCTGAACTTTTCAACCACTTCAAGTGGTGATTCATCGGTGTCCTTGGAGCCGGGAAGCTATACCATCGAAACATCGGTACTCACACCTGACAGCACACTATTCGGCACACGCATCCTGACGGGCACCACCACACTTCAGGTCCCACTCGAACAAACTTCGTTAATCAGGGAAATAGGGTTCGACCCAGAGGGCGTTGTCAATGTTTCAATTGTCGACCAGCTATTGTCACCTATCCCAGGATTGGATGTGAAATTCAGGAACCTGGATCGGGTGCCTACGATTGTAACCTCACTGGTAACAGACGAAAACGGGGAAATCCTCGCATTCCTGCCAGAAGGCAGAACACTACTTGAGATCGATGGGTACTCGCCGGGCGACAACACAATCCTTGGAGCCAGAGCTATGATCAACATATCAGCAGGAGGCCCACGAACGACAGAATTGATCGAATTGACAGAGATGTCCACGCTCAACATCACCCTGCTGGACAGTTATACCTCGAGCGGCATACCAGGTCAGATGATCCAGATACGATCTGATGACGGACTCGGAGTATTCAAGATGCCCGTCACCGACACCAACGGCTTCACGACTCAATCCATAGTTGCCGGCAATTGGAGTGTAAGTCACGACGAAGAATCGGATGGCGTCCGAATCCTAGTAGGAGACAAAAACATCGGAAATATAATTCCGGGCGAATTCGCTGATGTTACCCTGATTGCCGACAAAGAAATCAAACTTTCTGGCAAGGTATTCTGGGATTTCGACAAGGACAACAACGCCGATGTTGCTGAGGGCGTATCCAATGCCACAGTGCACGTGACATTCGGCGAGGAATCGATCGAAATACAAACTAATGACAATGGCCAATACGAGACATTGGTGCCCTCAAACACCACAGTGGAAGTCTCTGCATCCAAAGACGGATTCACCCCTGTAACTGAGAACCTTACTATTCTCGACACCCCCTCGGATCTGGATTTGAAACTGAGTGCAGGCACCGTGACAGCATCGGGTTCTATTTCATATCTAGGCGGGCAAATTAACCCTGAGTGGATTAGTGACCTAGAAATCAAGCTCGTACCAAGAGAAGGTTTCGCCATGCCGACCGTCACGGTCGAATTGGACGATTCAGACCAATGGGATGGAACTTGGTCAGTTAATCTAGAACCCGGTAGATATGTCCTACAGGTCAGAGACACATCCAGAAATCTAGTCGCCTTCAGCGAGATTTTCGCAGATCTTGTCAATGGTGGCCAGGCAGATGTAGATCTCACGACCGGAGGGTGGCTGGTCATGTCCGGCTCATGGATAGACTATGAGGGTGGTCTGCATACCTTATCCTCCGATGACCTCGATCTGCAGGGGGCAGATGTAATAGAACAAGAAATTACTGTCGTCCTAAATTCCGGTCCATCCACAGAATGGAGATTAACCCTCCCAGATGATGGCAACATCAGATTACTTTTGCCCACCGGGGCTGTGAGCCTCTCAAGTGATTTCCAAGTATCACAAATGGGGAGGACGATGATCTATGAGGCTGGACAAACCGTGGCCATACCCTCCTCAACCATCTCAGATGCATTTGAGACAGCTCCTCTTGACTTGAGGTACAACAGACTCTCAAACAGTGCCATCTCCGCTGAAATGGTGTCCCACTCATCCGGTCAGATGAATGAAGATGGGATAGTGTTTGCAGAGGACGACGGATTGAATGGATATTCTCCGATCAGAGTTGAAATTGAACTGAACTACGAGGGACATGAGACATCAGATGAATTTGACCTCAGGGCGATTGTACCTGGGACTGACGGTTCCTCGTGGTCTGTGACATTTGACAATGGTTCAGGGGAATTTTCGGAAGCCACATCGGTGACTATGTCCATCGAAGATGACGTGAAGGTTGTCACAGCAGAGATAACCCCTCCCAACGCTTCCGTAGCCCGACATTTCTCGAACGGCAGGGCAATATCGATTCAAATTTCGTCCGGAACTGGTGTTTCGGAGAGTGTTGAGGTAAAGGTTAACGTAGACAAACAAACGGGTTGGGGCCTCACACAAGAACCAGATGAACTGTACGGGGTTAGACCAGGTTCTCAAGAGACAATTCAATTCACGTTCCTAAACGAAGGCAACTCTGACGACACCTACTCGCTGAACTTCAACGACGACGTCCTTCCGGAGGGTTGGACCAGGACAGGCGCCCAATCAATTACCATTGGGGCATTTGAATCCCAATCAGTATCCGTGGTGCTGAACGCACCTAGTGATGCCTCTGACGATCAATTCACTCTCGTCATGTACGTAATTGGCAGCGATCAGACTGAGTATGATCCCAAAGAGATCACCGTAAGCGCACAGTTCCCAGACATCAGTATCGACGAGGAAAGCGTCTCTTGGTTGAGTGGGGGCGTGGATCCTGTATTCGGTTCTGTTCAAACAGTCGTCTTGAGCATTGAAAATGATGGATTAGTCGATGCTGACCAAGTATTAGTCAGAGCAGACCACAAACCCTCTGTCAACTCTCCATTCACAGGCATCAACGCCACAACCGTCGTAAGCGTCTCAGCGGGCGGTGAATCTACCGCATACCTAGATCTAAATTTCACGACTCTCCAACAAGGAGAAGCATGGATAGTATTCTCCATCGAATCAATAGACGGTAAACCCTCATCAGAAGATTTGACCAAGAAGTTCAACTTGCTATCGCCCAGTGTCGAAGAGGCCGGTGGGGCGACGCAGGTGCTGATGATCGTACTTGTAATATTCCTACTCGGCTTGTTGGTCGTGTTGACCAGAAGGCCCGGCAAGAAACCGAATGCGCCGTTCTGAGTAGAACAGGAGTTCCCATCATGCCCTCGAATGGCGTTGAATTGATGCCTGAACCAAGTGACAGGTCTATACTCACTGCGGTCGACAGCGAGGCGGAGGGCTATGCTGGTGAAGCATATGGCCTCTCCGACCAAGATGCCAAGAACCTCAGACGCCCGGCAGGATCGTTCAGCCCCTTTATCTGGCCATATGGAGCGGTCGGTGCGAGTGCCAGCATCATCTTAATGTTGCTTTTTTGGCCTTTGTTGCAACCCCTCATAACGGCCTATTTACCAGCCTCTGAATGGGCCTATGAGTCTTCCAAATTGTCAGACCTAAGAGAAGAGGGATTAGACGGAAGTGGAATAAAAGTCTGTATTGTAGACACAGGAATCGACCCAAACCATCCAGACCTCGAGGATATGAAACTGGTAGGATTCAGAGATTTCTACACATTCCGTCATACTGATGTCAGGGATGTAAGTAAGTCCCATCACGGTACGTCTATGGCCGGGTTGCTAGTTGCGAATGGGTCAGGTCCATTGGACGGTATAGCACCAAACGTCCTCCTGAGCATTGCCATAGGGCTTGGGCCCGAGGGAACCACAGGTAATAGCATCCGTGTCGCGGATGCAATACAGTGGTGTAGGGTGACTCAGCAGGTCGATATCATCAGTCTCTCTCTTGGTGGGCCATTTGAAGCCACAAATCAGGAAGCCTCGAGATCCGTCTCAGGAGCCGTAATTGACGCCCTTGATGCTGGCATATTCGTCATCGCAGCAGCTGGAAATGCTGGCCCGGATAATTTTGACGTTTCGACTCCAGCAAACGTTGAGGGCGTCATTAGCGTCGGGGCTTACGATCGGTTCCTAACTCCTTGGTCAAACAGTTCTGTTGGGTCAGAAATCGACCCATATACCGGACAGACAAGGACCTGGCCAAATCAGAAACCTGAAGTTCTAGGGCCCGGATCCTTCATACTCTCAACTGTTTCCAGTTCCAAGAACCCGCCCTACGCATATTCAACCGGAACCAGCGATGCGACGATTTTCGTTACAGGAAGCCTCGCTCTAATCCTACAAGACCTCTCTGACAGAGGATTAGTGAACCTCTCTGAGAGCCAAGATAACAGAATTTACCAAGTCAAGAAAGCGCTTGCAGAGAGTTCCAAGCCCATTGGAGGGCAAATCGGACACGATCAAAGATCTGGGTACGGGATGCTAGATGCCATGAAGTGGCGCGACGCGATAGAGGATGGTGCTGTAGATTGGTGATGGACAATTCTTGCCTATGGTTATATTGCAGTATGTCAGCAGTGATACCATGCAAGACAGGGTAGAGCTGCAGAGCCGAGCACTCGTGATGATTCTATTACTGTCCACACTAGCCGCACTAGTAGGGCCAGCGTCAACAGTCTCCGCGCAAAATGACACCAGTTCTGGCTACATAGACACAATCGAGGTTTGGTCCGGCAGTCACACAGTTACAGGAGACATCATCATATCCCCTGGTGCAAAGCTAATCATAGAACCATCTACAGAAATTACATTATTCAACGGTACATCGATAGAAGCACGAGGAAACCTCTGCATTGGCGCTACATCGTGCGGAGCTTCACAGGATGCCACATCGAACAGTCGGATATCCATGACATGGCAGGATCCCACCAACGCATCTGCCAAGGGAGATTGCGAGGGAATGTCATTCGGGACTTCAACATTGGGAATAGAAGATCCATCCTGCGGAGAGGGCATTATAATTAGGAGCACGATCGACCTCGCGCAGACTGCCCTTCAATACCTGGACATCAACTCTGCTTGGGGCGTTCCATTCCCTGTCCCTATTGTCAACCAATTCAGATACGGAGCACTAGTCCTGCAAGGTGCATCCCCAGAGCTTGTCAGCTTAGTGTTCACTGACACAAACACATCGAGTGTGCTCGCGACCGAACTGGCCCAACCCCGTTTTACAGGCGGGACATACGTGGTCGGAAATGATCAACAAAGTGGTGTGACGGGCAATGCAGTTCAAATCTACGGAGGTGGAACAGGAAGTATCCCCATCGTTTTCGAGGATGCGGATTTCATATCTACAGACCGAGGGTGCAGAAATCAAGATAATGGCAGATCCGCAGTTTGGGTAGAGGAATCATTTGCGGAATTCATCAACGTCAATGTCCTGAGCGGAGATTTCGGAATAAGCTACAGATCATCCGCCGGCAAGGTTTCCAACTCCATATTGAACGTCAATTGCAACGGAATCGACATAAATGGTATGATATCAGTCGGCTCCAAGGAATATCCCACAAATGTCACTGGGAACACCATTACAACCGCCGAGGGCACACCGATAACTGCCTATGCAGGCTCACTCGCGGAAATCCACGACAATACTGTCAGTGGCTCCTCGGGGGGTTCAGGCATAGCAGTTCAATCCAGCAGGGCGAAAATACATGGGAATACCATAGGCCCAATCGCCGGTTGGAACGGATTGTGGCTGATTGGATCGTTCGACGTGGATGCCCAGAATAATACCATCTCAGACATTGCAAGAGAACCCGTGATGGCTGGAGACTACTGGACAGGAGATAACCCCGATGTCCGGCGCTTGTACTTCGCTAACAACCAGGTTTCCACAACGGGTACAGGCGCTTGTACAAGCACAACACACTGGGGTGGCGAGTTTACCTGCCCCGTCGTAATGGTACACAGAGCAGGGGCAACACTTGTTGACAACGTATTCAACGCAGGGGGCTCAGCCGATGGTATCCGTGCTACTGGGGCCTTACTGAACGTACAGCGGAATATCTGGAATCTTAATGCAACTGGCGCAGTGATACAAAACTTCGACACAGGAGCAGCAGGTGCCCAACAATACGGGACACTTGCTTTCTTCAGCGATAACCAGTGGAATGGCGTCACAAGCACCTACGACATCACAAAATCTTCTGTGACGGTGCAGTCAGAAACGATTCCAAATCCCGCAGCTGGAGAGGTTCCAGTAAAATTAGCCTGGGACGACCAAGAGGCATGGCCGGGAGTGGTCGATAACGACAATGATGGGACTCCTGACGGCGATTGGGATTCGAACATAGTACCACACATGGTCAAAAGTTGTGCTATATGTCCTGATTACACTCCTGTAGGATTTCCCCTGGCCTTGAACATGGACAACAACTCGACAGTTTTCACCTTCTCTAATGTGGCCAACCTGAATCTTTCAAAAATACAAATAGCAACTCAACCAACGCTTTATTCGGTTCAGGTAAAAAGAGCAGAAATGGTTAGATTCCAAGCTATCGCCAAGGGGTCTCCAGTTCCCGGAGCCAGTATCCTGATAGAAGATGGGGTCGGAAATGATCTCTATTCACTCGAAACACTGGAAGATGGGCGTACACCTTGGATCTCTTTACCTTCAAACTCCCACTTGGACTTCAGGGGCCTGGAGGGGGGAAACAATCCTGACGGATTCGCAGATGACGAATATGAAGACTCATGCTCAGACGGTGTAGACAACGATGGAGATCTGTTATACGACACACAGGACGACTCTTGTGACTACTCAGCCGGAACCCGTGAGATGTCCAAATACTTCGTGACGGGATATAAATTTGGTTCGGGTTACAACACATACGATTTTCTCCTGGAGGAATCTACCTACGAAGGAACAGTTGATCTGCAGAACCTGGCTCCCTCTGTGAGTGTTGACGAATCGAGTGACATCTCTTATCGAAGGATAGTTACCATCTCCGGAACTGCTTGGGATGGGACATGGATTGGAGTTTACCCTTCCTCAGAGGACTCAAAATGGGCTCAAAAGGGCTACATTCATCGTGTTGAGATCAAAGATCCCTTCACAGGTTCATGGGAGTCGGCTGGACTTGCAACTGACACATCCGGAGTTGAGCCAGGGGAAATAACGGGAACCAATCACCCATTCAGAACATGGACATATTCCCTTAACATGTCCCAGTATGCTGAAGACGACTACATATTCGAGATTAGGTCGTTCGACGGCCTGGATTACAGCGATGTCATATCCAAGACTGTCAAACTTAACACACAGCCACCAGAGGTAACCATATCAGAGCCAGCAGATGGAGCCACATACAGGAACCAGGAAAAGAAAATCACCTTCACAGGCACAGCTACAGACGATTACGGCTGTCCTGATAACTGTGGTTCGGACATAGAAGACATATTTGTCGTAATCGAAGGGCCAGAATACTACAGCGATGCCCCTGCCGATGCAACATGGACTGGAACGACCTGGTCATACGACTGGAGTTATGCAGCCCTTCCAAGGACAATTGGAGACTATACATTTACCATTTGGGCTTCAGACTCTGATTTCTGCGTGGACGTAGTCGACGAATGCGATCCAGTGGTTCTGACACTGACGATTGACAATGAAAACAGGATGCCTCTTCTGCAACTATCAGAACCGGCCGCGGGCTCATACGTTGAAACATCTGAAATCACTGCCATTTCTGGCGTAGCACAAGATCCGGACGGGAGCGTGAATAGAATAGACATTGAAATACGCGATCTAATTGACGATATAATAGTCGATTCGATTACTCTTACAGGGACTGAGATAGACGGCAACTACTGGTCTACGAACTGGGATTCCAGAGGGTTAATTCACGACAGACCATACAAAATATCTGCTCGGAGTTTCGACGGTGTCGACTATTCCCAATGGGATGATGTTGAGATAATAGCAGACAATCCGCCTAACAAAAATAACAACCGACCTGTGTTTGATAATACAGGATGGATTGATGATTTCGTGCTCTATTGCGATGCCGAGAACATCGACATTCTTGACAGATGTACGGAAGTAAGCATCGATTTGAATGACTACTTTTCAGATCCCGATGAAGGTCAGGAGCTAATTCTTGCAGTTGCGGATGATCAACATTCCATGGGTATAAGAATAGACTCGGATGGAATCGCATCTTATGACCCAGATGTTATGGCTTTCTATACGATGGATCTGGATGAGTGGACCATATCGGGCGTGGTATTCATCGCTCAGGATGAGTTTGGATCTAAAGTACAGTCTGATCCCGTAGACTTCCGTGTGATACCCACCTTCTTTTCACTAGAGTCACCTGTATCAACCACTTTGAAAGACGGAGATCCCGGATTATATTTCGAAGGAACAGGCTTACCGGGACGTGCCATAACCGCGTATATCGGCGCAAACCCAGCGAACATTACCATAGTGGAAGAAGACGGCACATGGGAGCTCATGATTCCCGCTAACAGAATATCAGGCACTGTGACTCCGAGATTTAACATGGGTGTAGGAGAGGCAATCTTCGGACCAGAGATATCAGATGGAACCGATTCAAATCAAGGATTCCCATTCGGCCTCATGGCCGTTGCTCTAGCCCTGTTCTCAATCCTCGCAGCTGCAGCTTACCGTTTCATCGAAATAGATGACAACTCAGACAGTTTCGATGAGACAGAGGAACAGGCCAGCCCCAATGGTTACATCAAAGATCCGGACAATCCCGGGTGGCTATGGGACGTTGAAGCCGGCGAGTGGATCTCAGAAGATGAATATAATCGATGAAACAATGCGGTCACAAGGAAACAATCCTTTTCATTGAAGAAGTTCTAATGAATCCCTATGGCCCGACACGGCGCGACTCGTCCAGGGGTGCAAATACGCATCCTATTACACCTCCGGGACTACGCAGACTTTCGAGACAGGGTGGAGGTCCCGTTCGCCCTGTCGCAGATGGGGATTGCTAATGCAGTCTCCATCGCCAGATCCAATGTTCCGAGAGCAATAGGCTCATTGAGAGAGTCTGGCTATGTAATTGAGAGACAAGCCCACATCACTGGTGTAACGAGGAAAAGGAAAGCGTATTTTCTGACAGACGAGGGTATATCCTTGTCGGACGAGGTGTGGAATTCGGTATCTGAGAGAATCGTAAAGACAATTCAACCTGGGGGAAAGATCGAGGAATTGACAATTGCTGACATAGTCTCCCAATCCGAGATTGAGCTCAGACATGTTGACATCCTCCGATACATGGATGACGACGCCACCATCGATCTAACCACGTTAACACCGGGCCTGATCGAAAGAGATCTCACAAAACACATTGAACGTCAATTCGTATCCTCCTTGGCCGATATGCCTCGTGTTCGGCAGTTCTTCGGCAGAGACCAGGAGCTGGATAGGATAGCCAGCCTACTAGAATCGTCATCCACTACGGTTGTAGTCCCGGGAATCGCAGGTATTGGCAAGACAGCACTGGGAGTAAAAGTGATTGAGCGATTTACCCACAGGAGGAATCTACTCTTCCACAGATGTCAAGAATGGGATGGTTCTCGAGCTTTTTTGGAGGCAGTTGGAGAATGGCTAGGCTTGTTAGGCCAGCCGGAACTATCGGATTACCTACTCGGAGCACAGACTCCAAACCCTTCGATATGCTCTAACTTAATCATACAAGGTCTCAGATCAACTCCAGCTCTGATAGTTGTAGACGATGTTCACAAGATAGGCGATGAAGCGCTGGTATCAATTCTGGGATCTATGTCGGAGAGAATTGATGAATGCGAAAAAACCGGAATGGTCCTCCTAACTAGATCATTCAGAAGAATTGTACCTGAAAATGACTCAAAAGGGAGAATGATATCGACATACCTCAGGTTGGATGGGTTGGACAAGAATGCAAGCAGGCAACTACTGAGCGCCATGCATAGTTTGGAAGATATTGACTTTTCTCACATATACGCCCTGTCCCGGGGCCATCCCCTTGTACTTGAGCTCATCAACAGAGGAAACCTTACCGACTCAGTTCACACCACCTTAGAGGCGTTTATAGAAAAGGAAATTTTCAGCAAACTTACATCTGAGGAGAAGACCATCTTAGGCACGATATCGGTATATCGGGAGCCAATACCGCCCGAAGCACTTCCAGAACAGACCTCGGAGAATTCCATAGAGAGCCTAATCGAGAGGGGGCTAGCCCGAAGAGCGAACCAAGACCAACTAGACGTTCACGATTTAGTCAGAGAATTTTCAACACGGTCTATGGACGAGTCAATTAAAAGAGACTTGCATAAGACAGCTTCTGATTGGTATGGTAAACGCTCAATGACCACTGAGGACAGGATAGAGCATTTGCATCATCTTAACATGTCAGGCGATCTTGAGGGTTTGGGCAAAGTCTTGAAAAAATACGGGCCAGACCTAGTGAAAGGAGGACATACAGAGCTAATCGGGATCCTTAGGAGTATCGATGGTGACGGATTGGACCCTGAGATCCAATCCATAGTGCACGAACTGTCAGGCGAGATCCTCCTGATTCAGGGGATCTGGAACGAGGCAGAGAAAGAACTGGATATTGCGGCTTCCATTACCAAGAAGATGAAAAACGCCAAGGCAATGTCCAGAATCCTATCAAGTCAAGCTGATTTAGAGGTCAAAAGGGGTGCCTTGGACGACGCACTTGAGACGCTCCGACAAGCATTGGGCCTGCAAATAAATACTAACGACGCCAAAGGGGCTGCTGACTCCTACATCAGCATGGGCGCAATATTCAGGCAGCGGCGGGACGATCGTAGGGCGAGAGAGGTCTACCAGAACGTCGAGGAGATGTTGGAAATGGAGGATCAGAGCGAATTAATTTCTGCACGTTTAAGACTCGCTGATGCATTTTTAGAAATAGGAGAGTCCGAAAAGGCAAGAGAACACGCACTCGTCGTCCACGACCTAACAATCAAGCTGGAAGATCATCAACTTCATGCACGCTCAAGGGTCATTCTTGGAAGATATTACGCTAAGACAAATGACTCGGAGCTTTCATTGCTCCACTACAACGCCGCACTTGAGACATTTTCAAAGGAAGCGAACCCGACAAGCGCCGTTGAGACAGAGATGCTACTTGGACAGGTGTTGGTCGACGCAGGAAGAACCCGCGAAGCCTCGGAACACTACCTGGATGCATTGGCAATAGCAGAAGCAAATGACTTCAGATTACTTCAGGGAGAAATCTTAGCGAGGTTAGGCGCTATCAGGGGAGATCGGTCGGAAAGAGTGGCATATTTACAAAGATCACTTTCCGTGTTCAAAGATCTCGGGGCCCACAGTAAGATGAAGGAAATACAAAATTCAGTCCATCGTGCCCTGATGGGCAGGTAAACCATCGATTTACAATATCCTATTTGGAGAGATCTCGCCGAGATAGTGTACAAATTCAGGGCCATTCTTTGTGGAAATGGAGAGATCTCCGTTGAAACGATCATCTATCTTGAGGAGTACCTCGCTTTCTGCGATGTGGGGAGCATTGTTCCTTTCTGAGAGGTGACAAAGAACAATCGATTTTGTGTTGTTCGAAACCACGTCCTTCAATAATTCAGCAGTTTGGACGTTTGAGAGGTGGCCCCCTCGCCCACTTATCCTTCTTTTAATGGAATCTGGATATGGGCCATTCATTAGTTTTTCATGATCATAATTCGACTCTATCGATATATGCGAACAGGTAGAAAGATGTCTCCGCAATTCATCGGTTCCCTCTCCGAGATCTGTTACATAAGCGGCTCTTTCACCGCCTGTTGATATAATGAAACCAACGTTGTCTGCATCATCATGAGGGACCGGTACTGGCATTACACTTAGGTTATGATCTACCTCTATTCTATCCAAATCAGCGAAAGTTCTGGCTTCATTGATCGGCTGCCACCCCAGCCTAATGGCAGTCTCTAGATTGCAATGAAGCTCTGCTCCCCATTTTTTCGAGGCCTTTAATGCTGATCTCGAGTGATCCGCATGGTGATGAGTGACGAATATGTGGTCTATTCGGTCTGGTGCTATGTCTGCCATAGATAATCGCTTTTCAGCTTGTTTTATAGAAAAGCCACAGTCAATCATGATAGTGGTATCCTCATTCTTGTAAACTGCTGAATTCCCCCCGCTCCCAGATCCTAAGTGGATAATCTCCAGTGTCACATTCCCCCGGCATGCAAGTAGATCAATGAACACATCTGTTGTTTGGTATTTGGCAGACAGTATCCTGACACATATATTCACACGGTACGAACAGTGCTCCATCATTGTGATAAGGAGACCGGGGAGGACCATGTTCGGAGGGAACCCATGAGACGCAAACAAACTGCCGCATTCATTGCGGTGATCATGCTTTCAAGCGTACTTTTCCTATCCCAGACTCGACCACAGAGTCCGGTTGGATCCACCAACCCTGATGAGGCAACAGGAGGAGCTCCAATAGCAGTCGATACGGACGAAGATCAGATACCTGACGTCCACGAAAGCGCCTTTTCAGATCCTTTATCCATCTTCTCTGTGGACGGTGAGTTCGAAGTGAGCGGACTCAACCCACTAGATTCGACAGACAATACCAGCGACCTTGATAGAGATGGAGTCACTGCGTTGGAGGAATTTTGCTGGCCCTACAGTTTGGATTCGTGTTTCACTACTCGATTATCCCTCACAGGCAAATCTCCTGACCAAACCGAAAGCGGATTCAGAGAGTATCTAGATCCCAGAAAATCAGATACCGACGGAGACGGGATACCAGATGGTTATGAAATTAGTATGTGCACCGATGGAGGTGCGGGTTATATTGATCAAGCTTCAACGGCTTGGGTTTGTTTGTATTTCGACCCCCTGGATCCAAGGGATTTATTTGAGGACCCAGACCAATGCCCGGGTATCCTTGAGTGGGGTTGTGGAGATGGATTTGACTTCGACAGGGACGGCATTCTTGAGCCAGGAGAAAGATTCACAAGCACTGAGGAGTACAGATTCTCTCAACCCATGAACTGGGTGGATGAACGTGATGGTCTCTGGTGCCAAGGACCATTGCCCGGAGTCACTGAAGGCGCCTGTCAAACAGAATTTGAGACTGAGACTGGGTTGCCCGGGTGGCTGGGTAGTGATCCCAGATATCCTGATTCAGATTCATATGCAATAGTTGACGGCGTCCCAACGAACCTAGCTGTTATCGGGGATGGAATCCCCGACGGGTGGGAGTTTCATTACGGCTTAAACCCAAGGAATGGATCAGATTCCATTATCGATACCGACAACGATGGATGGGATGCGAATCGAGACGGTTCCCTGTCACAAGATGGCTCCATTGCTACCTCGGAATGGGGTGAAGCTCTTAGCAACTATGAGGAATACAGAATCTCTCAGGACGATGGTTACTCAGTGAGGCCCGGTGTTTACATCGGGTCAATTGAAGAATCTAATGAACCACAGTTTCTCACAGAAACATCGAATCCCGTAATTGCAGACTCAGCCATAATCAACACACATGTTTCTGATGCGGAAGGGCTCGTTGTGTTTGTATCCAAGAACGGATTGACAATCTTGGACCCGATAGCATATTCTACAATAATTATCGATGATCCAATACCCGGTGAAGTCACAGACTCTGAGGTTATCCTGTTGTCTGATGGCTCATCCTGTTTGGTGCTCACCTCAAATTTTGGAATCGGGGCCTATTCTTTAACTGAAGGCGACTTAGATTTGGAATCATACTCTTTTTTGGGAACTGATTCGATATTATCCGTCAACCCTTCCTCTACCTCAATGGAGCCTGGATCAATTCTACTGTTTGGGAGAGATGGCACCGCCAAAACTACGCAAATAGATACGGAGGGTGGGAAGTTGGCCATCGAAGGCCTGACAGACGTCGAGCCACTTGAGGAAATACTCCAATCTAGGAATGCATCTGCAACTGTCTCACTTCATATCGACCGCCCCGGTGAAACTCCGCTTCTGTTGATAGGGACTGACTCAGGTCTGATAAGGTGGGCGACAAATGACCTGTCCGAAACCTTCGGATCGCCAATTTGGGTTTACACCAAGGAGAATGCCGAGGCCTATGTGGGAATAGCAGATTTGTTGAATTCCTCAAAGTCAGCAGTAGTCAATCTGTTGGAGCCCGCAGGAATTCTGGGCAGCTCCGGAAAAATTGCCCAACTGACTGGGGCTTGGTTGGGAACTCCATCCGGCATTCACTTTGTCGATCTGGATGAACTAATATTCGATCCACAGTTTGCAATATCAAACGATAGGATGTTTAATCCTGAGGAATGGTTCTCCGGCGGAAATGACGTGCTTTCCATCAAGCAAATACCCGGTATGCTATTAGTTGGATCACGAGATGGACTGTGGGCTCTAGAGGGGGACGGAACCGGAATATTGGGCATAATTGAACCGCCGGTTTCCGTAGAAGGGCCGATTGCAGACATTGCATCATGGGTATCTGACGGTGAGAGGTGGGTAGCAACGGGTATTGAATCTGGCCGCTACATGAATATCCACCCAATTGACCCAACCTCCACAGACTCCGACTATGACGGTATGCCAGACGGGTGGGAGTTCCACTATGGTTTGGACCCGACTAACCCATATGATGCTCCCCAAGATGCGGACCAAGACGGATTTGAGGTGATCGGACCTTTCGGGTTCATGGCGCCTTGGTCAAACCTAGATGAATACCGGTACATTTCTATCTCTGAGAACGGATCTAACGGTACAGACCCAAGGCTAACGGATACCGACGGCGACGGGCTAACCGACGGACAAGAGTACTGGGGTTGGTTTTATGACAGCACTCAATTCCAGTGCCACTATCTCTCGACAGGGGGGCCAAATACCCAACAACAAATCTGTGAAGATTCTGATGGGATTCTTGCAAGACAAGTACATCTGGCTGGGTGGCTGAACTCAGGATCGGGCGGCGGCACCGATGTGCCGACTGACCCCTCAAACCCGGATACAGACGGAGATGGTATGCCAGACGGTTGGGAAATTGAGAACCGCCGATGGATAGGGGACACGTATACAGGAGGCAATCTCTGGACACTAGACCCACTCGATCCCTCCGACGCAAATGAGGATGCAGATGGAGACGGACTTACGAATGCCTGTGAATATCGTTGGAGCGTTCTTTTGGAGACCGTTAGACAAAACGGCCTCATAACTCATGGAGAAACTGCCCAAAGCGCTGCTGATTGGGTTCCGACTGACCCTAACGTCATAGACTCTGACGGGGATTCCCTACCTGATGGTTGGGAAGCTAGGTATGCCTGCTCTTGGAATTTAGCAAATAAGGGTATAAATCCCCTCAACGGCTCAGATGCACTCCAGAATCCAGACGGGGACGGGTATGATGTTAACAATGATGGAATCCTTTCACCCGAGGAGGAGTTTGTCAATTGGATGGAGTACCACATCAAGTCCGAGATTTTAGTTGGTGGTGGGTGGTTATCCCTCAGTGATGTGCCGGATTCCCTACAAACATGGTTATTCAATTCTTCAGATGAAATATCAGACCCACAAGCATCATTCGGTGATCTTGCAAGCACAGAGGTAGTCAGTTTGTTAACAGGAATCACGGATTTAGATATTGGATCGTCCAACCCAGTATCCGCAGACACGGATTCCGATGGTATGCCCGATGGCTGGGAGGCATACCATGCACGATGGTCCGTGTTCGAAGAAAGGTGGACCTTGAACCCTGTTAATGGAAATGACGACGTCGGAGATCCGGACGGCGATGGCCTGACCAACTGGGAAGAATACAATACCATTCCAGGCAACTTGAGTGAAATAGACAATCTTGTGACATCCCCTCAATTTTACCTCCTCAATAGTGGAGGTGACTGGTTCCCCACGCCATGGTTAACCGCCGACTCAACATCATCATTTGGAGAGTCTGCACGTACTCTCAATGAGAATAGCCCATTAACAGCCGATCCAAATAACCCCGATACGGACGGCGATGGATTGCTTGACGGTGTCGAGATGTTGTTCACCAAGTGGAATTATGAAATCGGTACTTGGACATTGAATCCACTGGTACCTTCGGATGGGCATTACGACTCAGATAGGGACGGGCTGACTGACCTCGTGGAACTCAATCTGACGAACACCAATCCAGAGAACGGGGCTTTAGCCCCTCCAGATGCACCTCGTTTCCACGAAGAGGCAACAAATGTGGATGCCCTTGAATCAATGAATAGAGTGTACAGAGTGTTGTTCACCAAACAGGGACGTGCTCACATCGCAATTTCACAATTTAATGAATGGCAAGGATCTGGCTTCATGAGACCGCTACTCGAGGCCTTGATCGGTGTGTCCGACCCGAGCGAAAGCGACACTGATCGAGACGGCATGAGTGATGGCTACGAGTATTGGTTCACAGAATGGGATCTTGAAGCCAACATGTGGACCATTAACCCACTGACCTCAACAGACGTGAACAGAGACTCTGATAATGACTCCTGGGATTGCAACGGAGATGGAGTCATCACTCCCTCAGAATCATTTTCGAATCTAGCGGAGTACGAGTCCAGAGTTTACGGCAAACTACTCGCTCAAGGAACCATACCCTCCGGACTTGGCACCATATCCTACGGCATGGATGCGATCAATGCTCTCCAATTTGAGGGTGGCATGACCGAGGATGAGGCAATATCTGAGTTATACAATACCTTTGCCTCAAAGTCAGACGAATCATTTGAGAGGATGGGCCTAATCAACGCCTTTGACAAAGATAGCTTCAATCGCACCCTCCTCGGTATAAGCGACCCAACCGATGACGATTCAGATATGGACGGTATGCCTGATGGATGGGAGTATTGTTATTCCATATTCGGCAATTGGCTGCCACTACCAGAGGCTCAGTTGCGGTGGTCATTGAATCCACTCAATCCTTTGGACGGCGAATACGACCCCGATGCAGATGGCTGGCTTGACAGGGAAATAACAGATGACCCAGCGATACAAGGAACATGGTCCAATCGTTTGTTCCAGCCAGCTAACGACTCAGACCAAATCGGCCCTGGAACGAATATGCTGTTATTTACCAACGCAATGGAGTATGGGAATGGTACTTTGCCATTGTCCAACGACACCGACAAAGACTCCATACTCATGGAGCCTAAATTCTCGATAACTGGTTCTGTTACAAGCTATGACAGGAATTACAACCTCTCAGATGGCAGAGAGGTATTGAAGTACGGAACAAATCCTCTTGACAACGATACCGACGGGGATATGATGCCAGATTTCTATGAATATCATCTAGGGTGGAATGAGGTAAACAACAACTGGTCATCACTAATGCAAATAGAGGTGGTATGGCAGCAGATATCGTCCAATAGCTGGAAACCAGTCAATATTAATCAAGGTTCAATATCCAGGCCAATCCTAAACTGGACATGGTTCACCCTGGACCCTACTGATCCTTCGGATGTCGGAGGCGATGCAGATCGTGATGGCGATTACGATTGCAGTCTGGGAGGTTGCCAATACGTACCATACACAAACTTCCAAGAATACTTTGGTATCGTCAACGCTACCTTATCCTCTCCAGCCCTAGTGAGGTCATCACCGCTTGTAGACTGCAGAGGCAACGAAGTACTTGAGGGGTGGCAATTTAGGGAGCTGGTACTGGGCCTTTGCGGGACCAGTAGTTCCCTAAATACCAATTACTTTAGAATGAACAAAATAAGTGAAAACGACAGACTTTATGCATTGGTTCTGGACGACAATGATGCGGATTACACTCGGATTGATACCAGTGACGATACTATTCTACTCAGCGGTAACTGGACTGACGAATTCCAAAGATTTGCTGGAGATCGGTTCCACCTACCCAACATAGGACTCGGAGAATATCCATATGGATGGTGGCTCCTTGACTACGATGGCGATTCGATTGCGGAAGGCACAGACCCCACCAACTGGGACACAGACGGTGATTGGTTGAATGATAGATTCGAAATTGCCGATGACCTGTTGGACGGTGTTCGCGGTAATTCTGGATCCCCGATAAGATACGACGACAGAACGGTACCATGAGCTGATACTCCATGGATGAGAATATCAGAATTCCAGATGTAGACCAACCCCTTGAGGAAAGACTCCTGTTCATACAAGAAAACATGGTATCCTTCATACAACAATACAGCATGCCTGTAGTGGAGGTGGCATTAGTCATTTCCAAATACATCAGAATACTTGTATCGAGATTGCAGGAAGTTGCTGATGCGACGGGAGAGTCATTGCCTTCTCACTTGATGGAGCCCGTGTCTTTCGAGGGAGAATCTATGCCGCCCCTCATCGAATCATTCCCGTTAGATAGGCTGCTAGATTCTCTGGATGAAGACAGGATGGATATATTGGATACCCTGATGAGGACAGCAATCAATGCGGTTGAGAGCCCCTTTTCATCAACGCTAGCACTTCTGAGAGATTGGGAGCGGATTATACGAGAACAGTTACACGAATCTCGGAGCCCTGGACACCTCTTCAGCCCGATGAAATTCCCTGACAACTTCTAGTCAATATTTGATTTTATGGAGACAATGTTGTTCGAAACCCACCATGAGTCAATTATGGACCAAGCATATATCAATGGCCATAAAACCACAGTCAGCAAAAGAGGAAGTTGGAGCAAGAACCACCAGAAACCCTTCTTGTGTTGTCTGTTGAAATGTTGTCCAAGGTACAGAAATGGCACTGCTGCTAACAATATAGAAAAGACCGGACGCAAAGCACCCCAAGGGCCGATGCCACCACTCAACTCATTCCAAATAGCCCTCAAAACACCTATTGGCGTGGCCCTGCCCGGAGGAGGTGAGTCAATACTAACAGACAGCTCCGTCGGAACCATGACACCCGAGGCGAACCATTTAACAAATATTTGATGTATGATATGGAGATTGGAAATGGATTATGAAAGGGAAAGAAATCCTCCAACTGTTTTCATCACTGGGTTCGAACCATATGGAGATCTCGGTGCAAACCACTCTTGGGATGTGGCAAACGGCGTTGCGGAAGCCCTAGGTAAAGACGCGCACAATCCAGTATTACTGTCCGTGGATGAAAAAGGCTCCAGATATCCCGGTAAGCTGATTATGAGAGGAGAAACAATGGGGATGATATTGCTTGGAATTGCTCCAAAGCGGAGAAAGATATGTTTGGAGTATCGTGCAAAGAATGAATTTAAAATGAATATCAATGACAACACCGGTCGTAAAATATCAGACAAGAGAATTTCCATAGACGGTCCGGATTACATTATTTCTACGGTAGATAAGTCCATTCTTTCAAGATTCGCTGATCAGCATGATGGAGTTGAACTAAGTATGGACTGTGGAGGTTTCGTCTGCAATGAGACGTATTTCCGAACTCTGTCGGTTGAGCTTGAAGATTCATTCTCAGATCAATTAAACAGAAATTCCATCTTATTCATCCATCTACCTCCTGTTGATGCAATCTCATTACCAAAACAGATTGAAGTAGTGTCAGAACTCTGCACTGAGATTTTTTTGAAACCTGAGATTGAAGTTGTTGGGGCCCTTATTAGGGATAATTCGGGCAGGGTACTCGCATGTAGGAGGCCACCGGGGGATCCCTGGGAAGGGTGGTGGGAGTTTCCAGGAGGAAAGATTTCTGAGGGTGAGAATCAAAGTGACGCAATTATCAGAGAAGTCAGAGAAGAATTGGGCCTCATCGTTGAACCATCGAAACCGGTGGCAAATGTCGTTCATGAATACCAAGATAAAATTGTAAATTTAACGATCTTTGAATGCCACACAAGAGAATTTGAGAAAATAGAATTGTTAGCACACGACAAATTTGTCTGGCTCCCGAGAGAACAGCTAAACGGGGTTAAGTGGCTACCAGCAGACCAACCGATTATCAGGGATTGGATGGACAATGGAATCCCGTAATTATCGCTTTGTAGGACTAAACCAATGAGATGGGTCCCCGTCACTTGTCATAGAAATTTCATCGTTAGGTGCACGTGGGTACTCTTCCCTGCCTGGATGGGAGGTCAATTCAGTAAGGTAAGTGTTCAGCTCTTTTGTTGATATTGTAACATCTATGGTGCCACCTACGACGTAATCATCTACAACAAATGAACATCTACCAGCCGCAGCCGCCGTACGGGAAAGTGAAAAGTATGACATGTCGTTCTCTGAGTTTAGTGTCATGGCATCGAGAGCCGTATCGAGTATCTTGTGGGCCTTAGCATCTTGAATTATGTATTCGATCCCCTCAACCTCCGAAATTAGACGGGCCGGGGGAGAGTTATCAGGGTAGGATCTTCTTGAGGGTACGTCTTCTGGAGTCCAGTCGGGAAATATCTTCCTGACTGACATGACAACAAGTTCTGGGTCTTCATGACGAAGGACGGTGGTTGCGACGAGCACCTTCATGTAGCCCACGAGTAGGAAGTAATACATCACATCTATCATTAACACGTGACATTAATTTCCGAATGCCTAGTCCTTGGTCTATGGGTAACAGGTCACTTCCGGTTTTGGTTGGAATTCTGTTCACTCCCACCATACTGGTTTATGCTGTGAGGCTATCACTGCCCGCATTGGATTTAGCCCTATCAACAGACAGGAATGCCTCAATTGTCGTTCACGGGGCAGCATTCTTCATCGGATTGGCGCTTGTCTTTAGACCAACAAGAAGCAGAGATCATGAGTATCTCCGATCCGGTGCTATAGACAAACTGAGTAAGACCTATGAGTTGGAGGACGCAGGTCTATGGTCCAGAGCCGATCAAGCGTTAGCGAAACTGGAAGCAAAGAGCTCTAGGAACAGGAAATTGGACAAAAAAGGCGGAGTGTCTAAGATCAACCATGAGGCACGGGAGATAGATATCGGAAATGAAGAGCCCAGTGAGATAGTAGTTTCAGGTATAGAATATATGAATTATGTTTCAGAATCAAATCATTCCGAGGATACCCGCTCAACAGAAGAGGATGGTAAAAGAAAAGGTTCAGAATGGTCGGACAGCCGCAATGTCAAGAAAGAAAAGAAACGAATAGGGGTTTCGGTGACAGGTATGCAATCAGGAAATCCGCTGCCTAGAGTGTGCAGGTCATGCGGGGTTCCGTTGGTGAATGGTGTCAATAACTGTGATTTGTGTGGTCGTGCAGCATGACATTTGCGTCGGATTGAAACATACCCCCCCTTCCCCACATACGGTGCCAGTGGTGTCGAAGAGAGATTACTACGAGGTTCTCGGTGTAGATAGGACGGCATCCGAAAATGACATCAAGAGCGCATTCAGATCATTAGCGAGAAAATATCATCCAGATAAAAATCCAAATGATAAGAGCGCAGAAGCTAAGTTCAAGGAAGTTCAAGAAGCCTACGCAATCTTATCAGACTCCGATGAGAAGGCAAAATACGACAGATTCGGGCATAACAGGCCTGGTGGGAGCCCCTTCGGACCTGGAGGTTTCCAAGGCGTCGATATAAACATCGACGACTTATTTGGAGGTGGTTTCGAGAGCATATTTAGCAGTATCTTCGGTGGCCGCGGATCACGTCGAAATGAAAGAGGATCGGACCTGCTATACCGCCATAGGATACCTTTCAATGAGGCTTTCGAGGGCTCTGAAGCAGAGATCATAATTGAAGTCATGTCAACCTGTGAGTCCTGTGATGGAATCGGTTCAAAAGATCCAGACGCAATAATTTCATGTGGAACCTGTGAAGGCCATGGACGATTAAGGAGAATGCAACGTGTCGGGCCATTCACACAACAAGTCGTTTCAGATTGCCCAGCATGCGGCGGCAATGGTAAAACCATTACAAATCCCTGCGAAGACTGCGGGGGAGAGGGGAGATTGAACAAAGAAAAGAAGGTAAGGTTCTCGATACCGCCTGGAATTGAGTCTGGGACAAGACTGAGAATGAGCGGATACGGCGAGGCCTCTAAAGATTTGAGAGGTCCCTCAGGCCACCTATATATCGAGATCTCACACGACGAACATCCTTGGTTTGAAAGGGACGGGCAAGACCTACTCATGGCTCTTCCGGTAAACTACGTAGACCTAGTTTTGGGAGCCGAAATAGAGATCCCTCATGTTGATGGTAAGCCCCTGATTGTGAAAATTCCAAAAGGCTCGATGCCTGGAGAGACGGTTTCGATTAGAGGAAGGGGGTTTCCACGAAACAAAAGATCGGGAAGGGGCGATGTCACAGTCGTGTTGAGGTTGAAACCAACCGGCAAATTATCTAGATCTGCCAAAAAAACCCTTGAGGGACTAAAACTTGAACTGGACGATGGTTTAAGTGCCGAGGATTCAGCTCTAAAAGAGGCTGAAAGACGGAGAAAGTAATCATTCCCAAACTATTGATTTCCTCGGAACAACAGCCACGTTTTCACCTTTTACTCTCCCAGAAACCTCTATCTCAAAGGATTTTGGAGAAGGTGTCAGCCGAATCTGGAAAAAGATGGAGTCTCCCTCTTTAATATCTGAAAGCATAATCTCATCTTCGTGATGAACCAAATCATCTCTAAGGACCTCGACTTCAGATCTGGGGCCGTTGGGGAAGGACAACCTGAGGCAGGCCAGTTTCCAATCGGCAGTGGCGTGCATACCAAAACTAACAATGCCACCTTCTGAGTCATCTAACCATACTCCGACTTCGCACAATGGATTCGTTAAGGTCAAATTAGCGTTCGATAGGTTTTGTATATCCTGTTCGATTATGAATCTAGTTCGGGATGAGATTAAGCCCTTACTCGTGAAATTACTCAATGCCTCTCCTAGATCCGCGGCAGCCCCTCTTCTCGCCAACTCCTTCCTTATCTCATCAAGGGTGGCTTGATCGATTGCCCTCCCTTTATCCCGACCGAGTATCCTTGATGCTATTTCACCCCTAATCATCACTATAACAAGTAATGACGGGGCGAGGAGGAAAAAACCGGCAAATAAGTAGTATGGTGTCGCTTTGGACGACAAATCAAGATAAATTGGAGGGCCCTCGTCAACTGGCTCGTTTAGTGACATCAAGAACGAATAATGCCCGCCATAATCTGATGATTGTTCTACTCGTATTGCATGCAAACCCTTTGGAAGGAATAATTGGCTGCCGTTAGTCGAATTCATGATTGAGAAGCTATTTTCGGATAGCCTCTGAATTTGTATCTTGGCACCATGATACTCGGATTCCCCGCGAATTAGGGTACCATTATCGTTAGCAACAGATATGAGAAAGACATCGATCTTATCCTCTTCGAAAACGTCCCCCTGTAGTCTGAAAATATTGGGGTTATAATCGACTCCATCTGAGGCTAGGACGACATTCGGCCAATGTGAACCATTCTCACCGCTGTAGGGCAGACGATCCGGGGCGTCTCCGTTAAATGATAAACCATCTGAAACTTTCAGTCCATCAAAATCAGTAGACAGGGAATCGAGAACGACTCTGGCGGACCATAGTCCTAGACCACTAAGTTTGAACTTAATTTCTAGGGACATGGCCAATGAGCTCGTCATCCCGCTTAAATTTCCTAAATCTGTGGTTATCGTTCCTCCCACGAGATGTTCATGCACACTTACTGAATAATTCTCCTCTGATGTGATGTTGGGGATTATCGAGTAGGATACTCTTCCTCCGGCTGGAACAAGAATCGAATCTACATCCTCGTGGCTGTGCGATATTCCCCTGATTACGAAATCCTGTGAAGAAGCGGGGGATCTCACAGCATTGTGAGTATTATTGGCCGGGGCATCTTGCGTGGCATCAGATGTGAATATCTCGGCAAGGTAAACCGAGTCTCTCCTATCTTGTTCAATTGAGATTATCTTTACCCAGGATGATTCATTTTCCCCCGCTACAGCCGTGAGGCTGCCGATTTCGTGAAATACGCCGTTGTAGGTCGAATGCTTATCTTCTGATTTCCACATTTCTCCCATTTCGTTCTCATGCCAAATTTCTACCAGCATTGGAGCTTCTGATAATATATTTTTGATCCATGCACTGCCATTATGTGCGATTTTCCATGAATCAGAATCGCCCCCGTGACTTAACCATCCAGTCATTTTGCCGATCGGAATCTGTTCTTTTTCGCACCTACGATCGATGCAGGATTCTCTGACGGGCATTGTGTTAAACTCGGATCCATGACCTATGTAGCCATCAACATCATCTTTTTCATAAACAAAATCTGGATCAGAAGTCAGAATTGATACAGTCGCTGAACCAGTTGCTCCTGGTGCTTTCGTTATCTTATAACCTAAGCCTTGAGTCAGATTACCCGACCATGAGAAACCATCAAAAAAAACCGAATCATTTGATTCCGAAATATCCAGTGAAAAACCATAGCATGATTCAGTGTCACATTTCAGGGTGATGAATGTTGGACCGATGCCCTCGATGAGTGTGAAATCATCATGATCATCCGCGCTTGAAGAAGTAGGTATGACCATGGTGCACATCATGACCGTCAGTATGACGACAGTCCACCTCATGACCGTGCGTAAGGACACTCACCTTAGAATCCTTCAAGGGATTGATCTTCTTGGGATATTCATGACCTCGCCCCCTTCTGTTGGTAGGATGGTCAGTTCGCGGGAGCGCTACTCCCGCATATTTGCTATTGGCGATAGGAACGACCCAGTCGGATTCACTCCCAGTTTTGTATTGATGGAAAATGACGACGATCTTGAAGTAGACATTGCACCTTTCAGGCTGGTTCGAAATTCCACAATAGTGCCCGCTAAACTGACGTTACAGACAAGAGGGAAAATCTGTCCTCCGTTCGATGAATTGGTAGAATGGAATGCATCTGAAGGACTCTCGCTACCACCTAGTCTTGACGAGTCTGATGCTGGTACATTTCCAACAGGAGAAGGATTCCTACCTTTGACGATACAGTCATTGTTACATGATCCTTCTCTGTCTAAAATTAACACAGAGCCTTCAGTGGTTTGCTTCCTAGATTCCCCCCAACTTGTAAATGATGATGAAAGAATGATCAAGGCGATTGACACTGTCAGGAGAAGATTTCCAGCCTCATTGATTTGGATGCCTGGAATTTCTGGCCCGGACAATTGTGCTATATTGTCTTGGATGGGAATTGATCTCATGGACCTTTCCAGAGTAAAACGCGCTTTCGCAAGCGGAGTTCACATTTCCTCATTCGGGCCTCGGGCCCGGGATTTAACCCAAGATGATTCTGAGGCGTGGAGCGTACAATTACATGCGTGGAGAGAGGCATTGATAGAGACTCGCCAAGCAATTCAGAGCGGCAGAATCAGAAATCTGGCCGAGGCCTGCAGCCTCTCAAGTCCCCGATCAGTCCAAAGATTACGAAGGCACGATGAGTACATGAGCAAAATCGCCATTACTGATCCCGGTAAAGCTGGTTTGTCATCTTCGTTGAAACAGGGACGGACTGTGGACTGTACTTCCAAATCCTCAAGGGAAGATCCGCTAATAAGACACTGGCAACACTCCATATCAAGCAGGTGGAGACCTCATCCTCATCAATCAAAAGTTGCAGTATTGCTACCTTGCTCTGCCGTAAAGCCATATAGAAAATCTCCCAGCCACGCCAGATTTAGGCAAGCCATCGATAGCAGAGCAGTCTCGGAACTAATGATTACAGCACCTCTAGGAGTAGTTCCAAGAGCGTTGGAAGTTTTGTGGCCAGCAGCATCATACGACATCCCAGTTACTGGCCATTGGGATGCTGACGAATTAAATATCATACAGGGAATGATGAGCAAGATAATTTCACGAAATGACTTCGAGATCATCATAAATCATTCGGGAATAAAAATCGAGGTTAACGGGGTTGCGTGTATCGATACTAGATTAGAGGATTCGGCAGGTTCTGAGGAGGCGCTTGCAAGGCTGAAAAAAGAAGTAAAACATGCTCTTCGAGAAAAAAATCTGACCGAACCCAAAAGGGGTGAAAACATCTTGGAGTCATTCAAATCAATTTCGAGACATCTGTATGATAGCGATATTTGGTTAGAAGGTGCAAGGGCAACTGGCAGGGCTCCTGATTATAGAATTATGAAGGATAAAAATCAAATTGCCATATGGAATAGCAAAAGTGGAAGATTCTCATTTTCTAAGTCATCGTTGGAAATATTAGATGAGACCAACACGGTCCCCCGAGTATACCTAAATGACGGGTTTAAGTGGTCAGGAGATATTTTCTCCACCAACATCTCTTCTTTCTCGGGTTCGCCGAGAGCAGGAGACGAGATGATAGTTTTTCAGGAGGGGAAATTGATTGGTTCGGCGAGAGCCATTGCGCCCGCGTGGGAATGGCCGAAATCGCCTGGAGCGCTTGCAAGGGCCCGACATAGACTGTAGTTCGCTGCGTAGCGGTTAAAGAGGTGCAGCAGATCGGCCAGACCCGGAGCGACGCTCATTATGGCTAGAATGCATAACAAAGGAAAAGGGCAAAGCGGGTCGACCAAGCCAGTCGTAGATGCACCTCCAGGTTGGTCGGAAACCGACAAGGATAACGTAGAATCTTTGATTTTGAAATATGCGAATGAAGGAAAAACAACCTCAGAAATAGGCATCATACTGAGAGACCAACACGCTGTACCCAATGTAAAGCTTGCAACAGGCGAGAGAATCACCTCCATCATAGAAAAGAACGGGACTAGGTCAAAATATCCGGAAGACATGATGAACCTGATGAGGCAAGCCCAGCGGATTATAGACCATCTAGAGTCGGGGAACCAAAAAGACATACATAATCGAAGACAACTTGAACTTACGGAGTCAAGGCTTAGACGCCTCTCAAGTTATTATCGTGACTCTGGCAGGATACCATCAGACTGGACATATAAACGGGACCAGCTCAGGCTGATGATCCAGTGATCTCAATCAAGCCTCAGGGTAACGAAGCATCCCGAGCATGATGTTCTGAAGGGTCGATTGCTACTGTGGACGACATTTGGAGTGTTGCAGCTAGGGCAAGTTATGGTGGGAAGCGCCCTGGCCCCTATTCCCTTGTTTTTGCTTCGTGGTGATACTAATGCAACCGGAAAAACACCAATCAGTCCTGCAGCCCCCACGCCAAATACAAGAGGTAGATCAAAACCTCCCACATACACAATAAATGACATGAATCCGAACAGCGTCGCAGTCGCTACTGAAGGAGCTCTGATTCTGGTCTGGGTCAAGTACAACGATAGGCCGGCGGTAATTGACATCACTAATACCAAAATTAACGCTGATACCAGCGGACTTCCTGCCGGTGATGAGGGAGGGGTGTAAGATACTGAGAATATCATTTCTGGATCGAGATCTTGATCTTCGTAAGATATTGTTTCCAAGAAAATCCAACGTCGGTGTTCTACGTCGAGATCTCCGGCCGAAACCGCACCGAAACCCGCTAAAGCGGAACCCCTGAGTCCAGCATCAACATCTATCAAGGTAAACCAATCACCCTTCCCTGGTTGAACGAACGTCCTGATTAGGTATTCACTGGATGCTTCAATGCCGGGCGTGTAACGCACTTCTAGAATTATGGTCACTGGTTCCGAAGAGAATGCCCTCGTAGCACCAAAGTCTAGTGTTACGTCTCGCTGGGATAAGTCTACAAGGTCCGATCCCACGAGGGATTCCACATCCAAGCCCAAACCAACACTCATGAATGATCTGATGTTTGAAGCTGAAGTTTGCAAATGTTGAGTTAGAGCCGCGCTTTCGGTGTCATCCACCCGTCCATTGTGCTCCTCTCCAACCGAAAGAGAATCCTCGTATGAGTCCAAGTTTTTCCACCAGGAAGATCCGCTTAGTGTATTGTTGCCGATGTTGTCCAATCCCCACCTAATCCACTGGGACATGGCGCCATCGACGGTTATCTGTATGTCTCTGTCTACTATTGACGCCGAGGACCTTCCGGATATATCGATTTCTAAAGTTGTACCCGAGTCTCTTTTAGGCTCCTCCTCGGGATACCAGTTCCCAGTTCCGCCACCCCCGTCAATGTTCACTTCATATGTCCTGGTGGACTCAAGCAATGCGCCTGGGTGGGGGCTCACCCTGAATGTGACTTGAACTCCCGACCCGTCGTAGGTTTCCGGCCACTGCCACACAAACACTATCCTCACTCCATCTTCAATCTCCGTAACTACGGGGCTGGTTGTGAGTTGCTCTGTACCGACGGTTGCGGATCCAGAGCTTCTTTTGTTCCAGACATCTAATCCGTAATGAGTCATTATGTCAACGGGGAAGTATGCTATTCCATCATTAGCAGATCCGTCTTGCATTGTAGCTGTTCCGAATGGGAACTTCGCAAGCATCCCTGCATCCTCGGTGTCACCCCAATAGAACCTGATACCAGCATTGTCTCCAGGCGCTGAAAACGATAAGGATTGAACTTCCAGAGTAAATCTAATTTGATCCCCTTCTGATATTGCCCCCCCTGTTACCTGAATTGGAACTGAAAGTACACCATTTGTGACCAGCAGACCGGGTCCTGATGATCCTGAATGATAGGTTCCACCAATGTTGATCCCGACGGTGGCATTTAGTTGAAGGCCTGTTGCGCCTTGAATTTCATAGGGTATCTCAAATGTCCACTCGGATGATGCGTAGTCATCATCTACTGTCCAAGTCGTACTCCATTTCCCAATTTCAATAGCTCCGAGCACAGATGGAGTTACAACTGCAGAGTGACGATCATCTAAATCTGAGGAAAATGGTGTCAACCCCCCTGATTGTGCCTCTCCAGTGAGAAACATCCTGAAACCCTGGTCCTCACAGCAAGCCCCATCTTGTTCTGCGACTGTTGGGTTGAAGAGACACGTTGCTGCGAGCATGAATAGGACCGTCATGGAGCCCCCGAACCTGCGTCTCATGACCCTCGCCCGACGGAACATCGCTTCAATGCGCCGATGAAAGGCGCGCCAAGAAGCCTATCTGTGTAGCCAAACTAGTGTCCGGCGCTCTTCCGACCATTCTTCAACTCTAACGAACCCTTTCCTTTCTAACTGGACAACCTCTCCGACGATGAGATCTGCGTCTTCGATGACGCAATGTTCGATAAATACCTCTTCGCCTTCAGATCTGACAAGGTCGCAAGTAGTCTGTAGGTCGCAACTAATCCAGTGTATGATGGGCCTATCATCGGTCCTTTCATCAGACGTGAACGCAAATCCATCTCCGGTTTTCTCCACATCAGCGAGATCCTTGAGCCTAAATTTTTTTGATAAATCACTTTCCTCGACAAGAAATGATTTAGAGGAAAGAGGAATCTCTCTGTGACCCACAGAGTGCCTATCCGGATGATAAGGAATGTGAACACTTCCGGGCAATTCTCCGATGACCTCGATATTCACTGGGTTGACAACAAGTGAAATCCTCCTGGAAGTAGGGTCGATAATCCTAGAATTTACCGCGTTAATCGAATCCAGTGGAATTGCCACATCCTTCTGGGTTATCCCCATTTCAATCCAGAAAGAAGTAATGGCTTCTGCAGAGTATCCTTTCCTTCGTAGTGACTTTATTGTGGGGAGTCTTACATCGTCCCATCCATTGTAAATTTCAGATTCAATACCCTCCCTCATGTTACTGGTAGAGAAAGATCCGTGGCCGTGTATACTGACCCTGCCCCAATAAAGTGTATGCGGGTAGACCCAGCCAAAATGCTCGTATAACAGCATTTGCTTACGAGTAGAGTCCATCAGGTCCTTTCCCCTTACAATATGCGATATCCCCTGCAAATGATCTTCAATGGCGCTCTGGAAATCCAACAGAGGCCACACACGGTATCTCACTCCAATTACTGGGTGAGGTTTATGCTGTATCCTCCATGCAGGCCAATCCCTGAGTGCTGGGTTTGGAAGAGTCATGTCCGTAAGCACTCTGACCACAGCATCGCCCGGTTTCATAGTTCCTTGAACCATTTTTTCCCACTGAGTTAAATTTTCATCGACAGATCTTGATCTGTGTGGGCAAGAAGTCATGGAGATCCTGTAATCTTTGAATTCATCAGAGGTGCACTCGCAGACGTAGCCAAATCCTTTGGAAAGCATCTCCTCTCCAAATTTTAGATACTGAGGCATCCGCTCACTCGCCCGAATTACAACGTCGGGTTTTGATCCAGTTAACCATTGGTAATCTTCAGCAATCCAATCATACGCTTCGACCAGAGGGGGCTTTACAACCGTGTCAGTGTCATCGTATCTTAGAACCATCTTACCGTTGTACATTTTTGCATATTGATGATTGATTACAACTCCTCGAGAATGGCCGAGTGACAATGGTCCATTTGGGTTGGGTGCAAACCGTAAGATAACCCCTCGATCAGTATCGTCGAGCGGTTTCAGGCCTTTGCGCTTTTCCTGCCGAGTTCGCTTTACTGCGCTAGGGTCAATTGATTCTATCCTTTGGCGGACAACAACTGGCCCGTCTTCCACTATCATCTTGTTAGCAAGATCTACCTCCGAGGATACAATTGGCATTAGATTCTTCGCGATGGGCCGGAGATCTTGACGCTCTGAAAGCAATCTCCCCAGTGCAGACCCCATTTGTCCCTTACCTTCGTATTCGAGGGCATTCTGTAGGGCATATTTCCTTATCAGAGAGTGAATTTCGGGGTCATTAATTTCGTCCATGTGGTAAAGCGCCTCCTTAATTCCCGACCGTATCATCTAATCTCTGTTGAAAGGCCGTCCCGTCAACAGTCCTTATCGGTATTGGTGAGTCATGTTTCTGGTTCCAGGTGTTCGAAACTGTGGACCAAGTCCATCGTAGGTACTTATGGGGCTTGATATCATTCGTCATTAGATCAACTGCAGCTCTCGTTAGTGGATCTGATGGATAACCTGAACCGGCATCAAATCCCATTTCTTTACTGATAGCAGACATTTTCCTGTCTCTGTTAACCTTGGCTAGGACGGAAGCCATACCGGTAACTGGACAAACAGAATCCATTCCGGTTTCACTCCTGAACACTATATTTGGACGGGTTTCAATCATGCTTGCACCGACTCTTTCCGCGAACATTCCGGGATTGCTTCCCAAGGGATCCATATTCACTAATCCAACAGTTTCTGGCTTTGTGACATCTAGAATTGACTTGACAAAGAGATCTTCTTCCATTTTGTTTAAACTTCTATATGGTCTTCCAAGGTCTATTTTTTCCGCTGTCAATATCTTCACTACAAAGGCCCATCCTTTGATCTCGGCCTGATGAAGAAATAACTCCTCAACCATTTCTCTTTTTACCGGTGACATACCTTTTGAGTCCCCAGCCCCGATGCCCTCGAGAATTCTGACATCATCAGATGGGATGCACACCGAGGCAACGACCAAAGGGCCAATTGCAGGGCCTCTACCGGCTTCATCAACTCCTATTGTACAATCCTTCAATCGATCAAATCCTCAGGAATATCCACCCTCGTGAATCCTCTGAGGTCGCGGGGCGATTATGAGGGTCACCCTGATAGACCGGTTCGGAATTAGTTAAGGAGTGGATCTGGTAAGAGGGACATGAGTGCTTTCATATCAAACTCGCCGGCATGAATCGGAACCCTGAGTCCGTAACTGACCGATACGGCGGGGTCTATTTCACCGAAGGTACCGACATATACTCCCTTTATACTCACGTCTGCTACTCTTCCGGGAATCCAAGGGCCAACTCCCGGCGACCCCTCTACGAGGCCTAGGTCATCGTCATTTGTGCCAAGGTCCCTCAGGAGAGACATCCCATAACCCTTGGCGGAGCTAAAACCAGCGTTCTTTTCGGCACACGCCCAAGCAACTGAGCTTGAATTTATGTGGTCAACTACCTTTGTCCCCAACTCGAAAATCCGATGTGGCAACTCATGATGTCTGTTAGAGGATAGCACTTGGAATAAAGAAGGCAAGATGTACTGTCTCAGTATATCGTGTTCTCGTGTTATTGGATTTTTTATCCTGGTGATCTCGCCAGCCGGGATGAGCCGTGGTGTGACAAACTCCATTTCCATGTTTGTTAGTGTGAGCGTTTGGACCTCATGGGCCCCCATTGCCCTAATTGATTGCCTGACTCGTCTTTCCAGCGACGATCCCTCTGACGCTGAACCGGGTAGATTGACAAGAGAATTTTTTTGAGGCAAGGAGTTTAGCCCTATACCAATTATTACGTCCTCTACAACATCAACGGGATGAAGTATGTCCGCCCTCCAACTCGGCATTTCGATTATGTAGGCGGGCTCATCTTCGCTTAGCCCATCCCAGCGCGTTCCTCCAGCACTGGATCCTGTTCTGCCAACTCCGATCATTTTACCTCCCATCCGGGATATCGATTTGGCAACTGAATCATCACTGGGCTCAAAGCCTGCCAACATGGAAATAAGGGATTTTGGAACATAGTTTTCTACAGGTTCCATATCCAATATCCAAGTAGTTCCGTCATATTGCTCGACCTCGACTGACTCTATTTTGCCCCCACGCTCACTCATCGATAATGCGATCAATTTTAGCGCCGAGATACATGCCCTTTGATCCCATCCGGTCACGTCGATTAGGAAATCAGTGCTTTTCGTTGTAACCATCGTATCCACACCGTTGATAATAGGAGGAAATGAAATCACTTTCCCATTCTTGTCAGTTATGAGTGGGAACCCCTCGCCTTGATCAACAAGGTGAGCATACTCTATTCCTTTTGGGTGGTTTGTGAGAATATCCTTCAAAGACATCCGCCCCTCTCCGTTAAGGGGAACAAAAGAATAGGAGCCATCATCAGAGGATACTGTAAATGGACCATCAATGTCGCTAATGTCATGAACTCCGATGGATACCGATCTCCTCTTCCTTCCTAGGGTTGTGTGCAACTTTTCTTGATGATCCATCAGTGACTGGACGAACAGGTCTCGCTGAACTTCGGTGGACCCGGTATATACGCCCCTTACAATGGCTGCGAATGCGTGCGGCCTCACATTCTCCATCTCGGGTTTAACGGTCATTTTCTCCGCTCCCCTACTGACCTGGACTCGGCAAGGTGAAGGCATATCCTGAAGAAACGACCTAGATGCTCTAGCCATTGTTTCGTGTGATAACAGATCCGGACGGTCTGGGAAAACCTCGATTTCGATCTCTGTATCATCAGATCCTTCCACTACTACACCTATTTGAGAGAGGTCCGAAAGCCAACTCGCTCTGTCGTAGGAATGGCCGTTGAATTTCTGTATGTCCTCCAACAAGGTGTGTTTCAAGGATACTGTTGGCATTTCAATCCCTCCTCGTCCATGCAGAAAGAGGCCGATCTAAACCAACAAGTCTGAGACCTGTTTGTATAGCAGTATCGTGATTAAGGGCCCTAATGTTCCCTCTGTCAGCATGTCGGATTGAGTCCAGTCCCATTTCTCGCAGTAGCCCCTCTAATTTGGACTTGATAATTCCTCTAGATTCCGACAAGCCGGGGGATGCCACAGCACTGATGCCTGCTGACCTTGCGATGATCAGCGTCTCTGGATCGGTTTCACCGTCTAAACGCAAGATTATACTACGGTTTTCAGTACTTAATCGGTATTTTTTGTTTGCCATTCCAATTCTGGGTAGTGCGACAGTTGCACCAGCAGAATCCAAGCTTCTAACATCTACCATAATTCCGTCCAAATCTAATTCAGAGCATCTTCTCGACAGTTCGTCGACCCTGTCGACCCTATCACATAGCATTACTAGCGCATCATAGCCCATCCTACTCCTAATTGCAACCACTACAGATTCTAGTTCCGCATCGTTTAATCCACAAACATCTTCAATATCCACAATAAATCCACGGCAG
>TARA_B100000674_G_scaffold91168_1_pt1 | contig 50513 bp, 43 predicted proteins | sample TARA_B100000674 | Tara Oceans TARA_B100000674 (sample SAMEA2622759) | marine metagenome | biome: marine biome (ENVO:00000447); feature: surface water layer (ENVO:00002042); material: "saline water (ENVO:00002010), including plankton (ENVO:xxxxxxxx)" | depth 5 m | reverse complement strand
AAAGGATTATTTTTACACTATGGAAAAAGGGTTTTCAACAAATATTAAGATTGGTGTATTAGGAGGTGGACAATTGGGTAGAATGCTTCAGCAAAAGGCTCTGGATTTCGGATTGGATTTAGCATTTATAGATCCAGACAGTAACGCACCGTGTAAAGAAATTAGTTCACGTTTTTTTAAAGGCGATTTTAAAGATTTCGAAACGGTTTATTCCTTTGGGAAAACGAGGGATATTCTAACTATTGAAATTGAGCATGTAAATGTTGAAGCACTAAAAAAACTGGAAAACGAAGGGGTTAAAGTTTTCCCTCAGCCAAATATAATTAAAACAATACAAGACAAGGGGTTACAAAAAGTTTTTTACAAGAAAAACAACATCCCTACTTCCGATTTTTATTTAATTGAAGGAAAGGAAGAAATCCTCGCTTTTGAAGATGAGTTTCCGTTTATGCAAAAAATGAGAAAAGGAGGATACGATGGTCAGGGTGTCACACCCATTCGCTCAAAAGAAGATTTGGCAAAGGCTTTTGAAGTACCAAGTGTTTTGGAGAAAATGGTGGATTTTGAAAAGGAATTATCTGTAATTGTTTCACGCAATGAAAATGGAGAGGTAAAATCATTCCCGTGCGTTGAATGTGAGTTTAACCCAGAAGCCAATTTAGTGGAGTTTTTATTCTCCCCCGCCACTATTTCAAATGAAATTGAAGAAAAGGCACAAAAAATTGCACGAAGCGTTATAGAAAAACTGGAGATGGTAGGAATATTGGCTGTAGAGCTTTTCTTAACTAAAGACGGAGAGGTCCTTGTTAATGAGATAGCTCCTCGCCCCCATAACTCTGGTCATCAAACTATTGAGGGAAATTATGAATCCCAATATGGACAGCTATTACGGTGTTTACTCAATTTACCATTGGGAAACACAGCGATTAAACGACCTTCGGTAATGGTTAATTTACTTGGAGAAAAGGGGTATATGGGAAAAGCAATTTATGACGGAATTGAAAAAGCACTTGCACATCCAGGTGTAAACCTTCATCTTTACGGTAAGACCCAAACAAAACCATTTAGAAAAATGGGGCATGCTACAATTGTAAATGATTCATTAAATGAAGCAAAAACAATTGCAAAAAAAGTACAAGAAGATTTAAAAATTATAGCTTAGAAAATTATGACTGCACAGGTTGGAATAATAATGGGTAGTAAGAGTGACCTTCCAGTGATGAAGGAGGCTGCAGAATTCTTAAATGAATTGGAAATCCCCTTTGAAATCACTGTTGTTTCTGCACACAGAACTGCAGAGAGAATGGTAAATTATGCAGAATCTGCAGCTAAAAAAGGTTTAAAAGTTATAATAGCTGGTGCCGGAGGTGCTGCTCACTTGCCTGGAATGGTGGCGTCATTGACTCCTCTACCGGTGATTGGTGTTCCTATTCATTCGAGTAACTCAATTGATGGATGGGACTCTATTTTATCCATTCTTCAAATGCCAAATGGGATACCTGTTGCAACAGTAGCTCTCAATGGGGCTAAAAATGCAGGAATTCTTGCTGCAAGTATTATCGGATCTGGTGATAAATCTGTTTTGGATAAAATGACTGCCTTTAAAGCAGAGCTAAAGAACAAAGTACTCAACAGCATTGATGATGTGGAAGGATTAAATTTTCCTTTTAATGTGTCAAAAAAATAGTTTATTCCTTATTAAAAACAACGGATTTACCGCTCATTAATGAGAAAATCAGAGGTAAAAAAATATTACGACAACTACATCTCCGAGCAGTATTCAATTGGGGTAAACGATCGTATTTTTATGATGTATGAAAAGTTAAAAGATTTAGGACTTTCTCATTCATCGGATGTGATTGAGCTGGGTTGCGGTATCGGTGTTGTTACTCACTTAATAAGAAAAACGGTCACTAAAGGTCAAATCGAATCCATAGACATAAGTAAAGAATCAATTGAATTTGCAAAGCAAAAAATAAAGAATAAAAATGTTCGATTTTATGAAGGAGATGTAACTGTTTATTCTCCAAAAATTAAACAGGCGGATTTCATCACCTTGTTTGACGTGATTGAGCATATTCCTGTAGATTTACACGAAAAGCTATTTTTAAACGTTGCTAAAATGCTGAAAAGTGAAAGTTTACTGCTCATAAATATCCCAAGTCCCGCTAGTGTGAAATGGGATAGAATGAACGCTCCTGAAGCATTACAAATAATAGACCAACCCATTTCTTTGAATAGGGTTTTTAATAATTGTGAAAATGCCGGCCTTGAAATCATAAAATTTGAAAATTATTCCATTTGGGCAGAAAACGATTATAATTTCTTTTTGGTTCGTAAAAAGAAAGTTTTCAAAAATAATCCGGTTCAACTTAGTGCGCTTCAAAAAGCAAAAAGAAAAGCCTGGAGGACAAAATTCAATAGGCTTTACAGGTACTGATTTTTTAATTTAATTCATCTAAATGAATGGCCCCATTTTGATTCGGATTATGAAGAAAAGCATCAAGCCAGAGAAAATCAGCTTGATTTTTGTCGTATGGTTTAACTTAACTTCTTTAAACGGTTTTGCTCAATATACAAAGGAAGCTTTCCTTGACTCATTAAAAAACACCAAATATCTCCAAGGCTACTTTGAAAACAACACCAATTATAATGATTCGAGTTATGCTGAATACCTTTATTCAATTCTTCCAATCGACACGTTTAAAGTAGATTCAAATAGTGGTTTTGGTTTTAACCCTTCTTCCATCTCCATTTTGTATTCAAATTCGGGAAATTTAAAGCTTTACTGCGGTTTAAGTGTTATAAAAGGCCAAAATAAGAAACTAAAAGAAATTACATTTTATAATCATTATGGACATAAAACAGCTTTATACTGGAGATTTTACAATAATGGAAAAATAGAAATTGTTCATTATTATGATGATGAATTTAGCGACTCGTCCGGAGTGTATGGAGTTTTTTTTTCAAAGAAACCAAGTTATCGTTTTACAAAGTATAGAAAATCAGGAAGACTTCAATTAACAGGAAAATATGAAAATGGCAATAAAACAGGTGAATGGTTTTATTTTGATAAAAAAGGAATTTTGTTCAAAAAAGAAAAATATATCGACAACAAACGGGTCAGTCAAGTTAGCTTCTAATATCAGTAAGAATTATTGACAATAATTGCAATATTTTGCATCAACATTGTGTTTAAAATTGCTTGAGGTGTTAAGCATATTCTCTACTATAACCTTTAATACCTTTGGAAAATTCTCTCTTATATCATCGGCCGTTACCTTCTTTCGGTTATGTGACAACTGTAATAATCCCGATTGTAAATTTCTGAAGCTATATATCCCTGCTACAAAATCGTTGACTTGTGGATTTTGCATTAAATATATATAACCGTATAAAGCAAGCTGTAAAGCCTTACTTTTTTTAGGGTTTTCCGCCAGATCTTCCCACGACTTAAAACTTAAGTCGGTGCTAATAACATTTCCTGTTTTGTAATCAATCAATTGTGTTTGATTGCCCAGTATTCCTATTCGATCTGCAAATCCCTCCAGTTTCACCTGAATTATTTTATTCTCGACTTCAACAGGCATAACGAAACTGAGTTTATTCTCTTGAGATAAAATTCTATAGTCTAATTTTTTGCTCTGAGCGTTCACTATATTTTTTACTTCAAGTTCCAAAAAGTTTTTAACGTACTGCCTTGCAACCTCATAAGTTAATAGGTTACTTCCTGTCGTTAAGTCTTCTTTGCTCAAATATTCTTGAAACTCATTTGTTAAAACGGAAGTGATCTTTTTGTTCATCAATTCAATATCTTGAGCCAATAGGTTCTTTTTAACATATGGCTCAAATAAAAGCTCAAGGGTATTATGTATGCAGGTACCAAAAGTAGAATGCTTTAAATTTTCTTCAACTTCATCGGTCTCTCCTAGTTTTAATATGTAACGATAATAAAAATCTAAACTACAAGCAATAAAAGTGTTCAGTGCCGATGGGGAAATTCCTTTCTCCAACTTTTTAACTAACAGGTCGACAGATTGTTCATTTTTAAAAAACTCTACATCTATAGCATTTAATTCAGGAGAAGGTGTATAAGATGTTTCATGAATATTTACTTTTTCATTTGCCAAAGGCAATTCAACAAGTATTTGATCGATAAAACGACTTTTCTCAGTAGATGCTCCAAAATCATTTTGACCATTTAAATAAACAAGATCCATCTGCTTAACCTGGTGAAGTAATCGATAGAAATGATTAGCAAATATAGCATCGTGGTCGTGATGAGTCGGCAAGCCAAACTCCCTCTTGATATCATAGGGTATGAATGAATTTTCTTTCTTGCCTTTTGGCAAAACACCTTCATTCACTGAAAGCATGATGATTCGATCAAAATCCAATAATCTTGTTTCCAACATTCCCATAATTTGAAGACCTTTTAATGGTTCTCCAAAAAAGGATAATGATTCTGATGAAACCAGTTGATTTATTAACTTTTTAACAATTTTAATGGATGTTTTTTGAAGATGTTTTGACGTTTCAACTGTTCTCAAAAACTTTCTTAAAATTAAAGTGTAAGAATATAAGTATTCTGTTTGAATAGACTTTTCCAAATCGGACAACTCTGCTTTTGACAACCCCTCTTTAATAAGCCCTAAAAGACTTAATAAAACTTCAATTAAGCCTTTTGTATTGTCTAGTTTATTGAACAAAAGAGATATATAAGATTCCTTGCTGAAATGCTTCTCGAAACGTTTAACACCAACATAAATAACATTTTTATTAATCAACTCCTCTTTTAATGATTGAATTTCTGAAGTGCAGTTTCCTGCTAAATGAGAAAAACATGGGTGATCAATAATTTGAAATATAGACCTGAAATAATAGGCCTTTTTATCTTTTTCACCTCTGTAGTTTCCCCAACAATCCAAATGTGCATTAATAAAAGAAGTCAGTGGAGCCATCTTCAAACTGTAACCCATGGTTATGTTTGCGGCATTTATATTTGATGGTAAATTATACAACAGAGGAAGTAAAAGGTTTTCATTATTCAATACGACAGCTGTGCTTAATGCATTAGCTTCATCGAATGTTTCCTGCAAAATCATCCCTGTGTAGTGAGTTTGAGCCGAATCTGTATTACATGCAACAATATTTATTGATTTTTCTCCTTGAGTGATTCCATTACCTGACCAATTGAATGGAATCGTAGGGTATTTTTTACTTATTCTTCTTAAAAACCTTCCCGCTTCTTGTTCTGGCTGTTTAAAATAATAATCATCGGAATCCCAGAATATTTCCGCCTTTCCTAATTTTATTAATGAATAAATAATCTTTTCCTCAGATGCGCTTAAAGCATTAAAACCTGCGAAAAACAACTTAGAATACTTTATGTCCTTAATTATTTCATTTATCTCATTGGCTACATGACGATATTGCATTCCAGGATAAGCTTTTCCGTTCGCTTTTAAATTGTTTTGAAATGCATGATAAATTTCGCCCAGTAATTTCCAAAAATGCAAATAGTTTTGTTGAGCATCTGTTAGCGCTTCTCCATTAACATTCCAATACTCAAGAGCTCTAGCTTCATTGATGTAGTTGAATATATTATTTGAATCAATTAAATATCGATCAATATCCGAAAAATCAGATAGTAAAGTTGGTGCCCACTTCAAAAATGAACCTATGTCCTCAGGTTCTCCTTTTACAACAGACAAATAGGCTTCATATAGTTCAAGTACCAATAATAACTTTTCTTGCTTTTTATATGCACAGTATTGACCAACAAATTCATCCAATGAAAAAAACTGAGGAGCCCAAAACGTTTTTTTGTAAACTTTTGCTAGTTCTTGCTTTAAGAAAGCGGCTGCTCTTTTGGTGGGTAATACAATACAAATATTTTCAGGTGTTTCATACCTGCTTTTTATTTCTTGAGCAATCTTTTTTAAAAAAGAATCCATTAAAGGGTCGTATATTTTTCTTTTAAAGAATCAAAGTACAATTTGAAATCACCCCCAAAATCTTCATTGAAAGTTTTTTCCAGTTGTTTTTGATCTTCTCGGTACATTAAAAAATCCGTAAAAAAAGTATTGTTCAAATTGTGTTTTAAAGCCTGAATTCTTCTCACTTTGTGGAAGGAATTTAAGCTTAGTGTATCCATATTATCAAGGACTTTATGAATTTGAACTTTTTTTTCTTTTTCAGGTTTCAAAGCTCCTTTTTCTTTGTAAAACTTTTTTAGTTGTAAAGCACCTCTATGCATATGAGCTCTTATTTTTTGTAAATCAGAAAGTTCATCGAGATAACTCTTAATTACTTGAGAATCCTTGGGATATTTATTTTTTAAAAACATAAGAGCACCTTTGTCGCCAATGAATGAAGCTAAATTTTCATTAAACTGAACATCATTTTTCACGAAAATAGTACCGTGAGTTAATTCGTGAATAAGGAGTCTCGCCAACTGACCTTCTGTTTTTTGAAGCATACTACTCATAATTGGATCTTTAAACCACCCAAGTGTACTCCATGCATTTACCTCTCCTATATCGGTATCAAAACCTTCATTTTTCAGTTTTTGTGCTTCTTTAACAGCCTTTTTCTTTTTGAAAAATCCTTTGTAGGAAAACTCGCCCAAAATTGGAAAAGACCATTTGTAGGAGTTTAAGGCATATGCTTCACAGGCCGTAACAACGTACATACCCGGAAGCCCTTTTTGGTCGTACATTTTGGTATAATTTTTCGAGGGGTATATACCTAATGAGTCGAAAGCGAATCGCTTTATTTCTTCGATGAGCTTTATTTTGGCCTTTAAAGAATCAGGATAATTTTTATCTTTCAAGTATTCATCCAGAGGTTTTGCTTTCCATACAATTTTCAACTGTCCCATTCCTTGTTGAAGTCCATAGCATATGGATTTACAATTTAACAAGCAGAGCACAACAAATAAGCCCAAAATAATTTTAAGTCCTCGCTTTAACATGCAACTAAAATAGAAAGATTTTAAATAAAAATCTTTCTATTACAAAAAACAAACATTATTGAATAGTAAAGTGTTTTGGTATATTTAAAACCTTATATGAAGGTGGGTGATTATTCGATTGTTTTGAGAACATCATTAATCATCAAAGGGACTTCAACAGTGAATCCCTCTGCATATTCTTTTTTTATGAGCCGACCATAGTTTCTTGCCCTTGCCTTGATAAACTCTAAAAAATCTTCTCTGCTTATTGGCGTTTCAGGCTCCTTGCTTTCGGGATTGTAAAATTGAGTCTTAAAAGCTTTGATGGCCATCATTTTTTTATCCATTTGATTAGAAATGTCTACAATAAAGTCAGGTTCAATATAATAGTCCTGAATGTAATGATATACGGCTTTAGGCCTCCAGGCATTTTGGGAAACACCATTAAGTTCCGTTTTAACTTTTGGTAAGCCTGATAAAAAGCAGGCCTCACTCACAAGATTACTTGCCTTTGCATGGTCCGGATGACGATCTTTGACGGAATTCGCAAAAACCAACTTAGGCTGATATTTTCTAATCATCGATATGACTTTCTTTTTATTGGATTCTGAACAATGAAAAAAACAATCCTCCATTTTAAGATTCTGTCGATCAACAATGCCCAAAATTTTCGAAGCTTCCGAGGCTTCTTTTTTCCTAGTTGCGACGTTACCTCTTGTACCCAATTCACCTTGAGTAAGATCGATAACCGCAACCTTGTACCCCATTTCTATATGTTTCATAAGTGTACCTGAACAACTGATTTCAATGTCGTCAGGATGGGCAGCAAATGCTAAAATATCAACCTTCATATAAGTTATTTGTTATAACAAACTTAATTATTTTTATAATAAGTTTCAATTCTGTAAAAGAAAAGTAGCAAATTCTAGACACTTTTGCTGATAATATCCGTTATTTTAGTAGTTAAGCATGGAGTCAAAACCTAAAAACAGTGGTCGTAAAACTTTACTACGGAAATTCTTGAAATGGAGTAGTATCTTTTTATTATTCCTGACGATTATTGGTTATTTAGTTTTCAAGAGCAGTTATGTCCAGACGTTCATATGTAAAAAGATTGGAAACTACCTTTCAAACAAAACAGAAACTACCATTACGATAAGAGAGGTAGACTTCAGACCATTTGACACTTTTGTACTTAAAGACCTTTTGATTCTTGATCACAAAGGCGACACAATGCTTTTTTCCAATGATTTTTACTTTGAGATTAATGATTACGACTTTAAAAAGCTTTATTTCGATTTTGATTTATTAGAACTAAATGAAGCTTTTATTCATATTAAAACTCACAAGGGTGAAGACAAAAGTAATCTTAAACGTTTTTTTGAGAAGCTCTCTAAGAAAAATAGAGGTAGGAAAAGAGTATCTCCTGAAATTAACATCCTTGAAATTCAATTCGAAGAGCTTCGATGCAGAATTTGGAATGAAAACACGTCTCCAAAACCAGATAAAATAGACTTCAAGCATATTGAGATTTATGACATTAACATGGAAGCAAAGAATTTCATGTTACATCATGACAGTGTTGAATTCAAGTCCGAACTATTGTCTTTTAACGAAAAATCAGGGTTTAAACTACGTGAGTTTGATGGTGATTTTAAATTAAATAAAAATAGCCTCAATATTAACGGTTTGGAATTAGAAACCGATGAAACGAATATCAAAGGAGATATTTATATGAATTACAGCAACTTCAAAGCTTTCAAAAATTTTTACAGTGATGTTAATATTGATACTCATTTCGAAAAAACCAAAATAAGTTCTAATGACGTAGCGTATTTTGTTAAGGCTTTGAGAGGTCTGGACAAAACCATCACCTTTGAAGGGAATATTAATGGCCCCATAAGTAAATTAAATGCTGAAGGTTTGAAATTCAGTTACGGCGATTTAACTCATTTCAATGGTCAAATAAAATTCGATGGATTGGGCGTAAAGAATGATCCTGTAATAAATGCTGAAATAACCAATTTAATCACTTATGATAAAGATTTAAAAAACACCCCCCTACCTCCTTTTCATTCGGGAAAAAAAATAAAAACTCCAAAATGGATGAGTCAAGTTGGTAAAATGGAATTTAAGGGAAGTTTTGCAGGACCTATTTCCAATTTTGAAGCCACAGGTATTTTAACCACTAACGCAGGTTCAATTAAATCCAACGTAAACTTCAAAAGCGACACTACCGGAGAAACGAAAATTATAGGGAAAATTATAACCGATAATTTTAATTTGGGAAAAACAATTGACAACCCAAACTTTGGTTTTATTTCAATGAATGGAGAACTGAATGCTCTTGCCCAATTTGACAACAATCGTTTAATATTCTCGGGGAAAATACCCAGAATTGACTATAAAGATTACACCTATTCAAACATCACCATGGATGGGCTTTTGAAAGATAAAATTTTTAAAGGAATATTAGCTGTTAAAGACACTAATCTGGTTTTTGATTTTGACGGAAGTATTGATTATAGTATTCCCGAATTTCAAAAATATGATTTTAAAGCCGACTTAAAAAAAGCAAATATCAGAAATATCAATTGGTCAATTAGAGATTCCAGCACCCAAATTAGCGCTAAGCTGGAGGTAAACATGATTGGTAATCGTTTTGAAGATTTAAATGGAGAATTACGATTAAAAGATATAGTTTGGAATGAAAATGGTGGTTCTTATAAAGTTGATTCGCTCAATGTTCGCTCTGTTACGAAAAAGGAACGTGAAATGATGATTTTATCCTCTGATATCTTACAGGCTAAAATTGAAGGAAAATATAACCTTGGCAAAATATACCCTACAGTTGTAAATATATTATCGAAAGAAATCCCTTCACTTGTTAAGGGTGTGGAAATAAAAGAGCTTACGGGTAATAATAATTTTAACATAATGTTTAAACTTCATAAATATGACATAATTCACAAGTTATTTACACCCAATTTCAATTTATCCAAAAAGACCAGATTAAGTGGGAAATTTGATGAAAAAACAAAATCCTTTAATATCAATTTCGCCGCTGATTCAATTCACATAAAGAATAAAATCATTCGAGATTTAAAACTATACAGTAATAATTATGGCGATAAAATGAGTTTGGTTGGTCGATCAAAATTTGTTCAGATTGTGAAAAAGGTGGGGGTTGAAAATCTAAAAATAAACACAAGTATTAAAAATAATAATCTCGACTATACTATTTCCTACAAGAACAAAAGTAAAAAGCCCAGTCATGGGGATGTTTCAGGTAACCTTAACCTGAATGATTTAGACTCAATAAAAATGAGTATTAACCAATCAAAATTCGTACATCAGGATACTATTTGGCAGATCGACAATTCAATGTTTGCTTGTTTTGCTAATAAATTCATAGATATAAAAAACTTTAATTTACATTCTAAAAATCAATTCTTTAAAATTAATGGAACCAGCTCATTATTAAATTCTGATCGTATGGTTTTCAGTATGAAAAATTTTCGACTAAGCACATTAAATTATTTTTGGAGCACAATTAATCTTGAGCTTGAAGGAACTGCGAATGGAAATTTAGAATTAGACGGAGGCTTTGAAAATCAAGTTTTTTCAACTGATTTATCGGTTGATAACATGATGCTTAACGAACAGGATTTTGGTAAACTTAAGCTGAATACATTTTTTAAAAAATCAAGTAAGGTCATTAATGTTAACCTTTCAGTAAAAAACAAAATGAACAATTTTAACAACCTCACCATTGATGGATATTATTACCCATACGAAAGAGGTAAAATTGATATGAAAGCCGATCTTAAAAATACAGAACTGAAATTCTTAGAAAGATATTTCAATGGTGTTTTTTCCAACTTCAAAGGGGGCAAATCATCGGGAGTTTTAGCCATTCAAGGAAGTATTAAACACCCTTTATTTAAAGGAAAATTAAATGTCGATCATCTGAGATTTAAAGTTGACTATCTCAATGTTACTTATGGGGTCGATGCACAAAATTTAAACTTTGACAAAGACTACATCTGGTTTAAAAACTTTACTATTACTCATGATCTTCATCCAAAATCGAAAGCCAAAGTCAACGGTTTTGTTGACTTAAATGGTTTTAAAAATATTAGTTATCAAATGGACTCCGTATTTCTTGAACAATTTTACTGTCTCAACACGACTGTAAAAGAAAACTCCACATTCTTTGGTCAGGCCTATGTTGACGGACTTCTTCAGCTAAGAGGAAATGGAAAAAACCATTTTATTGGCGGAAGCGTTTACACAACAAAATCAACTAAATACGACGTATTCAAAAATAAATACATAACTGTTGCTTCTGAATTAGAATTGCCTCTCGATCAAGCAGAAGATCTTGAAATCAGCGAATTTGCAACATTTGTAAACTTATCAGAACCCAAAATAAACTCCAATAATCTAAAAGAGGATTTTGATGTGTCAGGACTTGATTTAGATTTTAATTTTAAGATAAATCCGGAAGCGAACCTACGCATACTCTTTGATCCGGCAGTAGGAGATGAAATAAATGCAAGAGGGAACGGTTCTATAGGAATGATTATTAATTCCGACGGTAAGTTTAACATGTATGGAGACTTTTCAGTTACACGTGGAAATTATTTTTTCACACTGCAAAACATTATTGGAAAAAAATTCATTGTTGAACCTGGAAGTAAAATAAGCTGGAATGGAGACCCTCTGGATGCTCAAATGGCCATAAAAACTTATTACAGAAGTAGAGCTAACCTTATAAATTTAGTAGATTCAAACCTTATTGGGGTTGGTGACTATCAAAATTTAAAGTCACAATTTGACAATAGAATTCCAGTAAACAGTAATCTTGGTCTTTTTGGAAGCTTATGGAAACCTTCTTTGATAATAGGAATTTCTCTACCAAATGGAACACCCGAAGAAAAAGACTTTCTTGAAGAAAAAATTGTTGGAGTTGATGAAATTAATCGTCAGGCTTTTTCACTTATTTTAACAAGCCAGTTTCTACCTCCGTCAAGTGGTTTTGAATCAATTGTGTCGGATAAAGCAGGATTGCATAACGGCATGCAGTTTGTTGAAGGTCAAATTAATAATGCGCTTAGTGGCCTACTGCATCCAAACCTGGATTTGGGTGTTGACTATAATGAAGTTGAAGAAAATGAATCCAATGAAAACCTTACCAAAGATGAACTAAGGCTTTTGGCTGGTTTTAAATACAAAAACTTAAGTGTTAAAACGGATTACGACATCAATAATCAGGTTGGTGACATTGAAGCCGAATTCAAAATCACAGAAGCTTTAAAAGCTAAAGCATATCACAAAACGACAAGTGATCAAACCGCGATAAATAACCAAATAAATACAACTTATGGTATTGGCGCCGTTTTTCAAAAAAGCTTTGAATCCATTATGGATCTTTTCAGGAAAAAAGAGAAAAAGAATTAAACCGCTAAATCACACAAACACTATCATCGGAGCATTCCTCTGACCAGGTTTTACAAAAACCATCAGAACAATCATATATTTTTCTAGACTTAACAGGTTTTACGTATAGGTGTAAACTTGCTGTCCTTGACTCATAATTATTTCTGTATTTGTGAATTCCCGTGGTATGAAGAAAAGAAAACTCAGATGTTCCTACACCAAGTGAGCTTACTTTGACCAAGCCTGTTCCATTGTCGCTTAATAAATATCTTTCCTCTTTTAATGCTCCACAAATAGGGTTAATCCAAGCCATTGCCTCTCCGTAATCATGAATACGTGTTTCCTGGCCCTCTTCCCAACACATTATCATCAATTCGAATTTATCCGTACGTGCTAAACAATTTCTTGTATATTTCTCATCGTTCCAGGTGAAATAACTTTCAAAAGCCTCTCTTGTGATGTCCATTCTTTGCAAAACTTCAAAATATCCAAAAGGCGACTCAACTCTTTTCAGTTGCTCTATTAATTCCTTTGGAGTATGAATATTTTTTATAATCATGACAAATCTTTAAAGATGAATCTACAAAAAAAAATTATTTGAATGTAGTATTACAACTAAATTTTATCAATTTACCTAAAATGTTAATTAATCTTTGAATATTGTTGATAATTCAAACCATGTAAATACTTGATGAATAAAGGCTTCTTCTATATTTGTTAACAAAAACTAATTAGAAATGAATTTTATTGTATCAAGCGCTTCTCTCTTAAAACAACTTTCTTTAATACAAGGTGTTCTGAACTCCAGCAATACACTCCCAATACTCGATAATTTTTTATTTGAAATAAGGGGGACTGTTCTTAAAGTTTCGGCTTCAGATCTGGAAACAACAATGAGTTCTAAGTTAACTGTTGAATCGAAAGAAGATGGATTGATTGCAATACCAGCAAAAATGTTAATCGACATTTTAAAAAATTTATCGGATCATCCCATTAAATTCTCAGTGGAGAAAAGTAATTTCCAAATAGAAATCTCATCAGATTACGGTAAATACAAATTAAGTGGTCATAGCGGAGAGGAATTCCCAAAAGTTCCCGAAATTGAGCAATCGAGTTCCTTAACTCTGCCGTCTGATATAATTTTAAGAGCTATTAATAAATCATTATTCGCTGCAGGAAACGACGAATTAAGACCTGTTATGAGCGGTGTTTTTTGTGAGCTTAATTCTGACAATTTAACTTTTGTCGCAACCGATGCTCACAAATTAGTAAGGTATAGAAGACTGGATGCTAAAAGTGAAAATTCAACCTCATTCATTATCCCTAGCAAACCACTCAACCTATTAAAAAACTGCTTAAACAGTAACTCTGAAACAACTATAGAATATAATCAGAACAATGCCTTCTTTTCAATTGGCGAGATCCACCTGGTATGCAGACTTGTTGAAGGGAAATATCCGAATTATGAAGCTGTAATTCCAAAGGAAAATCCGAATAAACTCATAATCGACAGAAGCTTATTACTTAACTCAGTGAAACGTGTTTCTATTTTTGCAAATAAAACCACTCATCAGGTGAACCTTAAACTCGCAGGAAGTTCATTGAACATATCTGCAGAGGATTTAGACTTCGCAAATAAAGCAGATGAAAAATTAACCTGTAGTTACAATGGGGAAGACATGGAGATAGGCTTTAATTCAAAATTTCTAATTGAAATGCTAAACAATATAGATACGGATGAAGTGAGTGTGGAGATGAGTGACCCCAGTAGAGCGGGAATTATTCTCCCAGAAAACGCAAATGCTTCAGACGAAGATATACTAATGTTGGTTATGCCGGTAATGGTTAACTAAATAGATGTTACAGTCCAACAAAACAGGCTTCAAGAAATTGAAGCCTGTTTTGTTTTCCACTGTGTATTGATGAAAAATTCCGAAAAAATACTACACCAATAAAAAATGTATTATGTAATTTGACCCTATGAAAATTTTAAAGAAAATACCGCCTGCATTTAAGAACAAATATTTGATTACAGGTTTATTATTTTCAATTTGGATTTGTTTTTTCGATCATTATAATTTTATTTTTCACGCGGAGTTAATTCAACAAAAAAAAGAACTGAAAAATGATCTTAATAGATTAAAAATTGAAACGGCAAAAAATAAAATGTTTTTAAGAAACATGAACAACAATGAGTTCATGGAAAAGTATGCAAGAGAACATTATTTAATGAAAAAAAAAGGAGAGGATATTTTTATGTTGGATTAACAGTTTTTCATTGTATAAATCTTGTACCACACTATTGAAATATGCTTCTCAAAGTAAAGTAAATCTCTCCACCTAAAAATTGAATCGTCAGTACTTGTTTAATGAAAGTAATACTAACGTACAAGATTCTTCATAGGCTATACCTGCTTTTTCCAATTGCAACTTAAAATCAGGATTTTCGGTCCCTGGGTTAAAAATAACACGCTCTGGTTTTATTTCAATTATTTTTTTGATATACTCTTTCTGTCGGCCGGGACCAACATATAAAGTAACTGTATGAATATCTTGAAAATTTTCCCAAAGATTAATTATCTTTTTTCCACAGACAATACCTTTCTTAATTCCAAAAGGAATAATTGTATGACCTGCGTCAACAAGACGTTTTGCCGCTTTGTTGGCATACCTGTCTTCATTTGGTGTTGCCCCAACAATTAAAGTATTTTTCATAATTAAGGAATGTTCATAAATTTATGAGACTGAATGCTTATGTTCCATTTCGGATTCTCCATTACATAATCGATTATTTGAGGCATCATTTTATCTCGATTACTCCATTCAGGCTGTAAATAAAGTTTACAATTAGAATTTACCTTTTCCGCATGCTTTTCTGCCCACTTAAAATCATTTTTATTGTACACTATAATTTTCAATTCATGAGCAAAAGAATAAACTTCGGGTCTGGGTGGCGCAGTTTTTTTTGGAGATAAGCATATCCAATTCCATCTTCCAGAAAATGAATGTGATCCGCTTGTTTCTAAAAAAGTTTGATATCCGTTGGAGTGAAGTACTTGACATAAATAATCAAGATTGTATAAAGTTGGCTCCCCTCCTGTTATTACAACATCTTTAGCAGGAATAAAATTTAACTTATCGATAAGACCGTCTACTTCAACTAATGGATGTAAAGATGCATCCCAACTTTCTTTGACATCACACCAGTGACATCCAACATCACAACCGCCAATCCTTATAAAATAAGCAGGTTTACCCGATTGTTTACCCTCTCCTTGAATAGTATAAAATTCTTCCATAATAGGAAGAAACTTACCGGATTCAAGTTGTGATTTTTGAACTTCGTTTAAATTTTTAACCTCCATCAATTTTTAAAGCAATGATTTGATGATTTCTTCAAGTGAAACTCCATCTGCCTCAGCTTTGTAATTACGCATAACTCTATGTCGAAGTATTGGAAGAGCCACAGCTTGTACATCTTCAATATCTGGAGAATATTTTCCTTTCAAAGCAGCATGTGTTTTGGCTCCTAAAACCAAGTATTGTGAAGCACGTGGACCTGCCCCCCATGTTAAATAATCTTTTGTAATCTCAGGAGCCAATTCAGATTCTCTACGTGTTTTAACAGCTAGTTTAACTGCATATTCAAGAACATTATCCGCAACAGGAATTCTTCGTATCAACTCCTGAAAACTTGTGATTTCTTCAACGGACAAAACAGGATTAACGTTATTGACAACATCTGATGTCGTCGATTTCACAACCTGAACCTCTTCTGCTAAGGAAGGGTAATCTACCCATATATTAAACATGAACCTATCAAGTTGAGCCTCAGGAAGTGGATATGTCCCCTCTTGATCAATTGGATTTTGTGTCGCTAAAACAAAAAATGGTTTTGGAAGTGGTAAAGTTTTTCCCGCAATAGTAACTTTCTTTTCCTGCATTGCCTCAAGCAAAGCTGCTTGTGTTTTAGGTGGGGTACGATTAATTTCGTCTGCAAGTAATACGTTAGTAAAAACAGGTCCCTTAACAAATTTAAAACTTCTATCCTCTCCCAGAATTTCAGAACCTACAATATCACTCGGCATAAGATCAGGAGTAAATTGAATCCTGTTAAAATTAAGTCCAAGGGCTTCTGATATCGTATTAACCAATAGTGTTTTACCTAAACCAGGAACACCAACCAATAAAGAATGTCCATTTGAAAAAATGGAAATAATAATTGATTTAACAACCTCGTTTTGTCCAACAATAACCTTTGCTATTTCCGTTTCTAATTTTTTTGAAGCTTCAGCCAAAGCATCAATAGCTATTACATCTGATTCTAATTCCAACATATTATTTTTGAGATATAGGCTTAGTTTCGTTACTAAACCAAACGGATAATCCTAAACAATCTTTATATGATTCCGGCAGCTTGATATAAGTACCCTCCAGATGTGCATTTATCCATTTTTTTAACTCCTCTTCCTGTTTCTTGGCTAAAGCTGCTGATTTAATTCGATCGTAATCAGAATCAATATTAGCTAAGTGAAAGTCAAGTTTATCCATTAGGTATATTATTCGATATGCTCTGGAATTATCCAACATATTAAAAATTTCAGGCTTCGTAATCTCACCCTCATTCATACTTTGAAGTTTTATGTATAAATTTTGTTCCAGTTCTTCAACTTCAAAATAATCACCACCGGTTTGTTGGTTGCGAACAACACCTCCATTAACTTTTGAAGCCTCATCGTCACTTAAGTCAGAAGCTAACTTGTTGAAATCAACACCTGATTTAATAACTTGTGAGATACTATCCGCTCTTTGCCTTGCTTTTTCCATGTCGCTCTCATAAATGGCAGGAGATTTTAAAATATGTCGAGCATGAATCAGGTTTCCCTTTTTCTCAATTACCTGAATAATATGAAAACCGAAAGGAGACTCAACAACTTCTGAAATTTCACCAGGCTGAAGTTGAAATGCTACGGCACTGAACTCTGGAACAAGCTGATTCCTCGAAAGAAAACCTAAATCACCATCTCTTTGTCGAGAACCTGGGTCATCAGAATGAATACCCGCCATAAGACCAAAATCTGTTCCATTTATAATTCGATTTCTGATGTCGTTTAATTTTTTCTCAACTCTTTTTTTCTCGTATGCATTTGGTTTTGCTTTTACTACCAACTGTGCAATTTTATAAGATTCAGGAACAACTGGTAAAGAATCACCGGGTATAGCATTAAAGTAGTTCATAACTTCATTAGGACTAATGGTTACGGATCTTGTAATTTCACCTTTCACTTTTTGTCCCAAAATATTATCAGCTACAGTTCCTCTAATTTCCTTTTTAAATTGAAGAACACTTTTACCGTAATACTTCAGAAAATCTTTTTCAGAACCTCCCAAACTCATCAACATATAATCCATTCTTCTGTTTATAGCGTCATCTATTTCTTGATCTGAAACTTCAACGCTATCTACCTCAGCTTTGTGAACCAGTAACTTTTCAAATAGCCTTTCCTGAAGAACATAGCAGGATGTTGAAAAATCCTTTGGTGCTCCTTGCATTTGCAGTTGAGTGACGGACGCATCAATGTCACTTTTAAAAATGGCATTTTTTCCTACAACAGCGATAACCTCATCGACAAGAACTGGTTCATTCTGCCCAAATGAATTAAGGGCTAAACAAGCTGAAATCAGAGATAAAATCACTTTATTACTCATCAAAATATATCTTAATTTCTTCATTTTCCAATGCTTTATTATAAACCGTATTACTAAGTTTTTGAATCAACTCCTGTTTTCTTTGATTGACAACGATTGCGATAATTTTTTCTCTTACCATATCCAATGGCGAAAGACCATTTTTCAAACGATTCTCCGTAAAAAACAAAATCCAGACATAATCTCCATCTGGTGCTTCAGTATACTGATAGTTTCTTAAAAAGTGTTCATCGTTATATAACTTAAAAGGTATTAAATTTTTTAAATCATCAAGTTTATACCATAAACTGTCGTTTGCCACGCAAAAAATATTTTCTTTTTGAATCAGTCTAAAAAACTTTTCCTTCTTTAAAGAGTCCTTATATTGAATCATATATCGCAAACTGTTGAACTTTTTATGATTTTTTGGTACTTTAACGTAACGAACTTTAACGATATTCTCCTTAAGTTCAAAGTTCTCTTTATTTAAATTAAAATAATTTAAAATTTCTGTTTCACTAACACTAAATGAAAGGGATGTATCAAGCATTTTTTGTTCATAAGTGTATTTCAAAAGGGAGTTTTTATACGAATTAATTTCAGCACTAAAATCCTTATCTTCATCACTTAAAACTTTTTCAGCCTCACTGGCTACAGCTTTTTCTTTTGCCCAAATTCGAATGTAATTTTTAACCTCGTCCTTTTCTTTGCGCCAATCTTCCCCAAATAATTTCTTAAGTTCTGAGGCCATTAGGTAGGTATCCCCAACTTGAGCAACAGGCCCATCTTGAGAGTTCTCTAGTTCAGCTTCAGATGAGCATGAGTTAAAAATTAGCATCGTAATTAGGACAAAAGGCCTTCCAAACTGGAAAGCCTTAATTTTTAACTTCTTATGCGTTTGATATACAATCAAGGGGCTAATTGATTAAATACTGCTTCGTTGTAAACAATTTTATATTTTGCTCTTAATTCCTCTATCCACTCCTTCATCAAATAATCCTGATACTTTGCAGCAACACTCCCTCTAACATCCTTTAAACTTTTATCTTGCACAGGAAGAACTTTATTTACTTTTAAAACAATGTATTGATCGTCTTTTTTGTAAACTTCCCCAATTCCTTCGCTGAAAGTAAGTCCCTCTAAATCCGAACGGTCTTTCGCTTGATAAACACCTGCCTCTACTCTTACATTAAGAGCTGATTTTGCGTTTATTTTTTCCAATATATAAACATCGTCTTTTTTCTTTATCAAAAATTCTCTGACCAGATTTGCTGTTTCAATATCAACACATTTATATACTGTTCCATCCATTCTTTCATCCCATTGCCAATTTGAACTATTTGCCTCATGAAATTTTCTTAAACCTGCTGTATCGGTAACAGATTTGTTCCAAACACGTTCACTCGATAAGTCAAATAAAATAATTCCTTCACGATATTCTTTTAGAAGTCGAACATAATCTGGCTTTTTTAGAGGAAGCTGAGATTTTTCAAATTCTTTTAGCATATTTTCTATCCATCGATTATAGGTATAGGTTACCATTCTTTGATAATCCCCTCCTCTTTTTGGGACTAAAGTAGTTTTTAAATGTTCTGCAAAATCCTTTTGAGTATAGGTTATTCCGTTAAAAACAAACATTTTGGCCTTCAACTTTTTATCTTCTGGAGCCTTCCAATTGGCAGTAAGTAAGGTTGAATCACAAAACTGAAAGAATTTATCGATTCCCTTCCTGTATTCTTTAAACTTATACTCCTTTTTTATTTTATTTAAAACAGATGTTTCACTGAGTTCTGCACGATCACTTCTTGCTACCTTAGTTTTTAAATCAATTTCGGACTCCTCAAATGATTTAACTTCTCTTCGATCTATTCTTTGAATAATGTGCCAACCGTATACAGTTTTAACAGGTTTTGAATAATCGCCATTATATTCAAGTTCAAAGGCTGCATTCTCAAACTCGGGAACAAATTTACTTGGACCAAACCAATCTAATACCCCCCCTTTGGAAGCTGTTCCCATATCTTCAGAGAATTTCCTTGCCAACATTGAAAAATCCTCTTGTCCATTTTCAAGTTTTGAATAAATTTCAAAAATATTTTTTTCTGCTTCCTTCTTTTTTTCATTGGACATATCGTCTCTGGCAACAGTCAATATATGAGCTACCTTTATTTCGCCAACTGCTTTTCTTTTATTGTGAACTTTGATAATATGATAACCAAATCTTGTCCTGAATGGATTACTAACCTGACCTACTTGTGTTTTGTATGCTGCAGACTCAAACGGATAAACCATTCTGAAAACAGAAAAATAGCCTAGATAACCACCGTTTTTAGTAACGCTGGGGTCTTTTGAATATTGCTTGGCTAATGCTTTAAAATCGCCTCCACTTTCTGCTAACTTTTTCACTTTCATTGCTGTTTTAAATGCAGCAAGTGTATCTGAAGGCATTGCTAATTCAGGAATACTTATCAAAATATGACTTGCCTCAACATCCGTTTGCATTCGTTCATAAGCTTCTTCAATTAAGTTTTTGGTAACATCTTTATCCTTTAAGTAAGAATCGGCAAGCTGATTTTTATATCCCTTAAATTCCTTTATGAACTTAGACGTAGTGTCATAGCCAAGTGATTTTGCTTCCGTTACCTTCAAGAGAAATTTATCGTATAATTTCCTGTAACTCATTAAAGAATCTCTAGTAATGATTTTTTCGGGATCTGCATTCTTGTTATAAACGTACCAAAAATCACCGGCACTTACAGTGTCTCCCTCAATAGCAACCAACCATTTATTTGCTAATTCTGGACTTAATTCTTTAACTTGATTTATTCCTTGTTTTGAAACAAGCGTTAAAGAAATGAAAATTAGAATTTTAAATCTCATTGTTTTTTACTTTTGTTATAAATTATCTACTATAGTTTGGTGCCTCTCTCGTAATTGTAACGTCATGAGGATGGCTCTCACGAACACCAGCAGATGTAATCCTTATGAATTTAGCATCTTTTAATTTTTCAACATTAGGAGAACCTGTATATCCCATTCCTGATCTTAAACCTCCTATTATTTGATACATTACCTCCGATAACGTTCCTTTATACGGAACTCTTCCTACTATTCCCTCAGGTACCAACTTTTTGGAATCGGCTGTTTTACCTTGGAAATACCTATCTTTTGAACCTGCTTGCATAGCCTCTATGGACCCCATACCACGATAAGTTTTGAATTTACGACCTTCAAATATTAACGTATCTCCAGGTGATTCCTCAACACCAGCAAACAAAGACCCTGCCATTACTACGTCTGCTCCTGCAGCAAGAGCTTTCACAAAGTCTCCTGAGTATTTAACTCCACCGTCTGCTATAAGACCTACTCCTGTTCCTTTTAAAACAGCTGCTACATCCATTATCGCCGTTAATTGAGGAACTCCTACTCCTGCAATTACTCTTGTGGTACATATAGACCCTGGACCTATCCCTACTTTTACGCAATCAACTCCTGCATTAACTAGGGCGACAGCAGCTTCTGGAGTCACAATATTTCCTGCTATAACATCTAATTTTGGAAAGGATTTTTTTATTTCTTTAAGCTTTTCAATTATTCGTGAAGAATGTCCATGAGCCGAATCTAAAACTACAGCATCAACACCTGCGTTAACAAGAGCTGTTACCCTATCTAAGCAATCATCGGTAACACCAACTGCTGCGGCACACCGCAATCTTCCTAATTTATCTTTACATGCATTGGGACGTAATTTGATTTTAATGATGTCTTTATAGGTTATTAGACCAACCAAAGCACTCTGAGCATCAACAACAGGAAGTTTTTCTATTTTATGGGCTTGTAAAATTTCTTCTGCCTTTTCAAAACTTGTACTTTCATCTGCCGTTACCAAAAGATCTTCACCTGTCATCATTTCAGTAACTTTCTTATCCATCTCCTTTTCAAAACGAAGATCACGATTGGTAACAATACCAACAAGCTTTTGCTCGTCATTTACAACAGGTATCCCTCCTATTTTATATTCTGACATAAGCTCTAATACATCAGCAACAGAGGAATCCGACTGAACGGTAATAGGATCTAGAATCATACCGTTTTCAGCCCTTTTAACTTTTCTCACCTCATCAGCTTGCTGTTGAATAGACATGTTTTTATGAATCACTCCAATACCACCTTCTTGAGCCATAGCTATTGCCATTGCGCTTCCTGTTACAGTATCCATCGCTGCGGAAATTACAGGTGTTTTTAATGCTATGTTTTTCGTTAAGTTTGTAGTGAGATCTATGTCCTCTTCAGTCGGTAAGATTTCAGCATATGAAGGAACTAAGAGCACATCATCGTAAGTTAATCCTTCTTGAATTTCTGTTATTTTAGTTGCTTGAGACATAACCTAAAAATTAAAATTCAAGCAAATCTAATAAATACTAATAAGAATCAATGTTTATGTACTGTTAAATTATTGAATTTTTTCAATAAAAAGAGGTTAATAATAGGCTTCGAATTCGATACAGCCAACGATATTTATTGTGAAACGGCAGACCTATTCTTTCGGATTAAGATATTTAATTTCAATAAATTGAAACAATTTCCAGAAAAGCCAGCCATAGGCAATCCCGAAGAATGTTCCTACTAATATATCGGATGGATAATGAACACCAAGATAAATACGACTGTAAGCAACGATTGCCGCCCAAAAGATTAAAATACTTTTCGAACGTTTTACAACAGGAGTTAATAAAAACCCAAGAAACAATGCTATTGCAAATGAATTTGAAGCATGGGCGCTGTAAAAACTATACTTGCCTCCACAATGGTTTTTTACAAGATGCGGTTTGGGTTGGTGCATTGATTCTCCCCTACACGGTCGATATCTACCAACACCATACTTAAAAACTTGTGAAGATTGATCGGAAAGCGTTACCAAAGCAGCAACCATTACCACAATCAAAATTGATTTTCTTCTGTAATGGCATATTACTCCTACCAGTAAAAGAATATAAAATGGAATCCATATATACTTATCACTTATCCAAAATTGAATAAAATCCATCCAACTTGAATTTAATCCGTTTAAAAACGTAAACAATTCGTGATCAATGTTAACTAACCAATCAAACAATTTCATTCATTTTTAAAAGGATCGTAATTAATTTCCGCCCAAAGTTTATCTTTTAAAATCTGAAGACCCTGCATATCAATTGATGATATAAATAGAGCGTCCAGATCTTTTGGTAAGGTTGGTCTAATCTCATCTTTAAGCTCTTCATCCAAAAGATCACTTTTTGATATGGCCAATACTCTATTTTTATCCAATAATTCAGGATTGTACTTTTTTAGTTCGTTTACTAAAACACTATATTCTTTTGAGATATCGTCAGCATCTGCCGGTATCATAAAAAGTAATATTGAATTCCGTTCAATGTGCCTTAGAAAACGTAACCCTAAACCTTTACCTTCAGAAGCGCCCTCAATAATACCAGGTATATCAGCCATAACAAATGATTTTGATTCCCGATGTCCAACAATACCTAAATTAGGAACTAATGTTGTAAACGGATAATTCGCTATCTCAGGTTTTGCGGCACTCATAACGGAAAGTAAAGTAGACTTTCCAGCATTTGGAAAACCAACAAGACCTACATCTGCAAGAATCTTTAATTCCAATATAATCCATGCTTCAATCCCTGGTATACCTTTTTGAGCATATCGAGGAGTTTGGCGAACTGAATTCTTAAAATGAGCGTTTCCTAAACCACCTTTCCCCCCTTCCAGTAATATTATTTCCTGACCATCTTCTAAAATCTCTCCAATCTGATCACCCGTTTCAAAATCTTTTGCAATTGTACCTATTGGAACATCTAAATAAACATCTTCACCTTCAGCGCCTGAGCTGGTACTTCCACTTCCAGACTCACCATGAGATGCTTTAATGTGTTTTCGATATTTTAAGTGCAATAAAGTCCAGTATTGAGAATTCCCCCTGAGGATAATATGTCCACCTCGCCCACCATCTCCACCATCTGGTCCACCCATTGATGTAAGCTTATCACGGTATAAATGACTGGAACCAGGTCCCCCATTACCTGATTTACAGCTGATTTTTACATAATCGATAAAATTATTCCCCGACATATTGATAAAGATAGGTTATTCGACTATGATGTCCCAAAATGAATTCTATTGAAAGAATTTAATTCATTAAAGTGAAAGCAAAAACTGCATTGTATCAACTTTATCTGCATAATCAGAAACTTTTGGAAGCTGTGCTTCGCCAAAAGAAACGCCACGCTTTATTTTGGGTGAGACTACACACTGAATTTCATTTTCATGAGTTGTTATATACTCACTTATTTCATTGATTGAGTCAAATTGCTCATAAAATGTAACACTTATAGGTGAGTGTAAACTTTTGTCCTCTTTTAATAAGAACGTACCCCCATCCAAAAAAGCCTCTTTATTTATAATTAGTATCGATTTATTGTAGTCGATGTTGTTTTGATATTTTCCGTTTGATTTAAGATGATCACTATGTTTAATGAGTTCATTTATTAATTTTTGAATATCAAAATCTTTAGTCACCAGTAATTTAGAAACATTTCTACAGCCTAATCCATAGTATGTAAACAAATCTTTCGCTAAACCTGAAATATCCTGTTTTGTTTCCTCTCCTGTTAAGACAGCAACTGAAGTTCTTGATTTTCGAATAATATGTGGATACTTTCCAAAATACTGCTCAAAATATCGAGCAGAATTATTACTTCCTGTTGCAATTACAGCGTCATACTTACTTCTTGGCGCTTTAAGTATTATTACTTTATCGGAAAAAGAATTGTCTATTGAAATCAATAAATCAACTATACCTGGTATCAGCAAGGAGTCTTCAGAGCTTGTTTTAACGACGGCTTTATGTCCTGAGACTAAAACACACAACAGGTCATGAAATCCAACAGCAGGAATGTTTCCTGCCATAATTATACCAACCTCTTTGATTTCATTTACTGAATTCATCTCTTTTATATATGGTTCAATCCATTTTTCAAGCTGGTCTTCATTCAGCATCCTGACAATTCCCTGAAAAGCTCTATCAACCATCTCCTTTGAAAACCAACCGTTTTCAATACCCGCTTTTTTTATTTGAACTAACAAATTGATTTGTTGCTTACTCAAACCTTCATAATCAGATTCTTTTCTGGTTAAAGCGTCATTAATTTGGTTTCCCAGTTCTATAAATGATTTCAATTTTTCTGTTGACATAAAACATAAATTTGACACAAAATTACAAATTGGAATTGCATTTGCATGACTTTTGATTAAATTGCAAGTATGAAGAAAATTTTTGCATTCAATATTTTGGTCGTATTTCTTTTATCAAACTGTTCAATCACAGGTAAAAAAAAGAATAAACAAGCTCAAACAGAAATAAGTAAATCGAAAGACATAGTTTCCGCCAGCGAAAACAAAAACGTCCCTCAAACTATTGAGGACGTAAAAAAAATGGGGTATACTTTCGGAAAAGTAATTGACAAAACTAAAACTGGTGGTTGCAAATTCGTAATAGCGATTCAAAACTCAAAATATTTTGAACCGGTCAACTTAGACAGTAAATTTCAAAAAGATAGTTTAGATATTATTTTTAAATTTCGTAAATCAAAATCTATGACTACTTGTATGCTTGGTCAACCCGTAGTTTTATCAGATGTAAAACCCTTTTTAGTCGAAAAATCTTCTATCAAGTCAACAGAATCTAAAAAATCAACAAATACCGATTTATTAAATAAAACAGAAAAGTCAGGTAGTAAAAACGCTGAGGTTTCCAAGAGTGAAGCAACATATAGTAGATTAAAAAAGATGGGTTATTCTATTGGTAAATTAATCGATAAATCACAAACAAATGGATGTTCTTATATTATAAAAGTAAATGACTCTATTACTTTTGAACCTATAAACTTAGATGATGAGTTTAAAAAAGACGGATTAGAAATTGCATTTAAACACAAAAGATCAAGGGCAAAAACAAACTGCAGAATGGGACAAACCATAATTCTGGTCGAAACTAAACGCTTAAGAGAAAAATAAATATTTAACTGAAAGACATAATTGACTCTTTAATAATATCTATACACTTTTCAAGTTGAGATTTTGTTATAATTAACGGGGGAGCAAAACGAATAATATCCCCATGAGTTGGTTTTGCCAAAAGACCTTTATCTGCCATTTTCAAACATACATCCCAAGCCTCCTTACCCTTATGTGGTCGAATCACAACGGCATTAAGGAGTCCTTTTCCTCGAACTTCAGAAATCATATTTGAATTTATTTTTTTCACCTCTGATCTAAAAATTTCACCAAGTTCTTCTGCTTTATCGGAGAGTTTCTCATTTTTTACAACTTCCAAAGCAGCCGTTGCAACTGCACAAGCAGTCGGATTCCCACCATAGGTTGACCCATGTGTTCCGGGAGTTATAACATCCATAACTTCATTATTAGCCAGTACACAAGAAACGGGATAAACTCCTCCCGAAATTGCTTTTCCTAAAATCAATATATCGGGTTTGATATTTTCATGATCACATGCAAGAAGTTTTCCGGTTCGTCCAATACCCGTTTGAACTTCATCTGCAATAAAAAGAACGTTAGAATCTCGACAAATTTGTTTTGATTCTGATAAATATCCATCGCTGGGAACAAAAACCCCGGCTTCTCCCTGAATTGGTTCTACTATAAATGCAGCCACATTATGATCTTTCACGGCTTTTCTTAAGGCTTCAACATCATTATAATTAATAGATTCTATTCCAGGTGTGTATGGTCCAAAATTTCCACGTGCATCGGAATCATTTGAGGCCGATATAATGGATATTGTCCTTCCGTGAAAGTTATTTCCACAAACTATTATTTTTGCTTGATTATTTTGAATACCTTTTTTTTCATACCCCCATTTTCGAGCTATTTTTAATGCTGTTTCAACAGCTTCAGCTCCTGTATTCATTGGTAACACTTTGTCAAAACCAAAATAAGAAGTGACATAATTTGAAAACTCAATAAATGAATCGTTGTGAAAAGCTCGAGATGTTAACCCTAAAGTTGACGCTTGTTGGGTTAAAGCTTTTACAATTTGAGGATGACAATGCCCTTGATTGACAGCCGAATATGCAGATAGAAAATCAAAATATTTCTTCCCCTCTATGTCCCATACAAAAACTCCTGATCCCTTTGATAAAACAACTGGTAAAGGGTGATAGTTATGAGCACTGCATTTTAGCTCTCTTTCTATTTTTTGCCGGGTAATATCAGACATAAATTTTTTTTATCGAAATTTTAAACTTTATACACTTTACTCATGTAAATTAAAGTACGTATACTTATGAAGTTACTAAAAAGAATAATAGTGTTGGGATTCTTTTTGGCTTTGTCATCATGTCAAAGTCAAACATCCGAAACAAATACACCAACATTAAAAACTAATAAAACTGTGGATAATAGCAAATACAGAGATTTAACACCCGAAGAAGAAAGGGTAATTATTTTTAAAGGAACTGAGTATCCTGGGACCGGGATTTACAACAACTTTAAAGATACCGGAGTTTACAACTGTAAAAGATGCAATACTCCTTTGTTTGACTCTAAAGATAAATTCAACAGCGGTTGTGGGTGGCCTAGTTTTGATGATGCAATTGGAGAAAATGTAAAAGAAGTATTGGATGAAGATGGAAGAAGAACAGAAATTATTTGCAAAAACTGTGGGGCCCACTTGGGGCATGTTTTTAGAGGAGAACAATTTACCTCAAAAAACACTCGACACTGTGTGAATTCTATTAGTTTACATTTTGAACCAGAAAAAAAGATAACAACAGACACTGCTGTGTTTGCAAGCGGTTGTTTTTGGGGTACTGAATATTATCTCCAACAAATAAAAGGTGTTGTTGATACAAAACCCGGCTACATAGGTGGAGACGTTGACAACCCTACATATGAAGAAGTTTGCTCAGGCACTACAGGTCACGCTGAAGCTGTTCGGGTCATATTCAACCCAGACTCCGTAACTTACGAAGAATTGGCTAAATTATATTTTGAAACGCATGACCCTACACAGGTCGATAGACAAGGACCCGATATCGGAACTCAATACAGGTCGGAAATTTTCTATTTCAATGAAGATCAAAAACGAATCGCCGAAAACTTAATACGTATTCTGGAAAATAAAGGGCTAAAGGTTGCAACCAATGTAACTAAAGCGACGGATTTTTGGGTTGCCGAAAACTACCATCAAGACTATTACATCAAAACAGGGAAACAGCCTTATTGTCACAGATATATAAAACGATTTTAATTCAAAAATTAAATTTCTTTTGAGCATCAATCCAAAATTCCTGGAAAATTTTATCAAACAGATTTTCTTCCTGAATTAAAATATCTACAGCCTTATCCAAAGGAGACTTATCTCCTATTCTTTTTCTCATTTGTAGCATAATCGCTCTAAGCTTATCTTTTTCTGCGTAAGCTTGAAGCCAATTAAACTTTACCATATAATATAAAACCTTATTAAAGGATTCGGGTAATTCAGAGGCATGAATCTTTCCCGAATCGTAAACATATTTAACATGATGTTCCAGTGACGTGTGATTTTTTGCAACAAAATGATCAAAAAACATATCGATTACTATTCCTGAAAAAAGTTTGAAATCAGTCCTTACAATTGTTTTAGCCTCTTTAATCAAAGGGTGAGAATCCGTATACGAATCAATATCACGATGAAGTCTTACACCATCGGCCACAAAGGGGTTTACTCCTTCCATCTTACTGCCTTTTATAAAATCACCGCACAAATTACCCAACATTACAAGCGGATCCGGTGGAGACAATATTGAGTGTGCTAAAAAGTTCATACCTCAAGAGATTCGACCAAATATAACAATGAAAGCTCGTTTGTGTATAGTATTTTGCTTTGATTCAAAGTATTGTATTATTTTGCGGTAATATGCAAAGAACGAAAAAACAGATGTACTGGGGTTTCCAGCTTTTGGGTTGGCTAACCTTTACAGCTGTAAATCTTGTTTTCAATTATCTTTCAAATGGAACAATAAGTGGTGGTGATGCCTACTATTCATTACTCATTATTATTTTAGGTATTGCCGGCTCTCATTTTCTTCGTTTTGTAATTAACCGGTACAATTGGAGAAAAGAAAAAATTGTAAAAATATTTCACAAGCTAGCTATTTTAAGTGCTTTAATTGGAACTTTACACATTTCTCTTCTCTACCTCATTAGCTCCGCCTGTAGCGATGAATTAATTAAAAACTTTACGGAAGCTAAGTTTATAACTCAGGCAGCTACATTTGGTACAATTCATTTTCTGTGGGGAATTATTTATTTTGCTGTTTACTTTTTTAGAAATTTTAAAAAGGAAGAAATTAAAAATCTCGAGCAACAAAGTAAATTGAAAGAAATTCAGCTCAACAAATTCAAATCACAACTCAATCCTCATTTTATTTTTAACAGCATGAATGGAATACGTGCATTAATAGAAGAAGATAGCCAAAAAGCCAAGGAAGGAATAACACAATTAAGCAATATCTTAAGACATACGCTTACGCTTGAAAAGCGAAGCCTTATCTCTTTAGAAGAAGAGCTCAAATTATTAAGGGATTACTTAAATCTTGAAAAAATTCGTCTCGAAGAGAGGTTGAATTACGAAATTAATGTTACAAAATCGTGCCTGCGATACCAGCTCCCTCCAATGCTTATTCAAACTTTAGCGGAGAATGCAATAAAACATGGAATAAGCAAACTCATCAAAGGCGGAAACTTGATTATCAATTCTAAATCTGATGATACTTTTTTAATAATGGAAATCATCAATTCAGGTCAATACGAGCCTGGTTCTTTGAATTTAGAATCCGCAAGTGGTTTTGGTATCAAAAACAGCATTCAAAGACTTCAATTTATTTTTGGTGAAAAGGCCAGTCTTGAAATAAATAACCGTAATAAAAACGAAGTACTAACTAAACTTAAAATTCCAAAATCATGAGAGCATTACTTGTAGATGATGAAAGGTTAGCCAGAGCAGAATTAACCAGATTACTTGAAAAGTTTCCAGAAATCGAAATAGTTGCTGAAGCATCCAACGGTGAGGAGGCCATCAAACTTATCGAAGAACACAAGCCCGATTTAGTTTTTTTAGACATTCAAATGCCTGGAATGACAGGGTTTGAGGTTTTAGAACATTTACACGTTGTTCCAAATATAATTTTTGTTACCGCCTACGATGAATATGCATTAAGAGCATTTGAAGTAAACGCGCTCGATTATGTGTTAAAACCCATTGAGTTAAGTAGACTTGAAAAGGCTATAGAAAAGGTTAAGTCAGAGAATAAAAATGATGAGAATCAATCCAGTGAAAAGCTCAACTACGACTCACAAATATTCATCAAAGATGGTGAAAAATGTTGGTTTGTTAAATTGGATAAAGTAAGAATGTTTGAATCAGAAGGAAACTACATTCGTCTCTACTTCGATGAAAGTAAGCCAATGATATTGAAATCTTTAAATAATTTGGAAAAACGATTAAACGACAAAGAATTTTTTAGAATTTCCAGAAAATATATTATCAACCTGACTTGGATTGAAAAAGTTGAAGCCTGGTTTAACGGAGGGTTGAGAGTAACCCTTAAAAGCGGTGAAAAGCTCGAAATTTCGAGGCGTCAGACCTCAAGATTTAAAGAGTTAATGTCCATTTAAACAAATAAAAAGAGGCCTTCGCCTCTTTTTATTTGTTTGGTTCCTATCTTCGACATCTTCGTCGCTCAAGATCCACCGTCTTAACTTCACCATTGTCCAAAGTCAAAATTGCTTCAGAATCACATTCTCCTGAACCAAAATTTAAAACACCTGTTTTCCCGTTGCTCTTTTCAATAGACACCTCTCCCTCAAGAGGGTATTTACATCCAGATGGATTAATTTTTATAGGAATCGTAATAACTTTCAAAATCGTTTTAGAATCCTTTTCAAGTGTTGCACTACCCGAAATTAAAAATAGGTCATCATTCTTTTCACACGTTTCATATCCTTCTATCCAAGTTCTTTTTCTTACAAAAGTCCTGGTTATTGAAATTCCATTTTTGTCTAAGATTAGTTCTCCTTCAATTGAAAACTCAATATTTTCATCTTGATTCTTTCCGAGATTCGTAATAACTCTATATCCTTGTATTGAAACAGTGTTAACTTTAAATTGATTAAACGTCATTGTTTTAACTGCTCCTTCTACACTCATATCATTTGTAATTTCCAAAATTACCTGACCATATTTTACCCTTCCCCAGGAATCTTCTACTCCCTCTCCATAATCAATAATTATTGTTTTTGGATAAGATTCCATTGTATCAATTACAACAGCGCCATCTGATAAATTTGCCAGGAAATCAGTATTACACGTTTGGATACCAAGTTCATCTTCTTCAAAATCTCTAAACTCAAGTTCAGAATTAACAGCATCATCAAATGCATTCAAATTCTCCATTTTTTCTTTTTTACACGATGCAAGAATTATTGCTAAAAGTGCCATTCCTAAAATTTTCAAATTAACTCTCATGTTATTTTTTTTTTATGTTTATAACCCTAGGATGGAACTCAACGAAAAAGGTTTAATGAGATGTGAAAATTTAAAATAAAAAAGCCCTTGAGTTAAACTCAAGGGCTTTTGATTATTTAGGAATTGGAGAGATTTATTCCCCCTCCATTTCACTCTTTAATTTTGCCAATGCATCAAGATCTCCTAAAGTAGATTTTTCCTGAGACGCATTTATATTTTTAAGTGCGCTCTTAGTTTTCCCTTTAGAACCTCCTTTTTTCTCTCCCTCAACTTCCTCTTTGAAAGTTTTAGTATGAGATGCAATGATTTTTTTAGATTCTTTGTTGAATTCAATAATCATGAAAGGCAACTTTTCTTCTACTGAGATTGACGAACCATCCTCTTTTAACGAATGATTCTTTGGAATGAATGCTTCTACTCCATATTCTACAGTATTGATAAGAAACCCTTTGTCCTGTTTTCCTATAACAGTAGCTTCATGAGTTGATCCTTCAGTGAAAACAGTTTCAAACACATCCCATGGATTTTCTTCCAATTGTTTGTGTCCTAGACTTAATTTTCTGTTGTCGGCATCAATTTCCAATACAATTACTTCAATTTCTTGACCTAATGTAGCGAACTCTGATGGATGCTTGATTTTTTTATTCCAAGAAAGATCAGATATGTGAATTAAACCATCAATTCCTTCTTCCAACTCTACGAAAATACCAAAATTGGTAAAGTTTCTAACTGTTGCTTTGTGCTTGGTATCTACAGCATATTTAGAAGCAACTTCAGCCCATGGATCTTCAACCAATTGCTTGATACCAAGAGACATCTTTCTTTCTTCTCTATCCAAAGTTAAAACCTCAGCCTCAACTTCATCACCTATAGCTAAGAAATCTTGAGCAGATCTCAAGTGCTGTGACCAAGACATTTCTGAAACATGGATTAATCCTTCAACACCTGGAGCAATTTCAATAAATGCACCGTAGTCCGCTAAAACAACTACTTTACCTTTAACCTTATCACCAACCTTAACACCTTCATCTAATGAATCCCAAGGATGGGCTTCTAATTGCTTCAATCCCAGTGCAATTCTCTTCTTATCATCATCAAAGTCAAGAATTACTACATTTAATTTTTGATCCAACTGAACAACTTCTTCAGGGTGATTAATTCTTCCCCATGATAGGTCAGTAATATGAATTAAACCGTCAACTCCTCCAAGGTCGATGAATACACCATAAGAAGTAACATTTTTAACTGTTCCTTCAAGTACCTGACCTTTTTCAAGCTTACCGATAATTTCTTTCTTTTGAAGCTCAAGTTCTGCCTCAATAAGTGCTTTGTGCGATACAACAACGTTTTTAAATTCGTGGTTGATTTTTACAACCTTAAATTCCATAGTTTTACCTACATAAACATCGTAATCTCTAATTGGTTTTACATCGATTTGAGAACCTGGTAAGAATGCCTCTATTCCAAAAACATCAACAATTAACCCACCTTTTGTTCTACATTTAACATATCCTTTAATGATATGCTCTTCCTCAAGTGCAGTGTTCACTTTATTCCATGCAGTCAAAGCTCTTGCTTTTTGATGAGAAAGTACCAGTTGACCTAATTTATCTTCTGGATTCTCAACGTAAACCTCAATGGAATCTCCTTCTTTCAAATCAGGATCGTATCTAAATTCAGAAATTGAAATTACTCCTTCTGACTTGTAGCCAATATTTACAACTACTTCTCTTTTAGATTTACTTACGATTTTTCCCTCAATTACCTCGTGAGCAGCAATCGAATTCACAGTGTCACCATAAGCCGCTTCTAATTCAGCTTTTTGTTCTGCTGTGTAGATGTCATCATTTTTTCCTAGACCTTCCCAATTGAAGTCCTCGATTCCAGTAACTTGTCCTTTTGACATAGTTTTTAATACTTGTACATTAAGCGATGCAGCACTCAATGGTTGTTTTAAATAGTTAAAAGACAGCCTATTACTGCATTAATAAGCATGCTTTTATAAATTCGAGGACAAAAATAGGGCTAAATCATCTGAAAAACAAGTAAATAGTACGTATTGAACGGACTTTTAACTATTAATTGCGAACTCATGCCTTTAAATTTTATAAACTGTAACTTGGGATATTGCAAAAAAAAACCATTAACCGTATTTTCATATAGTGAAAGAAAAAAAAATTGGAATTTGGGTATATACATTTTGGCCTATGATTTTTCTGGCAGTTTGCTGGGGTGTCTGGCTCTATTGTACCCAAATTGAGAACATCGTTAAAATAGGAGTTCGACCAAGAGAAATTGAAGGTTTATTGGGAGTGCTTACTCATCCTTTTTTTCACAGCACTCACTTACCGGATGGCTCTATAGATTTAAGTCATATTATGAATAATTCCATACCTTTTCTCTTGTTGGCCACGGCTCTATTTTATTATTATAAAGATTTATCTTATCAAATTTTCTTTTGGCTTTTTATTGGAACTGGTGTTTGGCTTTGGAGTTTTGGAAGATCAGCAAATCATATAGGGGCCTCCGGAATTGTATATGCTCTTTTTGGATTTTTAACCATTAGTGGGTTTATAAAAAAAAATAAAAATCTGCTGGGATTAAGTTTAGCAACAGTTTTTGTTTACGGCAGTATGATTTGGGGAATGTTTCCAACGAATCCCAAAATAAGTTGGGAGGGTCATTTTTCCGGCTTCATGATAGGAGTTGTTCTTGCCGTTTACTTCCGAAAAAAAGGCCCAAAACCAAGCATCAGTGAAGTTTCTGATGAAAATTTTATTAATGAATGGAAATATGGAAAAGATTATTGGAAAACAGAAGAACAAATCCTTAAAGAGAAAAATAATTTTGAATCCGAATCCTCTATAAATATAGTTTACGAATACAAATCAAAAAAAGAAAAAGAGGACCAAGAAGATTCTGAAAAAAATTAATCTTTGTGGATCAGATCAAGTTTTAAATATTTTTAAAATGAAAAAATCAGCAATAATTTTAGGTGCATCAGGTCTAACAGGAAGTTATTTACTTGAAGAACTTTTAAACAATGTAAACTATTACAAAATCAAAGTCTTTACAAGATCTCCGTTAGAAGTAATCCATGAAAAGCTAGAGATTATTGAATGTGATTTGTTAAAATTAGAAGAACAAAAAGAGCATTTTAAAGCAGACGAGGTATATGTGTGTATTGGAACAACAAACAGTAAAACACCCAATAAAAAAAGTTATCGGGAAATTGACTTTGGAATCCCTGTAACCACAGCGCAACTATGCAGAGAGAATCAAATTGACACTATAGCCGTTATATCTTCTCTTGGCGCCAACTCAAAAAGTTCTGTGTTTTACATTAAAACAAAAGGGGAAATGGAAGAATCCATTATCGAGATGGAGATTCCAAACACATACCTACTCAGGCCGGCTATGATCATGGGGCCAAGAAAAGAAAGACGTGTAGGAGAAACGATAGGAAAGATGATTTTTTTTATGATTAATCCATTATTAGTTGGCAGTTTGAAAAAATACAGAGGTATTCATGCAGAGGTTATTGCAAAGGCAATGATTAATCTTTGCGGTGAAAAGCCTGATGAGAAAAAAATTATAGAATCAGATAAAATATGGAAGGTTTCGGAAAGTCCCTACCAGACGACTTGACGCTTAACTTTTAATAAAACACTTGTTCCGCAGACTCCTTTGTCGTTCAATTTATCTTCCACTGAAAAACTTGAGGAAAAATCTCCATTGGATAAATTTTGTAACCTACTTTGAATGACTTCAAGTGCAATCGATTTATGTTGTTGCGACTTTTGAGCCTTTAGTTGTTTTGCTTTTTTAACCCCTATACCATTGTCCTCAATTGTAACAATTAAAAATTCTTCATCAACGGAAAAAGAAAGTTTTATTTCTCCTACTTTTTCAAGGTTGGCAATTCCATGAATAATAGCATTCTCTAAAAATGGCTGTATCAACATAGGGGGAATCCCCTCTTCCTCTACATCAATTTCTGAACTGACTTCAAATCGGTATTGAAACGAGTTATTTCTGGTAATTTTTTCAATATTCAAGTAGTTATCCAAAATATTAAGTTCTAATTCAAGTGAAATATAATCAGTTCTTGAACTATCCAGTATTTGACGCATGAGTTTCGAAAACTTACTTAAACTATGTCGGGCAGCTTTATTATTTTCAGCCCTAATCTGATCTTGTATTGCGTTTAATGCATTGAATATAAAATGAGGGTTCATTTGCAAACGAAGAGCCTTTTGCTCCATTTCCAAAACTTCTTTTTCTAATTTTAATTTTTCCGCCTCTTCATTTGCCTTGTTTTTAATTTGAGTGATGCGTCTTTTTAAAATCCAATAGGTTACTCCAGTTAAAATCAAAAAAACAATTAACCAAAACCATATCTCGTGATAAAATGGAGCCGAAACAGTGAAAAAAAATTGCAGCATATCGCTTTCTACTCCATCTTTATTTATCGCTTTGGCTTGAAAGATATACCGGCCAGGGGACAGATTACTGAAAAATACTTTTTTCTGATTCACAGGAGGAGACCACCTTCCGTTTCCACCATCCAAACGCCAAATGTATCTCATACCTTCAGGATGTAATAAATCATTCCCGTCCAATTCAAAACCAATATGATTGTCCTCGGAATCAAAGATTAAATCACCCGGCTTATACCAATTTAATATGTTTGGTTCATACTTTGTTCCTTGGATGTTTTTATAGAAAAGGTTAACCGAAGAGATTGATATTTTTGGAGGGTTTTCAGGTTTTTTCAAATCAAAATTCGGTTTTTTCATAACACCACTTATTGTTCCCCACCAAATATTATTGTAGACATCTGTACATACCGCACCTTGATTAGTTTCTAAACCAACAAATCCTTCAAGAAGCCCATATGTCTTAATTTCTTTTTCATTTCTTATTGGGTGATTAATTCGACTAACACCTTTCGCGCCCCCCAACCAAAGCCGATTATTTTCATCACAGAAGACGCTATATATGTTTGAATAACTCAAGCCATTTTTACTATTGATGTTATGTATTTTTTTTACTCCTGAATAAATTTCAATAGCATCTACACCTGCATCGGCTGTTGCAATAAATAAGTTACCAAGTTTATCTTCCACGATGTCTCTAATTGAATTGCTTGAGAGACCATTTTCTTCTTGAAATACCGTGAAGGAAGAATCAGAAATAAAACCCAGCCCCGCTCCTTCAGTCCCATACCAAACTCGGTTTTTTCGATCAATATGTAAACAGGAAATTCTATTGAAATGAATTGCATTGTTCTCTTTCGTATAAAACTTATACGATGATAAGTCTGGAGAAAATCGAGTAATACCTTTAGGGGTTGCAACCCATACAAACCCTTGTTTATCTTCAATAATATCCTTTATGAAACTGGACATCAATTGCTTTCCCGCCTTCAGCATTTTAGTATTGCCTTTGTCCCACAACATTAAACCGTATCCCTCTGTACCAAGCCATAATCTTCCTTGAAGATCTTCCAGTATAGCCTTTATTTTCAGAGGGTATATATTTTTATCCAGTCCGTATTCTTCAAATTTTTCATTTTTTAATTTAAATAATTTTCGAGCATTGGTAGAAACCCATATTCCAGAATCCAAAGAAGGTGCTACTGTATAGATATATTTTCCAATCAAACCATTAAACTCATTAAATGATTTAATAGCAGGTTGACTATATTTTAATAGACCACCTCCTGAAGTTCCTATCCATTTACCTCCCCACGAATCTTTATAAAGCTTTCTGCAGTTAGTTGTAGGAAGTTTTTTGTGATTTTGTATTGGTTTTAAAGTCCTGTTCTCTATATCATAGGTTAGTATTCCGTTTTTAAAAGTCGAAAGCCACAAGATATTTTTTTCTTTAAAAACGTCAAGGATAATGAGCCCATCTGTTTCTGGAACAAATTGATATTTATCTCCTCTCACCTTTACTAATCCCCTACCGTATGTACCAATCCAAATATTCTGGTGCACTCCCTCAAAAAAACATTGCGGAAAAACGGAACTTAAAGTGGCGTCTGAAAAATGATGTGCTTTTCCTTTTTTTATTCTGGAAAACCCTTTGTTATGAGCTACCCATAAATTCTGTGATTCATCGATGTATACGTCAATTATAGTATTTCCTGATAAGCCAATTTCTTTAGAAATATTAAAAATGCCTTTCTTGGTTCGTTTATACACACCATTACTCGTCCCAAAAAACAGTTCTTGTTTTTTATTCTCTGCAATTGATGAAACAGAAACTTTAAAAGCCTCTCCTTCAAGTTTATAGTTTCTAAATCTTATGCCATTGTATTGGGACAAACCATTGGATGTGGCTATCCATAAATTTTTTCTGGAATCTTGGTAAATTGAGGAAACAAAATTATTTATTAAACCTTCTCGGGTTGTGAAAACATCAAATTCTACCCCATCAAACTTTGCTATTCCTCCACCTTGAGTGGCGATCCACAAATTGCCGTTGTGATCTTCCGTTATATCGTAAACTTGAGATTGAGGTAATCCTTGAGCTATTGAATAAGATCTTAATTCAAAATCCTGACTCAAGGAAATCAGAGAAAAAATCATCAAGAAATAAAACAAAACCAGCTTCATATAACTAATTTATAAAAAGAAATCATTAGGGTGCATCCTATACCCATTAGATGTTTGATGATTAACAATCAATTTAATCATACAATAATTCAAAAGCACTCTTATATGCATCAATCTCATTGACATAATCTAAAAAGTCATTGTAAAATTTATTTTTGGCGGCAATTGTTCCACTATCGCCTATAACTACCAGCTTTCTTTTTGCCCTTGTCAGTGCGACATTCATTCTTCTTTCGTCGGACAAGAATCCAATTTCTCCAGATTCATTACTTCTTACCAAAGAAATATATACCATATCCCTTTCCTGACCTTGAAAACCATCAACTGTATTAACTGTTATTTTTCTACAAACATCTTTTTCAATGATATTTGATTCAAGCGTTTTATTTAACAATTCAATTTGAGCTTTATAAGGAGATATAATTCCAATGGATTCAGGTGGTTCGTAACCACATGACTTGACTTCATCAAGATATTTTTTTAAATGTTTCAAAATGAGATTTACTTCTTCTTTGTTAAAAGAACTTTTCGTTTCGGGATGCTGAGATTCAAAAAATCCAGTTCCTGAGGTATCAATAAATTCAAAAGGGATATCCTTTGGGAATATTTTTTGATGAGCGTTGTTTTCGTTGGCTTTCAAAATTCCTTTATAAAATTGCTTACTTGAAAAATTCATGATTTTTTCATTCATTCGGTACTGTTCATTCAACAATACATCTGTATTATTTCCGGCAATCGCTCTTTCAAATAAAGTTTCTTTTAAACCCTCTTTTCCGGCTCGATAAGATTTTACAGTTGGAGGTAACTGCAAATGATCACCTGCAAAAATCACTCTATTTGATTTAATTATCGGTATCCAAGAAGCCGGTTCCAAAGCTTGACCTGCCTCATCAATGAAACAGGTTGTGAATTTAACGTCTTTTAGTTTTGGATGATTTGCACCAACTAAAGTTGAGGCTATTACTCTCGTAGAAAATAAAACATCCTCAAGTATACCGTTTTGAATTCTTTCAGCATCTCTTTTTAAGTTTCTTGCTTCTTGCAAAAGAATCTTCCTTTGCTCACGTTCAGAATTCCCAAAATTTCTTTTCCATTTACCTCCCAATTTAAAATATTCCTCAGCTTTCTTTCTAAGATCCTTAAGCAATTTAAAATCTTTATGCTGCGCCACTTTTGACTCAAGAGTATGATTTAAAATATACTCATCAACTCTTGCTGGATGACCTATTCTAACCGTTGAAATTCCCTGTTGAGATAGTTTTTCAGTTAATAGGTCGACAGCAGCATTACTAGGTGCACATACCAGGACCTGTGCTTCTTTTTTTAGGACCTCTCTAATGGCCTCTACCAATGTTGTTGTTTTCCCAGTTCCAGGAGGACCGTGAACAATAGCAAAATCTTTAGCACTCAATATTTTAGCAACCGCATTTTTTTGACTTTCATTCAGGTTTGAAAAAGCAGAATGATTCGTTTCATCAAAATATGGTTTATCAAAACCTAATATCTTTTTTTGAAGCTCAATCAGTCTCCTGGAATCTGTTACTAATAACTCATTAAGGGCCCATTTCATTTCTTTATAGCTTCTGTCATCAAAAAGCAATTGAATACCCAATTTTCCATATTCTATCCATTTGGGGAAATCGTCCGAATTTAAAGTTAGAAACATAGTGTCCTCCTTTACTTTATTAATAACGCCTTTAAGTGACTGCGCTTCATCTGAAGATGGAAAAATCTCTACCAGTTTACCGCTTGAAAAACTATGAGCATGTTTGTGTTCTTTAGGCTTTTTGATTTTTAGTATTAAACGTTCACCTGCATCATAATTTCGTTCTTCAACATCACAAGGATACCACAATACCCCATTTGCTCTTCTTTCCTTAAAAGAAGTGCTTTGCATTTTTTTTTGATACTGGGATAAATCTTCCTCTTTTTCAACAGAAAGAAGTTTAGTCATTTTTATAAAATGTTCAGTTGGATTCGATGCCATTATTCAAAGATATGTTGAATTCTTATGTTATATTTGGAATGCTTATTTTAAAATGGATTGATGACTGCTACAAAGCAAGAAATTATTGAACTTTTGTTGAGTGGTACTGACGAAAGAACTACTCTGAATGACAACGGGTTATCAAATTATGGAATTGATTTTTCCGATGAAAGTTTAACCAATAGAGGGTCGTGTACCTGCAACATTATTACTAATGACCATATTGATTACCTGGCCGATAAAATTGGTGGGGTTTCCACTGAACAAGATTGGATAAACTTAGTTGATGAAGTTGAGAAAGGAATTAAAATTGAAATATCGGGTACGACTGAAACTGATTACGAAGTTTTCTTTGGTCCTTCAGGTACGGATGTAGTTTACTTTCCCTTATTATTTTCCAGAGAACTTTATCCTGAAAAGAAAATTTTAAATATTATTACCTGTATTGAGGAACTTGGGTCAGGCACAATAAATGCCGGACAGGGGAAATACTTTTCAAAAACAAACCAATTTCGTAAAAGCACTCCTAAAGGTGGCGCTATAATCGATTCTAATTTTGTCAAAACAGAATACTTAAGTGCTCGATGTGCTCAGGGAACAATTGAAGATCCCAAAAACAAACTTAAAGAGCTTATAAAAGCGAACCCTGAAAAAAGCATTATTGTTAGTTTGGTTGTTGGTTCAAAATCAGGTATTGAAGATAATTTATCCTGGATTGACGAACTGAATGCAGATAATGTTCTTTGGAATGTTGATATGTGTCAGTTCAGGCACTCCAGAGAGCTAATTGAAAGCTTAACAAGCAAGGGAGTTTCAGTGATGATTACAGGCTCTAAGTTTTATCAGGCTCCACCTTTTTGCGGGGCGATATTGATTCCAGACAGATGGGTTCGAAATATTGAGCATCATAATGAACTAAATAGTTTTAATCAATTCCGCGAAGTTTTTTCTATATACGATATACCGGAAAGGTTAAGAGCAAAAACTAATTTACCTTCTGAAATTAACAAAGGTGGTGTTTGCAGATGGTTGGTAACCATTAAATCCATATATGCTTTAAGAAGTATTGGACAAGAGAATATACAGCGTGTAATTACCAATTGGAACAGTTTTGTGAATAAAGAACTGAGCAAATACGAAGAATTCATTTTAATGCCCGATCAAAGTAAAACAAACCCAACCATTATATCTTTTCAGGTAAAAGGAAAAAACGGCAAGCTTAATCATCAGCAAATGCGAAGTTTATTTTTCTCAATGGTTGAAAGTAACCATGAAGGATTACCTACCAAGAGAGTTTTCATTGGGCAACCCGTTGCTTATGGGGACAAATCTTTCTTAAGGTTAGCCATTGGCGCAAATAATATTGTAAACATTCACAACAGAGGGGGCGATACTTTTGAAATCGAAAAAAGAATTATTGCCATTATTAAACAAAAATTAATTGATTTTGAAGGAAATCAGTAAAGCATTTGCTGAAAAAATTTTAGCTGAAGCAAAAACAAAAGAATTAACGAGTCCTAAAGCAAATTACTTCTATCTGAAGAAAGCTCTTGACTACCGCTTAAACTTGCTGGTTGAGCACTTCCCAAAAAACACGCTACACGCAATTGCCGTTAAAACCAATAATCACCCAAAAGTACTAAAGCATATTGCAGACAGAGGATTCGGCTTGGAAGCAGCATCAATAGAAGAGGTGAAATTGGCGCAGAATGCAGGTGTTCCAACAAATAAAATAGTTTTTGATTCACCTGTTAAAACAAGAAGTGAAATTGACTATTGTCATAATAATCTCAGTGGAGCCTTAGTAAATGTAAATTGTTTAGAAGAAATAAAACGTTATCCAAAAGAATTTTCATGCAAATTAGGTCTGCGTATAAATCCACTAATAGATGTAAATACGGACAAAAGTCTTAACGTTTCAAAAATAAATTCGAAATTTGGAGTGCCTTTAAACAAACGTGAGGAAATATTTAAAGTCCTTACAGAATCCGACCAATTTACAGCTGTTCATTTTCATATTGGATCTGGAATATCAGATTTTAAACCCAACTTAAAAGCCTACAAACTACTTACGGAGTTTATTGAAGAAATAAATGAAGAAAGGAAAAAAAACGGTATTTCTAATTCTATTGACACTTTAGATATTGGTGGAGGAATTGATTTTGAAATGGAAAAAAACAACGGCTTGGAAGATTTTACCAAAAAATTAAGTAAATTAACTAAAAACAATGATATTAAGATAGTTACAGAATTTGGAAAGTTTATTCATGAAAAAAACTCCTTTGTTTCTTCATCGGTTGAATACGTAACCAAAAACACTTCAGATTCACACAATGCTTTCATTCATGTAGGAGCCGATTTATTTTTAAGAAAGGTATATTCCTCAATGAAAATTGAATATCCGTTTGCAGTTGTTGGAAAAGAAGGTCCGAAGCAAAATTATCGAATTGTAGGACCTTTATGCTTTGCTGGAGATGTTCTTTACGAATCCATTCAACTTCCGATTTTAAATGAGGGTGATGAAGTTATTATATTTAACACTGGTGCTAACACCTATAGTATGTGGTCTAGACATTGCAGTAGGGAGAATATAAACTTTATCTTTCTTTAAAATTGTGCTTTAATTCAATTTTACAATGAAAAAAATACTTCTGGGAACATTCTTGATTTCATCTCTTTTGAGTTTCTGTCAATCGGAAAAAAAGGAAAAAAAGTTTAAAATAACTCGAGCTAATTTCAATTTGAATTTTGGGACAGCCTACAATTTACCAACTTATCTAAAAATTCAACAATCAGGATATGAGGCTATAGAACTATGGGCAAGATATGCTACAAGAGGCTTTGAGGCTCCCGTATATTGGGACTACAAACTGGAAATTGAAACTAAAAATAACGTTGTTGGCTTACGATCCACACATCATAAATTACACCTAACCAACCCAACTCCTGAAATCAGTACTTTTAGTATTACTCACGGTTACAATTTAGTAACCGCTTATTACGGTTGGAAAATGAAACATTTCGATTTACTTTTTGGTGGAGGTATTGCTTTTTCTCATCCTGAAGGTGTTGTTCGAAATGAATACATTGCTTTAGAGGAAGGAATTCCACTTTACGGAGGGAAGTACAGGTTGACAGCACCTAATTTTGAAGTAGAAATCAAAAGAAAATGGTACTTAAACAAACTAATATTTTTAAATGTAGGCTCTCGATTTATTGGAGGTTATGCAAAGCCAAAAATTATTAATGGCTATATCGAAACCTATCCGATAGGTTTCCATTTAACGACAGGGTTAGGAATAGATTTTTATAGTAAAAAGAAATGCATCCCTTGCGATGAAAAATAAAAATGCCGAACTAATCTTAGCCCAGCATTTTTCCAAAAATTTAATTCGACCTATTTTTTTCTTGGGTCAGCTCCTTCTCCATTTATAATCGAAATTGAAGCTTTTTCAATCTTAAGTTTAGCTTGACTTTCTAAAGCAATTACAACAGCACTATCAGATGTTTCATGAATCACACCGTGTATACCACCTGCAGTTATAACCTCATCTCCTTTTTTTATTGCATCGCGTTTTTTAGCAAGCTCTTTTTCCTTTTTCTTTTGCGGACGAATCATAAAGAAATACATCACTACAAAAATAGCAGCAAAAACCACAAGCATATTCATGCTCGATCCTGCTGGTTGTTCCAGTAAAATTGTGTTCATTGTAAAGTTTAAGTTTTAAATTTATTTTTTTTCTAAAGTTGTACCACGCAAAGTTAATCTAATTTTGGAATCCTGCCCATTGGACTCAACAACTATTCCAACTCTGAATTTTTTGCCAATTGGTTTTCCTGAGTTGTTAACCTCAGCTTTAATAACCCCCTTTTGACCTGGGTTTAATGGCTCTTCTGGGTATTCAACATTGGTACAACCACAAGAGCCCTTAACATTTGTGAGAACAAGTGGAGCGTCTCCATTGTTAACAAAGTAAAAGGAATGTTCCAATTCAGTCCCTTCCTCAACAGGTGGAAACTCATATTCTGTTTCGTTAAAAAGCATACTTGCACCACCATTTATTTGTCGAAAATCTTCTATCGCAGAATAATTATTCACAACAATCGAGGAGTCTATGTTTTCGGTTTTATTCTCGCAAGAAAATAAAATCAAAATTAACGATGTGAAAAATAAAGTTTTCATATTCTCAATTCACGAGCCCGCGCCCTACTTTTTTAATTTCTCCTTTTTGTTTCAAATCTGGAACAATTTTATCCAAGATACCATTAATAAACACTCTACTCTTTGGTGTACTATATGTTTTGGAGAGCTCTATATATTCATTCAAAGTGACTTTAATCGGAACAGAGGATATTTTAATAAGCTCACAAACTGCCATCTTCATAAAGATAAAGTCAACAACAGCAATACGATCGGCTTCCCAATTTTTGGCTTTATCCATTATGATATCTTGATAAGAGGAGTTATTAATAAGGGTTTGGCGATAAAGGGTTTTAATAAAATCCAAATCATCTTCAATATCCTTAAACAACTCAGGAACCCTGAAGTTTTCAAAAAACCTAGATTGATATCCCTTTAGATACTTCACAAGATATCCACAAACAAAGTAATGGTCATCCGTCCAATGAATACTTCTATCTTGAAAAAGGTCCTGCAATATTTCATTGTCGGCGATAAATTCTCGATAAATTTTAATTAAGAAGTTTTTTTGAATTTCGATGTCGAAATCAAGAGAAGCCATATACTTTTGATAAGTATCAGACTCTTCAATCGATTTGAAAAGTTTCTGAATAATATCGCTGTTGTTGGTCCATGAAATTTTATATTCCTCTACTTTTTTTTGAAGAGGCATACTGTTCGTTAATGCATTCAGAACTTCGTTATCAACAAATCTTAAGTTTGGATTTAAATCTTCTTCGGAAGGAAGTTTTTTGTTTTTACGTTCTTCAACTCTTTTGCTGGCAAAACTTTGCAATTGAGTAAAAACAGATACATGAAGAACAAAGAGTTCATGGATTCTATCAATACTTTTGAGAAGCTCTCTCTCTCCAACTCCTAAATCGTTTTTTGCCCCTCTTAAATAGGAATAAATCGCTTGAAAAACTTTAATTCTTAGATGTCTTCTGTTAAGCATAAGAACGAATAATTATCAAAACAAAGATAACTTAATATTTCAACAAAAAAGCACAAAAAAAGTTAATCGTTTTCATTTACAGGCAGTGGTTCATTCAAAACTACATTCCACGGCAAACCGTAATCACCTATTTGCTCCATGAAAGGGTCTGGATTCATTTCCTCAACATTAAAAACGCCAGACCTCATCCATACACCTGTTGCCATTAATTTTGCACCCAACATTGCAGGTACACCAGTTGTATAGGCTACGCCCTGACCATTTACATCCCTGTATGCATCTTGATGCTTACAGTTATTGTAGATGTAGCAAGTTTTAATCTCCCCATTTTTGACACCTGTTATTTGACAACCAATTGAAGTTTCTCCCGAATAATTAGCGCCCAACTCCGAGGGTTCTGGAAGGATTGCCTTAAGAAACTGTAAAGGCTGAATCATATGGCCTTCATAATTAATAGGCTCGATACTAGTCATGCCTATATTTTCAAGTACTTTTAAGTGCGTTAAATATTCTTTTCCAAAAGTCATCCAAAAACGAGCTCTTTTTAGCGTAGGGAAATTTTTTACCAAACTCTCCAATTCCTCATGATACATTAAATAACTCTCTTTGTGACCAATTTCAGGATAAAATATAGACTTATGAATTTCCAAAGGCTTGGTCTCTTTCCATGAACCGTTTTCCCAAAACTTTCCAGGCTGAGTAATCTCTCTGATGTTTACCTCTGGATTAAAATTCGTTGCAAAAGCTTTTCCATGATCACCACCATTACAGTCAACAATATCAAGAAAATGAATCTCGTCAAAATAATGCTTAGCGGCATAAGCTGTATATATTTGAGTTACTCCCGGGTCAAAACCACAACCGAGTAAAGCCATAATACCTGCAGATTCAAATCGCTTTTTGTATGCCCATTGCCATGAGTATTCAAATTTAGCTTCGTCCTTTGGTTCATAATTAGCTGTATCTAAATAATGAGTTTTCGTTTGCAAGCATGCTTCCATAATTGTTAAATCCTGATAAGGCAAGGCTAAATTCACAACTAACTCTGCTCCTGTCTTTTTTATCAAATCAACAATTTGATTGGTATAATCGGCATCTAACTGGGCTGTTTCTATTTTTAACTGTGAAACTTCTGAAGCAATTTTATCGCATTTGGACTTTGTTCTTGAAGCTAATGTAATTTCACTAAAAACTTCGGACAACCGAGCTATTTTTTTTGTTGCAACATTGCTTACACCTCCTGCCCCAATAATCAGTACCTTTTTCATGCTTTTTTTTGCAAAAATAATATCCAAATCAATTCAAAACACTATAATTGTTAAGGAACTATGAAATTTTTTATTACTCTTATTTTTTTTGCTCACGGTAATATCATTCTTGCTCAACAAGACTCTATAAATATTTTATTTTACAATGTGGAGAATCTATTTGACACCAAAGACGACTCTTTAAAAAATGACAATGAGTTTTTACCATCCAGCAAAAAAAAATGGACAAGTTCGAAATGGAATATAAAAACGAACAATATTGTTAAGATTATTGCAGCAAACAACTTCCCTGAAATAATTGGTTTGTGCGAGGTCGAAAACTCCGATGTGCTGAAAAAAATCACAAGTCATTATTTACTACGTACTAAAAACTACTCCATCATTCATTTCGATTCACCCGACAGAAGGGGAATTGACTGCGCTCTGCTCTACCAATCTAATAAATTAGATCTCCTTTCTATGAAGCCAAACGAAGTGAATTTAAACGGAAGAAAAACCAGAGATATTCTAAGCGCAACTTTTACCCACCTCGATGACACTTTTAGCATTTATGTAAACCATTGGCCCAGCAGATATGGAGGTAGAAAAAAATCAAACTCAAAAAGGGAAATTGCTGCTAAAACCTTATTAAAACTTATGGACTCGACTTACAAGGATAATCCAAATTACAAAATCATTGCTATGGGAGACTTTAATGATGAACCTCTGGATTCAAGTTTACTCAACTTTACAAACTACAGCAATCGTTCTTTGGAACTAAAGGGAACCATAAAATACCAAGGTAAATGGCAAATTTTCGATCAATTTATTTGCTCAAAAAACTTTGAATATAAACTAATGGTTTATCGCGCAGATTTTTTATTGGAAGAGGATAAAACTTACGGAGGCAGTAAACCTTACAGGACTTATTATGGACCATTTTACAACGGCGGATTCTCAGACCATTTACCCATAAAACTCACTTTTTTCGGACCATGAATAAACCATCACGAACAGGAAGTAAAACATTTTCAACACGTTCGTCCTCTTGTAATAATTTAGCCAAATCAACAAGAGTTACCGTTTCTCTATCTTTTAGATCAACTTTTTGGGTTACTTTACCACTCCAAAGTACATTATCAAAAATCAAAAACCCTCCTTTTTTCACAGAATCAAAAACTAAATTATAATAATTTATATAGTTTTCTTTGTCAGCATCTATAAACACTAAATCCCATTTTCTTTTTAAAGAGGGAACTACTTTTGTTGCATCTCCAACATGCATTTCAACACATTCTTTCAAACCTGCTTTTTCAATAAATGAAAGAGCAAAATCCTCTAATTCTTCATTAACATCTATAGTATATAGCTTTCCTCCTTTTTTTAAACCTCTGGCTAAACATATTGCACTATAGCCTGTATATGTTCCTATCTCAAGAATATACTCGGGTTGAATCATTTTAGAAAAAAAAGTCAGCAATTGTCCTTGAAGGTGACCAGAAAGCATTCTGGGACGAAGAATTTTTTGATGTGTTTCTCGATGCAACCGATATAAAACATCGTCTTCTTTCTGAGTGTAAAGAGTACAATAATCATTAATTTCTTTCGGTAAAAAATCCATTTTATTTCGATTGAAAAGTAAGTTTAAATAATTTTTTCGGGTGCATTATTTCATTTGCAACTTCCAATAATTCCGTGGAAGTGATTTTTTCAAATTCACTTAATACTTTATCCAAATTATCTACCTTGTCAAAAAGCAATTTACTCTTACCATTTGCAAGCATAACTCCCAGGTTATTTTCCATACTAATTACCAATTGTCCTTTTACCTGTTTTTTTGCCTGACTTAACTGTATTGTACCTAAAGATTGATTACAAAGTTTTAAAAATTCTTTTTGAATTAATTTTTCAACTCTAAATGTGTTTTTTGGATCACTGGCAAAATAAACACTAAAAGATCCACAATCAGAATATATGGTACAATTACTTTCAAGCATGTAAGTAAACCCATACTTTTCCCTTATACTCAAATTTAACCTACTATTCATTGCAGGCCCACCCAAAAGGTTGTTGAGCAGCAATAAACTATTTTTTGATGGATGATCGGCGGAGTATCCCCTCCCTCCAATCATAGTGTGAGTTTGGTGAACATCCCTTTTAACAATTTTATCTTTGGGAAACACCAATTTTGGAAGACTCCTTTTTTGTGATTCAATTTTAGTGGATTTTATTTCAAAATATTTTTCTAAATAATTGATGAGTTTTTTTAAAGGATAACTACCTATTGAACTTATTACCATTCTTTCGGGAATGTAGTACTTTTTCACAAAATTTAAAACGTCAGAACGCTTAATGGATTTCACCTGAAGTTCAGTCCCTAGAATATCGTTCCCTAAAGAATGACCCTTAAATAACTGCTTATCAAATTCATCAAATATTAAATCCGTAGGAGAATCTTTATAGCTGTTAATTTCCTCAACAACAACTTCCTTTTCTTTTTGTAACTCCTGATTGGGGAAATTAGAATTGAATATAATATCGGATAGTAGCTCTAACGCTCGACTTAAATACTCAATTGGGAAAGAAGCATAGACACAAGTTTCTTCTTTCGTTGTATAAGCATTCAATTCACCTCCAACTGAATCAAGTCTGGATAAAACATGAAAAGCCTTTCTTTTTTTTGTTCCTTTAAAAATAACATGCTCAAGATAATGAGCAAGACCTTCTTCGCCCTTTTCCTCATCTCTGGAACCAACATTAATAAAAACACCTATATGACCTACCTTTGAATACGTATTTTGCTGATGTATGACTTGAATACCATTATTTAAAATCCCTTCTTCTATCATTCAATTCAGCTTTATCCAAAACAAACCTCGATAACCTCTTATTGTTCCATCCTCATCGTAAACCTGTTCCATTGGACAAACATATTTTACCCTCTTATCAAAACCACCTGTTGATTTATCGTAATAAAGTTCCTCTTTAAATTTTAAATAAACAATACCGGAGGCATCCAATGTTTCTTCAATCTCAATAGGCTCTAAATATCCAAATTCATCTTCCACATACTCGGTATCAATGTGATAAAAAATATCATCAAGGACCGAATCTTGCATAGGAATGAGTTCTCCAGGTAAAAAATCAAAAACTTTAAGCTCCCTACTTTTTACTTTGGATAATAAATCCTCGAGCATGTCTTTTCTGACATCCATAGGAAGCCAAGAATCTTCATACATTTCAGCAGAGGGATCTCCTATATTTGTTTTACTTTCAACCACACCAAGTTTATCTCCCACCGAGACTTCTCCTGTAGAATTACCACACCCCATTAAAATCAAAAAACCAAAAATTGTCAATACTTTAAACATTAAAACTTTTTTTCTCGCAAAACTAGTATATTTTAGCGTTTAATTTTACCCTAATTCTTTACCTAATTAGCTTAAATAGAATTAACCTTTTTAAAAAATTTAAGTAAAAATGATTGTGCCTAAACTGGAAACCTCCATATTGTTAAAGCAGATTAAAACAGTAAATGAAAGTATTAAACTAACCATTTTAACCTCCGTTGTTTTAGGTGCTATACTTGGACTTCAGGTTTATGAAGTTCTAAACACATCGTACTTAATCCTATGGATTACAGTGTTATTAACCAGTATTTTCTTTCGAGTTTTCTTATTCTTCAAAAGCAAAAATGAGCCGCCTAATCGTAAAAATATAAAAAGATGGATTCAATATTGCTTTATAAACACAGCGCTATCGGCAATTTCATACGGATTAATTGCTGCCAGCGTAGGTTTCATAATAGACCCTGTAGCGCTTACTATTGTTTATATAATTATGGCAGGGGC
>TARA_B100000674_G_scaffold148428_2_pt1 | contig 51919 bp, 57 predicted proteins | sample TARA_B100000674 | Tara Oceans TARA_B100000674 (sample SAMEA2622759) | marine metagenome | biome: marine biome (ENVO:00000447); feature: surface water layer (ENVO:00002042); material: "saline water (ENVO:00002010), including plankton (ENVO:xxxxxxxx)" | depth 5 m | reverse complement strand
CGCGCCACTCGACGGATGTTCCGGAATTCATAAATGCTCCGCCCTTGCGGTCGATACCCCAATTTGGTATGTCACACCGCCTTGAAAAATCAAGAAAAACGGAGATTTTGATCGAAGAGCGGTCGTGGCGGAATTGGTAGACGCGCAGCGTTGAGGTCGCTGTGGGAGAGATCCCGTGGAAGTTCGAGTCTTCTCGACCGCACCAGATTAACCCAGGCTCGCCGGTTTTAAGCGGGCCTGGTATTTTTTTGTCATATTGGCTGGGTAAACCGGTAGATCACGGGAAGCGAGCCGCATGGTCGACGTTGGCGCAGATACAGAGATCACGCAAGATCTGACGCCTGTTCAGGCAGCGGACCTGCTTGGCTTGAATCCCGAAGTCGTCCGGGATGCAATCGTTGCGCTAGGCTCCGATGATGGCGTCGCGATCCAGGATATCGTTTCCGCGCTCCATCCCGCCGAAGTTGCCGATCTTATCGAAATGCTGCGTGGGCCGATGCGGACCCAGCTTGTGGAATTGCTGCGGCCGACTTTCGATCCGGAAGTTCTGACCGAGCTGGACGAAGTGATCCGCGACGAGATAGCCGAACAGCTGGGCATCGACACCATCGCAAAGGCGATCGCTGCACTGGATTCGGACGACGCCCTGAACCTGATTTCCACGCTGGAGGAAACCAAGCAGCGGCGCGTTCTGCACGCAATATCATATGCCCTGCGATCTATGCTGGAAGAGGGCCTCGCTTTTCCAGAGGAAAGCGCCGGCCGGTTGATGCAGCGCGAATTTGTTGCCGTGCCGTCTTTTTGGAACGTGGGCGAGGTGATCGATTTTCTCAGGGAAAGCGATGATCTGCCCGATGATTTTTACGACGTGTTCGTCGTCGATCCGCGTCACCGGCTTATTGGCTATGTCGCTCTGAGCCGTATTCTGCGCACGAAAAGACCGGTGGCGATCCGCGACATCATGCTGGGGGAGTTCGTGTCGGTGCCGGTCAATATGGACCAAGAAGACGTCGCTTACGTGTTCGCGCAGCAGGACCTGATTTCGGCCCCGGTGGTAGACGACTCCGAGCGGTTGATCGGCGTGATCATGATTGATGATATCGTGGACGTTATTCATCAGGAGGCCGAAGAGGACATCATGCGTCTCGGCGGTGTTCAGGAAGACGATTTGTATGCCGCGGTGGTCGATACCGGTAAATCCCGTTTCGCCTGGCTCTTTGTCAACTTGTTAACCGCGATTATGGCTTCGCTGGTGATTGGGTTGTTCCAGGGAACGATAGAGCAAGTTGTCATGCTGGCCGTACTGATGCCGATCGCTGCGTCGATGGGCGGCAATGCGGGCACCCAGACGCTGACGGTTGCCGTCCGGGCAATTGCGATGAAAGAACTAACCCCGGCGAATGCCGTTCGTGTATTGTCCAAGGAAGTGCTGGTGGGTACCTTTAATGGAATGCTGTTCGCTGTCATTATCGGGCTGATTACGTGGTTCTGGTCGGGCAGCGTCGGTATCGGCGCCGTGATGGCGGTGGCGATGATAATCACCCTTGTGGTGGCCGGGCTGGCGGGTGCGGCGATACCGTTTGGCTTGTCCCGAACGAGGTTCGACCCAGCGATTGCGTCCGGCGTTTTCCTGACCACCATCACCGACGTGGTGGCCTTCCTCGCATTTCTGGGGTTGGGGGCCTGGTTTCTGATATGATCGGCGCCCGCAACTCGGCTGAGTCCGCCGTTTTTAGCCCTTTAAGACGTTTTAATCAGCTTCGCGTCTCACCGCCATCGGGGATTTGTTGACCAGGTTCTTAGATGGCAAATAGGATCTCTGTCCGCGAGAATTCAAAATCGTCCAGACGCATGTCGATGCCATTCAGACGGTTCTGCGTGAGGATATCAAACGCAACGACGACACGACCGGCGTTCGGACTTTCGACGGGCTCTAGGAACCGGTTCTGAAGCTTTAGCGCAGACTTTTCCACAGATTTCCAGATAGTGGTGCGTGAACGGGCGCCAGCCGCGCTTTATGATGGCGTCATGACCGTTCACTTGATCAAGCTTGCCGTCGGTATCGAGAATTTTTCGGGCCTCGCTGAACGACAGGCGCATCGGCTGGCGGAAGCGGCCGGATCGAACGAGCCTAAGCTTAGGCACTTAACCCGTTCGACGCCGAGGCGGGCGGATGAGCTTCTCGACGGTGGGTCGATTTACTGGGTCATCAAGCGCGCCATCCGCGCGCGTCAGCGCGTCCTAGATATCGACCAGTCAGTCAATCACAAGGGTATGCCGCGCTGCGCGCTGATCCTTGACCCCGAGCTAGTACCCGTCCGGGCGCAGCCGTGTAGGTCATTTCAGGGTTGGCGGTACCTCGCAGAGAAAGATGCGCCGTTAGACGTGATTGGTTTCCAGGATGACGCGGACGAACTGCCGGCCGAGATGGCGGAGGAATTGCGCGAACTAGGTCTTCTCTAGTACGTGGCTCAGCCTTTAAGAAGCTTCTGGAGCTTTAACTCCGGATCGGCGAGGTCGGACGCGTTGAATGTCTTACCAGACGTCATCATGCGGCGCGTGAAGCGAAGGTCTCGCGGGTTGTTAATCGCTGCCGCGCCTTCCAGCTTCCCGTCCTTTAGGTAGAATTCCACGAATTCTCCGGCATCCCGGTCGCCCCGAACTGCCGTTTCGTCCCACTCTTCCGGCAGCCCCATTAGCTGGATGTTTGCGTCATACTGATCGGACCAGAACCAGGGAATTTCGGCATAAGAGTCCTCGCCGCCTAGCATGGCCTTCGCTGCGCAGATCGCCTGGTTCTGCGCATTTTCCCATGATTCAAGTCGGATGCGGCGACCAAGAAGCGGGTTCGGGTGATTTGCGTTATCGCCAGCCGCGTAGATGTCGGGGTGCGAGGTTTGTCCTTTGTCGTCGACGATGATCCCGTTGTCGGTGGCCAGTCCCGCCGCTGTGGCCAGCTCCACATTTGGGGTCAGGCCGATACCGACGACGGCTATGTCGCAGTCGATCACCCATCCGTCCGACATGACCGCTCGTTGAAGGCGGCTGTCGCCTTCGAAATGATCGAACGAGACACCGCAGCGGATATCGACGCCGTTGCGGACATGCAGGTCGTGAATCCATTGTGACATTTCCGGCGAAAGCGCGCGCGCGCATACCCGGTCGGCCAGTTCCACAACGATGGCCGTCGCCTCCTGTTTGCGGGCCGCGGCAGCGACTTCCAGTCCGATCCATCCGGCACCGATCACCAGTACGGTTGCATCCGGCGTCATCTTTGACCGGATGGCGTCGGCATCGTCGATCGTGCGCAGCGTATACACGCCGTCCAAGTCGGCGCCTTCCACCGGCAGCCTGGTCGCTCGGCCGCCCGTTGCGATCATCAACTTGTCCCACGCGACGGTCTTACCGTCTTCGAGTGTCAGCGTATGTTCATCCGGTGCAATCTCCGATACGCGGGTGCCAAGGCGCATTTCGATATCGGCGTCCTCCAATGTACCCGGCGGCCATAGCAGGCAGATCTCTTTCTCAGCGTTGCCCAGAAGGACTTCCTTGGACAGCGGCGGGCGCTCGTGCGGCGGGAAATTTTCATCCCCGAAAATTACGACACGTCCTTCGAACCCTTGGTCGCGAAGGGTTTTTGCCGTCCATCCACCGGCCTGGCCGGCCCCGATAATGATATATGTCTGGTCTGCGGACATTGCGTCTTCTCACCGTTAACCGTTCGGCAGGCCGACCAGAATGTCGTCGCCTTCGATCTTCACTTCGTAAGTGGCAAGATCCACCGTCGCAGGCGGGGTTTCGGCCTTGCCTGTCTTCACGTTGAACTGCGCGCCATGCAGCGGACATTCAAGGCATTCGCCTTCCAGGTACCCGTCCGCCATCGAGGCATAGGCGTGGCTGCAGATATCGTCCATCGCGTAGAATTCACCGCCGAGGTTGATGATGGCGACTTCCTTGCCTTCGATGATGACCTGAATCGCCTCGTCTTCGTCGAGCTGATCTGTTTTGAGGGCATTGTGAAAAGTTACGTCACTCATAATAATTTCCGTCCGTGTGTTCTGTGTTGGTTCGGTTCTGAAGGGTCGGCGGAGTGTACAAAACGGCCCTCAACCCCTCAACAGCTAAGCGATTGAAATAGACGCTAAACCGTTTCGTTCTCAATAGGGTTCAAGAGGACACCAACGCCTGATACCTCCACTTCCACCGTGTCGCCGTCGCGGAGCCAGGTGGGCGGATCGAGGCGGGCGCCGGAACCCGTCGGCGTTCCGGTGGAAATGATGTCGCCAGGTTCCAGGGCATTCCAGGTGGACGCATAGGCAATAAGATACGAAAAATCGTAGAGGATATTTGCCGTCGTATCGTCCTGACGCACTTCACCGTTTACCCGCGTCGTGACGCGCATGTCGTCATAGCCGTCGCTGAATTCGTCGGCAGTTACCATCCACGGACCCACCGAGCCGCAACGATAGAAATTCTTGCCCTGCGTAATGTTGAGCTTTTCGTGTCGCATCCAGTCCCGGATACAACCTTCATTCAAGCATGTAACCGCGCCGATGTGGTCAAGTGCGCTTTCGCGTGGAATCCGGCGCCCGCCTCTCCCGATGACGAGCGCGATCTCCCCTTCGTAATCGAGTTGCTCGGATTCCGGCGGTACCAGCATGGCCTGATTATGGGCGACAAGTGTTTCGGGCGTACGGAGAAAAATGTTCGGGTAGTCCCCTTTGATCGTATTCCCGTATTCGGCGTCCCGGTTGCCATAGTTGATCCCGACGCACACGATCTGGCCGGGAAAATCGATGGGCCGTCTGTATTCGATTTCGTCCAAGGAATAATCGGCATCCGCGCCGGCAACGGCTTGTAACGCTTTTTTCTGCGCCCCGGGATCGAGCAGATTCGTCAGCCCGGACACATCCGGCATCCGGGAGGCCAGGTCGAAAACCTTGTCGCCATCGATCATGCCGAACGACGTAGAATCATTCGCGCCGAAGGTGAGCAGTTTCATCGTTCGGATTATTCCGTCAGTGAGTTGTCTCGTCAGTCATACCCGCCCGCCTAGAGGAAATCGAGGCGCTAGCCGGCGGCGAAGAGTTTGTGCAGGTGAGCAAGGTGTTGTGACATTTCATCAGCAGCCCCCGCCGCATCCCGTTGTCTGAGCCGGGCTAGAAACCGGCGGCGGGAAGCAACCACTTCCGCGGTGTCTTCAGCCGATATCGGACGGTGGACCTGTCGTAACAGGTCCATCAGGATCCTCATCAGCAGAATGAGGACCGGATTTCCCGTGCATTCCCCCAGAAGGACATGGAAACCGATGTTCAGATCCGTCTTGGCATCCATGTTCTCGTCTCGGGTTAGTTTTTCAACGGCATCGATGTTTTCTTCTAGCCGGTTCAGATCCGCTCCGGTTGCGCGTGCCACTACCGCTTCCACGATGGCGGTTTCGATTAGCAACCGGGCATCGGTTATGTCGGTTAGTTCGACGCCTCCAAGATGCAGCAGGTCTTCGATCGATTGAGCGACCGCCTCCGGGTCGCCGTCCGTAATGAAGGCGCCGCCATGTGCACCCTTTTGCAGGGTGATCAGGCCGGCGTGTTCCAGTGCGCGCAGCGCTTCGCGGACGGCATTCCGGCTGGTGCCGAACTGTTCCGCCAATGTTCGTTCGGGCGGCAGTTTGTCGCCGGGCTTCAGGGTGCCGCCACGGACCTGTTCGCGAATCTGATCGCCGATCACCTCGAACGTGCGACGGGTGCGGGCGGGGGCGAAGTCGTCCATCTTGGAAAATTCCGGTACCGGTTGACTCGATTGGTTTAATGGTAGTACCAATCACCACAAATTTCAAACACTATCCCGATAACCGCTGACATGTGCGGTTTTCGGTGCCGAAGCGAGGGAGAAATTATGGCAGAAGCCGAAACCCGGAAGATCGAATGGCCCGATGACGGTGTCAGTCGCATCCCATATCAGATCTATACCGATCCCGATAACTACGAGGACGAACAGAGGCGAATCTTCCGTGGCCCGATCTGGAGTTTCGTCTGCACGACACAGGAAATCGAGAAGCCGGGCGATTACATGACGACCTATATCGGCGATACACCGGTGATTGTTCTGCGTGATCTGGAGGGCGAGGTTCAGGTCATCGTCAATCGCTGTGCCCACCGCGGCAATCTGGTCTGCATCAACCGGGAAGGGAACACCGACGAACTGACCTGCGTCTATCACAACTGGCGATACGATCTTCAGGGCAACCTGAAAAGTGTCGCGTTCGGCAAGGGTGTCGGAAAGTCCGGCGGCATGCCGGATGATTTTGACCGGACAGAGCACGGCCTCCAGCGCCTCCGCGTCGAGGTCTATCAGGGTTTGATCTTTGCCACTTTTTCGGATGAGGTTGCGCCACTGACTGATTGGCTGGGCGAAGAGATGGTCGAGAATATTGACCGGGTTGTCGGGCGCGGGATGGTGCTTCTCGGCACCTATAGCCAGTACATGCCGAACAACTGGAAGCTCTATATGGAGAACGTGCGCGATTCCTATCACGCCAGCATCCTTCACATGTTCCAGGCTACGTTCCGACTCAACCGCCTGTCAATGAAAGGCGGGATCAAGCTGTCCGACAACGGTTGGCATCACATCAGCTATTCCATTGCCGAAACCGACCGGGAGGAAGACCAGTACGACGCGAAGAAGCTGCGCGCGGTGAAGGATGGCTATACGTTAGCGGACCCGACGCTGGTAAAAGGCTGGCGCGAATTCGACTGCGGTACCACGCTGGCCATCCAGTCGACCTATCCGAATTTCGTGGTTCAGCAGATTTCCAATTCGCTGGCGTTGCGCCTGTGCCTGCCCAAGGGCTCGGAAGAATGCGAATTGCTGTGGTGGGTGTTCGGCACGCCGGAAGACACCGAAGAACAACAGGAGATCCGCATCAAGCAATCCAACATGATCGGGCCGGGTGGCGTGATCTCGATGGAGGACGGCGTAGTTGGCGGATGGATACAGCGCGGCACCAAACGCGACCAAGAGAAGACCACCATCGTCCAAATGGGCGGCCGCGACGTGGCGCCCAGCGCGGAAGGCCGGGCGACTGAGGTGTCGATCCGGGGGTTCTGGCAGGGCTATCGCGATTGCATGGGGCTGTGACAATGGATGGATCGGTAAATCTGGGCGCCGATGTGCGCCGGCAAATCGAAGACCTGATCGCGGATTACGCGCATGCCATAGACGACGACAGGCTGGAGGAATGGCCTGACTTTTTCACCGACAACTGCTCGTACCGCATCATCAACCGGGAAAATCACGCCAAGGGCCGGCGGGTCGGCATCATGGACTGTTCAAGCAAGGGCATGCTGCGGGACCGTATTCTCGCCCTGCGGGAAGCCAACGTGTACGAGCCTCACTTCTATCGCCATCTGCAGTCCGACACTCGCATTACCGGCATGGACGAAGACGCCTATGAGGTCGAAACGTCCTTCGCAATCGTCCGCACCATGCAGGAAGGCGACATGTCGATCTTCTGTGCCGGGCAGTTCGTCGACGAGATCGTTTTCGATGGCGATACGCCGCTTTTCAGGAAAAGGCTGGTTGTCACCGACTCAAATCGCATTCATACCCTGATCGTCATACCCATCTGAGGATTTGCGAAGGTGACCTCCAAGCCCCGTATCGCCATTGCGATAGGCGACCCAGCGGGCATCGGCCCCGAGATCTCGATCAAGGCATCGCTGAACCGAGATGTGTGTGATATCTGCGATCCCGTCATCGTGGGCGATTACGAGGTTCTCGCCCGGTATGCGCACGTGCTTCGCAAACCTCCGCCCGAAAACGTCGTCGATGTCGGCGCGATCAACGTAAATTTCCTGACGCCGGGCGAGAGCGACGCATCCTGCGGCCGCGCGATCCTGGAATATGCCGCCAAAGCCGTGGACATGGCTCAGGCGGGCGAAGTCGATGCCGTGGTCGCATGCCCGCAGACGCAATCATCGATAAAGGCGGCTGGCATCGAGTTCGACGGCTATCCATCCTGGGTGGCGCGGCGGACCGGCACCGATCCGGACGACGTTTTCATGATGTTGGTGTCCGACCGCCTGCGAATTGCCCATGTCACACTTCATCTCGGTATTCGCGAGGCGCTGGATCTGATCGATACACCGCGTATCGTTCGGACGCTCAGCGCTGCGAATACCGCGCTACAACGGATCGGTATCGCCACGCCCAGGATTGCTGTTTCCGGGATCAATCCGCATGCGGGAGAGGACGGGCTTTTTGGTTCGGAAGAGGCAGAGATTGTGATGCCGGCGCTGGACCAGGCGCGCGCGGCCGGGATTGACGCTCATGGTCCGTTCGGCGCCGATACGATGTATCTGGACAAGAGTTTCGATGCCTATGTCGTGATGTATCACGATCAGGGCCATATTCCCGCGAAGCTGGTCGGGTTCGACGGGACGGCCGCCTTTGCCATCGGCACGCCGGTTCTGTTTTCGTCGGTTGCGCATGGCAGTGCGTTCGATATCGCCGGACGTGGCAAGGCAAGCGCGGGCGCGCTCGTCTGGGCGATCAAACAGATTTCGGGCGCGGCGGCGGCCGCATGATCGTCAGGCGGTTACGTTAAACGCGACGGATCCCAGCCCTTCGACCGTGTTGCGAACATTGACTCCCGGCCGCAGCGCTTCCGCGGCGGTCGCGCCGCCGGCCATGACGATCCAGCCCGCTTCGAGACGTTCTCCGGATTCCGCGGTGAGACGTGCCGCAGCGACGAGCGACCGGACAGGATGGCCCAGGATCGCGGCGGAAGAGCCAATCTGCACCGGGCGGCCATTGAATTCCATCACCATCCCGAGATTGTCGAGATTGGAGTCCGGCGGGCACCACGGACCAACCACGAAACTGGACGACGACGCATTGTCTGCAACCACGTCTTCTAGCGAGAATTTGAAATTCTTGTATCGGGAATCAATGATTTCCATCGCCGCAGCGACTCCATCCACAGCGGAAAGTGCTTCCGCCGCCGTGCAGGGATAACCCAGCGGACGCTTCAGCAGAAAAGCGATTTCAGGTTCGACGCGCGGGTGGACGTAGTTTTTGATCGAGATGGTATCCCCGTCTTCGACCATCATCTGATCGGTCAGGCGGCCCCAGATCATGTCGTTCAGATCCATCTGCACCATCTTGGCGCGGCTGGTGAAGCCCATTTTCATGCCGTTGCGCTTCTCGCCCCGATCTAGACGCCGCTGGATCGACGCGGCCTGTATGTCATAGGCATCGTCCAGAGTATACTTGGTGTTTTCGGACAGCTGACGCGTTGCGCGGGCCCTGTGGGCAGCGTTGTCCAGCGTGCGTGCGAGTTTGGCGATTTCCACCATGATTATTCTCCCTTGCCGGTGGCGTCGCCGCCGTCCCGTTCCTTGATCATATCCAGCGCCACGTCGACGATCATATCTTCCTGGCCGCCGACCATGCGGCGATTGCCCAGTTCGATCAGAATATCGCGCGTATCGACGCCATAGGTTTCCGATGCGGTTTCCGCGTGGCGCAGGAAGCTCGAATAAACCCCGGCGTAACCGAGCGAGAGCGTTTCCCGGTCGACCCGCACAGGACGGTCCTGCAGCGGACGGACCAGTTCTTCCGCAGCGTCCATCAACCCGAACAGATCGCAGCCGTGGTTGAGCCCCATCCGATCCGCCACGGCGATGAAGATCTCAAGCGGTGCGTTGCCCGCGCCCGCGCCCATGCCTGCGAGAGACGCATCGACCCGTGTACAGCCGTGTTCAAGCGCAACAATGGAATTCGAAATGCCGAAGGACAGATTGTGATGGGCGTGAATGCCTGTCTCGGTTTCCGGTTTCAGCACGTCGTTGAACGCCTTGAACCGGTCGGCGACGTCTTGCACCAGCAGCGCGCCGCCGGAATCCGTTACGTAGACGCAGTGCGCCCCGTACTCTTCCATCAGCAGCGCCTGCTCGGCCAGTTTGTCCGGCGGGTTCATATGCGCCATCATCAGAAAACCGGCGACATCCATGCCCAGGTTGCGGGCATATTCGATGTGCTGTTTGGAGACATCGGCCTCGGTACAATGCGTCGCCACGCGAACGGACCTCGCACCCGCTTCGTAGGCTTCGCGCAGATCTTCCACGGTGCCGATCCCCGGCAGTAACAGCGTTGCCAGCTTGGCGTGCTCCAGAACGCTGGCCGCGGCTTCGATATAGTCGAGGTCGGTTTCCTTGGCAAAACCGTAGTTGAACGACATGCCAGCTAGTCCGTCGCCATGGGCGACTTCGATGGAGGACACTTTGGCGTCGTCCAAGGCCTTGCATATCGCCTTGATATGATCGAGACCGTACTGATGGCGAATGGCGTGCATTCCGTCACGAAGCGTAACGTCCTGCACATAGATTTTTTTCTCTGTGTCGATGGCCATGGCTGCGCTCCTAAACGGTCGCCATGCGGCGTTCTATCACGCGTTCCGCGGTCTGAAGCGCGGCGGAAGTCATGATATCCAGATTACCCGCATATTTCGGCAGGTAGTGTCCGGCGCCCTCTACTTCGAGGAATATGGAAGACTTGATGCCCTGAAAATCGCCACGACCCGGAATGTACAGCGGATTATTGGATCCGAAGCGTTCGAACTGCACTTCCTGCTTCAGGCGGTAGCCCGGCACGTAGCTCTGTACTTCCTTGACCATCTCTTCCACCGATTCCGCAATCTTTTCCTGGTCGGTATCGTCCGACAGAGTGTAGACGGTATCGCGCATCACCAGCGGCGGTTCCGCCGGGTTCAGGACGATGATCGCCTTACCCTGGGCCGCGCCGCCGACGACTTCCAGGCCTTTCGACGTGGTTTCGGTAAACTCGTCGATATTGGCGCGCGTCCCCGGACCCGCCGATTTCGACGAGATCGACGCAACGATTTCCGCATACTGAACCGTGGCCACACGATTGACGGCATGTACCATCGGGATAGTGGCCTGGCCACCGCAGGTGACCATGTTGATGTTGTTAGCGTCGAGATGCTGGTCCGCGTTGACCACAGGCACCACATAAGGGCCGACCGCCGCGGGCGTCAGATCAATGATGACCTTGCCATCCTTTTCGCAGAGTGCCGCGTTGTGTTTGTGGGCGCCAGCCGATGTGGCGTCGAAGACGAGAACGATGTCTTTCCATTCCGGCATTTTCGTCAGCCCGTCGAGACCTTCATGCGTGGTCGCCACGCCGATCTTGGCGGCGCGCGCGAGGCCGTCCGAGTCCGGATCGATCCCCACCATCGCGCCCATCTCGAGCGTGTCCGACGTGCGCATAATCTTGATCATCAGATCGGTGCCGATGTTGCCGGAACCGACGATTGCGACTTTTGCTTTGCTTGCCATTGGGGTTCTCCGGATAGAATCAGTCGGAAAAGGCGGCGCGGACGCTGCCCAGTCCTGAAATGCGCGCCTCGATCACCTCGCCCGGACCGATGGGAGCCATGGGACCCAACGCGCCGGTCATGATGATGTCGCCGGCCGACAGCGGCATCCCGACATCGACCATCTTGCGTGCCAGCCAGACGGCGGCGTTAAGCGGATTGCCAAGGCAGGCGACGCCGGCGCCCACCGAGACCTGCTCGCCCTTGTTCTCCATCACCATGCCGCAAATGCGTAGATCAATATCATCCAGCAACACTGGGCGGGTGCCGAGAACAATCATGCCGGACGACGCATTGTCGGCAATGGTATCGAGAATGTTGATGTCCCACTTGGCGATGCGGCTGCCGACAACCTCGATGGCGGGCAGGGCATATGCGGTCGCGTCGATCAGGTCGAGGAGCGTGATCTGTTCGCCATCCAGATCGTCCGCGAGGACTAGAGCGACCTCCGCTTCGGCCTTGGGTTGGGAAACGGCGCTGAAATTGATCTCGTCGCCGTCCACCACAGCCATATCGGCGTAAATTATGCCGTAATCCGGCTGGTCGACGCCCAGCTGCGTCTGCACCGCCTTGGCGGTCAGGCCGATCTTACGGCCGATGACCCGGCGGCCTTCCTTGATCCAGATATCCGTGTTGGTCTGCTGAACCGCATAAGCCGCCTCCAGATCGCCTTTCGGCAGAGAATCACGGATGGGTTTGATGGTTTTTCCGTTTTTCCATGCGTTGCGGATCTTACGCGCCGCGTCGGTGATCGCCTTTTCTTTCTTGGTTGCCATCGTCGGCGCTCCTACAGCTTGATGCAGATGTTTTTCTGCTCGGAATAAAAATTGAGCGCGTGCTGACCGCCTTCGCGCCCGAAACCGGACAGACCCATGCCGCCGAAAGGCGTCCGCAGATCCCGCAGGAACCAACAATTCACCCAGTTTATGCCGGCCTCCATCTGCTGTGCCACGCGGTGCGCACGGGCGAGGTTGGTTGTCCACACGGTGGAGGCAAGGCCGTATTCGGTATCGTTCGCCATCTCAACCGCCTCTTCTTCCGTGTCGAAGGGGGTGATATGGCAGACGGGGCCAAAGATCTCTTCCTTCTGAATACGTGTGTCCTCGCCCAGCCCGGTGAAGATGGTCGGCTCCACGAAGGCCCCGCCGTCGCGTTCGTCCCCGAACTCGGGAATGCCGCCGCCGGTGATGACTTCAGCACCCAGTTCCTTTGCGAGATCGTAATAGCCTTTGACCTTGTCGCGGTGCTCATGACTGATCAGCGGACCCATCTGGGTGTCCGCGTCTTCGGGGCGGCCCAGTTTCATGGCCTCGGCCTTTTCCTTCAGGGTGGAGATGAATTTGTCGAAAATCGGCCGTTCGACATAAACGCGCTCCGAGCACAGGCAGACCTGGCCGCAATTTGCGAAGACGGACCGCACGGTGCCTTCGATCGCCGCGTCGAAATCGGCATCCGCGAATACGATGGAGGGGTTCTTGCCGCCCAGTTCGAAAGACAGTGCTTTCACGTTCTCCGAGGCCGCTCGCATGATCGCGCCACCGGTTGTCGTCTCGCCGGTGAACGTGATGGCGTCGATGCCCTTGTGCGTGGTCATAAACTCGCCGGCCGAGTTGGGACCGAACCCGTGAACGACGTTGAACGCGCCGTCCGGCATGCCGGCTTCTTTCATCACCTCCGCCAGCATGGTCGCTGTGGTCGGCGTTTCTTCCGACGGCTTCAGAATAACTGCGTTGCCGGATGACATCGCCGGGGCAAGTTTCCAAGTGGACAACAGCAAAGGAAGATTCCACGGACTGATTACGCCCACCACGCCGTGCGGCTGACGGACCGAGTAATTGATCGCGCCCGCGCCGTCCGGCGTATCCTGCTGATAGGCCTCCGTTCCGACCGATTTGATCAGATCGGCGAAAACGCGGAAATTGGCTGCACCCCGCGGAATGTCCACATGGCTGGCGAGAGAGCGGGGCTTGCCGGTATCCAGCGTTTCCGCTTCGATGAATTCGTCTGCCCGGGCGTCGATGCCGTCGGCCACGGCATACAGGATTTTGCAGCGTTCCTCGACCGGCATTTTGCCCCAGACTTCCTTGTAGGCTTTACGTGCCGCGACGACGGCCTGGTCCACCATGTCCTTGGTCGCCTCGTGCACGTGGCTGAGCAGCGTGCCGTCGACCGGTGTGGTGTTTTCGAACGTATTACCGCTGCCGACGAATTCGCCGCCGATGAAATTCTTCAGTTCGCGGATGTTGCCTGAGTCTTCTGGAGCCATGTCATTCTCCCTTGTCGGTCACCTAGGACCGTGTGCATCTTGATCGCCCTTCGACAACAGGTTTTGCGGCAGGGCCGGGACCAAGTCAAGGCGATGCCGGAATACAAAAAAGGCGGGGGAAACCCAGCCCTTTTTGCGATTTTTTAACTCGTGGCGGGATTTACGCCGCGCCGTGCTTTTTCAGGAACTCGGAGAGGCGTTTCCAGCCGTCCTTGGCGGCTGCCTCGCGATAACTCGGCCGGTAATCGACATGGAAAGCATGCGGCGCGTAACCTTGGATTCCAGCGTCAGGCTGACGAGTTCGAAATCGTTGAGCGTATCGGTTGGTGTGTTGTCGAGTGGCAAGATTAGCTCCCTGCCTAAATTAACCGTAACTGGAATACACGCTATACGTCGGTCCGATCCGTCGCGGATCAAACCCACGCGTCGTTTAACCGCCTAGTTCGAAAATCGCTTCTATTTCCATGCAGAACTGTCGTGGCAGTTCGAACATGCCGACCGCCGATCGCGCATGCTGTCCGGCTTCCGGTCCAAACAGTTCGTAGAACAGGTCCGATGCGCCATCGATAACCGCGAACTGCCGGTCAAAACCTGGGGCCGAATTCACCATTCCGGTCACTTTCACCACCTGTGTGACGCGGTCGAGCGAACCGAGTTCGTTTTCGACCGACGCCAGAATACTGAGAGCCGTGGCCCGGGCCGATGCATGGGCTTCTTCCTCCGAGATGTCGGCGCCAACCTTGCCGCGCACCTTGACCCCGAAGTCCTCCGGTGGCGGATGTCCCGATGTGTAAAGGAGATATTGCGACACGACGCAACCTGTGCGGTTCTCGCTTGGATAGACAAACGGTTCGGGCATTTCCAACCCCAGTTTGTCGAGACGTTCGCGAATTCTCATGCCGTTTCCCGCATTGGTATTTCGCTTTCCGGTACAGGCGTCACGCGGCACGGTAATCCGCGTGTGTCCGCCGATCCCGTTACCGGATCCCAGGGGCCGTCATAGGACAGTGCAACGTTGACGTTGACATCCAGCGCACCTTTTTCCGGGCCGTCGGCTTCCGGCAGCCACCAGCCCATGCCGGTGCGGACGGTGCCGGTGTCTGTCTCGGGCGTGACCGCCACCTTGAGCTTGCAGGCTCCCTTTAAACCGGCGGTTTCGACCGCGACCCAGTCGCCGTCGGAGAGGTCGAACCGGTGCGCGTCGTCCGGGTGGACCTGAAGAAGCGGAAACGGGGACACTTTCCGGGCCCAGGCCTGATCGCGATAGCGCGAATGATGATAGGTCTTTTCCCGCGCGCCGGTGATCAGGATCAGAGGGAAATTCCGCTTTTCTGACGCGTTCGATTGTTCGGCGCGGGGCGTTTCATAGCCGGGCAGGGGATCGACCCCGATGTCGTCCAGCATTTGGGACCAGAGTTCGATTTTGCCGGAGGGCGTCCTGAACCCGGCCTCTTCGAAATTGCCGAGACTGAAATCGAACGGCGCCCAGCCTTGTTTCTTGAGCAGATACCAGTCGATTTCGTCACCCAGCAGATATTCGTTGAAATCCTGCTTGGTCTCCCAGGGGAAAAATTTACGCGTATCGATACCGCGGGATTCCAGTCGTCGTGCAAGGTCGGTGGTGAAATCGAAATCTGTTCGCGCCTCGCCCTCCGGGGCCTTGACCGGATTGGTGTAGCAGACGATCTGCGCCGAGGGCTCTAGGGAAACTTCCTCTTCCTCAAGCCCCGTCGTCTTGGGGAGTACGATATCGGCTACTTCCGAGGTCGGCGTCATCATGTGCGACGCCACGGCCAGGAAATCGAGCGAATTAAGGGCTGCGAGGACCTTGCGCGTATCGGGATAGGTCACCGCGATGTTGACACCGGACACATACATCGCCCGCACCGGATAGGGCTTGCCGGTCAGGATTGCATCCAGCGCTGTCGGATTGTGGACCGATGTCTGCCAGCCTTTAGGGCCCGCCCAAAGCGGAAAGGCGTCCGTACCCAGCGCTTTTTCCGCCACTGCCGGCAGCAGCGCGAATTCGGGATCGTGCAGGATATCGATGTAATTGCGGAACCCGCGTGGCCGCTTGACGCGGATATTGCCACCCCGGCGATCGATATTTCCGGTGATCGCGACCAGACAGTGAAATGCCCGAAAGGTCTGAACGCCGTTGGCGAACGCATCGATCCCGTGACCTGATACGAAACAGGACGGGCCGTCCGAATACAGCCGCGCCGCTGTGACAATGTCATCGGCGGACACGCCTGCCAGTCCCGCAGCACGGGCGGGCATGTATTGGGCGGCGCGCTTTCTCAGCTCATCAAAGCCGGACGTCCAGTTTTCGACGAAATTCCTGTCGTAGAGATCTTCTTCGATGATCACATGGGTCATCGCCAGCGCAATTGCCGCATCGCTGCCGGGTTTGGGACGCAGCCATATATCCGCCAATTTGGCGGCCGGCGTTTCCGCCGGATCGATCACGATGAATTTCGCCCCGTTTTCCTTTACTTTTTTCAGCCCCATCCATTGCACCGGGTCCGCCGCCGACGGATTGCGTCCGGCGATAAGTGCACAGCGCGTGTTATCGACATCTTCGCCCCCGACGATGCCGAGACCCGTAACTTTGTCCGACAAAGCCCTGCACCCGCCGCACAGATCCTGGTTCATCATCCAGTTGGGAGACCCGAGCGACCGCATCAGCAGCGCCACCATGGCGCCCCGGCTGAAAAACGCGCTTGAGACGGCGCCGATCAGAGATTCAGGACCGTGTTCCTCACGTGCCGCCAGCAACCGGTCCGCCATTTCGTCGAGCGCTTCGTCCCAGGAAATCTCGTCCCACTGGCCGGAGCCCCGCGGGCCGGCGCGGCGCATGGGCCGCGCAATACGGTTCGGGCTATAAGTCAGTTCCGGCAACGCACGTATGCCCTTGACGCAGAATGCGCCCTTTGATCCCGGGTGGTCCGGGTTAGGACCGACCCTGGCGGCGTGGCCGTTTTCGAGCGTCACCAGCGAGCCGCATCGCGTACTGCATTCCCAGCAGGTGCTGGGATATATGCCGTCGGGTTTGGTCATGGAAAAAGTCTAGCCGAACTCCGGCGAATGGCAAGTCTCAAACAAATCCATCCAGCCAGCCGGCATCCAGCGCCGCGCCGATCAGCAGCCGCAGGGCGAGGATTGTCAGTAGCAGCTGAAATATGCGCCTGAACAGTTTTTCCGGCATTCGGGTCAATGCGCGTTGGCCGACCCAGTTGCCAGCAACCGTCCCTAGGATCATCAGGACGATCAGCGGCAGATAGGCGCCGATGGCCATGCCGACGAAACCGAATGCGACCAGCTTCGAGATATGGGAAATCGCCATCAGCGTCGCCATGGTGGAGACGTGCACATGCCGGTCGCGGCTCGCATGGGCGATGAACGGAGACAGGAAGGTTCCCGTCGCACTTACGAAGATGCCGAGAAATGTAGCTGCAGCCCCCAGAATGCCGAACCGCAGCCTCTCTGGCCCGCCAGCGCCGAGCTTCGGGGTGTACAGGACCACCAGAATGAATATGCCTAGAATGCCCTGCAGAATTTCAGACGGCAGGGTGGTGAATATCTGCGCGCCAGTGAATGCTCCGACGACCGACCCGATCGCGAACGGCACGATCAGATTTTTCTTCACGTAGCGCCACATCATAAACATGCGGCTGGTCCCGGCGCCAAGCTGAATCATGGTATGCATGGGTATCAGCACGCTAAGGGGGAAGAAGAAGGTCATACTGGCGAGCAACAGCAGTCCGCCCGCGGTTCCGGTGACGGTACCGAGAAAGGTCGTCACGGTCGCCGCGATGACAAGAGCAACCGTCAGCCAGAAACCGACGTCAGGCACGCCCAGAAAATTTTCCATCAGATATAACCGGCCCCGTCGGCGGCAGCCCATAAAAGCCGAACTGAGAGGATAATCAGCATGATCTGGAAGACGCGTTTGAACACTTCCTCGTTCATCATGTTCAGCAACTTGAAACCGATCCAGTTCCCTAGAAATCCGGCCGTGACCATGGCGGCCATCAGCGGCAGATAGGTGAAAAACTGGAAACCGAGAAAGGCGAAAACGACCACTTTCAGGCCATGGATAAACACCATTACGGCCGCGTGGGTTGCCACGTAGACGCGCCGGTCGTCGCTGACGCCGCGTACCCAGGGGGCAAGGATCGTGCCCGTCGCGCCAATGAACATCGAAATGAAGGCACCCACGGTGCCGAGCACGAAAAACCGCCTGCCGGTCGGGACGCCCGCCGTGATCTTCGGTGCGAAGCAGACATAGAGCATGAAAACACCGAGGATGGCCTGTAGCAGCGAAACCGGGATCGAGATAACAATCTTGCCCCCGATGGCGGCGCCGATCAGCGCGCCGATCGCAAACGGTACGATCGCCGACTTGATCACCAGCTTGTGGGCGATGATCGTGCGGGTGACGTTGGATCCGGCCTGTACCACCCCGTGCACCGGGATCAGCGCGACCGGCGGAAATACCATCGCCATGAAACCGATCAGCACGATGCCGCCCCCCAGACCGGCAACGACACCGAACGCGGCGGTGAAACAGGCGAGCACCGTGAACAGGATAAACATCCACCCGTCGATCTCCGGCGTGATCGACAACAGTTCAATCATGCGGCGATCTCCAACCCTGCTTCGATCAGCAGGCGGATGGCTAGCACCGTCAGTACCAGATTGAACCCCCAGCGGAATACGTTTTCTGCCATCCAGTCCAGGATGAACTTGCCCGACCACGTGCCCACCGCGCCGAACAGAGTCATCAGGATCATTAGCGGGGCGTAGGGTGCGAAGGCGAATCCGAGGAAGCCGAACGCCAGGATCTTCACGCCATGCTGCCACGACATGAAAGCGGCATGGGTGGCGACGGTCATCTTCCGGTCCGTCGTGGACGCCTTGATGAAAGGCGCAATCAGGGGGCCGGTCGCGCCGGCGAACATGGTCGCGAACGAGGCCAGCGCCCCCACGGTTGCGAACCGCAGTTTGGTGGGCTCCATCGCTTTCATCTTGGGTCCCCAGACGGCATAAAGCACGAAAACCCCGATTATTGCCTGAAGGACGTATTTAGGCAGGGCGAAAATGATCTGTCCGCCGATCGCCGCGCCGATCACCGTGCCAGCCACGAAGGGCGGCATCCAGGTAAACAGAATATTCCGCCACATCATCACGGCCCGGAAAAAATTCGACCCGACCTGAACCACCGCATGCACTGGGATGATCGAGGTCAGGGGCATAACCGACGCCATGACAGCGACCAGTGCGGCCCCGCCGCCGAGGCCGAACGCCGCCGAAACCGCGGAAGTCAGAAAGCTGAGAAGGCACAGGGCGACGAAGGACCATTCGGAAACCCCCGGCGCGCTTGCCAGAATGTCATGGACGATCTGCATGAGGACGATTTCATTATACACCTCCGCGCGCGGCGAGAGGAATCGGCTGTGAGGACGAATTGCGAATTCCGGCTGGCGGCTTTTCCCGCACGTCCCAATCGCGTAAACCTGCCGCGGGAAACCGGAGATCGATATGTCAGATGCCATTGGCCCGCTTTCGGGCGTCACCGTGATTGATTTGACCCGCGTGCTCGCAGGGCCGACCTGCACCCAGATGCTGGGCGACCTGGGCGCGGACGTGATCAAATTTGAACGCCTCGGCGCCGGCGACGACACCCGCAAATTCGCCCCCCCGTTCGTCAAGGACGCCGACGGCAAAGATACGTCGGAAAGCTCGTATTTCATGGGGGCGAACAGAAACAAGCGCTCTGTCGCCATCGATATAGCCAAACCGGAAGGCGCGGAGCTGGTCCGCCGGATGGTCAAGGACGCGGATGCCCTGGTTGAGAATTTCAAGACCGGTAACCTCGCGAAATACGAGCTCGCCTACGATGACCTGAAGGGCATCAATCCAAAGCTGGTCTACTGCTCGGTGACCGGGTTCGGCCAGACCGGACCTTACGCACCGCGGCCGGGATACGATTTCCTGATCCAGGGCATGGGCGGTCTTATGTCCATCACCGGTGAACCAGACGGCGAACCGCAGAAGGTTGGCGTGCCGATCGCGGATATCATGGCCGGCATGTACGCAGGCGTTGCGGTGAACGCCGCACTGCGCCACGCGGCTGTCACCGGCCAGGGTCAGTATATCGATATCGGCATGATGGATACGACGGTCGCCATGCTTGCCAACGCGGGCATGAATTACATCCACGCCGGCATGCTGGGCAGGCTGGGGAACGCCCATCCCAACATTGTGCCCTATCAGCCGTTCAAAACAGCGGATGGCTTTATTATCGTCGCCATTGGCAACGATACCCAGTTCCAGCGGTTCTGCGAGCTCGCCGAGTGCACGGAACTGTGTGAAAACCCCGATTTCGCCACGAACGACGCGCGGGTGCGAAACAGGGAAGCATTACTGCCGACACTGTACGAAATTTTTGAAACCCGGACGTCGGAGGAATGGCTTTCAGGGCTGGAGGCGCAAAAAATCGGCTGCGGGCCGATCAACAATCTCCAGCAGGTGTTCGACGATCCGCATGTCCAGGCTCGCGGCATGGTGGTCAATCTAGATCATCCGCTCGCCGGAGAAGGCGGCGCTGCCGTGATCGGCAGCCCGATGCGGTTCACGGAAACACCCGTGACCTACCGCCATGCGCCCCCGACCGTGGGGCAACACACCGAAGAAGTTCTGCGCGAAAAGCTGGGGCTGATCGACGAAGACCTGGCCACGTTGCGCGACAAAGAGGTGATCTGAGCGCGAGGGGTTAGCCAGATGGAACGGTCCCGCTGGATCGCGTTGCTGCTCCTTTTCTATTGCGGTCTCGGGTGGGGGGCCGCCGTCGCCATTGCGAAGATCGCTACCACAGGCGGAGTTCACCCGCTGGGCTACGTTTTCTGGGTGGCGATCATCGCCGCTTTGATACTGACCGCGATCTGCGCCGTTCGCGGCACCTGGCCAGGCACCAGCCGAAAACACATCTGGTACTACATCATCATTGGCGGGCTGCGGATCGTAAGCGCCAACGTGATCTGGTACACGACGGTCAAGTACGTGCCCGCCGGGGCGTTGGCTGTTGTTCTCGGCCTGACGCCCATTTTTACCTATGGCATCAGCCTCGCGATGCGGCTGGAGACCTTCGCCGCGCTTCGCGCCACGGGCCTGAATTTCGGTTTTGTCGGCGTCGTGATGTTCGTGGTACCCAGTCAAAGCCTGCCCGATCCGTCGATGATTCCCTGGATGCTGTTCGGACTCGGCGCGCCGCTGACATATGCGCTGGCCAATATCCTGATCGACCGCATGCGGCCGAAAACCGGCAATACGCTCTCTCATACGACGGGTATGGTCTGGTTCGGCGCGATCTTCATGCTGCCGGTCTGTCTTCTGGCGGGCGCGTTTCACATCCCGGCATTCCCGCCATCAGGCCCCGACATCGCCGTGTTCGGCCATGCCGTTATTTCGGGTTTCGCATTCTTCGCTTTATTCGAGATGATCCGGTTGTCCGGCCCTACCTTCGCGTCACAGCTGAACTACATCGTGACACTGACGGGCGTCCTGTCGGGAATTCTCTTTTTCGGTGAAGCACCCACCTGGTGGGTATGGGCCGGCACCGCCTGCGTGCTGGGCGGTGTGGCGCTGGTGAACAAGCGACCTGTGAAGCATGGGTAATCCGCCTCCCACGCATCTGATCACCCCCATCAGCGATGAACGGCGGGGCGAAATTCTGGACGAGACGCTCGCACGGCGGCCGCACGACGGGCCGCTTCGTATCTTTGGATACGGATCGCTGATGTGGAGCCCCTGTTTCGACGTGGCGGACAGCCACCTTTGTACTTTGCGCGACTACCATCGGGGCTTTTCGATCTGGTCGGTGTTTGCCCGTGGTACCCCGGAACATCCCGGTCTGGGATTTGCACTTGAAGAAAAAGCGGGCACAAGCTGCGAAGGTATCGTCTTCACCCTGCCCGGCGCTACCACCCGCGACGACCTGATCCCCTTGTGGGAGCGGGAAATGTGGACGGAGACCTATCATCCGGAATGGGTCATGGTCGAAACGGAGGTGGGGTCTCTACGCGCGCTGACTTTCGTCGTTTCCACCGATCACCGGCAATACGCCGGCGATCTTCCCGTGGTAGAGAAGGCCGCCTACATCGCGAAGGCATCGGGGAAATACGGCACCTGCTATGATTATCTGGCGCAGACAGTCGAAAAAATGCGCGATATGGGCGTGCATGACGCCGAGATGGAAGAACTGCTGGCCGCGGTCGATGCCGTGATGCGGTGATACGGACTTGCACCGTCTCGCCCGGCATGCACAACTATTAAAATTAACGGGAGGGAACCAATGTCAGATACGGAAATCGGCTATATCGACTATTCGACGCTGAACGTCGACAAGAATGCGACCTATGACAGCCTGCGCGACCGGGTGGTGTTGATTACCGGTGCGGGACAGGCCATCGGTCGCGGCTATGCGCATTATTTTTCGGCCCAGGGTGCTATCCCCGTTATCGCCGATATCAATGGCGAAAACGCCGAAAAGGTGAAACAGGAGATCGAAGAAAAGCAGGGCAAGGCGATGGCCATTGAGGTCGATGTCGCCGACGAACAGTCCAATATCGACATGGTCGACAAAATCCTCGCTCAGTACGGCCGGCTGGACGTGCTGATCAATAACGCGGCGATCTTTTCGCAGATTACCATGGCGCCGTTCTGGGAGCTGCCGGTGGACGAGTGGAAACGCGCGGTCGACGTCAATGTAAACGGGGCGTTTTTATGTTCCCGCGCCGCTGTTCATCCAATGATCGAAGCGAAATGGGGCCGTATCATAAACGTTTCTTCAGGTACGATGATGATGGGCCGTCCGAACTACCTGCACTACATCACGACCAAGGCGGCGATGATCGGCATGTCGCGATCGATGGCCCGTGAGGTCGGGCCGTACGGGATCACCGTAAATACGTTCTGGCCGGGCGTAATGCAGACCGAAGTGGAACGCCCATCGGTGCCACGGGAGATGTTCAAGACTATGACAGCCACTCAAGCGCTGCCGCGTCAGGGCACGATCCATGATCTGGCGAAAGCAATGATATTCCTTTGCTCCGACGAAGCTGCGTATATCACGGGCCAGGGGATGATCGTGGATGGCGGACAAAACTTTATCTGACCCCGTCTTCAGCGGCGACTGGGCGTCATATTACGAAAAAACCGGACAGCGGCCGCCGCGCGCCACCCTGATCCGGGCGCTGGATTCCTTCGATCGGGAAGAGCGCCCAGACAACGCGCTGGCGGCAGATCTCGGATGCGGGTCCGGACGGGATACGATCGAGATCCTGCGGCGTGGTTGGCCGGTTCACGCGGTCGACGCGTCCCGCGATGCGATCGACGGTCTGCTGGCGCGTCCGGATTTGCCGAAGAATGCGCATATCGACACCCAGCTTGCCCGCTACGAGGATATGTCGTTGCCACAATGTGATCTGATCAACGCCGCGTTTTCACTCCCGTTGTGTCCGCCAGACGCATTTCCCGGCGTCTGGCGAAAGGTCCACGACGCCTTGAGAGAAAGCGGGCGGTTTTCTGGACAACTCTACGGTGACCGCGACAGCTGGGCGGGCCGCGAAGGGATGACGTTTCATGACGCATTGGAAATCGACGCTTTACTGGCCGGATTCGAAGTAGAGTATCTTGAAGAGAAAGAGGAGGATTCCGTGACTCCCCGTGGCACCCCGAAGCATTGGCATATCTTTCATATCGTCGCCAAAAAGACATGAAAGGGCACAACATCGAGTCGGCGGCGCTTCGCGCCCAAGTAGCGGCCTGTACCCGGATCATGAACGCGGAAGGCCTTATCGATTATTCGGGGCATGTCAGCGCGCGCCTGCCGGACGGTTCCGGTCTGATCATACAGTCCTTTGATGATTCCCGTGCGGCGCTGTCACCCGACGACCTTCTGGAATGCGATTTCGATGGCAATGTCATTTCGGGTCCTCCTGGCAAGTCACCTCCACGGGAGGTTTTTATCCATACGGAGATTATGAAAGCCCGTCCCGATGTCGGGGCGGTGGGTCATTTCCATCCGGAAACGGCGACGATGTTCACACTGGTCGAGGGACGGCCATTGGTTCCGGTAAAGAACCATGCCGCGCGCTGGTCCGGCGGAATACCTGTGCACCCCGATCCCGCGCACGTGAATTCAGTTGAAAGCGGTGATGCCCTCGCACGGACGCTGGGACAGTGTCACGCCGCACTCATTAGGGCGCACGGTGTGGTGGTGACGGCGGAAACCGTGCCCGCGCTACTGATCGATTCGGTCCATTTCGAGGAAAACGCCCAGACGCTCTTTCGGGCGGCTGCACTGGGAGAGGTGAAAGGGCTGTCGCAGGAGGAAATGGACGGCTTTGAAAAACGCTTCAACCGACGCGCGCATATCGGCAAACTCTGGAAGTACTATACGGGCCACGGTGTCGACGCCGGCTATTTGCCCCGAGACTGGGCAAAGGAAATTTCGGGGACGGATTAAGGGCTCACCGCGAGGCGGATGAACAACACCGCAGAAAACCCCATCCTGACAACCAACCCGCGGCGAAGATACCGGGGTATGCCCGGATGGGTCGTGTTGGGAGTCGGCGCGGCGTTGACGATCGGTGGTTATATCTGGATATCCGATGTCATCCGGAAAAGCGAAACAGCCAGATTTAAAGCCGGAGCCACCGCAATCGTTCAGTCCTAGAGCGGTCTTCTGGAGGATAACTTGCAGGCTATTCAGTCGCTAGGTGGCCTTTTCGACGCATCAGAACTGGTTTCCCGCAGCAGAGAGCCATTGGGCGATTGGAGCGGGTGAAGGGAATCGAACCCTCGTCTTAAGCTTGGGAAGCTTCTGCTCTACCATTGAGCTACACCCGCCCGGGCGGCGCATTCTAATACGGCCGCAACGCTGTACAAGCGCAAACGGGAATGCGAATACAGGGGCAATACTGGCGATCAGATAGAGGGAGAGGAAACAATGAAAATCTGCCGTTTTAACGATGACCGGCTCGGTCTTGTCGAAGGCGAGGACGTTGTAGACGTCACTACAGCGCTGGAAGTCATTCCGACAACCGGTTGGCCCGCGCCGCAGGGCGATGCGCTGATTGCAAATCTGGACGCCGTCTGCGCGAAGGCGTGGGAACTCGCAGAGTCGGGTGAACGGCTTGCGCTGTACGATGTGGTGCTGAAAAGCCCGGTCGCCAATCCGACCAAGGTGATCGGCGCGCCTGTGAACTACTACGCCCATCTCGACGAATCGCAGGAAGATGAGGGCGTAAATTTCGGGCGCGAGATCAAGACCATCGATCATTACGGGTTGTTTCTGAAAAACCCGACGCTGGTCGGTGCGGGTGACGGGGTCGATCTGCATTTCACAGATCGGCGGAACGACCATGAGGTCGAGGTATCGATGATCATCGGCAAGACGGCCAAAAACGTTTCCTACGAAAACGCCCTTGACTACGTCGGGGCCTATTCGATCGGTCTCGACATGACCGTCCGTGGCACCGAGGAACGCAGCCTGCGCAAGGCCATTGACAGTTATTCTGTGCTCGGCCCCTGGCTGGTGACGGCGGACGAGATCGCCGATCCCGACAAGCTGAATTTCTCGATCCATGTCGGCGATGAGGAACGCCAGAATTCAAACACGGACAAGCTGATCTTCGATTGCAAGAAGCTGATCGAATACGGCTCCAGCTTTTACACGCTGTATCCAGGTGACGTGATCATGACCGGGACGCCGGAAGGCGTCGGACCGGTCAAAGCGGGTGACACCATGCATTGCTATTGCGAGGGCATTGGCAAGATGGATGTGGCTGTTCGCGCTGCCTGAGCCGTTGGGATGAAGGACGAGCAGCTTATTGGCCGGCTGGCAACGGGCATCGGAATTGGGACGAGTTTCACCCAGCTACCGTGGGCGAAGCAACAGTTCGTCGAGCGGGTCGGGGTCGATCCGTTTCCCGGTACCATCAACGTGATTATTGACGATCCGGAATCCATGCCGGTCTGGGTGCGGCTGAAACAAACGGATGGCATCCGAATGGAGAATCCTAATGACGGGCCGCACGATTGCGACGCCAAGTGCTGGCGAGTGTCGATCGATGGCAAGATCGATGGTGCCATCGTGTTTCCGCTGGTGCCCGATTATCCCATCGCGCAGGTGGAGGTGATTGCGCCCGTCGGCGTGCGGGATGTGCTGGGTATTGAAGACGGTGATACTGTCACGCTGACCATAAGGGACTGACCAATGGTGACGATTGCCAAGGCCAATGCGGAACTCTGGGTCTTTCCTCTGTCGGGTCCGACCGGCGGATCGGGGATCACGGCGGTCGACGTCATCGTCGTCGATATTGAGGATTCTGACGGCCGGGCCGGCACCGGATTTTCCTATGTTCTCGGTGGCGGCGGGGCGACGGTCGCAGCCGCGGCGCGGGACATGCTGGAACGGTTCGTCGCAGGGCAGGAGACCGTGCCACCACAGGCCCTGTGGCGTCGGCTTGCCGGGTCTCTGAACCGGCTTGGGCGCGGCTACGGTTATCTTGCCATCGCCGCCATCGATGTTGCCACGTGGGATCTCCACGCCAAGCGGCTCGATATGCCGTTGTATTCAGCGCTCGGCGGGGTGGCACGAACGCTGCCCGTGTACGGCTCTGGCGGCTTCGGGCCGACACAGGACCCGGACGCGGCGGTTGCCCGGTCCCTTGAATATGCCGGGATGGGTTGCACCGCTGTCAAACTGCGGGTCGCCGGTGCGCCGGCCGATCTGGATCGTATCCGCGCCGTGGCCGATGCGTTGCCAGATGGTGTCGACATCATGGCGGACGCCAACGAGAAGTGCGATCTGGCGCGCGCTCAATGGCTAGTCAACGCCTTGGCCGACGTCAACGCACTGTGGCTGGAAGAACCGTTACCCGCACATGATACCAACGGTTTCGCGACGCTCGCGGCTAACAGCCCGGTCCCAATAGCCACCGGCGAACATCATCAGGGCGTCGTCGAACTCGTGCCGCTGATGCAGGCGCGGGCGGTCTCCGTCGTGCAGCCGGACCTAGCCATGATGGGCGGCATCACCGAAAGCCTGCGCGTTGCCCATGTCGCGGAACACTATAACCTGGTGGTCTCGCCGCATTTCCTGCCTGCGCTCTTCATCCACGTCGCGGGCGCCGCGCCGTCGATCCGATGGATGGAGGATTTCCCGCTGCTGGAACCGCTGTTCGATAATCCCGTTGGCATGGATGCGGACGGCAACATTTCGCCACCCGATACGCCCGGCCACGGCATACAGTGGGCCCATGGTGCGCGGCAGGAATACCGGATCGCCGAATGAGGATCTGTCGTTACAACTCCGACAAGCTGGGGCTGGTGAAAGGCGATCAGCTGATAGACGTGACGCTGGCGCTGGATGTTATTCCTAAATCAGGCTGGCCCCGTCCGCAGGGCGACGCGATGGTCGCGAACCTGGACGCTATCTTCCCGGAAATCGAAGCCAACCGGAAAATGGGATACGTGCAGGGCGTCAACAACGTCACCCTGAAAAGCCCGGTCGCCAATCCAACCAAGATCATCGCCGCGCCGGCAAACTACATGGACTATATTGCGGAGGCGTGGGTAGACGCCGAAATCAATTTCGGCCGGGACATCAAGACCATCGATGATTACGGCCTGTTCTTGAAGGCGAATTCCGCGCTGGTCGGACCAGGGGAGGGGATCACGCTGGGGCACACCGACCGGCGCAACGACCACGAAATTGAGCTCGCCGTGATTATCGGTCGGACGGCGAAGAACGTGACGTATGACGATGCGCTGGATTACGTCGCGGGATATTCCATCGGGCTGGACAATACCGTGCGCGGCGTCGAGGACCGCAGCCTGCGCAAATCGCTCGATTCATACGCCGTGCTGGGCCCGTGGATTACTACGGCGGACGAAATTGAGAATCCCGACGACCTGAATTTTCGGCTTACCGTCAATGGCGAAATACGTCAGGACTCGAACACCAAGTGTCTGATCGTCGATTGCCGAAAGCTGATCGAATACGCGTCGCGGTTTTACACGCTGTATCCCGGCGACATCATCATGACCGGCACACCGCAGGGCGTGGGTCCGCTGAAGCCGGGCGACCGGTTGATCTGCGAGGTCGACATCATCGGCCGGATGGAAATCGACGTGCTTTAGGCATAAAAAAAGGCGGGCATAAGCCCGCCTTTTCCGTTGTATCCGACAGTCTCACCTGTTGAAATCGAAAATCCGCTTGGCGTTGAGGCCAAGGATGTTGCGCTTGGCCTGATCGTCAAGGAACGGCAGATCCCAGATCGCGCTGGGCGCATCGAAGTCATAATGCGGCCAGTCGGATGCGTAAAGAAGCTGCTCCTTGGCGTTGATCATTTCAAAGGTCAGTTCCAGCGCCTTCGGATGGTCGGTTTCCATCGGTTGGCAGGTGTAGAACATTTCCTTCATGTATTCGCTGGGCAACTTTTTCAGAAGCGGCGCTTCTGAAGACCGCATCAGATAGGTGTGGTCCAGCCGCTGCATCAGCCACGGCACCCAGGCGAGGCCGGATTCGATCCAAACTACCGGCAGGTTCGGGAACCGTTCCGGCAGGCCGTTCATTACCCAGTTGGTCATGTGAACCACGTTGCACCAGACGAACGACAGCGCATGCATGGAACCGAACCGGTTTATCTGCATCATGAAAGGGTCCTGCCAGTAATACCCGGCGTGGAAGCCGATCGGCAGGCCGCGTTCCTCAAGGGCGCGGTAAACTTTCATGTAGTGATTGTGGTGAACCGCTTTGTAGCGGACGGACGTCACCATGAAACCGACACAGCCCGGCGCATCTCCGAACTCCTCAATGGTTTCCAGCGCCGATTCCGGATCGTTGAACGGCATGAACATCATGGTTTTCAGCTTGGGGTCCTTCTTCAGGATGTTCTCTACCTGCCAGCGGTTGTAGGCCTTGCCTAGGATGGCCTCCATGTCGAACTGCGGATGCATGCCGAGGAATAGCATCGGCGTCGGGAAGACGACCTGGACATCAATGCCCATTGCTTCGTATGCGCGTTTCGCAAGAACCAGGTCTCTGTGGCCTGCTTCCTTTATCTCTGATTCGTCGACTTTTTCGCTTCGTGCCGCTTGGTGCGGGATGCGGCCGCCGACGTCTTGGTACCGCATGGCGAGATCGCCGTTCAGTCCGTATGGCGGCGTGCCGGAACGGTGAAACACCATTTCCTTGGCCTGTTCGCGAACGACCGGATCATCGATATAGGTGATGATCTCGCGCCAGGATTCCGTTTCGGTGTGATGGGCGTCGATATCGGCGATGAAGACGTCGTCGAAATTCCGTTCGTCCGCCTGCTTTCGGGCTTTGGCGAGAACATCGCGTGAATCCGTATAGGTGGTAATTTCCTTTACCGGATTCACCCTGACCGGCTCTATTCCTGTATCCATCGTTTGACTCCTGAAAATTCCAAATAATTGTATGTCCGGTATCTCATTCTTCGTTCGATCGGGGACGCTGGAACCACATGGCCAGATCGAATGTCGACAGGTTCACCGCGCGAAGCATGTCCGAGCAGGTCATGACGACGTCGGTTGCTGTCACGTCCTCCGGACCCGTGTAGGGCGAAAAAAACCGGTCTTCCATCTCGACCTTGTTGGCGAAAAGTTTGGTGCCTGCGGTCAACAGACGTTGAACCGTTTCATCCGGTATATTTTCCGTTTCGCCGTCCAACAGCGCACGCTCGACGATTTCAAGCGCCCGCGACGCGGCGAGATCGAGTTCTGATGCGGCGTCTTCAGACGACGACATACACCTCTCCGTCCTTTACATCGACCTTGAAAGGTCGCAACCGGATATTCTTGCTGCCGGGGTGACGACCATCCCGGACGTTGTATTCGTATCCGTGCCAGGGGCAGACGATGTGCACATCCGTCTCCGAAAACTTGAGGCCGTGCGCCGTTTTCTCGGTATCGTGAATGACTTCTTCGACCTTGTTTATGATTTTGCCCTGACAGGCGGGCCCGCCCTGATGCACGCAGTTATTTTCATAAGCAAAGAATTCGCCGTCGACATGAAAAACCCCGATTTCGAGGTCGCCCTGCGCGATTATCTTCCGGTCGCGGTCACCGAACTCTTCGGTTCGACCCACGTATAAATCCGCCAATGCTAATCCTCCACGGTAACTTGTTAAATTTATGTAATTAACTTTCGTGTATCCCGACTACCCTTATTTTACCGAATATCAGCTCACTGACCAATGCAATCTGGGTAACAGACCGTTACATCGTTCGGGGAGCGTTTTTGTGGGGCGTTTTTTTCCGGTCGGCGAACTCGGCCGCTTTAGTACGGATTGACGCTGGTTTTGAGCAGTACGGTTAAATTTGTTGAACACTTGGTATGTCGAAAAAATCGAAGTTTGCCCGTGACCCTAATCATTATGGGCATTCTGGTGAAGAACTCGGCTATATGGCGGACTTGGTTTGAAACTTCTATGAAGGTCTGATTTACATGGGGCTCGACGGCATTGTCTCGGTCGCCCCAGATTTAGGGTGACGTCCTGCATGACATGCTGTCGATCGACACCAGCGCGCGACTGGACGGCCATTGCCGCCCTATCGACGTGGTTGATGCCGACGATACGAAGCTCGATCTCGTTGCCACTGACACGGAACGCAACTCCCTCTATTCGTTCAGGATGTCCGTGAACAGTTTCCTATCGATATTGCCGCCGGATAGCACAACACAGATATTATCGGCTGGAACTTCAAGCTTTCCCGAAAGTGCCGCGGCGAGTCCCACTGCACCTCCCGGTTCGACTACGATACGGGCGTCCAGAAATGCGGCACGAATAGTTCCTCTGACCTCGTCTTCGGTTACCACCACGCCGCCCGAGAGTGTTCGACGCATGATTTCGAACGTCATCTTGCCTGGCGTGGGAACCAGCAATGCATCACATATCGACGAATGGCCGGGTGCGTTCGACAGGCGTTTGCCCGTACTCAGTGACCGCGCGGTGTCATCGAAATATTCCGGTTCGGCGGCTATCACCCTTGCCTCCGGTGCCGCGGCCTTTACCGCGATTGCGCATCCGGTGATCAATCCGCCGCCGGAGCAGGGGACCACAACGACGTCCGGCACGACGCCAAGGTCATTCATCTGCTGCATGGCCTCCAGTCCGGCCGTCCCCTGGCCTGCAATAATCGCGGGATGATCGTACGGCGGGACGATGGTCGCCCCGGTCCGTTCCGCTATCTCGGCGGAAATTAACTCGCGGTCTTCGCCGTTGCGGTCGTATAGGACGACGTCGGCGCCGAGCGCTTTCGTGTTCGCAACCTTCACGTTGGGCGCATCTTCTGGCATGACGATGGTCGCCTGCATCCCTCGCCGCCGGGCCGCCCAGGCTACGGCCTGAGCATGATTTCCGGACGAGTAGGCTACGACGCCGTTGTCTACTTCGTCGAATGGTATCCGGGAAATCATGTTCCATGCGCCGCGTACCTTGAACGCACCGATCGGCTGGAACATCTCGCATTTCAGAAAGAGGCGTGCACCCGCGCGGTCGTTCAGGCGTTCGGACTCGAGGAGTGGGGTTCTTACCGCGATGCCGTCCAGCCGTTCGGCCGCAATGTGGATGTCATTGATCCCGGGCAGTTCGTCAGTGTCTGCCAAGGAAATCATCCAACGCGGCGCGCGACTCCGGCTCCGCCAAGGTCGGAACGTGCCCCGCCCGCGGAATTTCGATCGCAATCATATCCGGTTTGACGGCCTGCATCTCGGCGAAGCATGCAGGCGAGAGGATGTCGGATTCCTCTCCCCGTAGAACCAACGCCGGAATATCCCTAAGCGCGCGGAAGAGCGGCCACATATTAGGGATTTCGTAATCGGACGCTAGCATCGGTTTCGCGATATTGACGTCCCAGTCGAAACGCAGCTTGCCGTCGTCGCAGCGGCGAAAGGTGTTCTCCGCCATCTTCAGCCAGATACCTTGGTCCTGGAACGTAAGGTTCGGGAGCATATTCTGGATGGTGACGACGGCCGCATCCCAGTCGTCATGGGGGCGGTCCACCTTTATGTACTCGATGATTAAGTCGAGGCCGTCGGTTTCCACGACCGGACCAACATCGTTCATAACAACTGCGGCTAAGGCGGTCGGCATGGCCGCTGCCATACCCATCCCTAGTATTCCGCCCAAAGACGTGCCCACGACAACGACGCGATGCACATTCAGCGCTGCAAGGACATCCCGGATATCACGGATATAGGTCCGAGGATCGTAGTTCGACCAGTTTGGGTCATAATGCGATTGGCCGCGGCCGCGGTAATCGGGACAGATCACGCGCCGTCCGTCACTGCTGTAACGCTCCGCCAGCGACTCGAAATCCTTGGAGTTCCGGGTCAATCCGCCAAGGCAGAAAAGTGGTACCCGCGAGTCTAATGGATCGCCGTAGTCGCGAACGTACAGCGACAAATTGTCGAAACTCGTTATTCTACGTTCCAAGAAAGTCATTGTTTCGGTCTTAAAGGCTCAAGAGTCTGGGAAGGTCTGACAGTGTCTTGATCTCGGCGTGCGGCGCGGCCGGCAAATTTTCCTGAGGCTGATCAAATCTGTTAACCCAGACGACGACAAAACCAAATGCGGCTGCGCCATGCGCATCCCAACCGTTCGACGACTGAAAAGAGATATTGTCGGCGGCGATTTTCAGTTCGTCGACGGCGATTTGATAGGTCGATGGGTGTGGCTTGAAGATGCCCACTTTCTCGATCGAGAAAACACCGTCAAGCAGGGAATAGATGTTCGCGCTTTTCGCCGCCGCGATCAGCATGGATGGTTCGCCGTTTGACAGGATAGCGGTTTTTTTGCCCGCGTCTTTTAGTCGGGTCAGAACATCGATTACTTCCGGATAGGCATCCAGTTGAAGATAGTGTTCCATCAATTTCGCGCGCAGGCTGTCGTTTTCCATGTCGAGCGCACGCATCGAATAATCCAAGGCGTATCCCGTAACTTGCCAGAAATCCTCATGCCGACCCATCAAGCTGCGAAGCCAAGTGTACTGTAGTTGCTTGAATCGCCACATATCCGACAACGCATCCGCTTTTTCACCGAGGTCGTCTTTCACCCGGGTAGCTGCCGAATGAACGTCGAACAAGGTTCCATACGCGTCGAAAACGCAGGCCTCTACTTCGCTAAAACTGGGATCGGACATTGTAATCTCCTGTTCGCCGTAACCTATCTTTGCAGGGCAGGAGGGGCAATGGGGCCTGCGGCTATCTCCTCAGATCCCGGACTTTTCTCCCGGCAACCTGGGCCTCGCCAAGCCGGATGCAATAAATCTGCAGGTTTTCCTTGAAATCTGCAGGTTTTCCTTGCCAGATTGCACGTAGTTGTGTGTAGCGCGGTAGGCAAGGGACTTCACTTTTTTAATTACGTCGACATCCGTGTCCCGGTGGTCGCCAAACTGCCGGATCCACCGCTTTGCTGGGCCAAGTCCCGCGTTATAAGCCGCGATAAAAGGAGATAAGATCCGTCGAAGCGCAAGAGCAATCGCGTTTGATCGGCGCGTCGCGGTCGAATGTCTGAACCATCGCACGTGGCCACCATCGTAACAGAGCGCCGGTTCACCAGCAGTGACGTGTAACATTGTCTACTCTAGGGCAGTGTTGCTTGCCGCAGCGTGGGGGCGGGAGTAATGTGCGGCTATTGGTAAGATTACGTCTCGGGAAGGCTGCCATGTTCAACGGATCTATCTGCGCGCTTATAACGCCGTTTCGCGACGGTGATGTCGACGAAAAGGCTTTCGGCGAGCTGGTAAACTGGCAAATCGACGAGGGGACCAACGGTCTAGTCCCGGTAGGAACGACAGGCGAGTCGCCGACGTTAAGCCATGACGAACACAAACGGGTCGTTGAAATATGTATCGACGTTGCGGACAAGCGTGTTCCCGTGATTGCCGGCGCAGGATCGAATTCGACAGCCGAGGCGGTAGAATTGGCAGAACATGCCAAGCAGGCTGGCGCCGATGCCGCACTGGTCGTCACACCCTATTACAACAAGCCGACCCCGGAGGGGTTGTTTCGGCATTTTGAGGCTATCGACAGGGTCGGCATCCCGATCATCATCTATAACATCCCGGGCCGCTCGGTGATCGACATGACCACGGAAACCATGGCGCGCTGCGCTGAGCTGGAAAACATTATCGGGGTTAAGGACGCTACGGCGGCAGTCGGCCGTGCTACCGAACAACGGCTGGCCTGCGGCAAGGACTTCTGCCAGTTGTCGGGTGAAGACGTCACTCAGATGGGCTTCCTCGCCCAGGGTGGGGTCGGCTGTATCTCGGTTACCGCGAATGTCGCTCCGAAGCTTATGTCGGAAATGCACGAAGCCTGGCAGGCCGGCAAGGTCGTTGATGCGCAGCGCATCAACGAACTGCTCACGCCGCTGCACACTGATCTCTTCTGCGAGGCAAACCCGGGCCCGGCCAAATATGCGGCAAGTCTGTTGGGCAAGTGTTCCGAAGAATTGCGTCTGCCGCTGGTGCCCATCATGGAGGAATCCCGCAGCAAGGTCGAACGCGCCATGCGCCACGCCGGTCTACTGAACTAACGGAAGTCCAGATGGCGAAATCGGATATCGCCGCTCACCGAGTTGCTGCCCAGAACCGCAAGGCACGGCATACTTACGAAATCGAGGACACTCTCGAAGCCGGGATGGTATTGATGGGTAGCGAGGTCAAAGCCTTGCGCGAGGGGCGCGCGAATATCGCGGAATCCTATGCCAAAGCCGAAGGCGACGAGGTCTGGCTGGTAAATGCCCATATTCCAGAATACAAGCAGGCTGGACAGTTCAATCACGAACCGCGCCGCCCGCGCAAACTGCTGCTTAAGAAGCGTGAAGCTGCAAAGCTGATCGGTGCGTCGGAGCGCGAAGGCATGACGTTGGTTCCGTTGAAGGTATATTTCAACAACCGCGGGATAGCCAAACTCGAACTTGGCCTCGGCAAGGGCAAGAAGCATTACGACAAACGGGAAACCCAGAAGAAGCGCGACTGGGATCGGCAGAAAGCCCGTCTGTTACGTGAAAAAGGATGACAGCCGATGACCCCAGGTCGCTGGATGGCTATCGTGAAAAACTTGTTCGGCGAAAGCAGGAGTGGGCGCGTGAGGGCCGTCTGCTGACCGAAGAAGCGGATGCCTTGTGGCCGAGGGAGCGCCTGCCGCCGGGACAGCGTCTTATCGAAAAGTGGCCGGTGCTCGATCTTGGCGTCCAGCCTGACATTCCTCGTGACAAGTGGATATTCACAGTCGATGGACTGGTCGAAAACCCCATCTGCTGGAAGTGGGATGAATTTATTTCTCAGCCACAGGTCACACTTTCATCCGATATTCACTGCGTGACGGGTTGGTCGCGGTACGACAATGTCTGGACCGGCGTTCATATCGCGCATGTCCTGGAAACCTGCGCCCCGGAAGCGGGGGCCCGCCATTGCCTGATGTACAGTTCGGACGGCTACACCACCAATATTCGGATCGACAGGTTGGCCGACGAAGATGTGCTCCTCGCGCATTCCTGGGAGGGGGAACACCTTGCAAAGGAACATGGTGGACCCGTCCGGATCGTTATCCCGAAATGGTACTTCTGGAAAAGTGCGAAATGGATCCGCCGACTCGAATTCATATGCGAGGACGAAAAAGGTTTCTGGGAAGATCGCGGTTACCATAACGACGGCGACCCCTGGAGAGAGGAACGCTACGACTAGACCACGACCATGCTAGAGTATCGATCGAATATTTCTGAATACGTCTTCGAACATTTCTTCGGTAAGGCGACCGGTATTCGTATTGTAGCGCGAGCAATGATAGCTGTCGGCTAAGATCAGGCCGTTTCCCAGCGTGTGAAACGCGGAATGCGCAAATTTAAAGCTGGCACGCCGTTCGCCCAGCGTCGACAACAGCGTGTTGTGGGCGATGCCCCCCAAAGCGAGGATGATCCTCAGGTTCTTCATTGCTTCGATTTCCGCCACCAGGAATGGCCTACAGTTTCTGACTTCGAACCCGATAGGTTTGTTCTCCGGCGGAAGGCAACGGACGCCGTTGGCGATCCGGCAGTCGTGTAACTGCAGGTCATCGTCCGGGCGTTTGTCGTATGTGCCGGTCGCGAAATCGAACCTCGTCAGTGTCTGGTAGAGCAGGTCACCGGCATAGTCACCCGTAAAAGGACGCCCTGTCCGGTTCGCACCCTTCAGTCCCGGCGCCAATCCAACGATCAGAAGACGCGCATCCAGCGACCCGAAGGAAGGGACGGGGCCGTTATGCCAGTCGGGCCAGGTTTCCTGGTTTTTGCGGCGAAAATCGACCAGACGCGGACATAGATCGCAATCCGGCGGCGGGCCGTATCCTACCGTCGCGGCGTCAGGCATCTTCGTAAATATCGTCGTCTTCGTCGAAACCGGGTTCCGGATCTGCCGGCGTCGGATTGCGCGCGACCGGCTTCTTCACAAAATCCGGAATATCGCCTTCCGTTTCGTTATCCTGGCCCTTGCGGGCGATGTCCTTGGTGAGGTCTTGCAATTCGATGAACGCGTCGGCCTGACGGCGCAGTTCGTCCGAAACCATCGGCGACTGGGCGCGGAATGTGCTGATCACGGTAACGCGTACGCCGCGACGTTGAACGGCTTCCAGCAACTGGCGGAAATCGCCATCGCCCGAAAACAGAACCGCGTGGTCGATGTTGGGTGCCATTTCCATCATGTCTACAGCCAGCTCGATCGAAATATTTCCCTTGTAGCGAGGCCGCCCCGTCGAATCCGTGTATTCCTTTGCCGGTTTGGTCACCATCGTGTAGCCGTTGTAGTCCAGCCAGTCGATCAGCGGCCGGATCGGGGAATATTCCTGATCTTCCGCGAGTGCGGTGTAATAGTATGCGCGGATCAGCCGGCCCTGTTTGCGGAACGTGTTCAGCAGATTCTTGTAGTCGATATCGAAACCGAGAGACTTGGCCGCTGCGTAAAGGTTTGGGCCGTCTATGAACAATGCGATACGGTCGTCGGCACTGAAATGTATCATGCGAAATTATCCTCGAAATATTGGCCCGGCGTGGATCAAAATGAATAGCTGACCCGATGAGCAGACGTGTTGCAAAAAGCGACGTTCTTATAGCATTTTCTTTTCGTATCACAGATTTATGTTGGTTTTCGACATGATACTGGTCGCTATCGGCTCCAATTTGCCCCACCCGGTTCACGGTGCTCCGAGCAAGGTCTGCGAGGCGGCAGTGAAGGCTATTTCCATATCCGAATGTCGGATCCTGTCCGTTTCGCAATGGTTTAGCAGCGCACCGGTGCCGGCATCCGATCAGCCCGATTTCGTGAACGGCGTCGTTTCGGTCGAAACGGACCTTTCCCCAGCCCGCCTTTTGGGAAAACTGCATGGAATCGAGGCGGATTTTGGCCGCCAGCGGGGCGTGCCCAATGCGGCACGCACCCTCGATCTCGATCTAATCGCTTTCGGTGATTTGGTCATGAATGATGGAAAAGCCCCGATTTTGCCACACCCACGGCTATCGGGACGGGCTTTCGTGCTGTTTCCCTTGCTGGACGTCGCGCCGGACTGGATCCATCCGGTTTCCGGCGTGTCGGTATCCGAACTTGCCGCAGCGTTGCCGCCAGGTCAGAATTGCTATCCCGTTCAACCCTGCAGATGACCGACAAGCCATTTGGATTGCTTGCTTTTCACAGCCTGAAGCCTTAAAAACCTTCATCTTACTGCAGCTGGAGAACAGCAAAAATGGCTCGCGTTACCGTAGAAGACTGCGTTCTTAAAATTCCCAATCGATTTCAACTCGTTATGATGGCTGCTCAGCGGTCGCGCGAATTGTCTGTTGGCGGGGAACTGACCGTCGATCGGGATAACGACAAGAATCCGGTTGTCGCCCTCCGGGAAATCGCGGACGAAACCATTCCTCTTGACGAACTTGAAACTGCGGTCGTCGAAGGTCTGCAGCGTAATATCGATGTCGATGAAATCGTCGAAGAGGAAGATGAAGATATGCTCCAGGTGACGGAAGCACTGAACGAGCTTGCCGGTCTGGTCGATACCGGCGATGCACCTGTGGCCGACACGCCTGTGCCAAGAGCGCCTGCTGCCGATGATCCGATGGCGGCGCTCGCTGCGGGCTTTGAAGACGTCACTATTGAGGACGTCAAAAAAGAAGAATAACGACGGGGATCGCGACATGCCCGCGCGATCCGGTATCGGCTCTCTCTGTATCCCTGATATTTTGTCGGCGGGGATTTGCGCGTTATGATGCGCCAATACGAACTTGTCGAACGGGTTCGGGGGTATGACCCTGCCGTCGATGAGGAAGCGCTGAACCGAGCTTACGTGTTTTCTATGCACGCCCATGGGTCGCAGACACGGGCGTCGGGAGATCCGTACTTCTCGCACCCGGTCGAGGTCGCGGGCATCCTGACGGAATACCGGCTAGACACTGCGTCCATCGTAACAGGCTTGCTTCACGATACCGTCGAGGACACCGTGGCGACGATCGACGAGATCGAACATCTTTTCGGCGACGAAGTGGCGCGGCTCGTGGATGGCGTCACGAAGCTCTCGAAGCTTGAACTGCAGTCTCAGAATACGCGACATGCCGAAAATTTTCGCAAGCTTCTTTTGGCGATCTCGGAAGATATCCGGGTCTTGCTGGTCAAGCTGGCCGACCGCGTGCACAACATGCGTACGCTCCATTATATTTCAGTCCCCGAAAAACGCGCCCGGATCGCGCGCGAAACAATGGATATCTATGTGCCGCTGGCTGAGCGGATCGGTATTCAAGACATTAAGGAAGAGCTTGAGGAAATGGCCTTCCGGGAACTTTATCCCGAGGTCGCGGAATCGATCGAAAACCGGCTCGAATTTCTGAAGGAGCAGGGTGAAGACGTCGTCAATCTTATTTCAGGCGAGGTGAACCGTGTACTGGCTGAGGCGGATCTCGAATGCTGGGTTTCAGGTCGGACGAAGCGGCCGGTGTCCATCTGGCGGAAGATGCAGCGCAAAAACGTTGAATACGAGCAGCTTACCGATATCATCGCGTTCCGCGTCATCGTAGCATCCGTAGAAGATTGCTACCGAGCGCTGGGGGTTATCCATACGCACTACCGCATGATTCCCGGAGAGTTCGATGATTATATCTCAACGCCGAAGCTGAACGGGTACCAATCGCTACACACTGCTCTGATCGGCCCGGAAATGCATCGTATCGAAATCCAGATCCGAACGACGCAGATGCACGAGGTCGCCGAGCTGGGAGTTGCCGCCCACTGGCAATACAAGCAGGGAGCTGCGCTGACCGAGGGTAAGCGATATCACTGGGTTCGCCAGTTGCTTGACATACTGGAGAACTCGACCAGCCCAGGGGAGTTTCTGGAACATACGAAGCTGGAAATGTATCCGGATGACGTTTTTTGTTTCACGCCGAAGGGCGAGATCATCAATCTGCCGCAGGGCGCAACTGCCATCGATTTTGCTTACGCCGTTCATTCCGAGGTCGGTGACAGATGCGTCGGCGCCCGCATCAACGGCAAGATGGCGCCATTGCGTACCGAAATTCGCAATGGAGATCAGGTGGAGATTCTGACATCCGCCGACGGTACGCCATCGCCGACTTGGGAGCAGGTTGTCGTCACCGGTAAGGCGCGTGCGCGGATACGCCGCTATGTACGTGGCGAGCGGCGGGAGGAATTCACTAAGCTGGGCCAAGCGATGCTCGACCGGGCATTTCGCGATGTCGGGTATTCTATAGACCAAGAACAGACGGAGGCTGTGCTGGAAAAGTTCGATGCAGAGTCCATGGACGAACTTGTCGCGATGGTCGGCAGTGGTGAGGTCACGGTGCCGGAGGTAATTACCGCTCTGGTGCCGGAGAAATTCCTGAGGCAAAACCCCGACGAGGCCGGACAGGACGTGCCGGAACGCTTGAACTGGCAGTCGGACGAAATTCCCATTCGCGGGCTGACCGACGGCATGGCCGTTCATCATGCCAAATGCTGTCATCCGCTGCCTGGCGATCGGATCGTCGGTATTTTGACCCCCGGCAAGGGTGTGGCTATCCATACTAAGGATTGCGAGACGCTGGAAAGTTTTGCCGACACCCCAGAAAGATGGATCGACGTCGGCTGGGATATCGGTCCTGTCACTCTGGTCGGCCGGATCAAAACCGTGGTTGCAAATAAAAAGGGCGCGTTGGGCTCGCTCACAACCGTCATCGGCCAAAACCATGCAAACATCAACAATCTTAAGATCATCGGTCGATCCGAAGATTTCTTCGATATAACGATCGACATCGAGGTCAACGACACACACCATTTGAACGATGTCGTTGCTGCTCTGCGCGCGACGCCCGGCGTAACAGCGGTCGATCGGGACGGATAACCGCTGGCGGGTTCAGACTGATACTGTAAGCTGTGGGCAACTGACGGACTGGAGCTTTCAGGGAGAGAACTAGATGAACAACAGATACCTGAGACTTGGCGTAAATATCGATCATGTGGCGACGATCCGGAATGCCCGCGGCGGTGAGCATCCAGATCCGGTCCGGGCCGCGCATGCAGCTGCCTCGGCGGGGGCCGATGGTATCACGGCGCATCTTCGCGAGGATCGGCGGCATATGACAGACGACGATATCCTTCGTCTTACCCGTGAAATTGACCTGCCGCTTAATCTTGAAATGGCAGCTACCGACGAAATGCTGGAAATTGCACTGCACCATATGCCCCACGCTGCCTGCATCGTTCCTGAGAAACGTGAGGAAACGACGACCGAGGGAGGACTGGAAGTGGCCGGCGCACACAAACGTCTGGCGCCGTTCGTGCGCCAGCTTAGCGGTGCGGGCATAAAGGTATCGTTGTTCATTGAACCCGATATCGAGCAGGTGGACGGCGCAGTGGCTCTTGGTGCTCAGATTGTCGAACTGCATACGGGGGCGTACTGCGAAGCGTCTCACGATACACGAGGTTCGCAGTTTGATCGTATTGCCATTGCCGCGGCGCATGCTGAGGCTGTTGGAATCGAATGCCATGCCGGGCATGGTCTTACCTTTGACACGGTCGCCCCTGTTGCGGCCATTCCAACAATCGAAGAACTCAATATCGGCCATTTTCTGATTGGCGAGGCCATTTTTGGCGGCCTAGAAAGTTCTATCAAACGCATGCGATCGCTCATGGACAAAGCGCGATCCGCCGCAGACGGTCAGCGCAGCGCTTGACCGATTCTGATAGGTCCGTTCACATGATTATCGGCATCGGAAGCGATCTGATCGATATCCGTCGGATTGAGGAAACTCTCGAGCGTTTTGGCGAACGGTTTACCAATCGGTGTTACACCGAGGTGGAACGGCAGAAAAGCGAAAGGCGCCTGTTGCGAGCTGAAAGCTATGCCAAACGCTATGCCGCCAAGGAGGCCTGCTCGAAGGCGTTGGGAACCGGTTTCCGGAAGGGAGTGTTCTGGCGCGATATGGGAGTGGTAAACTTGCCCAGTGGAAAGCCGACGATGAAGCTGACAGGTGGTGCGCTGGCTAGGCTGAATGATATTCTGCCGGACGGTATGGATGCCCAGATCGATCTGACAATCACCGACGAGCCCCCGATCGCCGAAGCGCTGGTGATAATTTCCACTGTGCCGAGGTCCGGCTCTTGACACTTCATTGCGCACCCAACTAAACCCTCGCGGTACAACCCGTATCAAGGAAACTGCCCGTGTGGGGATTTTCCGCGGCATCCAAAGACAGAATTCAATGGCGACAAAAAAATCGGGTGGACTCTGGGATACGATCAAGACGCTAATTTATGCCGTTCTGATCGCCCTATTCATTCGCACATTCGCGTTTGAACCGTTCAACATCCCTTCCGGCTCTATGATACCGACACTGTTGGTCGGCGATTACCTTTTCGTCTCGAAATATTCGTATGGATACAGTCGACATTCCTTGCCGCTCAGCCTGCCGCTGATTCCGGGACGCGTGTTCAATTCTGTCCCCCAACGGGGCGATGTTGCGGTGTTCAAGCTTCCCAAGGACGACAGCACCGATTACATCAAGCGGATTGTCGGCTTGCCCGGAGACAAGATACAGGTCCGATCCGGTCGGCTGTTCGTGAATGGCGAGGTGGTCGAGCGCGAACCGATCGCACCGTTTCCCATCAGGGGTCCCTTGGGCTCTACAATTGGTGTGGCGCAATTCAAAGAAACGCTGCCTAGCGGTGTTGGGTACCGCATTCTAGAGCGTGGCGACAATTTCCAGCTCGACAATACACCTGTTTATAAGGTCCCGTCCGGGCATGTATTTGGCATGGGCGATAACCGCGATGGTTCCCTGGACAGCCGGGTGCTGCGGGAAGTGGGTTATATTCCGATGGAGAATCTGGTTGGGCGCGCCGAGTTCATATTTTTCTCCCACGATCCGGAAGGCAGCGGCTGGCCCTTCACCGTGCGTTGGCCCAGACTTTTCCAGGCGATCCAGTAACGAGAGGCGGAATTCCATGTCCCTATCGGGTGGCGATCCGGCTGAACTGGAGAAAATTCTGGGCTACCGTTTCAACGACAGCGGTCTTTTAACACGCGCCTTGACCCACAGCAGCCTGAAAAATTCCGGGAATGACGCCAGCTACGAACGATTAGAATTTCTGGGCGATCGAGTGCTCGGTCTGATAATCGCGGAATTACTGATAGACGAGTTTCCGGACTCGGCGGAAGGGAAGTTGGCGCCCCGACTGGCGTCACTGGTCAGCGGACGGACTCTCGCGGAGGTGGCGCGAAACCTTGGTCTCGCCAAATTCATCCTTATGACCGACGGTGAGGCGGCAGCGGGAACGAACGAACGGGATTCCGTTCTTGCAGATTGCTGCGAAGCGATAATCGGATCAGTCTATCGCGACGGCGGGCTAGATGCCGCGACGACGCTGGTGCGGCGCTACTGGATCCCGCTGCTTGTCGAGGTCGAACCCCGGGTTTCTAAATCGGAGTTGCAGGAATGGGTGCAGGGCAGAGGATTGCCTTTGCCTAGGTATACGGTGGTCGATAGGCAGGGTCCCGCGCACGCACCAGAATTCACGATAGAGCTGAAAATCGCGACCGAGGCCCCTATCCTTGCGACGGGAACCTCTAAGCAGGCCGCCGAACAGGCTGCCGCTGCCGAGATGCTGGCCCTCGTTCAGAAAAAATCATGAAGGGGCAACAACAGAGATGCGGTTTCGTAGCGCTATTAGGTGCGCCGAATGCCGGAAAGTCCACGTTGCTGAATACAATCGTGGGCGCCAAGGTATCTATCGTCACGCCCAAGGTGCAGACCACCCGAATGCGTATCCTGGGCGTTTCCATCGTTGGCGACGCGCAACTCGTTTTCATCGATACTCCGGGTATCTTCACGCCGAAACGCCGCCTGGACCGAGCCATGGTGGCTGCTGCCTGGGGCGGGGCATCGGACTCCGACGTAATTCTTTTGCTGATCGACGCCAAGACTGGCATCGATCGTGATACCCGGCGCATCATAAATGGCCTGAAGGAAAGCAACCGCCCGGCGGTCTGCGTTCTGAATAAAATCGATACTGTCAAACGGTCGAGCTTGCTAGCGCTGACGGACAACCTAGTATCGGAAAATATCTTCACCGATTTTTTCATGATTTCCGCGCTGAACGGCGACGGCGTCGAAGATCTTAGATGCGAGCTGGCAGGTAGATTGCTGGAAGGGCCGTGGCATTTTCCCGAAGATCAGCTTTCGGATATGAACGACCGCCTTTTTGCCGCCGAAATCACGCGGGAGAAACTGTATCTGAACCTGTATCAGGAGCTGCCATACGCGCTGACTGTTGAAACGGAAACATGGGAGCCGTTCGACAATGGCGCCGTAAAAGTAGAACAGGTCATTTTCGTAGAGCGAGACAGGCAAAAAGGGATCGTTCTCGGTAAGGGCGGCGAACTTATCAAGCGGGTCCGTAAGCTTGCGCAAGAAGAGCTGAAAGATATTCTGGAACGCGATGTGCACCTTTTTTTATTCGTAAAAGTCCGTGAAAACTGGGGGGACGACCCAGAGCGCTATCGCGATTGGGGGCTGGATTTCAGTAGGTAATCGATACTGCCTGTACAGTAATGTCGTGGTTTTGCACTATCATTCGGTATGAACTGGACCGATGAAGGAATCGTGCTGTCGGCGCGCAAACATGGTGAAAGCGCGGCGATCGTCACTCTGCTGACCCGTGAAAACGGTCGGCATTCTGGACTTGTGCGGGGCGGGTACGGCTCGCGGGCACGCGGTATCTATCAGACCGGGAACCTGGTCAGTGCCCACTGGCGCGCCCGTCTGAGCGAGCATCTCGGCACGTACAGTTGCGAATTACTTCAACCCAACGCCGCTATGCTGATGAGCGAACGCCTGCCACTCCTTGCGCTGACATCGGCCGCCGCTTTGGTCGAACGCCTGTTACCCGAACGGGAGCCGCACCCGGACACATTTGCTTCGTTATCGGCTTTGATCGAGATATTGGAGGCGGACGAAAACTGGTTGCCGAGATACGTTGAATGGGAGCTGGGACTTCTCAACCAGCTCGGCTACGGGCTCGACTTAACGGAATGCGCGGCAACGGGATCGACTGATGACCTGGTATTCGTGTCGCCTCGGACGGGGTGTGCGGTTTCCGCCGGTGCCGGTGCGCCGTACCAGGAAAAACTGTTCGATTTGCCGACCTTCTTCATGACCAGCGATCCCGCTCCAATGTCGGAAGATATAGACATGGGATTGCGGATTACCGGTCACTTTCTTGCGCGTTGCGCCAAGGACGCCGATGCCGGCGATCTGCCGACGTCTAGGGCACGTTTTGTGGACCGGGTGGCGCGAGGAGCCAGGGATTAACTGATTTCTTGGTAAGTAGCGCACCGGTCGAATCACCCGATACTGGTATAACGACAATATCGAAATCGCCCTCAGACCGAGGGCCGCATGTTGTTTAGGGTACTTGTATTGATGGCTGATCAGACCACGGCTTCCCGGGTAGAAGAAGTCACCTTTAACGACGCGCTGGGCGAGCGCTATCTTGCATATGCGCTGTCGACTATAACCGCCCGTTCGCTGCCGGATGTGCGTGATGGGCTGAAACCCGTGCACCGGCGATTGCTGTTCGCCATGCGCCAGCTTCGGCTGGAGCCGGAGTCCGGGTTCAAGAAATGCGCCCGCGTTGTGGGCGACGTTATCGGCAAGTATCACCCTCATGGCGATGTCGCAGTCTATGACGCGCTGGTGCGCTTGGCGCAGGACTTTGCAGTGCGTTACCCGCTGGTAGAAGGGCAGGGAAATTTCGGTAACATCGATGGCGATAACGCGGCAGCAATGCGGTACACGGAATCCCGTCTGACGGCGTATGCCATCGCGATGCTCGAAGGTATCGATGAAGATGCGGTCGACTTCCGCGAAAACTACGACGGATCGGAAGATGAGCCAGTGCTGTTGCCGGCCAGCGTTCCAAACCTGCTATGCAACGGTGCAGCGGGGATTGCGGTCGGTATGGCGACCAGCATCCCGCCCCACAATCTCGACGATGTATGCGCGGCGCTACTTCATCTTCTTAAATTCCCGAATGCTACCATTGCCAAGCTCGTGGAACTGGTGCCCGGACCGGATTTTCCGACTGGTGGCGTTCTAGTCGAAGACCGGGATTCCGTGGCAGAGGCCTACGCGACGGGCAGGGGATCATTCCGCCTGCGTGCGAAATGGGAGGTCGAGAAACTCGGCCATGGCCAGTACCAGGTGGTTATCACCGAAATTCCCTACCAGGTACAGAAAGGCCGGATCGTCGAGAAGATCGCCGATCTGTTGAATGCAAAGAAACTGGCGCTGTTAGGCGATATCCGGGACGAGAGCGCGGAAGACATTCGCCTGATCTTGGAGCCTCGCAACCGGTCTATCGAACCCGACGTGCTGATGGAGCAGATGTTCCGGATGACCGACCTGGAAACCCGCGCCAGTCTGAATATGAACGTTCTGGACTCTAACACGGTGCCGCGTGTGATGAACCTTCGGGATGTTCTGCGGTCATTCCTCGAACATCGGGAAACATTACTCCTAAGGCGAACCAAGCATCGCCTAGCCAAGATCGAGCATCGGCTCGAAGTCCTCGAAGGGTATCTGGTTGCGTATCTCAATCTCGACGAGGTGATCCGACTCATCCGTGAGGAGGATGAGCCAAAAGCGATCATGATGAAGAAGTGGAAGCTGACCGACGTTCAGGCCGAAGCCATCCTGAACATGCGTTTGCGAGCGCTTCGCCGGCTTGAGGAAAATGCCATCAAGGAAGAGCACGCGGTTTTGTTGTCAGAGAAGAAGACGCTGAATGCGCTTTTGAAGAACAGGAAAAAGCGAGAAGCGGTGATCTCCGGGCAGATAAAGGATATCCGCACGAAATTTGGCAAGAACACCGATCTTGGCGCCCGCCGCACGGAAATCGGCGTCGCTCCGGAAGAAATCGTGGTGCCGCTGGATATCCTGATAGAGCGAGAACCGATTACGGTCATCTGTTCGCAGAAAGGCTGGATCCGAGGGGCCAAGGGCCACCTCACCGAAACAGCAGACCTTAAATACAAGGACGGCGATCGCGGGCGGTACGTACTTCACGCGCAGACCACCGACAAGATACTCATTTTCGCCACGAACGGGCGTTTCTACACGCTGTTCGGCGATAAGCTACCGGGTGGGCGTGGACATGGTGATCCCGTGCGCCTGATGGTCGATCTTCCGAACGATCAGGATATCGTTGCACTATTCGTCTATCGGCCCGGCGAGAAAGTTGTCGTGGCGTCGTCGGACGGACGTGGATTCGTGGTGCCCGAGGACAACGTGATTGCGCAGACAAAGAACGGCAAGCAGGTTCTTAATGTCGGCAAGGGCAACGAGGCGCAGGCTTGTACACCGGTCACAGGCGACATGATAGCCGTGGTTGGCGACAACCGCAAGATCATTATCTTCCCTCTGGACGAACTGCCGGAGATGACGCGCGGGCGGGGGGTGAAGCTGCAGAGCTACAAAGACGGCGGCCTTGCTGATCTGACCACGTTCATTTTCAAGGAGGGCCTGCCTTGGAAAACGGGTGCGGGGCTCCGTACCGAAACCGATATCAAAGCCTATGTCGGCAAGCGGTCCCAGGCCGGGCGTTTGGCCATGCGTGGTTTCCCCAGGAACAACCGGTTCGGGAACTACGAATAGGCCTCGTCATTTCCTACAAGTTCAGCGAAACATCCCGGCGTACCAATAGGCAGCCGGCGACTTCGGTTGCCTGATCGCTGTTCAGGCGCGCCTGCGAACGCAAACCAATTGGCTCCCAGATGGCTGCTTCGGAGGTAACGAGGCCGGACAGTAGGTCTGTTGCCGCCACATGTTAGTTCCAGCGCGTATCGTGTCAGGTTCTGTTCCACGGATTTCGCCGCGCATTCCAGTCTCGGATCCCGCCGTGTCAGATCGCGCCCGCCACGAGAAAAATGAGAGTTGACATGGCTGGTTTCGGGAATGCAATTGAATAATTTTTTGCCGCCCTGAATTCCGCGACTGCTTTTTCGAGCGCCTGTGAAGACAGGATACCGGGCAAGGCTTTCAGCCTGTCGCCGATTGCGGCCGGTGCCTCGGCCTGCTGAATAATCTCGACGGTTTCCACAACGGGCCCGAATGCCCTGTCTACGGTGCGGCGATATATCGTTCGTGCACGTTTTTCGGCTTTTGCAAGGGCAGTGTATTTGCCGCGCTGTTCCCCCCAGTTCGGTGGGATACGACCCCGCGCTTCATCGGCTTCATTTTTAACATCTTCTATATCGCGCTGGATCCGGGCGATCGCAGCATTGCCATCGGTTCCGTCGCGCTTCGCGATGTACCGGCGTGTATTCAGGTTTATAGGTTTTGAGAGCCGCGCCAATAATTTTTACATCGTTCACTCGCAAAGGACATTGCGCGTGATGCATAGCCCCCAAAGTCAGGAATTGCTGGACGTCCAGCCGTCCTGTCCGAGGATTTCCAGCGGTTTGAAACGGGCCTTATAGGCCATCTTGTCGGATCCATCGATCCAGTAGCCGAGATATAGATAGGGAAGGCCCAGCGCCTGCGCCCGCTCGATCATCCACAGAATCATGTGGGTACCGAGGCTTCGCCTTGTCTCTCCGCCGTCGAAAAAGCTGTAGACAGCGGATAGGGATTCTTCCATCCGATCCATCAGCATCACGGCCGCAAGGCGCCCATCGGAGTCACGGAATTCAACGGTTCGCGAAGATACCGGCGTATCTTCGATCATAGCCCGGTAGGCGCTGAAATCCATCCCCGACATTTCGCCGCCTTCATGGCGCTTGCGTTGATAGGATGAGAAAAGGCGGTACTGCTCGACGGTCGCGATGGCCTCAATGTCGTCCGCTGTCAGGTCGCTGTTTGTCCTTGCGACGCGCCGAAAGGACTTCGTCCACTGGAACTCCGACACTGCGACCCTTACCGGAATGCAGGCGCTGCAGTCCGGGCACGCAGGCCTATAGGCAAGGCTGTGACTGCGACGAAACCCCGCACGCGAGAGCCTCTCGTATAGTGCATCCGCTTTGTGTCCCGCGAGCTCAGTCACGACTTTGCGTTCGGTTTTCCCTTCCAGATAGGGGCAGGGCAGGGACCGTGTACCGAAAAAGAAACGGTCGGGGCGGATTAATTGCTGGTTCATACTCAAACAAGTTTACTAACGGTGATACGCAGCCTGAATATAGGGATTCACGCCGTTTGAGCAAAGTTTTACGAAACTATTGGTATATGCTGCGCCTTCTGTCATCGGCCGCCTTCTGGCGTCCCTTACTTCAGGCGGGGGCGACGCGCGTTGGCAAATCCGGTATTTATGACCGCACATCACATCGATAACTGAAAAAAAGGGGCAAAAATGCCGGATAACATCGTCACCGCCGAAGCTTTGCAGGAACGGATGAGCGCAAATGCGTTCAACAACTGGATGGGCATGGAAATCCAGGAACTTACTGAGGAGGAACTGACAGTCTTAATCAAATGGCGTGAAGAAATGATGTCCAACCCGAAGGCAAAAGTGACGCATGGCGGAATCCTGGGTGCGGCGATCGACGCGGTCGCCGATTTCATGATCGCGGCAAAAGTCGGCATGCCGGTTCCGACCGTTGATCTCCGGGTCGATTATCACCGCGCAGCAATACCCGGTGATCTCAAATGTGTTGGCCGGATAGTCAGGCTGGGCGGAACCAACTCCGTCGCGGAAGCCTATGTTTACGATGGTGACGAAAAGCTGATCGCCAGCGGCAGGGGCACTTATTTCACCGCGGCTGCCAAATCCAAGGAATAAGCGAAATGGCGCGGGTGCCGTTAACGATATGCACCGGAGCCTACGACCGGGTTCGCGCGTTGGCGGATGGGCGTGTCGGGGTTGAGGGTTGCGACGTGAACTACCTGACCATGAACCCGGAACAGGCGTTCTACCGCGCCTGGAACAATTTCGAGTTCGATGTCACCGAACTGTCAGGCTCAAGCTACATCCTGGCGCGGTCAACCGGCTGGGACGATTACATCTCTGTGCCGGTATTTCCGTCACGCCTGTTCCGGCATTCCGGGATTTACATCCGAGCTGATGCCGGGATCGAAAAGCCGGAACACCTTAAAGGTAGGGAAGTGGGGGTGCCGGTCTATGCAATGACGGCCGCCCTCTGGATCCGTGGGATGTTGCAGGATGATTACGGCGTTGCCCCATCGGACATTCACTGGCGGACCGGCGGGCTGGAAGAAGGCGGCCGCAAATCAAAATTTCCGCCGAAGCTGCCGCCCGAGATAAAGGTCGACCCTATATGCGACGATCAGACGCTGTCGGGGATGCTCTTAAGTGGGGAACTAACGGCTCTGGTATCAGCCCGCGAACCGTCCTGCTTCGGTCCAGACCATCCTGAAATCGTCCGACTGTTTCCCGATTTTCGTGCAGCGGAGAAGGAATGGTATGCCAAGACCGGCCTGTTTCCGATCATGCACGTGCTCGGTATTCGGAAGGAACTGGTGGAGCGCGAACCTTGGATCGCTACGAGCGTTCTGAAAGCGTTTACCCAGGCCAAGGACGTATGCCTGGAGGAGATGTCTGACGTCACTGCACTGGCGGTTTCGATGCCGTGGATCGCGGCGGAACTGCGCGAAACTCGGGAATTAATGGGAGACGACATCTGGCCGTACGGTTTCCAAGAAAATCTGGGGGAACTGTCGGTGATGTGCCGCTGGTCGAAAGCCCAAGGCCTGGCCTCGCGGGAGATGACACCGGAGGAGCTGTTTCACCCCGCGACGCTGGATCGCGCCCGGATTTAGGAGGTTGACGTGGCAAACGATTTGCTTCTCGTGGGTAGCGTGCCCTACGATACGGCCGAGGAAGTGTTCGAGACGTTCGGCGCCGGCCTTGGGGCGCATCTGGCGGCAGTGCCCGATGGAGAAATAGGGCCCCGCAAACACTGGATCAGCAAGGTCCATTTTCAGGTCATGGCAGCGCATCCCGAGTTCGAGGTACTGCGGCATCCCGCCCACGAAAACGGTGTTGAACGGCAAAATCCCCGCAATGCCAGTGATAGCTGGTTGTTCCGAGTCCGGAACGGGGTAGACCAGGTTCAGTTTGGCGACCGAGGCTGGAGGCTTGGATATGCCCGGGATGCAGTGAACTCGTATTTTGTCTTTCGGACCCTGCGTGATCGCGGCGTGCTGAAGGACGATATCCGTTTCCAGGTATCGATCCCCTCGGTGAACAGCGTCATCGCGCCCCGCGTCTTCCAAGAACCGGGCGATCTAGAAAAAATACGCCCTGGATACGAAGATGCAGTTTTGGGCGAGGTGGAAACCATCCTGAAGAAGATCCCCGCCGACGACCTGGCGATCCAATGGGACTGCGCGACCGAACTGCAGGATGCTTACGGTGCCGTCGGGGGACTCGACCCAGAGACAATGATCGAACGCAATGTCACCCAGTTTCGACGGTTGTGCATCGCTATTCCGGCGGAGGTTGGACTTGGCTTCCATCTGTGTTTCGGCACGCTGGGCGGCTGGCCGCGTTTCGCGCCCGACGACCTGAGCGGGGCAGTCACGCTGGCGAACGCAGTAATCGAACATTCTGGGCGCCGCGTCGACTGGGTGCACCTGCCGGTTCTCGATACGTCTGAAGATTCGTTCTTTGCGCCGCTGGCCGGGTTGGTGCCGAGGGGAGCAAAAATTTATCTTGGGATGATCCACAATATGGATAATTTCGGGGACCGCCTGGCCGTCGCCCGCGAATATCTGCCCGAATTCGGTCTCGGTGCGTTCTGCGGTTTTGGGCGGGAGCCAGTAGACACGTTGCCTCAAATTCTGGACGATCACCTGAAAGCGGCCGAGATCGCCGGATTTTGAAATATCGTGCCCCACTCCGAGTGGGACGTTTCTCACCGCGTTCTAATCTACTAAGATTGATTCGTCGCGAGGTCTCGCGGCCTATGCACTTATACGATAGGAAGCTTAATGACCATCGATCAGAGAGAATATCGGAACGCTGTGGGGTGTTTTGCGACCGGCGTCACGATCGTCACCACACTGGACATTGACGGCGACCGGATCGGGATCACCGCGAACTCCTTTACGTCGCTGTCTCTGGACCCTCCATTGGTGCTGTTCTGCGTCGATGCGAAGATCAGCAGTTTCGAGGCTTTCGAAAGCTGTCGGCATTTCAATATCAATGTCCTCACTGAGGACCAGATGGATATGTCCAACAACTTTGCCCGTTCCAACGAAGACAAATGGGACGGCGTCGAGCATGGATCCGGTAAAAACGGCTGTCCCGTATTCGACGGATCCGTCGCGATTCTCGAATGCGACAAGCATGCCATGTACGAAGGCGGTGACCATCTGATCATGGTGGGGCAGGTGACCAAGATGACTTACGAAGCCGGTGACTGCCGACCGTTGCTGTATTACAAGGGGTCCTACGCCAACCTGTCTTGATCAGTCGGACGCGTATCCTATTCCGAAGACGTGCGTTGAAAACCCTCATCGGCGAGTCATTCAGCGAGGGTATGACCATCACCGCTGTTCCGGACTTCCACTAGGGTCTAGATCTACGCCATCCGCACCGGCACGACACGGTACCGGCGTTAATGCTTTACTTCGATGATGTTTCCGCCTAGCTCGGTGATCAGTTCAGAAACGCGTGCCAGGTTGCCC
>TARA_B100000674_G_scaffold441896_1_pt1 | contig 53021 bp, 60 predicted proteins | sample TARA_B100000674 | Tara Oceans TARA_B100000674 (sample SAMEA2622759) | marine metagenome | biome: marine biome (ENVO:00000447); feature: surface water layer (ENVO:00002042); material: "saline water (ENVO:00002010), including plankton (ENVO:xxxxxxxx)" | depth 5 m | reverse complement strand
TTTTAACGTTTATAATATAGACCCGGCAATTGTTTTTTTAGATGATGTGGCAGAAAACCGTTTAGCCGGTGAATATAAACCTTATGCTTATGAAAGGTTTCAAGTGAAAATTCATCCGATACTTACACAGCCTGACAATAGAGAGCGCGTACCGTTGGTAAGTAAAAAAGCTGCCGCAGGATATGTAAACGGCTTTGAAGATGAAGAGTTTATCGGACAATTGCCGAATATTTCATTACCGCCCGATTTAGACCACAAATCAATCGTTGGCTTTCAGGTAGAAGGAGACTCCATGGAACCAAATTTATATGATGGTGATTGGCTTTTTTGTTCGTTCTTGGAGCGTTTGGATTGGTTGCGATTAAACCGTATTTATGTAGTGGTGAGCAAAAGCGGTATTGTCGTAAAAAGAGTTGTAAATTATGATAAGGAAAAAGAAGTTTTAACCTTGCGCTCAGATAATAGTCAGTATCCCGATTTTGATATGGCAATGAATGAAGTGATGCAGCTTTGGTATGTAGAAAAAGCTCTTACAGGCAAATTCCCAATTCCGGACAATATCAATGAAAAAATACAAAAATTGGAAATTCTAATAAACCAGCTAAAAGTAATTAATTTAGCTTTTAATTAGTTGAAAATCAGTTTAATAATTGGTAGTCAGCAGTAGTCAGTAAAATCGTGTCGTGAATTGGAATTTTATTTTTCGTAAAAAATACCTATTTTTGTCGTAAGAAATATTTTTACAAAAACATAAATATTGAAAATCAGATAATTATGGGAAGAACACTTGAAGAAAAATTGGCTCAGTATAGTAATCCTATTTCGGGGTTCGTTTTCTTATGATGTCTTGATAAAAGTCGTATTCAAAATCATTAAGTAATTTCTTATCGTTCATAAATTCAAGTACTTCTGCACTCATGCTTTTTGAAATATCCTCTTTTAACCGTTTGATTGATGTAAAAGTCTTGTTGCCGTCATCAATGTTCAAGAATTTATTTACGCAACAATTTCCGACTTCGGTTATAGTGCCGTTGATTCTATTCTTAATAACACAGATATTCATTATTGGGTAATGACCACATAAACACGATTCAAGCTCATCGCTGTAATAAGCGTAATCAAAATCCCATTCAAACTTGGCATGCGTCCAAGTTTTGGATTCACTTCTATCAATTATTTCAGTTATGAGTTTATATTCCATAAGCTATAAATTCCTCCAATGCTCCCAAATAATGACCATGGCAAGCGTATCCAGTTTGCAATAGCGTAATAAAGCGGCTGCGTAGGCTTTTTTTATTTCCGGTTGATGTTTGCTGATACCAAAGAGCATATCCTCATAGGCTCTCATGGCTCCGGTTCCTTCGTTTACCTTTTCGGCATTTTCCAATAGGTCTATGGGTGGTAAATGTTTGTATGGGTTCTCGATTATTCCGTCTTCGCCACGGTGCAATAAATTGATGCCTTCATCAAAATTCGATAGCCAGTTTTCGGTACGTTTAGAATTGTTGGCAGCCAAAACAGCCGGTAGTGTTACTTTGATACTGGTACGTCCCTTCATTACAGGGTGAAAGTAGTATTTCAATGCCAAATCGTTCATGTCCACAAAGGCTCCGGCTCCGTTTTTATCAAACTTTACCACGTATTCCAACCATCGCTTTAATCCCGGAATGGATTGATTGTACTCTTCCATTTGGTAATAGATGTTTCGTAATGTGGTATTTTCATGTGAGCTCCACATCAAAAGTGTACCATCATAACCGACCTTGTTCATCAAACTTTCGGCAAAGGCAAAGCTTGGAAATTTAGGATCGGTATTGAGCCATTCGCTATGAATAGGTTCCGCTCCGGGTTGTTTTATGGTATGGCAACTCCATTGGAAAGCACTCATTTCATAAGGTCGCATGCCTTTGTGAAAAGGTAATGCCGTAATACAGGTTTCAAAGTCTATAAAATGCAGCGGATATTTCCATGAGTTGATTTCCTCTTTCAATTCCCTGGCAATCCATTCCGATTGAGCTTTGGTATTGTTTATCTGAATCAATCTACGTTCACCCCAAACCCCTTCAAATGCTTTTTCAGGCAAAGCATCTACATCTAGTTTCTTTTTCCCAATTAAAGCATTGGCAACGGATTCCTTGTTTTCTTTGATATTCCCCAAACGGTAAACATCTCTAATATGTAATTCCGGTTCCGGCATTCCCTTCCAACATTCATGGTAGCCGTTTTTATCTTCTCCGGCATTGTATTCACAAGAGAAGCAATTTATATTCAAAGCCTCCTGAATTTTAGCTCCATTCTGTAAACTTTCAGAATAGAGTTTAATAGCATTTTTAATGATGGAGCTGCGTTTGTTGACTTCATCGTTTACATCCACCTTCACCATAATATCATCCTTTCGGATAAGTTCAGGATCACCAATAAAGTCAATCTCGTAAAACTTAAACTGATTGTGAGCTTCTACTTCTTTGAGTTCAAACAAAGCATTTAAGCCATCTATTTGGGTTCGCTTGGCTTTGTCCGGAACAAACAGAAAACAGTCGATATGAGAATTAGGAAATACTTCTTGTAAAAGCTCCTTTTGAAAAGCAATATCCTCTAAATATTCATCCCAACCTTTGTCAAATTTTGGGTTATCAGAATCAAAGCCTTTGGACTTCACCTCAATAATCTGAAAACGATTGCCTTGCTTTACCAAAATATCAATAGCAGCAACTTTGCCTTCTATCAACAAAGCAGGTTCAAAAAGAACTACGTTTTCTTTTTGCAGCTCTTCTTTGGTTTGAGCTATGGCACTCTCCAGTCCAAGTTCATTTTGTATGCGAATACCTTCCGGGAAATGAAGTGTAGCCAATTTACCAACGGCATAACCACCTTCGGCAAGGTACTCCATGTATTCATTGCCGTCATTGGCAGACGGATAGCCATTTTTCTTGTAATAAAGCTTGGTCGGGCAGCTTCGGGCTACCTTGAAATCGGACTTGGATAATATTTTTGAAAAGTCGGTTTTCATAAAATTTATTGCAGAAGTATTTCAACTCTTTTCAGAAACTCACTTTCCATTTTGTTTAACATCTCGATATTAAAATCTTTACTTTCCTCATTATTCACAAAGGATAAATCAATTCCATCCGCATGAAAAAACGTATTGAAAGAAGTGTTTTCATTGCCAAAAAGTGTTGAACTAATTGTCTTTTCTTGATTATCCATGCTTGTTGAAATAGGATATAATAAACCACCTCCTTTTACACTTTTATTCTGCTGATAATAATTAATGTAGGTGTGGATTTGGAAGAAGTCTCCACGGTCAAAATCAAAGTTTCGCCATTTCATCATTTTATATTTCGCATCCCAAACTATGACATCATTGCCTTTCTCAAAAATGATGTCGGGGATTAGTTTTCTTTTGAAGTATTTTTCAGGATAGGCTTGTAATATTTCACTTCTCAAAATCCATCCTTTAGGTGCAAGACGTTTTTTCAGTAGAGAGGATATATAAAGTTCCCACACTTCCACCATATCAATAAAAAAAGCAAAGCTATTCTTATTGGCTTTTTGCTCATTTTGGAATGGTTTGCTCTTAATTATATCCCACGAGAAATCTACTATTTCTTTCCAATTCTGATAGATTGTTTTGAGTTTGATACTCTTAAATTCAAATTCACTCACATACTTGTTTAGATCCTTTACCTGTGAAAAGTGATTTAGAGCATCATTTGCTGAATCAGGAATTTTAAATGTTCCTAGCCCAAACTCACGGACTAATATTTTGTGTGCTTGCCAAATAATTCTGGCGATAATGTCATATTCCTTTTTCTCTGAATTAACCGATATCACCTCCTTAGTGGTATAGTAGGGCAAAATACTTTTTCTGACATTTAACTTCCCTTTAATTGTAGTACCCCTGTGTTCAGGATAATGATTCACTCTAGGTATTCCATATTTGTTGCTTGAAGCCAACTTATGGATCCAAATGAAACTGACAATTCGTTTAATGTAATGCTGCCAATCAGCCTTTGTATGATCTTTAGAAAGTGATGGTATGATTTTAATGTTAAAAATCTCTTCTAACATTCTAAACAAAAACATTTCTCCGAATCGAGGTTTTACCGAGAATTTGCATGGCTGTCCATTATGAATAAAATCAACTTCTCCAACATATCTACCAGCTCTCCACTCTCTATTACGATAATCAAACTCAACAATAGGTTCTTTCAATTCTTCATCATGATTCATAGAAAAATGAAACACTTGAGTTTGCTCAATATTAAGCAAGGTGTGCATTATTGAGCCTATTTCCGGTTGACTAGGAATTGCTAAACAATCTTTTGCTTCAATATGTATGGCTGTCTCAGTCATTCATAAAGACTTTTTCAAATTCAGCCAACTTTTCTATTCTAGTTTGCTCATCCATATTCCCAAAATATGCTTCCAACATTGGTTGTATGCTTATGCCCCAAAGAATTTTGGATGGACCACTTAGCTTTTTAAATGAATCCTTTCTGCTGCCATGAATATTTTTGAAAGTTGAAGCTATGTCGAGTACTTCTCCAAAAAATGTATGTCCGATTTGATACTTCTTACCCAACTCTGGTTCATTTGAAATTTTTTCATTCAGATTTGAACATCTGCTTATATAGCCTTCTAAAACTTCTGATTCCACCTGAACACTGGAGTTTTTTTGATTAAGTATTTCTCTCAGAATATCTGAATCAAATCCTTTAAATTCCCATAGAAAACGTCTTCTTAATGCAAAATCCACTCTTTCTAGAGAAAAGTCGATTTCATTCATAGTTCCGATAAAATATAGGTTACTTGGAACATTTATCTCAAAATCACTATTGCCTACTGTGATTTGAACAGGTTTATCCCTGTATTCTATTCCACTAAATAGCTCTCCAAAAAGGCGAGATAAATCAACACGATTAATCTCATCGAGAATTACGATGTGAGGTAGCTCATCATCCTTTACCTTTTCAATAAGATTTAAAAGCCATCCTTTTTTCGCTACTGTTTTGTGGTCATCCAAATGAATACCTGCAATGAAATCCTCATAGCTAAAATTTGTATGTAATTGTAAAAAATGAGTATGACTAGATATGATTTCATCCTTATTAGAAAAGTACTCTTTTACTTTCTCTTTATTTCTGAAATAATGTTTAGAAATAAGCATTTCTGAAAGTTGATAAGCGGAATGTGTTTTAGATGTACCAGGAGGTCCATATAGAATTAAAGCCTTTTTGTACTCAAACAATTCAACACTATCAATTCCCCATTCTGAATCATGATAATTCCATGCTCTAGCAATATCCTGATCATAAAAAGTCAAATCTTTTCTGTTCATAATATCAGATAGTGCTGTTCTTATTTTAAGTATAGAACCATCAATATCTGACCACAGTTTATCAGGTTTGCTTATGCCTAATAATGTGTAAAATGTAGATACAATTCTAGATTTATGATTATTTGATGTTATAGGTTCAAAAGCATCAAAATCTGAAAGGTGTAATAAAATATGATGCAATGCTAGTTGTCGTTCAGAGACTACTTTTTGAAGCTTTTCGCTTTCAGGTTTTAACTCTTCATATCTCTGATAATACAAGTCCAAACATAGTTTGACGATTAGTTCTTTTAATTTTTGAATATCATTATTGCATTCAGGAACTAGATGCTGTTTAATGTATTTGAGCAGCAATAGTGCATAAGAAATTTCAAATGGCTTGTTCTGTTTATGCCATTGACCGGCAGAACCTATTCCTCCTTTTATGAAAACATCCTTTAGGCTAGAACTTTTCTCATCTCCTAAAAAGCGTACAACAGCATTTTTTTTACCCCATTGTGTCATGTCTCCAGCAGCGTGGCTCCACAACCAGATGCAATGAGCAAAAACAAGCTTCATGCCTGAATTAGCATCTTTAAATTGATCAGAAGCTTTTTCATCAAAACTTCGACTGCTAGTATCCGGTTTATCTACAAAACTAGATACACAAGCATTTATATTTTCAAGTGTAAATTCATTTTTATCATCCGTCAAATAACTATCGTTACCTATAATACTTTCCTTTAAAAAGTTATCATAGAACTCATATACATTGTTGTTTGCCCAATATGGTTTCATAATATTTTATTTTTTAATTCAACGCCTTATACCAATAGAAAAATGCTGCTTTGTCTCTCGACTTTTTGAGCTTGTTCAGGAAGTTCAGTTCTCCGGTAATTTCCAGTTTACTGATGTCCTGACCGTTGAACTTCTCTATGGCTGAATGGTCTTTGTTCTTTAATTGTTTGGCGAGGTAAGCTGCTTTACCTGCTGCAAGTATGGCATCTTCTATTTTGAAGTTTTCAGCGATTAAAAAGCCCTCAAACCTTCGTATTCCGGTAGTGAGTTCGGTAAACCTTGTTTTGTCCGGATCTTCGGTGTTTTTGGTTCGCTTGGCTATGAGCAAAGAAGTGGTGGAAATATCATCCAGTATATCCGTTAAGCCTATTTCCAGTTCACGATAGTTGATTTCCTTAGCTCCAATTTTCTCAAAGCTCAATGCAATTTCCTCTACGTTTTCCGCTTCATCAAACAGACAACCAATATCAAAAAGCTGCTTGATGATTTCCTGTTCTTTGTCTTTTCCGTACAGGATTCCAACAGTATTTGGTGCAAATGCAGTGAGCTTATCGCCTAAAATAGATTCAATAGAAGGTACAGTTACTTCCAACAGTTCTTCGGATTCAATCCATTCTGATTGTATAGGAGCTGCTAATAACCTTGGGTAATCGGTTTGCTCAAACAGTATATCCAACAATACAAAGTGAGCACTTTGATTGAGGCTTGATTCATAATCAAATTCGTAATGAGCTTTCGGAACGCCTTCTTTGTAGCTTCTTCTATCTTGCAGCTCCCACTTGTTGAAATGTGAGTTAGCCACCACTTTGTCCAGGATAGCTTCTACTTCTTCTCGACTTTGGGTGGTAATGATGTCAATATCTACCGAAAATCGTCTTGATTTGGCAAGTAATAACACAAGGCTCGTTCCACCTTTAAAAGTGAAATCCAAACCATGAGCTTTGAGCTGCTGCAATAAGGAAAGGGCGTGTATCATTTTCTCCAGTATAGGAGGATTGATACGCTTCAAATGCTTTTGTTGCTTAAAGCCGTTGATCCATTCTTTGGTAAAACAATGTGCTTTTATCATTCTAAAATATCTTTTACAAAGTCACCAAAGTTGTTCTCTAAGTAACTTTTGATTTGTTCTTCTTTATTTCGTCTTCTAGCGTAGCTAATGAGCTTGGTAAAGTTTATTTGATAGCGTTTTAAGGCGTTTTCAAACAGTGTGTCCATTTCACTTCCCTGAATGGCATAGAAGGTTACTGCATCGCTGTACACATCAATTAGTATTTTCTCTAATGTCGGTACATAGATTTTATCCTTTGACTTTTCCTTAATAGCAATTTTCTGTTTTGGCGATCGGCTGATTAGTGGTTTAATGACGATGGAAATTTCACTTTCCACATACCTTTCCATGATGTCCTCTTTGGGATCGAGGTACACCCTAAACTGTTTGGATTCAGAATAAGCATTGAATACTTCCTCAACAAAATCCTTCTCCACCTCCAGTATATAAAAGAAGGTTCCCAATTGATGTCTTGTAAAATCATTCAGCCATTCGGTACTCCAAAGGCAATAATCCAACTGGTCAAACTCTTTGGCTACTATCTTGGATAATCGAGCCAGTTTCTCCGACACAAAAGGTTTGTAAGCCTCTTTGTTTGAAATGGTATATACACCCCGTTTTACTTGGTCAATCACCTTTCGCTTCACCAAATCATGGATTCTCCACGTTAAGGCACTTTCTGTGATTTCCGGATCCAAATCGGTCAAAAAGGAACTGAGGGTATCTCGGTCGAAATGCCCTTTGCCTTTAAAATGCTTCGATATTTGACGGTCAATGATTTTAGACATAGCTCAATTTTGCCAGTATTTAACTTTTTAGGCGAATTATAGATTTACTCATAAATGCCAACAATACAAATATAGTGACATTTTTTAGAAATACTCATTTTTGCCAGTAAAATGTGTTTACTGGCATTTTTAAGTAAAATATTAAGTACCTGAATTTATCCCCCTAATAAATTCCAATACCCCTTTAATTTATACCTAGGATAAATTAAATCCCTTCCTTTTTTGTACCGACCTATATCCGGTTTTTGCCTTAAAGTTTGTCGATAAACAAACACTCACCAAAGGACAACTTTTGCCCTTTTTCTCGCCTTGTTTTACCCTGACCTTAGCTCCACAATTGGTTTAAAAACCACACAGTTCAATTCGGAAGATTTAAAAATTTAAAACGATACAAAATGAAAAATACTGATTGGAAATCAATTGGCATTATGGCAGGCATCTCACTAGGAGTTTTTGTGATTGGTACCATCCTTACCAAAAAAGTGATTGATCCGGCTATGGAGAAAGCAAAAGCTAAAAAGCTTGCAGAAAGCAGCGAAACCAAGTAGTAGTTCCATGGCGGAGCTACCTGAATTTAGTTACAAACACTTAAAAAAGCATTCAAAATGAATCCATATAACGATGAGTTGATGGCATACGAAGATGATGCCGAAGACAGATACGATGACTACGATGGGTATGAAGAGGACGACTTTGATACCGGATTTGAAGGTAACGAAGACAGTTATTACGATGAGGATGAATACTACGATGAAGAAGTAGAATACATTCCTGCCGATGATGACGATATGTACGATAGCTACAAAACGACATCCATTGGACGTATTGATCCGAACGACCGTACCTTAACCGTAGTAGTTAAAAACACTTCCGGAGCCGATGCAGAAGCCATTCTGTTTGGAGCCAACGAAGAAGCAGCACAACCTGCCGGAGTAACGGTAACCGTTGAAGAGAGTTCGCACAAAGAAGTAAGGGAGGAATCAAAAGCCAACCCTTTCAAGATTGTGGGAATGAAAATGTCGGTTTCCAATCCATTGCAATTTGACAATGTGTTGAAAATCAACAAAAGGACAGCAACAGGAAGCAATTCGGTAAGAGTTTACCAACCTAGAAATGCGACTTCACCTCAAAACTTCACTCAAGGTTTAATTGATGACCACAATTTTGAGATGGATGTTACAGGGCAAGACAGCATCAGACTATTGCTTAAAGATGGTGTAACGGTAGTATTCACCTTCACAATCAAAGCAAGAGCCAACATGGGTAACCTATTGGATGGTAAAAATGTTGCCGAGCTTTCAACTGCTCCAAGAACTACCGGTCTTCCTCAATTAGACTTAATCAGAAGTAAGAAGCCATCAGCCTTTGGGTTGAAGCCTAAGAAACTGGTGAAGAAGATTGTCAGAAAAAGACCTAGCCCTGTAAGACGCAGACGTGGTATTTCAATGAGAAGACGACCTGGAGGAAGAGGATTCTTACGCAGAAGAAGATAAGAACCTATGCAAGCTGTAACAGGCTCATAACAGGTAAACCATTAAGCAGCCAAAGTCAGCGATAGCTCTTTGGCTGTTTTTGTAAAACTCAAATTGAAATACGATGAAGAAAAGTTTAACAAGGTCGAAATACGCACAAAATCGCATTGCATACATCGTGTATAGCAATCCGGATGGTGCACGCAAATTTTTGTTTGACCAAGGGTATCATCCTCCTAAGAACATTCACGATTTGGTGAAGGCGACTAAGGAACTGGTGAAAACCCAAGGCAAAAACATTGTTCCGCATCTGTTAACGATTCATCCGGAAAAAGATTTGATTCTGAAACTGAACCAACCCCAAAATAACCAAAGGGAAGATAGTTTTTGCGGTGCATGCGGAAGTAGCTCGTTTAATCCTGAATCCAACTTTTGTGGAGCTTGTGGCAACAGCAACTTCGGTGGCGATTCCAATTTGGATGTAGGCGACTACATTGATCAGTTGGTGGACATGACGACTTCTCAATTGGAAAAACACTATCAGGAAGTGTTGGCAGCCTCCAATAAAAAGCCGGAAGACCTATCCCTAATGGAAGAAGTTCAACTGGTTTGGAATGAATTAAGACAGCGAAAATTAACCGCTGAAACCCCAACAAAACAAGAACCCAAAGACAAGGATCGCTTTTCTGTTTCAAAAGACGGATTAGTGATTTTGGGCTTAACACTGGTTGCCGGTCTACTCATCGGATCCTCCATAAAAAGCAACTAAGATGATTAGAATAGTTAAAGAGGAAAATACACAGGTACTTAATCAGCAATCCAAGGCTGCTCTATCCTTAATTGGCGTAGCAGTTGCCAAGAATCCAAAGCCCTATAAAATGCTTTTGGATAGGTATGGTATTCAGGTTCCAACGAGCGATAAAATATCCCTTGCCAATGGATTGGTAGAAGGATTAGCCCTTCAAAACAAAGCCTTCAACAAGGAGCTTACTGAGCTACTCAGTAAAATGGTGGAATCAGAAACCGCCTATAATCCCGATGAAGATGAATACCATTATGTACAAGCCATAGCCGGAGCAATTGCCGGAATATCCGGAGCTGTGGGAAGTATTGTTGGTGGCAAGAACAAGCAGAAAATGGCGAAGGAAGAAGCTCGCAGAGAAATGCTGAATAACATGCTTGCCATGAAAGCCCAGGAACAACAAGCTGCTGCCGAAGAACGCAAGTTGGCAGGCAAGAAAAGCCTTTACCTCATTATCGGTGTATTGGGCTTACTGGGCATTATCAGCTTCTTCTATTTCCGGCAGAGAAAAAATTCAATCAATGTAAATCCTTCATAAACGATAGATCATGGAATTAAGCAATTATAACTACGGAATAAGTGGTCAGCCTACAAATGAGTGGGACAACTTTTTATGTTTTGGCAGAAAATGTAAGCAACGAAAAGCCGAAAAGCATAAGGTGCGAATGGAAAAGCGAAAGCTGAAAAATGACCAACAACGAGCGGAAACGGAAGCACTAAGAGCGGAAACAGGATTGACCAAGCAATTGGCTTCACCTACGCCTGCACCAACACCGCAAATGGCTCCACAAATGATGATGCAACAAGCACCACAACAGACAACAACGGCACAAGCTCCTGCACCGCAAGTGCAAAAGGCAGGCATGGGAAGTCCGGTAATGATTGTTATTGGGTTGCTTGTAGTTGGAGGCTTAGTGTATCAATCCATGAAGAAAAAAGGAGCTGCTGCTCCAGTACAAACGGCATAAAGAATTGAAGTATGATAGCTGCAAATCCATTATATGAATTGAAGTTTTATGGAGGTCTTTTGGAAGAGGAAGACAACTTTGTTGATGGCTTGGGAAATGAATTTGAGTACGATGAATTCATTGGTAAGTGGATCAAAAAAAGAAAGGAAAAGCGAAGCCAAAATCCTAAAGTCATTGCCCGAAGAGAAAAAAGGGATGAAAAACGAATAGCTAAAGGCAGAAAGCCAAGGTTTAGTCGTCCAGCTCCGGTAAAAACAACCAAACCGGTAGTTAAGCAAATTGCTCCCGATTTACCTCCAAAAAAAGAACCCATAGTTAGTGAACCACAGGTGAAAAAAGCTATGGTGGAGAGCTCTTCTAAACCGGAAGAACCAAGCACTAAACCGATGGAACAAACCGAAACAACGGCTTCGGAAACCACTACGAATTTAACAACCGAAAGCACAGAAAATCAAATACAACAAGCTTCTATGTTGCCATTTGGCATGAGCAAGAAGACCTTGGTTTTTGTGGGTGTAGGTGTGGCTGCATTGGTAGTAATTGGAATGATAAGAAAATAATGAACAAGCATGGACATACTCGCTCAAATAACGGAAGAAGAAGCAACAACCAACGGAAACTTACCCCAAGGTTTTCTCTTCGCTTCCATCAAGAACGTGGGAACAAGCACAGCACTTGTGAACAATGTGCCTTTGCCTCCGGGAGAAGCCAAAAGCTACCCCTTTGTCGGAAAAGGTTATCAGACGGTAAACTATGAGCCACAAGGTTCTACGCTTAGAATATTAAGAATCCTATAAACAGGCAATGCCTGAGATAATTATTGAGAGACTTTGGTAATTCTAATAAAGTGAGAAGCAAATAGCAACAACATCAAAATAGCGAAACAATGATTGCAGGAGAAACAGAATATATCATACACGGTGGAGAAGATAATTACGATTACTTCTTGAAAAACCTGTTTAAGAAAGATCCCAACAAACAGGCAAAACCAAAGCGTACTGCCGAAGAAAAAGCAGCTCGAAAAGAGCAACGCCAACAATGGTGGGGAAAACAAAAAGAAGGTTTTCAAAAAGCCGGAGGTGTGGAAGGTATTACCAGTACGCTAGGCAATATCGTGGGATTTTTTAAAGATGATACGCCATCGGACTATGATATTTCTATGGGTGGTGGACAACCTGCTCCGCAGCCTGAGAAAAAAGGTATTTCAAAAGAAGTAATGATTATCGGAGGAATTGCCGTGCTAGTGATTGTTGCTTACGGCTTTTCAGTCATGCAAAAGAATAAGAAAGTACAAATCCAGTCCGCTTAATGTTAGTACCAGTACCAACATATAACAATCGTTTTGTTTTGAAGGTAGGAATCAAAGCCCTTCGACCGGTCATTGTTGCCCTTAAAGGTTATGATGCCCATAGAGCTAAATCCTATTATTTCAGAAGAAAGGTTCCTTTCAAGCCTTCTGCAATAAGAGACGGCATGAATTACAAGGAAATATCTATTCCCATGCCTTTGTCTCCTGAAACCTTGTTGGTAGAAATTTACAATAGCGAAACCGGTGAAGACAATGGCTATGTGATTGAGAAATTTGAGGTGGATAAAATGAAAGCCTCTGAAATATGGGCTCAACCTGCTATGCACCGATTCATTGACTTTGCTCAAAACTTTGCAAAGTATAGCGGTACATACAAGCCGGGATTTTTCGATTCACCCGATCATGAGTTTTTGATTCAGTTGCTACCAGTCATTAAAGACCAGTTTGGCAATACTATGGTTACTCCTGCAAGAACCAACCGTCAGACCGGTAGAATACAAGTTTCCAATCAAGCATTCAAGCACTTTACTATTCCTGTAAGGATGTTTGTGCTATTGCACGAGCGACAACACTTTCAGATACCAACAAGAGAAGAACGTCCGGCAGACCTTGCTGCATTAAAACTCTATTTGGATTTACAATACCCAAAAATTGAAGCGGTATATGCTGCTACAAAAGTATTTGCCATGCATCCCGAAACCGTGGGAAGTCAGCATGTGACAAGAGCTCAGGACATTATCAATTTCATTGACAGGTATCGCAATACCCAAGAAATCATGTTGAACCACAAAGCCAAATCCGTATGAACAGCAAGCAGAAAATAGGGTTATTGGGAGCTTTGGCGGTGGTTAGCACAGGTTATTTCCTTTTCAAAAACGATAAGGATGAAAAACCAATAAGTACCTCCGACAAAGAAACTAAGTTGCACGGTGATGATACCGAAAGCAACTTTATTGGCATTTCCAATGCTCGTATTCATCAGGCGTTAATGGCTCAAAATCCCAACTATGCTAAAGCCTATAAAAAGGATTTAAAAACATGGGGAACGGTGTCAGGTGTGATGGATGTTTCTAATGACTTTGATGAAGCCAAACGCAAGAAAAAGAAATTAAAAGCCTTTGCCCAAAAAGCATTGGAAGTTCAGAAGAACTACAAAGAAAAGGCAGCTCATTTACCTGAAATATCCAAAACACAAATTACCCTTACCAATAATGGTACTTCGGTTAGAACCATCAATTTATGGGGAGCTAACATGGGTACTTCAATTAGTAAACCATTACCCGGAGATGTTCAGGATCACAAAGTAAATCAAGAAGTACAAACAGGCGTACATCCCCAAAATGTAGGCTTCAATTCTTTCAATGGATTAGTGTATGTAGCCAATCAGTTGAGTGATAGTATTACTATCATGGATAAGTCGGGAGCAATTGTAAAAACAGTTGCTTTAGGTAGTGTTTATCCCGGATTTGTTTCTCCAGTGGATGTTGCTTTTAACCCATCCAATGGTGAAGCGTGGGTAGTTTGTTCAGTTGAAAACACGGTAAAAATACTGGATGCTTCGCACAATATCATTCAAACCATTCCAGTAGGCAATCGACCAACTTCCATTGCTTACAATCCTGAAAATAGCTGTTTTTATGTGAGCAATTTATTGGATAACACACTATCCAAAATTGACAGCTCTACCTACAATGTAGTAACAACTTTAAATACTGGAGAGGATCCAAGAACAGTTTCGGTATGGACTGAGCAAGGAACGGTTTGGGTAAGTAATTCGACTTCGGATTCGGTTAGCGTATTTGATGCAGCCGATAATCTGCTAAGTGAAATTAATGCCACAGGAGATTATCCGACTGAGTTTACCACAACCTCAAACAGTCTGTTTTTAATAGCCAAGAACAGTAATGAATTACTGGAGCTCAATCCACAAACCCAAAATATTGAAAACACTTATCCATTAGGATTTCAACCAAGTGGATTAGTCTATAATCCTGTTAATGGATTTTTATACGTGTTGAGCAGTCAAACAGGCTTAACCTATATCTATTCCACGACTGGAACACTTTCAGAAACTTTGTCGCTGAACAATGCACCTAACATTGGTATAGCAGCATTGCCAAGTGGTAAGGTATTTACAACTAACACAAGTGGTGGCAACCTTGCATTTATTGGTTATTCCGAAAGCAGCAGCGACATCACCATAAATGAAAGTTACCCTGAAAAACGAGCGGAATTTCAGTTCAAACCTGCATTGGTGAAACATGCCAAGTTTGTGTTTTCAGATGAAAACCGAGCGAGTGGCTTAAAACTGATTCACCAAAGTCCAACAGGGAAACAACATGTTAGCCCGATTTCATTCAACAATTACAAAAGTCCGCAAAACTACCTCGATGTAGCGGAAGTAACAGCCGTTCGTGGTAATGTGATTGATGGAAAATCAACTTGGGAGTTTAAGATAGCTCCCGGACAGACCATTACCATTTTGGTCTATTACAAACAGCTTCAATTCAAATATTTAATACCAACAATTAAAATTTAAAACAATGGGAAAATTAAACTATCTGGTCATTCACTGTACCGCAAGTCCTGAAGGAAAAGAGCTTACTAAGGACGATATTATTCGCATGCACACCAACCCAAAACATTTGGGAGGTAGAGGTTGGAACCGTCCGGGATATTCGGACATTGTGTACCTCGATGGAGAGCTTGTAAACATTATACCATTCAACCAAGATGACCAAGTGGATCCATGGGAAATATCCAATGGAGTACGTGGTATCAATGGCAATTCAAGGCATGTGGTGTATGTAGGTGGTGTTGATGAAAGCGGTGAAAAGCCAAAAGACACAAGGACTAAAGAGCAAAAAGGCACTTTGGAAACCTATGTAAAGTTCATGGTATTACGCCATCCGGATATTCAGGTTTTAGGTCATAATCAAGCTCCAGGAGCAAGCAAAGCTTGTCCAAGTTTTGATGTTCCTAAATGGTTGGAAAGCATCGGTATTTCAGAGAAGAACATTTACAAAGAAGAAGACTAATGAGAACAGTAATCACATTGGCAATAGGCTTTTGGCTAGGCAGACAGATCTACATTAAGTACGACAAGCAAACGGCTCTTAAAAAGGAAGAGCAAATCAAAAACCGCTTGAAGTCCTTTTTGGAAGATAATGGCTTAACCAAAAGTGAAGTGAAAGAAACCACGGAAGAAATTATAGGCATATAAATCAATTATTATGGTAGGAGCAGTTGCAGGAGCAAAAGCCGTTGAAGGCTTATCACAAAACAAGGCTACCCCTTATATCATAGGGGGAATTATCCTCGTGGGTATTGGTATTACCTACTTTGGCGTGATACGCCCGATTCTTTGCAAAACAGGAATTGCCGACTGTAAAAGCAGTAAGAAGATTCGAGACATTATGAGCTATAAAGGCTTTGATCCGAATTATGCTCGTCCGGAAAAAATTACACTTTCCCACGATAGAGCAAAACAACTGGCTACCCAAATTTATGATGCAGGTTCCTGGTACAATGATGATGAAGGAGCCATTTATTCTGCTTTGGAAGAAGCCGGAAGTGCCGATAATCTTTCTCTGATTTCTCGAATGTTCAGTGCCATGAAATACGGCAGTTTGGCGGAGTACATCACTTACTACCTAGATGATGCCGATGAAGTGGCACGAGTAAAAGACATTTTAGAAAGCTATTAACCTTTAGAATTATGGATGCAAAGACAAAGAAATATTTAATCATAGGTGGTGTAGCCACGGTCGTTGTAGCACTTGCAGGATTTGGAGTTCACAAGTTTATCAAGAACCGAAAAAACCGCACTACAAGTGGCAAACAAAAAGAACGAGAAGAACAAAAGCTCATTGGTAAAAAGGTGCATTACGGATCGGAAGGTTATGTCAATGTAAGAGGCTCTGCCAAAGTGGATAATGAGAACTGGACTACTATGGATTTCTCGCACAACCTATTAACACAAGCAGAAAGTAATCCTGTGGGAACCATTTTAGAACGCCTCAAAGGTGAAGATGGCTATTACTGGTACAAGATAAAACTGACCAAGCCTGTGGGAAGCAAAACCGAAGGCTATGTGCGTGAAGATGCAGTTGTTGTTCAATATTAAACCCTAAAAGACATGAAGAAAGAGACAATTAAACTGGATAATAAAATGCTATGGATCGGAGCTGGACTGGCAGTTACAGCAGCCGGTTTTGGCGTATGGTATTTTCTGAAAAAACGAAAAGAGAAACAGCAATTTGCTGCAAGCATTAAAGGAACAACCACTTCGAGCAGTTCTTCAGGAGTTCGCTCATTTAGTTGCATGTATTCCGATAGCAGCTTCCCATTGAAATTCGGAACCTGTGGAACCAATGTGAAGAAGCTCCAAAACTACCTAAACTCAAAAGGATCAGGAATAGATACAGATGGCAAGTTTGGTCCGAAAACAGAAGCAGCAGTTCAGAAGGTATTTGGCACTAAAACGGTGTCTCAGGAGAAATTCAAAACGATAAGCTAATACTATGGAAACAGAAGAAAGAACAGGCATAAAAAACTATTTGGACAATGTGTTTAGCGATGATGGATTAAAAACCGACATCAAAATCACAATGACCGATGAGACATTGAGAAAGACAAGCTTGTACCTAGTGGGTTCAGGCTTGGTGATTACGCTCATCGTTTTTGGTATTCGAGGAATTGTAAAAAATATGGAAGCTCAGTAATGAATAAGAAGGTTGTTGCATTATTCGCTATATCCGTTTTTGCCGGAGCCGGTTATGTGGCTTGGGCGTATTCTCCTTTGGGAAAAACGATCATTTCTAAACGCCTATTAATTCGTTGGGAAAAGGATTTAAAAGTGGACAAGGCAAATAAAGATCTTCTTGAAAAAGAGCTCAAAGTATTGGATTACGAACAGCATGTTTTACTATGGAATTTAACTCGATGGCATTTAGCCAAACCTTCCGAGAGGAAAGAGAAAAAGCTCAAAAATTTGGCTTTGCAGCTAAACGAATCGGGTATAGAAAAGCATGCAGCCCTCAAACAGATAACAGATATGCTCCAATCATAAATGCAAGAATTATGGATACAGGAATTATTACAGAAATAGCGACACAAATTATGGGATATGTGAAAAGCCTTGATTGGGCTTTCATTCTCACTTTTATCATTATCGGATATGGTATCAACTCAGAAAAGTTCACCAATCAGATCAAGCAGAAAACCAATATTTCTTCCAAGCGAAGATACCGAACGGCATTGGTGGGGTTAGTCTATGCCGTGATTCTGTATTTCATTCGAGGATATGAAATTAAGCATATTGAAGTACTGTTTCAATCCTTCGTATTTGCCTTTGTTTTTCACAAACTCATTTTGGATGGTTTAGTCCGCTATATAACTGGTAAAAGAACGGATTACAAAACGCTAAAGGAAAATGGAAATGCGACTTAGCCATGCAGTCTTGTTGCTTTGGCTGATGACCATAATAGGTTTTGTATGGTATTGGAGCTCAAAGGATAGGTCGGCTAATCTAAACCCCAATTACGAGCAAACCATCAAGAAACTGGAACAGCAAAACGACAGCCTCTTAGCAATCAATCAAGGTTTGCAAGAGCAAATTGTTGAGCAACTGGAAAAACAAGAAGGCATAAAGGAAGAACTAAAAAAACGAAACAAGGATTTAAAACAACTCAAATACAGAAAAAGTGAAAAGATTAGGGCTATTGGTGATTATGATAATGATGAGCTGTATCGGTTTTTCGCAGAATTTGAAACCGACAGTTTACACCATTCAGAATGATACACTTTTCTGCTTTACAGTAAGTCAGGCAAAAGTAATTGCTATTGAACTGGAAGGCAAAAAGTATCTGGATAGCATTACAGTTGAGCAAAATACACAACTGGCTTTGCAAGATTCTTTGATTCAGCAGCAGGATTCAACTATTAAGTTGCTCCATAATCAAGCGATCAACTATCAAAGCATCATTACCAATAGTAAAGAGGTAAACAATGAGGTAAACCTGCAATTGGGCTATCTAAAAACAGAAGTGAAACGACATAAACGAGATAAGATATTCCTAGGAACCGGGCTTGGAGTAAGCATTGGAATCATAGGAATCTTAGCCATACTTAATTAAAGAATTATGAGTGCAATTGGTGGATATAGCAGTGATGTAAACCTAAACGATTTAAACTATGTGGGTGATTTTCCGGTGGAAAATAGCCTCGGTGGTTTTGGTGTTACAACTGGTGGAACAGATGACTATGTGTTAGAATTAGATCCTGCATTGAAAAATGCTTACCGACAAGGATTGAGCATTCAAGTGAAATTCAATCAAGGAAATACAGGTGTTTCCACAATCAATATTAATGGTAAAGGAGCGGTTCCAATAATGAAAGCTGTGAACGGTTTATTGGTGGACTTAGCAGCCGATGATTTGGGAACCATCAATCATTATTTATTACTATTTGATGGGACTTGTTTTCAAGTAGTAGCCGGTCTAAAATCGAGTATTGAAACGGCATCGGAAACCGTTGAAGGAAAAGCGAGAGTTGCCACGATTGAAGAAGTCAATGCAGGAACAAGTAACTCAACTTTTGTTACCCCTCAAAAGCTTGCAAGCTATGTAGCTGATAAGGTAACAGGACTTTGGGAAAACAAAGGAACTATTGACTGCTCAACGAATCCTAATTATCCGGCAGCCTTAGCCGGAGATGCTTATACGGTAAGTGCCGGAGGTAAAATTGGTGGAGCTGCCGGAGAAGATGTTCAGGAAATGGATGTAATTGTTTGTTTAGTTGACAATGCCGGAGGTGATCAGGCAAGCGTTGGAGCTTCATGGAATGTGATTCAAAGCAATGTTTCGCAAGCAACCGAAACTATTGCAGGAATAATCAAAGTGGCTTCACAGGCTTTGGTTAATGGTGGAATAGATGATTTGAGTGCCATTACCCCTTTGAAACTAAAAACACTTTTGGATTCAAGACTGGCGACCGAAACACTTATCGGCTTAATTGAAATTGCTACTCAGGCAGAAACCGATTTAGGAGCTGATAACCAAAGAGCTATTACGCCATTGAGATTGAAAACTCGATTGGATAATTACCTTAATAGGGAATCACTCCTTACCATCACGGCTGAACAGATAGGAACGACCATGTATCATACACCGGGAAGAAATCGCTATTCAGTAGTAAATGGTAATATGATACTGATTAAAGACATTCGATTAAAACGTACCGGTGGAACTGGTTCTGTTGCTGCATGGGTAATGAATTTCCCAAAGCCTAATAACAGTCCAACTGGAGCTTTATCAGGGACTTTAACTAGTAATCAAGGTGAAACTTTCTTTTACAACATTGATGGTAATGGAAGGGTATCAATATTTGGAAATTTTATAGATCCGAACGATGAATTGCTTTTCAATATTCATCCTTATATCGCCAAATACCCAATTGAATACGATGCTACTTCACCTGCTTAAACGATGACTATGGAACTATGGAAAATAATAACGCTGATTTTAGGAGCTACCGGATTTTGGAAGCTGCTTGAAATCCTTGTTCGCCTACGTACCGACAAAAAAGTGAAGTTAGCAGAGGCTATTAACCTGCATGCACAGGCAGAAAATCAGATTGTTGCAAATTGGATACAGTGGTCGCAAATGTTAGAAAAGAGAATCAAAGAATCGGAGGAACATACAGAAGCATTACAAAAAGTAATAGAGAACCAACGCAAACGCATCCAAGATTTGGAGAAAAAAGTGGTTCACATGGAAAAACAGAATAAGGAATTAATTAACGAGCTAAAACGCATAAAATAAGTACGTCATGAAGGAGAATAAAACAATGAACATCTTGTTTGCAACATTTATGGTATTGTCCATTGCAAACATTTCAATCAATCTTTTGAGAATGAAAAAGAGCTGCAAATGCCAAAGCGGTGAAAGCGGTGGTTGTAGTTGTCAAAAACAAGCATAATCAATGGCAGTTCAGGTAGATAAAAAGGTAGTCTTTATGGGGGTTGGTATCCTTGTGGGTGTCATTGGTATTGCTATTGCAAGTCGTTGGCTTTACAAGAAATTGGATATTCAAACCAAGTTAAAGCTCCGTCAACTTCGACCTGAAGTAAGAAAGAAGGTGGAGAAGTTTCTTATCAAAGCTCAAAAGGCAGGTATTCAACTCAAAGTCACCAGTGCTTACCGTGATTGTGAAGAGCAAAATAAACTCTATGCACAAGGACGAACAGCACCCGGAGGAATTGTGACCAATGCCAAATGCGGACAGTCGGACCACAATGTAGGAGTAGCAGTAGATATTGTTCCTATTGTGGATGGACGAGCCAATTACAAAGTGCCTGAATCGGTATGGAATACTATTGGAGCCATTGGTGAAAGTGTTGGTTTGTCCTGGGGAGGGCGATGGACTTCTTTTAAAGACCGTCCACATTTTTACGACCGTGGAGGTAAATCCATTGCACAGCTTTGGACTGAACAACAAAACTTAGCAAACCTAGCATAATGAGCGAAGCAACAAGAGTACATAAAAACGCCTATCGAAATGGCAACGCCTCTTCCATGTTGGATTATTTGGAAGAGCTAATACTGATTCAAAGCGGTGAAAACGGAAGGTTCACTATTCCTGAAACGGAACAAGGATATGAAGACTTGTCAGTTAACGATACGGAAGTAGCTCAATTGACCATTCCTGAAAATGCGATTTCTGCGACCATATCCATTGAAGCAGATGCAAGTGTGGCAGATAAATCAAGAATAATTCGGTTCAAAGAAAATGGTAGTGATCCAAGTGCAAATTCGGGTATTGCTTTAGGTGATAATGACCTTTATGAAATTACCGGGCGATGGAATTTGGAAAGCTTTCGAGTTATCGGAATTGAGGCAGGGAAAAACCATGTTTTAAGAGTGCAGTACTATCAATCGCCACAGAACGCATGAGGTATATCAATAAACAACGCTTTGTAAAGGCTAGTCAAACCATCGTTGAGCAAACCGGTGGAACGGATCCGGGAGTTGGAACTGGAGGTAGTGAAATTGAACTAACAAACCGTTCGGCTCAAATTTTGGAACCCGGTGATGTGGTAATCATTGAGAAAAACAATCCTTTGTCGGTAACGACTACCAATTTGTATTACAGCGAAGATGTTATTGGTGTAGTGAAAACAGGTGGTGGAATAGGTCAATTGGTAACCATCCAAACATCAGGTATAGCGGATATTAAAATGACTGTTTTTCCTGTAAATATTGGCGACAATATTTATACTGGTGATGTTCATGGAAGAGGCTATGCTTCATCATCTTCCTGGCCGGGCACTTTTGCCAAAGCATTGGAATCAAAACCCAATGCAATTTTAGGAACTGTAAAAGCCCTTTTATCGGGAGGCGTTCCGGAAGTCTATTAACCAAACTACTATGATTGAAATACTAAAATTATCCATTCAGGAAAACAACGGTCAAAAAATGATTGGTGTCCGCTACCAAAAAGACGGTCAAGCCCAACCGTTTGTGATTTTCCATTATTCAGACCTCGATTCTCCAACTGGAAATATGGAATTGAAGGAGGCGGTGAAAGCTTATTTGTCAAATTGAATTATTTATTGAATTTCATTTTCTGTATCCGAATTGCATTAAATATTGCCAAAAGAGCCACCCCTACATCAGCAAAAACCGCTTCCCACATAGTAGCCAGTCCACCGGCTCCTAAAGCCAGCACAATCAACTTTACACCGAAGGCCAGCCCGATGTTTTGCCAGACAATACGTTTTGTAGCTTTGCCAATTTTGATAGCGGTTGCAATTTTAGATGGATGGTCAGTCTGAATCACCACATCAGCCGTTTCAATGGCTGCATCACTACCCAGTCCACCCATTGCCATTCCTACATCGGCAACGGTAATAACGGGAGCATCATTTACGCCATCACCTATAAAAGCGACCAAACGGCCTTCGCTTTTCAGTCGTTCTACTTCTTTCACTTTGTCTTCTGGTAACAATCCTCCAAAGGCTTTATCCAATCCCAGTTGACCGGCAATTTTATCCACTACTGCTTGCTTATCGCCCGAAAGCATAATTACCTCTTTTATGTTGGCTTTATGTAAGGCTTTTATAGCTGCTTCCGCATCCTCTTTCAGGGTATCGGCAATGGTTATATGGCCTGCATATTTTCCATTTACGGCAACCAAAACCGTTGTATCTGTAAGGTTATTTAATTGTTTGTCGAAAGACACATTGAATTTGTCGAGCAGTTTTCCATTCCCTGCCAATACTTCATCATTGTTTATTTTTCCTTTCAAGCCATGCCCTGAAATTTCCTCAACTTCAGAAACCGAAACCTCTTTATAAGTCTCACCTACAAATTGAACAATGGCTTGTGCAATTGGATGTGTGGAATTAGCTTCCAATGCAGCTACCATTTTAAGAAAGTCCTTTTCTTCATTAAATTCGGGTGATATAACTTTTTGGACTTCAAAAACCCCTTTGGTCAATGTTCCGGTTTTGTCCATCACCACCGTATCTACCTGTGTTACCTGGTCGAGATAATTGGAGCCTTTAAAAAGGATACCATTTTTCGATGCTGCTCCGATACCACCAAAATATCCGAGTGGAATGGATACCACCAATGCACAAGGGCAGGAAATAACCAAAAAGACAAGTGCCCTGTACAGCCAATCGTTAAAGATATAATCCTCTACAAAGAAATAAGGGAGAAAGGTTAATGCTACGGCAAGAAACACCACAATGGGGGTATATACTTTGGCAAAGCGGGTAATGAACCGTTGTGTTTTAGCTTTCCTGGCAGTGGCATCCTGTACCAGTTTAAGGATTTTAGAGAGCTTGGTGTCTTCGTATGTACTGGTAACTTTTATTTCTGCCAGCTTGTTTAGGTTCACCATTCCAGCCAGTACAGTATCTCCTTCTTTCTTGTCATCGGGTACAGATTCTCCTGTAAGAGCTGCGGTATTGAAGGAGGCGTGTGCGGTTAATAACTCTCCATCTAATGCTACTTTTTCACCGGATTTAACCTGAATAACCTGACCAACTTCAACTTCTTTGGGATGCTTCACAGTTGTGGATCCATTATCCATTACAGTAACTTCTTCCACCTGCAATTTCAAAAGTGATTCTATGGAACGCTTGGCTCGGTTGACGGCTGCTTCCTGGAACAATTCTCCTACCGTATAAAACAGCATTACGGCAACACCTTCGGCATACTCACCAATGGCAAACGCACCGATGGTAGCCAAACTCATCAGGAAAAACTCATTGAACAAGTCGGCTGTAAAGAGCTTTTTCAATGCTTTCCAAACAACGGGTTTTCCAACGGCATAGTAGGCTATGCCATACACCAGCAACCGCAATTCCTCTTTAAAGATGTCCGGCCTCACCTGGTCGAGTACAATGCCGGTTACCAACAATACAAAACTGAACGCTGCCGGGAAATAAGGACGGTATTTGGTGAACCAGGAATTTTTATCCGGTTCGTTACTCGATGCTTCGTTACAACAACTTTTACTCATAATTTTAATGTTTAAAGAAATATGATAATAAACCCAGTACGATCAGCACTATTCCGGTTATCTTTTTTTCATGGTGTTCCAGGAAATGCCATTTAAACTTTTCAATGCCCTTACTGGCGAGACTGACCAGTAAAATGCTCCCGACAACAGTAACCACTAAATAAACTACTGACAACAACCCGATAGCCCATCGTCCATGCGTTCCGGCAGTAAAGTAGTAGGCTTCTATTTCCAGACAGGGAGAAAAGAACATGCTCAATGCCAGAGTAATAATTATAGCTGGTTTTGACTTGTTCTTTAATTTTTCCTGTGACGGCAAATGCTCATGGTCGCTGTGCTTGAGCGATAGGGAGAAATAAATCAACCCCATAAGTACCAACACCAACGGAGCTACCACATCGGTAATGACATGGTAGGTGTTGGATAGTTTATACCCGACAAGTCCGATTACCACACCAAGCAGAATGGTGCTGAGGGTATGAGCAAAACTGGTAATGGCTGCTACGCCCATAAGTTCCCTTTTGCTCCATTTTTCAGCCCTGCCTATCATTACAACCGGAATCCAGTGGTTTGGAATGGCTGCATGGATGATGCTTAATAGTATGCTTCCAGCTAATAAGTCTAACATCAACTTATTGTTTTATCCAGGTTAGTGCTTTTTCTCTTTCAGCTAATTCAAAAAACTTTATTTCCGCAGGGGTAATTTTTTTATCAGTTCGGTTATTCGCTCCTGCCTTTATTTTCTTTGTCTTGGTCTCTTTCATATTGTTAGTTGTTTTATTTCTTTATTTCCATCTTTTTAAGTTGGCAATAGGCAGTTGACGAGTGGTCAACTGCCTACTTTTAAAAATTCTACTTCTTATAAGCCAATAATCTCAACGCATTAAACACCACTACCAGCGTAGAGCCTTCATGGATAAGCACAGCAATACCAATATTGGCCAGTCCGAAAATGGTTGAGGGGATCAATAATGCCACTATCCCCAAACTCACCCAAAGGTTTTGTTTGATAATGCCTTTAGCCTTTCTACTTAAACCGATAGCAAAAGGCAAGGTCTCCAGCTTATCAGCCATCAGGGCTATATCGGCTGTTTCCAGGGCTACATCACTGCCAGCTGCTCCCATGGCAATACCTACAGTGCTATTGGCCATGGCCGGGGCGTCATTCACGCCATCACCCACCATGGCCACTTTGGATTCCGACTCTTTTAGCTTTCTAATGGCTTCCACCTTTTCTTCCGGTAGCAGACTACCCCAGGCATCCGTCAGCCCGATCTCCTTAGCCACTGCATCGGCCACTTTCTGGTTGTCACCAGTGAGCATGATCATGCGCTTGATACCGAGCTTTTTCAGCTGCTCCAGCGTACTTTTTGCCTCTTTCCGGGGTGTATCCATCAGAGCAATAATGCCAATGTATTTATCATTTCTACGGATCAGCATGGTGGTATTGCCATCAGATTCTAAAGCCTTTACTTTTTCTTCTGTTTCCTTGGATGGCTTTTTGTCGTCCAGTGATTCAAACAGGTCCAGGTTGCCGATGTACACTTTGTCATCACCCAGGGAGGCTTTGATCCCCTTACCAAGCACCGCTTCCAGGTCTTTTGCTTCCGGAATATCAGCCCCATCCAATCGCTCTTTCCCATCCCGCACCACAGCTTTGGCCAGAGGATGGTCACTGAGGTTTTCTACGGCTACTGCTATTTTCAACAGCTCGTCCTCGTTTACATCGCCTAAAGCAACTACTTTAGTGAGCTTGGGCTTACCTTCTGTTAGTGTTCCGGTTTTGTCAAAAGCAAGGGCGGTAAGTACGCCTAAATCTTCCAACGGTCGGCCTCCTTTGATCAGCACCCCGCCTTTGGCTGCCCGGGCTACCCCGCTCAGCACCGCACTGGGTGTGGCTATGGCCAAAGCGCAAGGGCTGGCAGCCACCAATACGGCCATCGCACGGTAGAAGCTTTCACTAAAGGTTTCGTCCAGTACCAGAAATGCGAAATTCAGTATAACAACTAAAATCAATACAGCCGGTACGAAATATTTCTCAAATTTATCAGTGAGCTGCTGCGTAGGTGATTTCTGGGTCTGGGCTTCATTGACCAGTTTCACCAGGCGGGAAAGTGTAGAGTCCTTCGCTACTTTAATCACCTTGATCTCCAGCGTACTGTTGCCGTTGATCGTACCGGAAAATACCCGGTTCTCATCTTTGATGTCTTTTTCCTGCGACCAGTCTTTATCGGGATTATCCACTGGCACTTTATCTACCGGTACACTTTCTCCGGTGATAGGCGCCTGGTTTACACTACTTTGGCCGCTGACAACCACCCCATCAGCTGAGATTTTGCTATTGGGCTTCACCACAATGATGTCGCCTATGCTTAGTTCCTCAATACCGACTTCTTCGGTCTTACCATTTCTCTTAAGCAATGCCGTTTTAGGAGCGAGCTCTGCCAAAGCAGCAATGGATTTACGGGCCTTGTTCATGGCATAGTGTTCCAATGCATGCCCCATACTAAATAGGAACAATAGCAAAGCACCTTCGGCCCATTCGCCTAAAATTGCTGCACCAATGGCCGCTACCAGCATGAGAAAGTCAATTTCAAAGCCGCCTTTGGCCACTGTTTGAATGGCTTCTTTGGCTGTAAAATAGCCGCCAAAGAAATATGCCCCGATATATAATGCGAGGCTCACCCAGGAAGGCACAGCTTCTACATATGACAATCCAAAGCCAATTCCGAGCAATGCTCCACAGATAATGGAAAAAATCAGCTCCGTATTTTTACCGAAAATGCCGCCATGCGAATGTTCATGATCTTCACCTTCCTCATGGTCATGTTTCTTTTTACCTTCTTTTTGATCATCGTCTTTTTTAGTTTCTTCTACTTTCTCAAGAAATCGTTCGGCACTTACCTGGGTATACGGTATATCAAGTCCCTCTTTTCTCAGTGCTTTCATGATTTTCGCCTCATCCACTTTGGCCGTATCATACTCTACCCGCACCATGCCGGATGCCGATACGGAGGCCTCTATTATGCCGGCTATAGCCCGAAGGACACGCTCTATATGACGGGCATGGCGGGTATGGCGAATACCTTCTACTTCTATGAGTTTGTGTCCAAATTTTTGCGTGATTTCCGCCCCTGCTTGCTCTGCCAGCGACTGGATACGGTCTATGGAGATCAACTCCGGGTCGTAGTGAAAGCATAGCTGGGGTACGCCATTATCTGTTTTATCTGCTACATGTACTTTCTCAAGGCCTTCTTTATTCTCAAGTTGTTGAATAAGTTTTTGTACACATTGATCTTTTTCATCCGGTACTTCGGGCAGGAGTAATGGTATTTTTATTTGTAGTTTTTTCATGTTCTGATATTTTTCTTTTTTAAAAAAGGGAAATGATATGAAATCAATAATAGAATAAGCAAGGCGGATGTGACACTCCCGATAAGGTACATGCCATATCCAATAGCAATTCCTACAGCAGCAGTGGCCCAAATAGTAGCTGCGGTTGTCAAACCTGAAATGAAATTTTTGGATCCATCTTTGAAAATGATTCCGGCACCCAGAAAGCCAATGCCTGAAACAATATTGGCAACAATGCGGGTCTGATCCGCCACTTCAATATGGGCGTTGATAATCGTTATCAAGGTTGCGCCCAGGCAAACGGCAGCATACGTTCTGATTCCTGCGGCATGCCCGTCAATTTCCCTGTCGAGTCCTATCAAAACACCAAGTACCAGGGCAACAAGTAGTCTGGGTATGAGCGTTATTTCAGCTTGAAAATCCATTGTTAATATTTTGTGTTATAAAACATAATAGTCTGTCGGTTTTTTCTTTTCAGGAACATCCGTTTCTCCAATCATTTGCCTGATGTTTATTTCTATCGTTTCCGCCAGGTCTGTCATGGGCGTGTCCAAAGGCTGGTTCTCAAAAGGATCCTGCATGAGAATAGAGGTTTTTTCGATGGCAATAAAAATGATCGGTATACCAATAGTCAGGCCTATTTCTACTGCCAGGTATTCATCTGATAAGCCAAACGGCAGCATGGTGGCAAACACATAAATGATCAAATGGATCAACAGGCTATGTGCTTTGGGGAAAACCGTGTTTTTTATGCGTTCGCATTTGCCCATAGAATCACATAATCTGGCGATGGTGCTATCGATTTGCACCTGCTGAAAATCATTGACCATACCTTTTTCTTTTGCCACCAATAAGGTTTCAGAATGCTGTGACAATAAAGCATTTGGAATATTAAAAGCTTCGGTCTTATTGGATTCTTTATATTTAATGACCCTGTGGGAAAAAGGTAGTTTTCTTAGTGATTCTCCGAGTGCATAGCACCAAATGATCTGACGATTGGCCATTTCCCCAACCAGGGCTTCATAGCTATCGTTGCTTCTTTCAAAAAATGAAACACACTGCCTAACCAGTGTTCGGGAATCGTTGACTATAGCACCCCAAATAATGCGAGCTTCCCACCATCGCTCATAGGCTTGATTGGTTCGAAATCCCAACAGCAAGGCTACTGCAGTACCAAAAACAGCGGTAACACCAATAGGAATCGAGATTTTTGACAAAAAACCATATTGATCGAAAATGCCTACCACAACCGCATACGAGGAGATAAGTACTATATCAACCTTAATGGTTTTGATAAAGTAAAGTATGGATATTCTTTTATTTAGTAGCATGGCTTGGTGTTTATTTTTTCAACCCAAAAAAATGTAGCATGTTCATTTGCTTCCTTTTTGTTGCTTCTTAATGTAATCCAAGGATTCCTGAACATTTAATTCTCTTGTTCCGTTTCCGGTTCGAATAAAAAAATGAGTAAGTTTATTTTCTTTGATGTAAGCTGGAGAGGAATAAGGCCTTACAACTATTTGACATATCTCATTTTCTTCTAGTTTGTAGAATTTAACAGCTACTAAGGTGCAGAAGTTTGCTCCTATTTTTTCGCTTATCAGAGTCATTAGGAATTGTTCAAACCCGTCAATGTTTTGCTTTTTGAGAGTTTTGAAATCATTTTCAAGTCCCAATACTGTTCCTTTATCATCAATACCGATAAAAAGATTTCCCCCATCAGTATTCATAAAAGCAGCTATTGTTTTAAGTACGGCAAACTCAATTTCAGGATTTCGTTTTTCCAATCTTAAGTCCCATCGTAAAGTAGATTTGAATTCTACGCTACTATTCTCACCATGATTTATAAGCGATAATGCTTCATTTTTGTGGTCTAATTCTGTTACTCTATTAATAAGAGTTCTAATAAAGAGGATGCTTACCAAAATCGTGCCACCTGACAAACCAAAAACCCCAGTAATAAGCACGTCATGCCAATCATTAATTGAGACAATTGATTTGTACTCATTTATTAGTAAAGAGAGCCAATTGCCTTTATCATTAAGAACATCAAAGGTGAAAAGGGAGAGAGTAAATGGTTTAATGACGATTACACCTAATAGTATACCAATTAAAGACCACTTTAGGATACGCTCTGTCTGTATTGATTTTATAGTTTTATCAGTACTCATTTTTAAATAATCATTTACATGTTGTACACCATCGTCCCTTTCGCACAGCATCCGGTGTGGCCTCAAACCGATGGCCATTGCTACACGTCCAGAGTAATTTAGTTTTAACATTAACATACTTTTCCGATAAACATTCACCGCCTTGCTTATAAGCCATTAACCTCATTTTTTCCAAACCAATAGGTAAGTTATTCGCACACACCGGACACCAACTTTTACGGTTTTTTACGCTAAAAGGACTTGCCTGCCACCGGTGGCCATTGATACATTCCCACCAAAGATTCGTTTTCGAGTTGATATACACTTTAGACCAGCATATACCTCCCTTTGATTTTGCTAAAAGCTGCATTTCCTGTATCGTTCCTTTTACCACCGCACCCATAATCGGCTCAACTCATTTTTAGTTTGTTTTTCAAGTAGCCTTCGGCATCACCCACCGTATTTATCTGTTCGGTATCTTCATCTGGAATAGTAATATTAAACTCACTTTCAAACTCCATGATAACTTCTACCATATCCAGAGAATCTGCTCCCAGGTCTTCGGTAAATTTTGCGTACGGCTTGATGTCCTCCTGACTGACACCAAGTTTGTCAATCAGGAGTTTGTCAAATCTTTCTTTAAAATTTTCCATACTATCTATTTTAATGTTCGTGTTCAGCTTCACCTTTTTTCATTTCGGCCAACAAGTAGTAGGCATTGTTCCAGGCAACTGTTACGCCTTTTTCTAACGGCTTTAAGAGTTTGATCTCTATCCATCCTTCATCTATGGCTCCGGCTATGACCTCTACCGGTTCAAATGCCCATTCTGTTTCTCCGTTATCATTCTCTTTTTTAGCTGTGAAGATGAAGTACTTTTCCCCTTCACGAACCACCGCAGCTTCCGGCAAGGCATAGCTTTGAATATTTTCCGTCATTATCCGCCCCCTGACATACATTCCGGGAATCAGTAATCCTTCTTTGTTTTCAATTTCTGCATGGAGGTGAATCGCTTTGGGGTCTTGCTCAAACGATTTTCCGACTGCGTATATGGTTGCTTCCAGCTCTTTATCCGGTAAGGATTCAATGGAAAATCGCACTTTTTGTCCTTCTTTTACCTTGTGCATGTCCTTTTCAAACACCATTAAATCAGCATGAATGTGGTCAATATTCACGATTTCAAACATTTCGGTTTGCGGTTGTACGTACTGGCCTGTTTTTACTTCTACCAAGCGGATATGACCATCAAGCGGACTAACCAACGGAACCTGTTCATATAACTCACCTTTCAGCATTTTATCAAGGTTCAGCCCCATCAGCTTTAGTTGTGCTTCATAGCCTTTCACCGTCCCTTTCATAGACTGGTAGTCGGCCTGAATTTTCTGAAACTCTTTTCCGGATCCCACTTTTTCTTCGTAGAGTTTCTTTTGTCGTTGGTATTCCTTTTCCAGATATTGAAGCTGGTTCCAGCTATTTATATAGTCGGTTTGTAGCTTAATGAGGTCAGGGTGGCTTAAATACGCCAATATCTGTCCTTTTCTCACCTTATCGCCTTCTATGACCTTGATACTGGTGATATTCGCTCCAATAATAGCTGTAACCGCAGCTTCGTTTTGCGGAGGCACTTCCAGTTGCCCGTTGGCTTCTACATAAGAGCTGATGTTTCGGAAGGGAAGTGTATCTACTTTCATGTTCAACGATTGAAACTGTTGTTCGGAAAAGTGGACTTCTTCTTCATGCCCTTCTCCGTGTTCATGGTGTTCAGGTTCTTCACCATTCTCATGTCCATTTTCGTTATGCCCGGAATTGCCACAGGCTGCCAGGAACAAACCTGCTGCCAAAAGCAAAGTGTATGTTTTTATGTTCGTCTTCATTTTTATAATTTTTTGATGCGTTATTGATTGATGTAATATTCGATTTGAAACCGACTGTTCAGGTATTGCTCAAAAGTCAGCCATGCCGTCATTTCAATTTGCATGGCATCTTTCACATTCTGTAAAAAAGTAACGTAATCAATAGCTCCCTCCCGGTAGGCGGTAACCGCTGCTTTTCGTTGCTCTTTAGCCAGTCCGAGTGCTTCGGTTTCATAGTATTCCCATGACGTTTTCCATTTATAATAGGCTTCCAGTGCGTTTTGGTAGTTATTTTGAAGCTCTAATTGGGTCTGGTACAGGTTCTGTTCGGCAATTTGTTGCCTGATCTTTGCAGATTGTACCATTCCCTGGTTTTTCATAAAGAACAGTGGAATGGAAATTCCTGCCTGGTATTGATAAAAGCCTGTTTGCCCACCTACTTCCTGTGTGCCGTATTGTAAATTGAGTTTGGGTAAAAAACCGGCTTTTGCCGTTTTTACCTCATGGCCGGCCACTTCCGCCTCCTGGTTGGCTATATCGAGTAAAGGGTGGCTGTTGAGTGAATCTTTACCTATTGGCAGGGGTTTTGTCCAGATGGTGATTGCTTCATCATTTACGGTAAATAAAGAATCGCTTACCATCCACAAATTAAACCGCTGCAATGCAATCCGGTAATCTCTGAATGCCTGCTCTTTTTGAATGGTTATCTGCCGGGATTGATTGGATGCTGCGAGATACGCCAGTTTTGAAGTTGCTTCAGTTTCGTACCTGATTTTTGCAGCCCGCTCAAATTCAAGAAATGCTGAATCAAGTTCCATGTATAACTCGTATTGCTTACGGGCTGCGTACAGCGTTCCATAGCTGGTTTTGACCTGGTATTTTAATTCCAATTCAGAGAGGTTTAGTGCAGCTCCTGCCAAAGCAATGCGTTCTTTCTGCAAGCGCATTTTAGGGGCTACTCCAAACACATCTATATTTTGCTGCTGAACCCCAACAATGGTATAAACACCCTGATTACCGCTCAACTCCTCACCTCCGGTGAATACCTTTGTATTTCCCAAATCCCATGCTGTCTTCTTCAAGGCTTCCTGGTTCTCCACTTCCAACCGGGCTGCCTGAATTTTGGGATATGCGGATTTTGCTTTTTGTATGGCTTCTTCCAGTGTTATGGGAAATAAGGTATCTTGTGATTGCGCCTTCAACTCACCGGATGAAAAGAGAGTAAGGCCTCCAACAAGTAGCATCACACTCAGGGCTTTTGGCACAGTTACTTTAGCACTTCTGCTTTCCACCCAGCGGTATAAAATGGGCAACACAAATAGTGTCAATAAAGTAGCTGTTATCATTCCGCCAATTACCACAGTTGCCAATGGTTGCTGTACTTCCGCTCCGGCAGAAGTAGATACCGCCATTGGTAAAAAGCCCAAAACGTCTGTTAACGCAGTAAGCAGGATAGGTCTTATCCTTCTTTTTGCCCCTAAACGGATCCGTTCATTCAAATCTGTTAGACCTTCCTCTTTCAATTCATTCCATCCGCTGATCAGCACCAGTCCGTTCAATACAGCAACTCCAAAGAGAACAATGAACCCAACGCCTGCGGATATACTGAATGGCATGTCCCGTAGCCATAAAGAGAAAATGCCTCCAATGGCTGCCAGTGGAATGGCCATGTATATCATCATGGATTGTTTGAATGATTTTAAAGCGAAGAAAATGAGCAGAAAGATCAGTCCCAATGCAATGGGAACCACTATTTGCAGTCGCTTACTTGCCCGCTCCAGGTTTTCAAATGCCCCACCGTAGCGGATGTAGTAGCCGGGAGGAAGGTCGAGCTGTGCATCCAGTTTTTGTTGGATTTCTTCTACCAATGATTTTATATCACGACCTCTCACGTTGATACCCACATAAGTTCTTCGATTGGTGTTATCCCGACTAATCTGCATCGGGCCAGGTTGATAACTGATGTTGGCAACCTCTTTAAGTGGAATTTGAGAACCATTTGGTAAATTGACATACAGATTTTTGAGGTCGTCAATACTTTTGCGATGTTGTTCATCCAGACGAACCACCAAATCAAAACGCTTTTCCCCTTCAAAAATCACTCCCGCTTTACCTCCAGCAAATGCGGATTGAATAACGGTATTCAGGTCTTCCACATTTACACCATACTGTGCCAGTTTGTGCCGGTTGTACTGTACGGTCATTTGAGGAAGTCCGGTTGTTGCTTCTACCCGCATATCGCCAATTCCCTTTGTTCCGGCTATTATTTTGGAGATTTCTTCTGCTTTGGTAGCCAGCACATTAATATCCTCTCCATAAAGCTTAATGGCAATATCCTCTCTCACACCTTCGAGCAGTTCGTTAAACCGCATTTCAATGGGTTGGGTAAATTCATAATTCACTCCTGGGATTTTTTCCAGTTCTTCTTTCATCATTTCTACCAATTCATCTTTTGAATCTGTGGTAACCCATTCTTCTTTAGGAGCCATGATCACGAATATGTCTGCAAAGTCGAAGGGCATAGGATCAGTAGGTACTTCTGCAACCCCAATCCGGCTGACAATCTTCTGTACTTCAGGAAAGTTGGCCTTGACAATGCTTTCTATTTTTGTGGTGGTTTCAATGGTTTCCGATAGTGAACTTCCTGGTTTTAAAATAGCGTGAAAGGCTATATCGCCCTCATCGAGCTGTGGAACGAACTCGCCCCCCATTCGGGAAAATGTAAATACCGCCAATCCAAGTAATATTATTGCTGAACCCAAAATCCATTTTCCCCTTTTGAGTGCTTTCCCTAAAATCGGTTCGTAGATGTTTTCCAACCAGATCACGAATTTATCTCCCCAGGATGTTTTGTTTTTAGTTCCTGTGCGGATAAACCATGCTGACATCATAGGAACATAAGTAAGGCAGAGAATCATTACGCCTATCATGGCGAACATAAAGGTGAGTGCCATCGGCTTGAACATCTTTCCTTCTACGCCCTCTAAGGCCAGAATTGGAATAAATACTATCAGAATAATGAGCTGTCCGAAAAAAGCGGAGTTCATCATTTTGCTGGAAGCAGAATAGGCTACATCATTTCTCACCTTTGCCGTAATATTCTGTTTCTTTAACACTTTGTCGTGTAACAGGAATACCGTTCCTTCCACAATGATCACTGCACCATCTACTATTATCCCGAAGTCAATAGCCCCCAAACTCATTAGGTTCGCCCATACGTCAAAAACATTCATCAGGATAAATGCAAACAGTAATGAAAGGGGAATTGTGGAGGCTACAATCAAACCTCCTCTCCAGTTGCCGAGCAGGAACACCAGAACGAAAATCACAATCAATGCTCCTTCCATAAGGTTCTGGCTTACCGTGCCGGTGGTTTTTGCAATGAGCTTACTCCTGTCCAGCAACGGTTCTATGATTACTCCTTCTGGCAATGACTTCTGAATTTCTGACATGCGTTCTTTCACCCTTTCAATCACATCATTGGAATTGGCTCCTTTTAGCATCATTACCAGTCCTCCCACAACTTCGCCTTCTCCATCTTGTGTCAATGCACCATAACGCACAGCAGAACCAAATTGGACTTTTGCTACATCTTTGATTGTAATGGGAAGTCCATTGACATTTTTGACCACAATATTTTCAATGTCTTTCAGGCTGCGAGCCAGCCCTTCACCTCTTATGAAATTAGCATAGTGGTCTTTTTCTATATAAGCACCTCCTGTATTCTGGTTATTCTTTTCCAGAGCGGTGAATATGTCGGAAATAGTCAACCCAATAGCCTTGAGTTCATCCGGGTCAACAGCTACTTCATACTGTTTGATGTTGCCACCTATGGCATTGATTTCAACCACTCCGGGAACCATAGCCATTTGCCGGGCTACAATCCAGTCCTGCATGGTACGCAGGTCGGAAGATGAGTATTGTCCTTTATGGGTAGAATCCACTTTTAAGGTGTATTGATAGATTTCACCCAATCCGGTAGATATTGGCCCCATTGAAGGTTCACCGAACCCCTGTGGGATTTCTTCTTTTACTTCCGTGAGTTTTTCGGCTACCAGTTGCCTGGGCAGGTAGGTTCCCATGTCGTCTTCAAAAACGATGGTTACTACCGATAGTCCGAAACGTGAAACGGAGCGAATTTCTGTTACGCCCGGAAGGTTGGCCATTGCCACTTCCACCGGATAGGTAACAAACTGCTCGATGTCTTCCGTCCCCAGGTTCGGTGCTTGTGTGATGACCTGTACCTGGTTATTGGTAATATCCGGTACGGCATCGAGCGGAACTTTGGTAATGCTCCAAATTCCCCCAATGATGAGTGCAAGGGTGAGCAGACCAATGATCAGCTTATTTTTTATCGAGAACGATATTATTTGATTGATCATAATTATACATGTTTTATCCAAGCCTTGCTGAATGACTCAGAAACAGCAGCTTGTGGCATTATGCCAGTGTTAAAATTGAATTTGTGCTATCTGATTTGACAGCTATAAGAAAAATCCGTCTTTGAACACGCATATACTGATTTTGCTATTAACCAGGAAGGTCAACAGGCAGCATTTAATTCAAAAAGACTGATTAAGCGGATTGGGGCGGTCGCCAGATGGCGTAGATAATGCCGTTTGGATAAAAATCCTGATAATAAGAAGGCTTGTCCTGAATATTATGGACAGCTACGGATGTTGCAAGAGGATGATTAGGAATAACGATATGTGTATGGCAACAGTGGCAAAAACAAAAAGGGGAACAACCATCTGATTCAGGAGAATTACCACCATGATCGTGATTATCTTGTGCCATAACGTATGTTACAGTTCCATCATGGTCAGATGCTTCTACATCATCGCAAGGCATTCCTGAGAGATATAACATTAAAGCTGCTAATATGATAGACATTAATTTCATCCGATGCAAATATAACGAATCATTTCGTGCAATACCATTGCAAAGTTACTTTTTGCAGTTTCCACAAACGCCTTTTATGACCATGTTTATCTCTGAAAGCTCGAAATTTACTGGTAGCTGTACCATTGGCACACTTGTTTGAGTTACACAGAAAGTTTCTTTGCAGGAAGTACAATGAAAATGAACGTGCAAATCTTCGGGATTACACTCACATCCTTCCAAGCAAAGTGCATATTTAGGTACTCCCGTTCCATCATCAATGCTATGAATGAGTTTGTTTTTCTCAAAGGTTTTTAATGTTCGATACAGCGTAGTGCGGTCTGCTCGTTCAAAGGAATTTTCCAGTTCGGTCAATCCAATGGCACTGGAGCGTTGCATGAGTTGCTGTAACACCAGTAACCGCATGGTGGTCGGTTTGATTTTCTTCGATAATAGTTTTTGTTCTAATTTTTCATTCATGAGCCGTAAATATACGTTTCACCTTGACTAAAAGTTTACATTATCCAATTTTATCATGTGGCATCCTCCTTACCTGTAAAAACTTTTTATACTCACTGATGGAGATTCCAGTGGTCAGCTTAAACTGACGGGAAAGATGTTGCGTACTGCTGTATGCCAATAATTTGGAAATACCTGATAAGGTTTGTTCATCGTATTCCAACAGTTCTTTTACCCTTTCAATTTTTAATAGGATCAGGTATTTTTCAATGGTGGTATTTTCATGTTTGGTAAACAACCGGCTTAAATAGCTGTAATTCTGGCCTAATTGTTCGGAGATGAACTTGGAGTTTTTCTTCTCAAGATTGTCGTCAATATTGTTTTGAACTAAACCATATAGCAACTGCTTTATCCTGACAACGGTAATTGCTTCTTTGTTTTCTATTATACCCAATTCGTGTTTTTCAAGAGCTTTGCTGATTTGATATATAGCAATGGCTTTAGGGTTGTAGCGGATTTTTAACTCACCCAAAGTAATTGCTACTATCTCAATGTTCAGTTTTCCCATTTCCATTCTTACAACGGTTAAACATCTTGAGCAGCACATGTTTTTGATATATACGGTCTTTGTTGCCATGTGATTTTCTATTTCATTTCAGTCGTTTTTTAGTTTCTTGATCGTGCTTTTTATCCAATCATAATTCCCTGTTCGGTTTTTTGTTTTGAGACCTGGATGCTCCTAATTAGTGCATAAGCCAATGCCAATGGTCCGATCCGTCCTATGAACATGCTTGCCATGATGACAGACTTACCAGTGATTGAAAGTTCGGGTGTAATTCCGGTGGATAAACCCACTGTGCCAAATGCTGAAATTTCCTCAAAACATAACTGAGTGAATGTTTTATCGGGTTCTACTATTATCAGGATGATTACACTTCCAACAATTACCCCAAAGGAGTAAAGCAGAATAGTTACAGCCTTTTTCACCAACACGCTCGTCAAAAAGGATTTGCCATAATCAATTGCCTTTTCCTTTCTTTTGATAATTGCCAATAACAGAACAGTAAATGTGGAGGTTTTGATACCACCTCCAGTAGAACCGGATGAAGCTCCTATAAACATCAATACCATTGTTGTTGCTATAACAATGGGTGTAAGGTTTGAAAAGGAAACCGTATTGAATCCTGCGGTACGTGCAGTAACAGATTGAAAAATGGAAGTTGTTATTGCTTCCGAAAAATCTTGCTTACCAAGCGTGTTACCATTTTCAGCAATGAAAAATATAGCTGCCCCAACGAGAACCAGCAGTATAGTACTGAGCCAGGCAATTTTGCTTTGTACGGGTAATTTCGTGCGAAACCTATGTCTGAATATACTGAAAGTATCTTGTATTGTAGTAAATCCTAATCCTCCCAGAATAATCAGTAGCGCAACTGTGATGTGCAGAGGGAATGTACTTTGTACAGTAACACTTGCAAAGCCATCTGTAAATAAGGTGAACCCCGCATTGTTAAAAGCAGATATGGCGTGAAATACAGAATAAAATAGCTTTTCTGAATTGTCAGAAAATCCTACCTGCGGATCCCATTGATGATAAAGGATGACTGTTCCGATAAACTCAATAATCAATGTGGTGAACACAACCATTTTTACCATGTTCTTTGTACTATCCAGGCTGTCGGTGTGGAGCAATTCTTTGATGGTGGTAATATTTCTATGCCCCTCCACACTTTTGCGGAAAAAGGAAATAAAATAGGTTGCGAAAGCAATGATGTTCAGTCCTCCCAACTGGATAAGTAACAGGATCAATACTTTTCCCTTCAACGAAAAGAAGGTAGCGGTATCAACTACTATCAAGCCTGTAACACAATTGGCACTAATGGAAGTGAACAAGGCATCTATAAATGATATTCCCTGCTTGTCAGCACTCATTTCAGGAAGCATTAATAGGGAACTACCGATTATGATAAGCACCACAAAGGAAAGAATGAACAAAATCGGTGGAGACAGTTTCCAAATGGTACTCCGGGAAGTTGCTTTACCCAACTCGATACCAACAATAAATAGCAACCATACATGCAGGAAAAGAATAAAAACATGGTCATGGTTTTCAATACCAGTAAAGGATAGTAATAAACGTATGATTGAAAAATCCAGCAACCAACTCATTACCAGTTCGAGAACCAGAATAATAAAGAGCATATACTCTAAGCGGTTTCCTCTCAGATATTCCTGGAAATTACCCGACATCCTGGCTCGAAGCATGAACTGAATAAGGTAGAATCCAAAACAGATATGCAAATAAACCAAATGGGGATGAAGATGATGAGGTTGATATTGGTATCCATGAAACCAAATCAACGTCCCAATCACCGAGAGTGAGAATAGAAAATTAAGGGGGTTTAATATTTTCCGTATAATCTCCACCCACTACTGTTTAATTTGTTTTTTCAATAGTTGTGCATTGATGGCTACGATCACCGTACTCAAGCTCATAAATACAGCTCCTACTGCTGGCCCCAATACAAAACCTGCTGAATATAAAACACCGGCAGCTAAAGGAATAGCAAAGGCATTGTAAGCCGTAGCCCATACCAGGTTTTGTATCATTTTTTTGTAGGTGGCTTTGCCAAATAAAATCAGATTAAGAATATCCTGCGGATTGCTGTTCACCAGAATGATGTCTGCGGTTTCTGCTGCCACATCGGTTCCCGAACCTACTGCAATACCCACATCTGCTTGTGCTAAGGCAGGCGCATCATTTATACCGTCTCCTGTCATGGCTACAAATTCACCTTTACTTTGCAGCTCTTTTACAATCTCTACCTTTTGGTGGGGCAATACTTCGGAGTAATAACCATCCAAACCTAATTCGTTGCTTACGGCTTTTGCCACCACTTCATTGTCCCCGGTTGCCATCATCACTTTGATATTCAGTTTTTTGAATTTTTGGATAGCTTCAAGTGATTCAGGTCTGATTTCATCAGCTAAAGCGATAAATCCAGCCAGGGCATCATCAATTACCACAAACACTACGGTTTCAGCAGCACTGCTGTAAGCATTTTCAGGGATGTTAATGGATTTATCTTTTAGGTAGCCAGGACTAACCACTTTTACATCCTTTCCTTCTACTTTCGCTTCAACGCCTTTACCGGTTATTGCATTGAAGTTTTCTGCATTGGGAATAGCTGTTTTTAGTTCCTTTATTTTTTTGATAACACCAACCGCTATGGGATGCTCCGAACTTTGTTCCAATGCACTGGCCAATCGCAATACTTCTTCTTTTTCGTATTTGGAAGAAACAGATTCGTATCGGGTTACGCCAAAATCACCTTTGGTGAGTGTTCCTGTTTTATCAAATACCAGAGCAGATATTTTCCGGGAGTTTTCAAAGGCTGTACGGTTACGAATTAAGAGACCATTTTGTGCAGATATAGCCGTAGAAATGGCCACAACCAATGGTATAGCCAATCCCAATGCATGTGGGCATGAAATAACCATAACAGTAACCATACGCTCCAGAGCATATACAAAAGGGAAGCCCAATATTAACCAGGTAGCCAATGTTCCAAAACCAACGGTTAAAGCAATATAAGTAAGCCATTTAGCAGCCCTGTCTGCCAGGTGTTGCGTTTTTGATTTTGCTTTTTGTGCTTCCTGAACCAATGTAATTACCTTGTTCAGATAACTGTCTTTTCCTGTGTGCAGCACTTTTACTTTTATAGAGCCATTTCCATTGATGGAACCACCAATCACTTGCTGGTCTTTCTCTTTTTTAACGGGTTTGGATTCACCGGTCAACATGGATTCATTCAGGTAGCTTTGACCTTCAATAATCACCCCATCTGCCGGAACTTTCTCTCCTGATTTAATCAGAATGATGTCGCCTTTATTGAGTTCTTCTAACTTAATGTCAATCACCTTGTCTCCGTCCACTTTATGTGCTTCCGATGGCATCATGCTGACCAACAGTTCCAATGCTTTTGATGCCCCCAGAACAGACTTCATTTCTATCCAGTGGCCAACGAGCATAATATCTATCAGGGTTACCAGTTCCCAGAAGAACATTTTACCTTCTAATCCGAATACTACCGCACTACTATACACATAGGCTACGGTAATGGCAACGGCAATCAGGGTCATCATGCCCGGTGCGCCTTTTTTTAATTCGTCTTTCAGACCTTTCAGGAAAGGCCAACCTCCATAGAAGAAGACCAGTGAAGAAAGGGCGAAAAGTACATAGGGACTTCCTTGAAAAACCAGCTCAAATCCCAGAAAATCCTGTATCATGGGTGAAAGAACTAATACCGGAATAGAGAGTACCATCGAGACCCAAAAGCGTTTCTTGAAATCTTCTATCATCATTTTATGATGGTCGTGTCCCATGTGTCCATGAGCAGGATTATGACCGGAATGATTCATCTTGCTATGATCCATTTTACTGTGATCCATGTGTTCGTGTCCGTCTGACTTACCAGTTGGCTTATGTGCTGGATGTTCTGTATGTTGATGTTCCATAATCTTTTATTTTTGAGGTTTGGGATATTTTAAATTGAGTTTTTCAAGGTGTTCCGTTAGAATTTTGGCTACCGTATAATTCCGATACCAACGTTTGTCTGCCGGAATAACATGCCAGGGAATTTTGTTGCATTCTGCGATGAGCTTGTTATAAATACCCGTGTAGGCATCCCATTTTTTAGCTGCTTTATCATCTTCTTTGCTATACTTCCAGCGTTTATGGGGTTTGGATAGGCGTTCTCTAATTCTTTCTTCTTGTTCATCCTTTGAGATATGCAGGAAGAATTTCAATACATGAATATCATTTTGTATAAGGTGTTGTTCCAACTCATTAATAAGGGAGCAACGGTGTTTGAGTTTATCCTCCGTCAGAGCATTGTTGACTGAAGGAACAATGATGTCTTCATAATATGAGCGGTTAAATACCTGCATCATACTTTTTGCAGGAATATGCGGGTAAATACGCCACAAAAAATCATGCTTTTCTTCTTCTTCCGTAGGCTTTTTAAACGACTGCACACGCAGCCCCATTGGATTCATACAGGTCATCACATGCCTGATGGTTCCATCTTTACCAGACGTATCCATGCCTTGCAGAATAATAAGTAGGCCATATCGTCCATCAGCATAGAAGACATTTTGCAATTCAAACAACTGTTTGTGCAATGCGGTAAGTCCATCCTTACATTTATTTTTGGATGTCTGCTCCGGTGGCAGTGTTGATATGTCTTTTAGTTCCTTCATTTATTAGTGAGTTTAATAGTAAAATATTCACCTGTTGATTCTTTGAAATATTGTTTTATAATTCCCTTTTGTGGGTGTATGGTTTCTGTTATGGTATATTCTATTGTGTCTATGCGAATACCAAACATATAGGCTTTGATTTGCATTTTAGCGGTAATGGTATAAGTGTTTTTAGCCGTATCGTGAGCAGTTATTTTACGGTCATATATTCGTATTGTACTGCTAGTTCCGAATGTTCCTAAAACACCACCTTCCAATGAAAGGGAAAACGAAATATCTGCGATTTCCTGACCGGTTTCCCAAGTAGCCGGATAAAACGCATTGCCACTATTTAATTCGATTTTAACCGTCTTGTTTACACTGAACTCTGCGAAGGGGAATACATTCATAAATATTTCTCCGGCAGATGGTTTGCAGGTATATTTTGTTTCTGCACTGTCCTTTAACTTGTTGTTCTTGTCATAGGAATATACTTTCAAAGGCATGGTGTGCAGCCCCTCATCTTTCTTTACTTCTCCCACTTTAAATATTTGAGAGCTTTTCAGTTTGCCTTTCTTATCATAGCTTTTCTTGGTGTAATTGTTCCCGTCCACCTGAAACATGAACATTTGCCTGTTTTGCTGTGCAAAAAGAGAGTGGCCACTGAAAAGCATCCAGAGGAAAGTTATTAAAAGCAATATGTAATGTCTTTTACTCACTAAAAAATGCTTTTACCTGTGCCACTACCTGGTTTTGGGTCATGCTATCGGCAGTCTCCACTTTCTTTAGCTTGTTGGAAAGTTCATTATTTGCAGAGACCTTTTTGGCCAGTTGTGTTTTGGTTTCTCCCGGCCCGAACAGATACAAGGATTCCACATCGGTGAGATGGGATAACACTTTATCAAAGAAGCGTTCCAATTGCTGCTCTTTTCGTCTGTCAAATTTTTTTTCATCGCTCAAATGCTGTTTACCCATAAAGGTTCCTTTATCGCCTTCTTTTTCATGCTTCACACGATTCTCAACCTGAGAGACAATCTCTTTCAGGGTGTGTTGACCTTGTTCAAGTTGAATGATAATCGCTTTTGAACTGTCAATCCAGATTCCGACTTTTGTTTCCATATTTATTTCTCCTTTTGTATTTGTGCTGTAACAGCAGTAAGTCCTGATGCCAAAATATCCGATATATCTATCCGGTTGCTTTCATGGGGGATGGTGTTACAGGTAACAATATCAGCCGTTCCTGCATCTTGTAGCTCCCGGTAAGCGTTACCGGAAAATACGGCATGTACGCCTATACATACAGGAGCTTTCATCTCTGCCCGTTTTAAATGACCAACCGTTTCAATCATGGTTCGTGCAGTAGAGATTATATCATCCACCAGTACGGGTGTATGGGATTTATAATTCTCCACATCGGGAACTGAGACTTCTACATCTTTATCGCCATGTCTTATTTTTTCCAGTACAATGAATGGTGCATTAGCATTTCTTGCTACTTCCGACACCCATTGTTCACTTTCACTATCCGGCCCGACCAACACAGGGTTCTCAATATTGTCTTTAATCCATGACGAAATATGGTTGGCTGCATGTTCTACTTTGCACGGAATCTGATAGACTTCGGACAAAGAGCTTCTTCGGTGCAGGTGAGGGTCAATGGTTACCAGTGTTTCAGCAAATTGAGAAATGAGCGAACCGAAATATTCAGAGGTAATGCCTTCACCCGGATGAAAACGTTTGTCTTGTCGCATGTATGCCAGGTAAGGAGCGATCAGGCAGGTGCAATCTGCTCCTAAATCCTTCACTGTTTTGGAGAGGAAATACAATGGCAGGAGCTTATTGTCCGGCTGATGCAGGGTGCATACCAGTACTACTCGTTTGCCTTTTACATCTGATTTAATCTGGACATAGGTTTCTCCATCGGGAAATTGCCGGATAGTGGCTTCGCCAGTTTCCGCTTGAAACTGTTGTGCCAGCTTTGCAGTTAATTCTTCGTTTCCGGGAAGTGCAAAAAGTATCGTTTTCATTTTCTTCATTTAATGTATTGTCAAAATATCTTTTTGAGAGTGATAGTATTCCAGTGCATAGTCCAGCTCACCTTTCGATTGAGCGTGAATAACGTAAAGTGTTTGTCCTTTTTCCACCTTCGTGCCTATGGGTGTTAAATAATCTACTCCTGATGCTTTATCGTCCGGTGCTCCTGCTAACTTGGCTATTTTAGCCAGCCTTCGGTTGTCCACTTTGGCAATAGTTCCAGCCTGTTCTGCTTTGATTTCATATTGGTACTTAGCCAGTTCAGGCTCTGAAAATCCACCCTGGGCTTTGCAGATAGCCATAAATTTATCATAGGCTTTGCCGGATTCCAGCAATTCTCTGGCTTTATCATTCCCGTCTCCTGATTCGACTTTACCGGAAAGCTCCAGTATTTCCCCTGCCAGTAATAAAGCCCGTTCTTTTAAATCGAATGGTGCTTGCGGTTCATTCCGCAATACCGCCAGAATATCCCTTGCTTCCAGGGCAGGGCCAATGCCTCTGCCTACTGGTTGAGAGCCATCAGTGATGACTACTTTTAGTTTCAGGCCAATGGCATGAGCTACTTTTTCCATTTCCACTTTGAGTTCATTGGCTGCATCAATGCTCCGAAGTTTGGCTGTTTCGCCTACCGGCATATCAATAATGGCATGATTGGATCCGGCTGCTACTTTTTTGGATAGCACAGAGGCAATAAGCTGTCCTTCGCTATCTATGTCCAATGCTTTTTCTACCTTAATCAGCATATCATCGGCAGGACTTAGTTTAGCCGTACCGCCCCAGACAATACACCCACCTTCTTTCTCCACTACTTTTTTGATTTCTTCCATAGAGAGGTTCACATTGGTCATTACTTCCATTGTATCTGCTGTTCCGGCAGGAGAGGTAATGGCACGGGAAGATGTTTTGGGCATGGTTAACCCAAATGCTGTAACGATGGATACTACAATCGGTGTCGTTCTGTTGCCGGGCAGCCCGCCTATACAGTGCTTATCGACAATCATATCCTTTCCCCAATGAAGGCGTTGTCCAGAGACAATCATGGCTTCGGTCAGAGAAATAATTTCTTCTATTTCCAAACGGTTGCCGGCACATGCGGTGATAAAAGCCGAAAGGTGAATGTTGGAGTAATTGCCATAGACAATATCCTGAATAATCTCTTTCAATTCATTTGGTGAAAGACTATTCCCGTAAATCTTTGACCGTACATAACTCAAAGAATTAATCGGGTGCAGGTGAGATGCGGTAATGGTTTCCCCTTCCTTTACACCCAATGAAGTGATGGCACTTTCAGACAAACTGATTTCTCCGGGTTGTAATATTTCTGACCGGACAACATTGAGGTTGGCCACAATAGACTTTTTACCATTGGTAATACGAATACGGGTCAGGGCTTCAAAACCTTCCGAAACACACACATGGCAATCTTCCCGCATGTAAGCGAAATGCTCGTGCTGTGTATGAATGCCCAGACGTTTAAATATTAGCTTATTAGTTTGATGCCCCATACTCTTTTTGTTTTTCAATTGCTTTTAATGGAATATCCTCAATGCTGTATAGTTCTGGTATAGTACAATCCCACCCATACATGTCTTTCACTTTTACCCTGAAAGCATCGGCTGACTGGCTTTCTCCATGAACAATGAATACTTTCTCCGGTGTGTTTTTAATCTCACTCATCCAATCAAGTAGTTCCGACTGATCTGCATGTGCGGACAATACTTGCAGGTTAAACACTTCGGCTTTTACATCGTAGTATTTTCCATAGATTTTTAATTCCGATGCACCTTCCAATAATTTTCTTCCCCTTGTACCTTCTGCCTGAAATCCGGCCAGTAGAATGCTTGTTTCAGGGTGTCTGAGGTACTGCTGGAGATAAGTCAATACACGCCCCCCGCTCATCATACCACTTCCCGCTATTACCACTTTAGGTTTCTTATTATCAATGACTTCCCAGGTTTCCCTGAACTCTCTTACAATGCGGAAGGTGTTGCACATTTTCGTGCAATCATCTACGGGCAGTTTATGCCATTCCCGGTGCTTATGGAATACATCCAGCACATTGGCTCCCATCGGGCTGTCCATAATGAGCGGAATATCAGGAATGGCTTTCTTCTGTTGCAGTTGCCATAGCAAGTACATCAATGTTTGGGTGCGTTCCACTGCAAAACTTGGAATAATGAGTGTTCCTCCTTTTTCTACCGTATGCAGAATGATGTCCTTTAATTTTGTTTCCAGGTCTTCTTTTGGGTGAAGCCTGTCTCCGTAAGTGCTTTCAATGAAAAGCACATCGGCCTTTTCGGGTTTTTTGTAGGGTCTCATCAGCAAATCTTCCTTTCTTCCGATATCGCCCGAATAGACTAATCGTTTTCCGTGTATATCCAACTCGATAAATGTAGCTCCGATGATGTGGCCGTTGTACTGGAACCTTGCTTGTATTCCCTCAAAAAGCTCAAGCCATTCACCTTCAGGAACAGATTTAAAATGTGCTATGGCTTTTTCCGCATCTTTGAGGTCATACAATGGTTTTGCCGGACTATGTTTGGAGTAACCTTCCCTGTTGGCTTTTTCGGCTTCTTCTTCCTGAATTTTAGCACTATCCCGAAGAATGATTTCAGCTATATCCAATGTGGGAGAAGTTCCCAGTATGCTTTTGTTGAAGCCCATTTTCACCAGTCTGGGCAAATAGCCGGTGTGATCCATGTGGCCATGCGTGAGCAACACGGTGTCTATTTCTTCTACATTCACCGGAAGATAATCCCAGTTTAACAGACGCAATTTTTTTAAGCCCTGGAACAGTCCGCAGTCAATCAATATTTTCTTTTCTCCGGTGTCAACAAGATACTTGGAGCCGGTAACCGTTCCGGCTGCGCCTAAAAAGTGGATAGTAATATTTTCGTTGTTGCTCATGGCTTTTGTTTTTAGTCTTTAGATGTTGCACAGTTCATGCGCTTCATTCAATATTTTTTTATGTCGTTGCTCACTTATTCCTATTGATTTCAATAATTCAGGATGATTGCATAATTCCATGCAAAGCACTTTTTCTTTTGATAGCAGTTTTTGCTTTTCATGTTTGGATAAAGTGGTGAGGCATGTAATGGGATGTAAGCCGGAAACATCAATGCGTTCTTTCAGACTTCCTTTTTTTGGATAATCCCAACCTACCAACATCAATCCTGCACAGTTGCCGTATTGTATGGCATCGCTTGTAAAGCGGGTATTGGTGAAAATCCATCCCTGGTGAAATTTGGTTTCATGTCCATCTTTCTTGCGCCACTGCTTCTCTACGTCTTTAAACCTTGACTGGATATAGAGCGGGATTTTTACATCACAATGCCTGCCCTGGGTGCTGTGAAATTTGCACTCGACCATAAAATGTTTGTCCTCTTTTTCGGCTACCACATCTACTTCGTGATTGACACAGTGGCCTTTTACTATCACACCTACTTTCGTGCTGAACCCCTGATAGCTTAGAATTTCTCCTACAAATTTTTCAAAGGGGTAACCGGTTGGGCCCAATTCCAAAATGGCCTTTTTGAGTTTGTAACGTGCAGCGGTGGGGCGAGAGCTTTTGCGCAATAGTGCAAAGGCGGTTTTGTAGATTTCTTTGGTGCTGATACCATCATATAACGATGCTGCTACTTCATCAATGACTTGCTTAATGACTATATCACTTGCTCCGGATCGTTCCAATGAACGCCTTAATTTGGAAGGGTCAAATACGGCTGTTTCACCCGTCATTTTTACGATGGATATTCTTTTGTGTCCCATTAATTGTTTTGCTTTTGATGGTTTTCGATATGGTGTTTTAGCAATTGTTTCAGGCTATCCAGGTAATCGGAAAAGTTTTGGGTATCTACTTTTGGATGATCGCAACACGGTATGGTGATGGGATCTTCATCCAGATATTGATACAATTCCGGGTATTCCTGCTCAATTTTCAAAGTCAGGTCATTGATTTCTTTGGTTAATTCCTGTAATCGCTTCATGGTTTATTTGGCATTAACATTTACACTAAGTACCGGTATGTCTGAGTGGTTCACCAGGCTTTCGGTAATACTGGGGGAGATCATTTTCATAAAGCCGGTTTTACCATGAGTGGTCATGGCAATAACATCAGCGTTGATTTTTTCGGCAAATTTTTGAATGCCCCTTTCTTCGTTTAAGGCATTGTAAATATTGATGGTGCATGTACCTCTTGGACATTTTTTCAGAAAAGCCTGCATGTTTTCTTCTGCTTCATCAGTTTCTTTAAAATGGAAAGGCATATTCACATTCAACAAATGAATTTGAGCTTTCATCAGGTCGGCAAATTCAATGATTTTGTGGAAGGGCTTGTGAACGTCTTCCTGAAAGGTAGAGGCGAACACCATATTTTTGACCTCAAATTTTTTCAGCTTTTCTTTCACGACCAATACCGGAACTGGAGAGTTACGCACAACCCTTTGGGTATTGGAACCGGCTACTGCTTTAATACCGCCCGTTCCATGCGAACCCATCACAATAAAATCATGTTTATGATGCCGGATGTGATGGTCAATTTCCTCCCGGCCTTTGTCAAACACCAAAAATCCCTGTGCTTTCAGGCCCATCTTTTCGGCTCTCCTTTTCCGTTTCGCTAATTCACTTTTGGCATGTCCGATTTGCTTTTTGGTCTCCGGGTATAGCTTTTCTCTTTCCAGTGAAAGTTTCACCCAATCTACGGGTGTCATTAGTAAATGTAAAAAGAGTATTTCCGCATTGGCTTTTTTAGCGATTTCCAAACCGATGTCTTCTGCGGTTTTCGCACAATCGGAAAAGTCTGTGGGGACTAATATGTTTTTCATCCTTGTGAGTTTTTATGTGTTAAATAATTATTTCGTTTTCATTCTTTGTATTGGCTGCAAAGCAATCCAGGTTATATACTGTGGTTTCTGCAATATTCCTCAATGCCGTCTCCGTTAAAAAAGCCTGGTGGCTGGTGATAAGTACATTCTTAAAAGTCATCAACCGGGCAATGGTGTCGTCCTGTAAAATATCTTCGGAGTGGTCTTCAAAGAACAGTCCTTCTTCTTCCTCATACACGTCCATACCGAAAAATCCGATGTGCCTGGTTTTTAAAGCATCTATCACCGCCTTTGTGTTTACCAGCCCACCTCTGCTGGTGTTGATGAGCATTACACCGGGCTTCATTTTTTCAATACAATGCTTGTCAATAATATACCGGGTATCTTCATTCAGGGGCACATGCAGTGTAATGATGTCGGACTGCTCACAAAGCGATTCACAACTGGTGTATTCTACCTGGTAGCGGTCAATCAGTTCCTTGTTTTCTTCCTTGTCATACGCCAATATGCGACAGCCGAATCCATGCAGGATGCGAACCAAAACACTTCCTATTTTTCCGGTTCCGATAACGCCTGCTGTCTTTCCGTTCATATCAAACCCTACCAAACCGTCCAGAGAGAAATTCAACTCCATGACCCTTCGGTTGGCACGGATCAGCTTCCGGTTAAGTGCCAATATCATGGCAACGGTATGTTCTGCAATAGCGTAAGGAGAGTAAGCCGGTACACGGGCGACTTTCATGTTGAGTTCCTTTGTCTTTGCCAAGTCCACATGATTAAACCCGGCAGAGCGAAGGGCAAGGTACTTCACGCCTGTCTTGTGCAATGCTTCCAACACCCGTGCATCGGCTTTGTCTCCGGTAAAGATGCTGATGGCTTCACACCCATCCGCCAGAGATGTAGTGGTTTCAGATAACCGGGCATCTATTAAAACCAACTCATGCTTTCCATCATTTGCTTCCAGCAAATAAGGTTTCTCAAATTGATGTATGCTATATACTGCTGCTTTCATAATGGTTAAAATCCTATGGTGGCTTCTATTACCGCACCGTTAAATCTACCTCCCTGGAATACGGAACCTGACCATCCGTTACCTGAATAGCTTTGGCTAACGTATTCTGCTTTCAACTTAATGTTGTTGGTCATAAACCAACCACCTCCAATGTTGATCCGGTCTATGGATTTGACTTCGGCATTGCTGGTGTCTTTGCCCGTAACCAGGTTGTAACGGCCTCCTATATAAAATCTTTCTTTTTCTCCGATGCGGTAAAGCAGTTCCGCACCCATTTGGGTATAGCTGCCTCCTGTGGCTGTTTTGCTCTGGTCTCCGTTTACCAGTTCATATATCCCGAAAAACTCCAGGCCTTTCCATTTTACAAAGGGGTTAACCTGGAAAGCAGTGAACTTCCAGAATCCCGGTGAGAATCGACCACTTCTGAAATTATCCTGCGCATCGTACAACTGCATGACATTATAGTAACGTGCTCCTGTTCGGTCGCCACTGTACAGGTATTGTCCGTTGTCATAACCGGGAGAGTTATAAGCCGAACCGGTGAGGCGAATCCTTAAATCATCCGTTAGCTGCTTGTCATACCCCAATTTTCCGTATAGGGAAGGTTTCGGCTCTTTGGTTCCTTTCACAACCGTTTGGTTCAGGTTACCATTGGACAGGCCACCCATTACTAAAAAGCCGTTCTTTTGAAAGTAGAGTTCGCCAAAGGCTTCCGTATTAAAAGCATCCATGATATAGTTGCCCACAAAAGGGTTGTATATCGCACGGGCGTTGTCTGTCCTTCTGAAATGGGCATCTCCATAATTTATTTCATCCAGACCGGCTTTAACCGTGACTACCTTCATTACATTTTCAAGAAAACCTTTTTTAATAAAGTCCAGCTTATCTATCTGGATGTAGCCTCCTTTTACCCATGCTTCTGGATGATGCCGGGAAGACAGGTAGGTGATCAGGCTCATTCTCACACCATCGGCCAGTTGTACATCTAAATTGAGGTTGGCAGTAGGTAAGTTGAAGTTGTTACCCAGAGTGGCCAAAGTATCTGTGCTTCCGGTGCTATGGTCTATGGCCTGAAACTGGAGTGCAAAGTCTCCTCCGATACGCACCTTTACTCCGTTAAACGACACATCACTGCTATCTTTTGCGGTCTCGAACTGGTTGATGCCCTCCAAACCGGGTGGCCTGAAATATTGCAGATTTCTTTGGTTTTGTGCAAAGATTTGTGTGTTCAGGCAAATAGCTGATAGTAATAGAAGGTTAAAAAGTATTCTTGTTTTACTCATCTTAATTGATTGATTTAATAAGGTATTCGTGAATGCTTCGTATTTCATTGCTGTTTGTTTTTATTCGTTTGTAAATGGGTTAATTGTTCTCGCAAAACATAAAGTGAAAAGTGATGGTGATTTCATCGCCTGTTTTAAATGCACCGAACAAAAACTCCGGTGGCTTGATATTAAAATCAGACATTTTTAGCTTCACTTCACCATCTATCTTGATGTGCTTTCCAGCCTCTTTTTGAGTTACTTTCGTTTCTACGCTTTTGGTAACTCCGGCAATGGTCAATTCGCCTTTAGTCGTAATAGCTCCGTTGTGAATGGTGTGGCTTTTAAGCCGATACACTATTTCAGGATATTGGTCTGTTTTTAAGGCTTTGTAAATGTTCTTATCCATCGCTTCTTTTCCGCTTTTCAGGGAGGTGGCAGGTATGGACATGCTTAGTGAACTTATTTTTACAAGGTGATTGTCTTCTACCTCTGCCTGTAATGTACCTTTCATTTGTTCTACTGATGCTGTCCAGTCATGCAGGGTAGAAGTGCCGTTGACATAAACAAAACTCACCTTATCATCCAAAATGTATTGTGCATTGGTCGGATAAGGGGTGAATGCCGTAAGTAGCAGAACCCCTGTAATTGCCAGGAGCATCTGCTGTTTTCCTTTTTGTACCATCTTTTTCATTTGTTGCTTCATTTTAGTGCTTCTTTTACCATGATTAATTCATTGATATTCTCTCTGTCAACAATGCCTACCAGTTGCCCTGCATCTATCACAGGGGCAACGGAACTACCATTTGCCATGAGCTTTTGATAGACCTCCTGCAATGGCATCTTTAGATTCAGGGTGAGGAAGTCTTTGCGCATCACATTCGCAACAGGTGATTGCTTGCCGTATTCGGCTAATCCGGCAATTAGCTCCTTCCTGGTCAGTACACCGGTAACCTGGTTGTTTTCTACAACTACAAATTCCTGTTCCTGTCCGTTTAGCAGTAATTCCACTACCTTTTCCAGTGTGTCCTGTGGTTGCAGGATGGTGTATTGCTTCATCAGGACATCTTTTACGGAATGGCCGGTCAGAATAGATTTGGTAGCTTCAAAGGTGGCTTCTGCACCGGCTCCGAGATAGATAAACACACCGATAAATACCAGCCAGATATTGGAAAAGAACCCAAAGAATACGAACAGAATAGCCAAAAACTGACCAATACTGGCTGCTATCCGGGTGGCTTTGCTCCGGTCAAACTTAAAAGCCAGCAGTGCTCTTAACACTCGCCCTCCGTCCATTGGGAAAGCAGGGATCAGGTTAAATACAGCTAATACCACATTGGCAAGGAGCAGGTTGAACCAAAAGGCCGACCCTTCAAGTTGCATGTGTTCCATATTGATAAGCGGAGGGATGCTGTTGGAGGCAGATAAATAAGCGTACAACAAAATGGCGATTGCCACATTGACCAATGGCCCGGCAATAGCTACCCATAATTCCTGTGCCGGTTTTTCAGGGAGTTTTTCCATCTGTGCCAGTCCACCGATAGGCAGCAAGGTGATGCTGCGGGTAACAATGTTAAACCGTTTGGCAGTGAGAGCATGTCCTAACTCATGCAGGGTTACACAAACAAATAAAGCCAGGATGAATACTACCCCCATGAGTGCTTGTTGCGTGTCGTGCCCCATGCGGTAGTGCGCAAAGAATATCCATCCGATAAGAATGATAAACGTCCAGTGAACCGATAGTTTGATTCCTGCAATTTTTCCGAGATGTAATGACCATTTCATTTTCATTGTTATTGAGTTTAGGTGTTTACAATTGGTTTGTTTTCTATTATCGGGTGAATTCAAGTCACAAATGCAACTTTTTGATGATGTAAATATAAATAAAATTTTAATCTTGGAAAAATAAATAGATGTATG
>TARA_B100000674_G_scaffold225644_1_pt1 | contig 53272 bp, 60 predicted proteins | sample TARA_B100000674 | Tara Oceans TARA_B100000674 (sample SAMEA2622759) | marine metagenome | biome: marine biome (ENVO:00000447); feature: surface water layer (ENVO:00002042); material: "saline water (ENVO:00002010), including plankton (ENVO:xxxxxxxx)" | depth 5 m | reverse complement strand
CCACCCATCAAATGCGTTTTATAAATGGTCGGCATGTAAAAGACAGGATGCTGGACGCTGCGATGAGACTTGGCTTTAAAGATATTATGTTTGGTAGCAAGCTTCCGCCATTCCTTATCTACCTAACCGTAAATCCTGCGTCGGTGGATGTGAATGTGCACCCAAGCAAAGAGGAAGTGAGATTTGCCAGCCCCGAAGGCATAAAAAACCTTATTAAGACGACAGTTCGGAAGGCAATCGCAACTGATGGATTCGAACACCAACTGCGAAGCCACTCTTTCAACATAGGGCCGCAGGAAAATAATACCGTACAACAGACACCCAGTTTAGGGAACCAAGGACAAGTTTCACCTCCGGAGAAAGAAACTCAAATTTTACTGGGACCCGCAGTTCCTCCTTCTGAAGACATAGATTTATTCAGGAGTCACGGCACCGCTAATTTTGCTAGCGAACGAATCGATTTAGGAGAGGCGATCGGACAGATTCACGATATTTTTATCCTTTCGCAAAATTCTAGGGGCATAATTATTGTCGACATGCATGCGGCTCACGAAAGGATAAACTATGAAAAACTCAAAAACGAATGGCAAAAAAATCACAAAATAGCATCCCAAAGGCTACTTAGCCCAATAACAATCAAGACTTTAGAGGAAAGGGCAGAACAAGTTGATGACAATAGATCAAAATTTGAGTTGCTAGGCTTCGATATTATAAGAACTGGCAGAGATTACCTTTCAATACATGCCTATCCGAGCTTAATGAACGAAAAAAATCTGCAAGAGCTACTGTCTAGCTTTCAGGATCACACCGCCTTAGTTGGAAATTTAGATCTGATAGAAGAAGGAATCGACAAAGTTTTAGCAAATATTGCATGTAAATCTTCTTTGAGAGCTTACGATAGAATATCGCTCCTTGAAATGAATGCATTACTACGTCAAATTGAAACTACCACTAACAGCGGGTATTGCTCCCATGGAAGACCGACCTGGCGCTTTATGTCTGTGGCGGAGTTGGATAAAATTTTTATGCGTGGGAAATAACTTAGAAGAAACCATTAATCCCAATTCAGGTTATACTTCGTGCTTTAATTTAACCCTGGAGGAATTCTATGTTTGCGTATGTCACACTTGGTACCAATGATCTAGAGCGCGCTGGCAAATTCTATGATGCCTTACTAAGCGAAATTGGGGCCGGAAGAGTATTGGAAATGCCCAACGCTATTTTTTGGGCTACCGGGCCAGGTTCGCCCATGCTATCAGCTATCATGCCAGCTGATGGTAACCCCGCCAGTATCGGTAACGGAGTAATGGTAGCCTTAGCTGCTGAAAATCCTAGTGCTGTTGATAAACTGTATGGCAAAGCTTTGGAACTCGGAGGAACCGATGAGGGCGCGCCTGGTATTAGGGCAGAAGCATACTACATAGCTTATTTTCGGGATTTAGATGGAAACAAACTTAACTTTTTTTGCCCAGCAAACGCCTAATAACTAATAGCTACTAAAGAGGGTCGAGTGGTTTTTAGCCACTCGATTCCTCTTACCCTAGAACCCTCAGAATTGAAACACCACGCTTAAAGCAGTTTCATGGCGGCTGTTCCTGGTCGTGTGCCCCCAAATATCACCTAAAGCCCATGGGCCAGGATCATGGCCTGCAGCTCTCCAATAAAAAGATTGTTCGAACTTTAACAAAACATGATCTGACCAAAAATAATCCAATCCAAATTTGTTATATGCCCCGGTCGAACGTGGATCAATGGCAAATACAAAGTTCGGTTTAATCAAACCGGCAGGTCCATAACTAGTAGAGGCCGAGAAGGTTATCACGAATTCATCTTTATCAATCTGATCATTGTTTTCGCTGAAGAATTTACCACCAACAGGTTCACCGTTAACCACCGCCTGCTCAACCGAGGAAATGCCCCTGTAGAACCGACTGTAATCAATGTAGTGTCGCCAGAAGACTTGAGAAGATAAGTAAAATGTCCTAGTAGGATTGAGCCATCTAATCCAGGTCGGCCTATCGACCGCCAACATGAGAACGGTGCGTCTTGCTGTATCAAACTGATCTCGGTCAGGATCTATCCTGCTGGGAGCATCTGGAGAGATTTTCACTGGAATACCGGTTGAGAATGTTGTCTCCATCCTTAAAACCGATTGTGTGTAACGTTCCTCAGAGTAATTAGCAGTCAACCCCACCACGTGGGATCGAGGATTGACGAGCTCTCTCACCGACGTATGAGTATTACCAACGGTTGAGGAGAGATCATCTCTCATTCGCACACCGGTGTCTGCCGAAAAACCATAAAAGTAATTTAAACTAAAATCTATGTCACCCCAAATTGCTTTGAATCGAGCTCCACCTTGTCCATTGCGGAGCCTTCTTCGAGGGCTTAAATCACGAATATCGACCTCCAAATCCCTGAGAGTGCCGTCTATAAAAACCGAGTTTGGAGTTTTTGCTAAGCCTGTTCCGGTAAAAGCCCAGGGTCGGTTTGGATCAGTTGCTATTTTGTTTGGTCGAAAATCAGCTGGAATCCAAACCGTCTCAAAAAAAGACTCCTCAAAAACTGAAAACTTACCAATATCATAAATGCCTCTGACCATCCATAAGGGAATTCGAATGTCTTCCCAGTACTCCCGACTCCAGTGCCAACTCAAATCAAGCGGATTGATGACGTCTAGAGCTCGAAATCCGTCGGTCTCACCCCAAACAACCTGTTGACGCCCTATTCTTAATGAAAAAGGAGGCAAAACCAAATCCAAATACCCCTCACGAAGGTTTGCCTCGTAGAGACCTTGTTTACCATTGTCATTAGAAAATTTCCCATCCAAACTATTCCGAATTTCATATATTGAGTCATATACACCACGCCCAACGAGAGTCAGAGTGGCTTCTTCTATTGGTCCGGAATTAAATTTTCCAAACATTTGTCCTTCTTTTAAAAAATAGTATTTGCTCTCTAATTGCAGCGTATTACGTTGCATGATCGCCTCAGCTTCTTTGAATTTAGGGGTTCGTAATATGTTCTGGACTTTCAGGAACCCCTCTAATTCAATATCCTTCCCGATAGAAACGACAGCTTTTACATCGATCGATAAAATTAATATGACTGTAAAAACAGTTCCCACCGAAAAGTTCAGTTTAGTTAACATCAATTTCCCCTTGGCACTCAGCGATGCATACATCCATTATATTTTTTTACCGCCTTCCGCTCACCATATTTCTAAGCGAGTAAAATTGTCTGGCTCGCGCAGAAGAGAACTCTCTCTTTCTTGTATAACAATGTGTCACAGTTCCATGAGGCTTTTTAGCATTAATATCTGATTCCCCAAGGTGCAGAAAAACAAAACTCCCAACATTTTTTGAATAATCTTGTTCAACGAATGGGGCTTGTTGAGGTTTCTCAAGTGCATAGCTTTCGGAGTATTTTAAATAATGTTGGTTCATTCGCAAAAGCATCTCGTCTTTTCGATCAAAACCAAACATCCAGAGTGTCCAATAGGTTTCAGAGTCGATCAGGACAATCCTAGCCATGTAAGGATGATCAGAATCTTTCGGGTTAATTAAAACGACATGAGCATCCCTAACCTCCCATCGGGCCTTGTGTGGCACCCACAAATGTGGACCTCCGGCTTCAGGATTGTCCTTCACATTCATAGTGGCTAGAACCTTTCTTTTGCCAAGGTAATCCCAATCGTTCTCATAAATCTTGCCACTAAAGCCATTCATGTCTTCCCTAATTAGATCCATACCCATCAGCTCACTGGTTCGCTCCGAGGCAAGGGTACGCCTAGGCTTTCTTTGAGATGGCATGTAGACCCATCCTGAATTTTCTCGGTAATGGTCAACATAGCTTATGGACATATCCTTTGCGCCAGCCATGTCCCGCGGCGACCGAAATTCCATAATTCTTTTACTTTTCACCTCCTCATAACCCTCAACCAAACATTTTTCCCCTCTGGCATAAGTAGAGGATACCCCTGTAAACTCCATTTTTCGGTCTAGTTTGCCGTTTTCACTCCGCAACCATGTGGTCATAGGCATATCAAAATCGTGTTGTCCTGGACGCCACAGCATATTCCATACCACTTTTTGTCCTGCTAACGGATCATTGCTGGCAACCTTTGGGAATGGAAATCCCCCTCCCGTAAAGCCTACTAGAACTCCATTTTCATCCAATGTACCCTCCTGAACACCACGGCCCCAACTGGGCGGAGAAGGATAATACCCTCTAGGGACGACTGTCATTTCCATGTCTGCGAATATGTAGTATTCCCATGCAGGGCTAGGTATCAATGCATTCAGAATTTCGTCTTTGTCATCTATAGTAAGCAGAGTTCCTTGATTCGACACCTCAATCTCTGGCGGCTTTTTTTCTATCCATTCTATAAATTCTTTGTAGGATTGCCCATCTGCACTAAACCCTTTAACACTCAGAGAAAAACACACTATAGAAAAAAAGACTTTTATACCTGTCACAGCACTTGCTCGGTGACTGCTTTTCTCCATTATAAACACCTCAGTTGCTTGTATTTGTCAGAGTTTACACTCTATTAGAATTATGTTCGCGTCCTGACTTTAAAGAACGAACTCCCCCGATTCAACGATTGTAAGATAGTATTGCCCTCAAACTTTTAATTTTCCCAGCTACAAGCTCACTTCCTTTTGGAAGTTTTTCTAGGGCTGCCAAGGAACGCAGGGCAATTGCATACTGTCCTCGAGTAATGGCGGCACTACCAGCCAGGAAATAATATTCTGCGGAAAGATCATACCTCTCTTCTAACTGGAAGGATTCCGCAATTCCAAGGTGAGATACTGCGTTCCTATCACGAACCTTCAATGCTTTAAAAAAAGATTCTCTTGCCTCACTAGGCTGCCCACTTTTTAAATGGATTAATCCGAGGCCATTGTGATAATCATGTTCTTCTGAGTTAAGGTTTATAGCTTTTTGGAAAAATTCCCTCGACCTATCGAATCGCCCTAATCCAAGCGCAGCTTTACCAGCCAGAAAAAATAACTCATCATCCTTTTCATCTACCGTTATCATTTTTTCTGAGAGAGATAAAGCATGCATAAAATTGCCGCCCTCGAGAGCAATGCTGACCTCTTTGATCGTATCCTCTTGACTTTTCATATCCAGCTTTGATTTTTCAGATAAAATAAAATCTTTCTGCATAGCAATCCTGTCGGGCAAATCGCTTAACACTTGGCGAGCAACTGCATCTATCATTCGAAAAGCGATTTCATCGTGTTTATTGCGAGTGGCAAAAAATAACCCAGAGGCCAACCCGAAAGGAGACAATGGAATAGCTCCCGCATCGCTTCTTGCCTCCTTAGACACCGACCAGATAACCTCTCTTTTGGCGTTGATCAAATCTACAGACAAACCAACTTTTGTCACGGAATAGGTTACATAAAATTCATTTGCGAACTTCGTTATCTTCGCCCTTAGCAAAGCATCGCATTCGAGGCTACTTAACAAATCTCGGCTATCAGAAATCTTAGACGGCCCGTATAGATACTCATCGACTAAAGCCAACTCAACATCTTTATACTTTCTAGGCGCCAAGTGGCCATAGAGCGCATTCCTCACCAATGCTTCTTTTTCAAGATGCAAGAAATCATCCTCTAGGGCTACATCTTCGACTCTACCTACAGCAATGCAGTGAATATTTGACCAAACAGTTGGATTTTGAGCATCGACGCTTTCAGCCTTGTTGCTGCCCATTAGGGTTCGGAGTCCTTTCGAACCTCTATCGGCAGCATTTTCACAAGAAACAAGGGTGAGAGCCACTAAGATCTGCGCAGCCCAAATTACATTCCTATTTCTGATACTCTCTATGCCAAAAGTCCCACATAAATTAAATTACTTGAAAAATTGCAATAAAATTAATCAGAAATTATTCTTCTAATAAAACTCCGCTACCACCCATTTCTGCCGGCATATCTTTCTGCTTGGGTAGACCATCTTTTACAGCGACAACTTTTTCTCCATAAAAGACATGTAGAGCTGGCTCAAAATTGAAGTTTGGAATAATTGCTGAGTAAACATCAGTTAACCCCATGGAGGGGTGTTCTGTCATTAGGTGTCCGCCGCATTCTCTGCAAGACTTTCTATGACTATTTTCCGTCTTGGCATAGGTCTTAACGAAATCAGCCCCTTGCTTCACTTGAACCGATTCAGGTTGCCACAATGTAAACGCATTTATAGGGCCAGCTGACCAATGCCGACAAGATTCACAATGACAGTAACCCATGGCATCCGGGGATCCAGTTACCTCTATTTTCACACGTCCGCAAAAACATTCCCCCTCATATGTGTTCGACATTTCTATATCCCCTTAGTTTATCAAAAATTGTACCTAACCCTACAACAAACCCTGCAAGCGTGCAGCTTCTTTTCTTAAGTATTCCGCACCTCCCAAGAGTTGTCTATTAACGCCTATTCTTTTAAACCAGTAATGCAATCCTTGGAGGTCTGTAAAACCCATGCCGCCATGCACCTCAGTCGCGGTTTTCGCAACAAATTTTCCTACCTCAGAGATATGGGCTTTACAAAGATTTGCTTCGATAAGAGCATCTTCACTTGCATTGTCCAACAAACAAGCAGCATGCCAAACCATAGCCTTACAAGGTTCTAATTTAGCTGCCATCTCAGCGCACATATGCTTCACCGCCTGGAAAGACCCAATTAATCGTCCAAATTGCGTCCGCTGATTCGCATAGGTAACAGAATCATCTAACATCCGCTGACATGCCCCTAATGTATCCGCCGCAATTATCAAGCGCCCAAAAGCCAATAGTTTTTTTAAATCGGGTCCGCCTGTTTTGTTAGCTTTTATCTCCTCCCCTTCGACGCCATCGAGAACAATCTCGCCAAAAGCCCTAGTTAGGTCAATCGTGTTCATATTCCTTAGGGTGAGATTCGGCGAAGTGACAGACACTAAAAATAACTTCTCATCATTAGAAGGAACTAGAATCACATCGGCATCGCAATCAACTACAAACAACGACCGGCCGAACAAAGTACCCTCTCTCGCGACAATCTCCGAACCCTCTTTGGCACCGCAATGCTCTGCAGCTGCAAACGCAACGCGCAACTCCCCTGAGCTTAACTGCTTTAAATATTTGGTTTGCAGGACTTTATCTGCATCACGTAAGGCCAAGGATAGCACCATCCCTCCTACGTAAGGGGTGGGGGTAGCAAAGTAACCCAGACGTTCAGATACCAAGACACCGTCGATGGCTTTAAGCTCAGAGCCTCCAAATTCACCATCAACCAGTAGGCCAAATAGGCCAAAGCTAACTAAATCATCTCTCAAAGTTAAGGAACTATCGTTCCCCAATTTTCTCAATGCAGAGATTGGAACTCTATCAGATAAAATTCTGGCTAGCGCATCCAGTAAAATTTTTTGATTCTCACTTGTTCCAAAATTCATTACTTTGAAAGGTCTAGCGCGGCTCTTTAGGAAGACCGAGACCTCGTTCTCCTATAATATTTTTTTGTATTTGAGAAGTGCCTCCGCCAATGATCAGCCCGAGGTAAAACATGAAATGCTTTTGCCACATCCCTGAATCTCTTAACAACTCATCTCTGTCATACAAAGTGCCCAACTCACCTAGTGCATCTATAGCTAAACCCTCTAGATCATGTCGAAGCTCTGTACCTTCCAACTTCACTATCATCTTAGCCAGACTAGCATCTTCATCATTAAGTTGAGCCGAAAGAATTCTTAAATCATTATACTTTAGAGCAAGCATCCTAGCTTGAATTTTCATTAATCGATCCATCCAAACGGGACTTTTGCTCAATGAAACCCCATCGACTGTTTCCTTCTTCATCAAGTCTACTAGCGCATTAAACCGCGTTTGGATAACGTTTGGGTCCCCAAGCATCGAGCGTTCATGACCGAGTAAAGCTGTCGCGACCTTCCAGCCCTCGCCTCTTTTCCCCACGATCTGATTTGCTGGCACTTCAACATCAGAAAAAAACACCTCATTGAAGCTCGATTCTCCCGTCATTGTCTTTAGAGGTCTAACTTCGATCCCTTGACTATTCATGGGGAATAATAAAAAGCTAATCCCTTTGTGTTTAGGTGCATCCGGTTCTGTTCGCACCAGACAAAACATCCAATCTGCCATGTGGGCTGTGCTGGTCCAAATCTTTTGCCCGTTTACAATCCAATGGTCACCCTCTAGCGTTGCTCGCGTAGTTAAATTTGCTAAGTCACTACCGGCATCAGGCTCGGAGTACCCTTGACACCAGATGATATTTCCGAGGAGCGTTTCCCGTATGAACTGTTCTTTTTGCGCCTCTGAGCCTAGCTTCAATAGTATGGGAATAAGCATGGAAATGCCTTGCCCGACGATCCCGGGATGCAAATTGTACCGACCAAATTCCTCAGCGATTATATGACTAGACATTGGATCAAACTCAGCCCCGTATCCACCGTATTTTCTAGGAATCGTTCTACCAGCGTAACCTTTGTTGACGAGTAACTGCTGCCATTTCAAAGTTTCTGGGGCCTTTAGATTCGCTCTGGAATTGGCATTATCAGGGGCTTTTCCTCGATGAATCCGAATAAATTCTCGGACTTCGTCCCTTAACCTCTCATGTTCTTGATTCAAATCTAAGTTCACTTTTACTTCCTCTTTGAATCGACCAGAATCCTTCCATCGTAAAGCTCTTCGATTTGCTCTACAGTATAACCAACGCTCAACAGGATTTCCTTGTTGTGTTCCCCTAATAATGGCGCTAGGGGGGCAGGATTATTAACATACCCATCAAACTGCGCCGCGGGTCGAACCCCTCTTACTCTGCCGATTTCCGGATGGTCATATTCTTGCACAATTTTATTATGGACCACCTGCTCGTTATCGAGCATTTCGGCCCTAGTTAAAACTGGTGCACAGGGCACCCCGTTTACCTCCAATCTCTTTAACCAGTACTCTGTCGATGCCTTTCTAATTATCTCAGCCGTTCCAGACAGACGTTCTTTCGCGTTGATAAACCTTGCCGCCGTATCTTTAAATCGAGGATCTGTTTTCCATTCCGGTTTATCGAGCGCCTTACACATCCCCCTCCATTCGTCATCGGACATCGCCCCAGCAGTTATGTAGCCGTCACTGGTAGCGAAGACTAAATCTTGAGCAATTTGGCCAACCCTCAAATCTCTTTTCTTATCAACCAAAGTGAGATTGATCATGCCTTCTGGCCAAATATAGGCGATCATCGCATCCAACATTGCTACGTCTATCCTCCTTCCTCTTCCAGTTTTTTCGCGAAAATAAAGCGCGGCAGTGATCGCTTGAGCGGCAGTCAAGGCAGTAGTCTTATCAGGTATTACCGTCCTGATCATTTGCGGCCTGCCCGTTGAGGATTCGGCCTGTATATCAGTTATTCCAGATAAGGCTTGAATGACTGGATCATAAACCCTCTTATCAGAGTAAGGTCCGTCTCTACCAAAGCCGCTTATTGAGACATAGATTATTTCAGGAGAAATTTGCCTCACCTCGTTTTCAGATAACCCCAATGCTTCAATGGCGCCTGGCCGAAAGTTTTGGACGAAAACATCGGCTTCTACTAGGAGTTTCTTAACGATTTCTAACCCTTCTTCCGACTTCAAATCCAAGGCGAGCGAACGCTTGCCTCGATTTATGTTTAGAAATCCAGAAGTCATGCCATTTTTGCCCACCCCCATTCTTCGAGTGATATCACCTTGAGGAGGCTCTATTTTTATCACATCAGCGCCTTGGTCAGACAATAACATTGTCGATGCCGGTCCTGATAATACCCTACTTAAATCTATTATGCGCAATCCGCTTAGTGGGGCTTCTTTGTCATTAGTTATCACAGTATCACCCGAGGCATTCATGCAGGAGCCCTTACATCATGGTGAGCTAGTACTTTTTCAATTAGGCCTTGCCGAAGACTCATCTTCGTGTTTTTGAATGCTGTCCTATCAAGACCATTTAGTTGTTTGGCGACCAAATTTGCTTCCTCGAGTAAACTTTCCTCGGCTACCACAGCGTCTACAAACCCAGCCTCTACCGCCTGGCTTGGTGAAAATAACTCTGCATTGATTGCGGATCTTGTAACGTATCGGGAATTCAAACGATTTTTCACTAACTCTAATCCAAACATAGGCAAGGATAGACCGATGGCAGTTTCGTTAAGTCCAATTTTATAGTCTCCTTTTACTCCGATTCGATAATCTCCAACTAACATTAAAAACCCGCCTAAGGCGACAGCATGTCCTGAGCTAGCAACAACTACAGGATTTTCCAAACCAAAAAGCCTCATCAGTATAGAGATTCCCTTCGAAACTAATTCAGATTTTTCCTGTTCAGTTCCTTCTTGAATTACCTTCAGGTCAAAACCCGCGCTAAGGAGCCCAGGCCGACCTGTTAGGATAATGACGTTAGAACTAGCTAGAGCCCTTTCTATAGCCTCCTCCAATTCTGCGAACATCTTAAACCCCATGGCATTCGCCTTACCGTCATCCATCGCTATTTGAGATACGCCTTCTTTCTCAGTGTAAGACACAAATTCCATATTAATGATTCCTAGTAAGTTGATAAATCGACGTGCTTTAAGTCAGCCATCTGAGGCAGCTAGTTTCCTCAAGCACTCTATTTAAAATTAAATCATCTTTAAACTGAGAGAATTTATCTCTCAATACTTGCAAGGACTTTGCATGATATTTTTGGGGCTGCTGTGTGTAAACTTCCCCTTTCAGCTCCACGCTAAAATTTGTTTCATTTTTATCAAGGGCTTCTCGATTAGCTGAACTCCAAGGTAAGAAAAGTTGCCCAACCTCCGATAGGATTGGCGTCAATGTCGGCATCAACTCCTCCCCACTCTCATAAGGTCCATCTGCTCTGGGTTCTAGCATTCGGTAAGCCCAAGCTAAGGTTTTTGGCGCCCTAGATCTCAGGAACCCAGAACCGGTAGGGTCTGAAGATAACTCGTAAATTTCTGAAGCTATTCCAAAGTCACCCAAACTTGGTCTACCGCCCAAAAGGTATAGACGATCTGCGAGATGAGTCTCCAAAGCAGCTATCAAAGAATTTCGATAATTGCCTATTAAGGGAGCCGTGTCCGCAGAAGACCCAACGAAGGCTCGTCGCCCGACCATTCTTGACTTAACCTCATTTTCCTTTTCCCTCGAACTCTCCGTCGAATTGGGCTCTAGGCTCATTGCAAGTATCCTTGCAGCCGACGCCTGATCAACTTCACTCCACCAACGGTAATGAAACATTATTTTATTAACCCACTCGTCTCCAAACTCTTCCAAAAGGGCTGATAAGAAGTTTAATTTTGGATCATCGGGAACAATAGATGGTGATGGGAATTCCTGCTCTAGCCTTTCCATAATAAGAGTAGAGTCTTGCAGAACCTCTCCAGATGGACAAACCACGAGAGGGATAAGAGGAATCTTAGCTAACTTGTCGAATTCGATTCGATTCTCTATAGAGCGAAGGATCCATTCGTGTGGTATTTTCTTGAACCTCAAATATGCCCTTACCTTTACCGAATAGGGCGACATCTCCGAGCCGAAAATCTTATACTTTTCCATGACAAAGTTCCTCACAAAACTCAGGCCATTCTCAACAAAAAACCACCCCTTTCAAGACACCTTCAACCTCTCACAATCATCCGCAAAGTTCAGTCTAGCCCCAGTTTGATTCTGCAATTCCTCTTGAGTCAATCCTTCGACCATGCCTATCACTGTAAGAGCATCATCTCTTCTCTCTATGATAGCCAAGTCAGAATAAATCCGATCGACACAATTTACACCCGTGAGGGGAAGAGAACAGTTTTCTACAATTTTGGGAGCTCCTGCTTTGCTTACATGACTAGAAAACATTACCCAAACCTGTTTGGCTCCAGCCACCAAGTCCATCGCGCCTCCCACAGCCGGGGGTCGAGGTCCTGGTATATCCCAATTAGCTATATCCCCGTTTTTTGCGACCTCGTAGGCACCTAAAATGGAAATATCAATATGTCCTCCTCTTATCATCGCAAAAGAATCTGCATGATGGAAAAAAGAGCCACCTGGCAAAATGCTGACGCCCTGTTTACCAGCATTTATTAAATCCCAATCTTCTTTTCCTTCTGGCATAGCAGGCCCCATTCCTAACATGCCATTTTCAGTGTGCAGAATAAACTCTTTACCATCTGGAATGTGGTTTCCAACTAGCATTGGCATGCCGATACCTAAATTCACATAGCTGCCCTCGGCAATATCTTGAGCTACCCTAATAGCAATATCGTCCGCAGATAACTTCATTACTTACCTCCTTCTGACCACAAAAAAGGACCGTCAACCTTCATGACTCGATCCACAAAGATCCCAGGGGTTATAACCTCCTCTGGATCAATCATATCAACTATCTCCCTAGCTTCTGCTAAAGTCGTATTTCCTGCCATAGCCATCGGCGGATTAAAATTCCTAGCGGTTTTAGAATAGGTAAGATTACCCCACCGATCAGCCTTAGCAGCATGTATCAATGCCAAGTCTGCTTTTATCGCCCTTTCCATCACATAAGTTCGACCTTCGAACTCTCGGGTCTCTTTACCTTCAGCCAGGGGCGTTCCGTAAGCAGTCGCAGTATAGAAAGCGGGGATTCCTGCTCCACCGGCACGCAACCTTTCGGCCAACGTTCCCTGAGGCACGGTCTCTAATTCTATTTTCCCTTCTACATAAAGATCTTCAAATATCGTGTAGTTAGACGACCTCGGAAAAGTACAGAGCATCTTTCTCACTCTACCACGTTTAATCAAAGCGCCTAGTCCGTAATCTCCTCCACCAGCCCCATTACTAACTATTGTGAGCTCCTCAACACCGATATCACAGATACCTTGAAGCAGCCTAACGGCTACACCTGCATCACCAAAGCCCGAGACGAGCACCGTAGCACCATCCTTAATGTCCGGGCAATCACTCAGCATCTCAGCTATATTATCTCTACGTTTATCGATCATAAATTTAATTCCTCGCTACGATAGCATCAACAATCCCAATACCTTACCATATCCTCTTGGATAGCTAGTAGATCAGGAATTTGAAATTTTGTGAATGACATTTTAAAAACCCTTGGCACCTATTTAAAAGAGAACGATTATGCAGTGAGCATAGGTGGTGTTGGCGCAATAGCTGAATATGAGGATCCCATTTTTCAGTTAGAAGAAACTGAAACGTTACTCACAATCTCTAGCAAAAACAAAAACGGTGCTATGAAAGCAAAAATTTCTCAGGATTTTCGGGTTGTAGCCAAAGAAATCCTAAGCAATAAATCCCGCCTTTGGAACCAAGAAATCATTATTAACAGTATCGAGCACAACTCCGAAAAGGCCACTGGCGGGGTGCTGAGAGAACTTGGACAAGACGCTAATCCATTGGAGGAGCATCATAAAGACCACATTCTTTTTGATCTTGGTGTCGGCTTGAGAAATTCTTTGTTCTGCATCAGAACGTGTCACGACGAGCTTATCGCTTTGATGCGAGGTTACGTAGGTAAAAAAATCACTACAACCCAGCATCCAATTCTAGAGGCGATCGTAGATGTAAGTCCCACCAGGGTTGTAAGCTCAAAAATAGGTAGGATTGAGGTCTATCAAAAAATCTCCCGCGTACGGACCCCTAAAGGGCCTCACACTCATCTATTGCCCGAACTGTTGAGTTTGACTAGCAAGCAATCGGAGGACAATAGTCCCTCAACTAAATCGCTTCCCATGATCACTTTTTATCCAAAACGGCGTAGTAGACACGATCCCTATGGGATTAAGAGTTGTCAAAATTTCAACAGACTACTCAGAATTTTTGGGGATAGGGATTACTACAGAGCAAAAAATCTCGCCATCTCCGGTCTCCTCAAAAACGACCTGGCAGAAAATTTGAGATGTTTTCAATCAAGCATCGAAAAAACCGCGCTAAAAATCACATTACTCCAAAGTAAACATTACTTTCCTTCCCAACAGCTAGCAGCAAAATGTCTTTTAAGATTTCCGACATGAAGGATACGGAATCGAAAAACCGCTATTACCCGCTCCTTATGGCGGGCTTTGTGGCGGTACTACTATGTTCAAACTTAATTGGTCCCGCGAAAGTTTGTATCTTTGAAGCGCCGTTCGCCTTACCCCTCATCGGAGCCACCCTAATATTCGGTGCTGGAAACATTTTTTTCCCAATTAGCTATATTTTTGGTGACATACTTACTGAAGTTTATGGATACGCCAAAGCCAGAAAAGTAATTTGGGTTGGCTTTGCCGCGATGATATTCGCAACCAGCATGGCACAGATCATCATTCACATGCCTCCATATGCTGGAGAGCCCTTCAATGAGGTATTGCAGCCAGCATTAGAGACAGTGTTTGGCACGACTTGGAGAATTGTTGTGGGCTCAATGGTGGCCTTTTGGGTGGGGGATTTTATCAACGCCTTCATAATGGCGAAAATGAAAATACTCACCTCTGGGAAGCACCTGTGGTCCCGCACAATTTCATCCACCATTTTTGGCCAAGCAGCTGACAGCATTATCTTCTACCCAATAGCCTTTTACGGAATTTGGGACAATGAAACTCTGATGAAAATTATATTATTTAATTTCTGTTTCAAAGTTACAGTCGAAGTTCTGATGACCCCGCTCACATACCTAGTAGTAAACAAATTAAAGAAAATTGAGAACATCGACCATTATGATAAGGCAACAGATTTCAACCCATTCTCACTGAAGGATTAGACTGCTAGTTCTGCTCTACCTATCTTTAATCCACACGTCCTTTCAACCAATCCCTGAATTCACTTCCTACAATTGGATGCTCAATAGCGTAATCAACATTGGCTTTAAGAAAGCCCAGCTTAGACCCGCAGTCATACCGCGCACCCTCAAACTCGTAAGCTTTAACCTGCGAACCAGAAACTAGACTCGCAATCCCATCTGTCAGCTGAATTTCATTTCCCGCTCCTGCTGGCAAATCTCTCAAGAGGGATAAAATTTTAGGAGTAAAGATATAGCGGCCGACTACACCAAAATCGCTGGAGGCGTCCTCCGGTTGAGGTTTTTCAATGATTCCATTGACGTCTATAATCCGACCACGCCGCGCTCCCGGATCGATGATTCCGTATTTCTTCGACTCGCTCAATGAGATTTTCTCGACAGCCAAGATTGCATCAATGCCCTCTTCAAACTCTTCAAGCATCTGTTTAAGGCAGCCTCGGTTGTCGGATTTAATTAAGTCGTCCGGCAACAAAACGGCAAAATTTTCGTCGTTTACAGCTGATGCAGCACAAAGAACAGCATGACCTAATCCTAATGGCTCTGCCTGTCGGATATACGTACAAGTTACTCCTTGGGGAACAAGCTGCTTAACTAATTCTAAGCTCTCCCTTTTATTTTTCTTCTCCAGTTCTGACTCTAACTCGTAAGACTTATCAAAGTGATCTTCAATGACATTTTTGTTTCTGCTAATGATAAAAATCAGTTCTGTAATTCCCGCATCGAAAGCTTCCTCTGCGGCAAACTGTATTAATGGCTTATCAACTACTGTCAGCATTTCTTTAGGGCTTGCTTTTGTAGCCGGAAGGAATCTAGTACCCAATCCAGCGGCTGGTATTACCACTTTCTCTACGTTAGGCATTTATATTATCTCCGTATTCTCGAATAACTGTCCTAATTAAACCTCAACAAAACCTTTCATTATTTTTTTCATTCCCTCTACATCCCCTTCAGCCACGCTCTTCTCTAGATTCCCTAGAATTATTGAAATTCTCTCATCACACCTGTTAGAAGCATTGGAGAGTAACAACTTTTCATGCCCAGTCTGCCTTAAGTTTTCGTCACTAAAAAAAAGTTCCTCTTCTATTTTTTCACCAGGTCGCAGTCCTGTATAAATAATTTCTATGTCTTCGCCAGGTTGACTACCCGAAAGTTTTATCATTTGTTCCGCCAGATAAGTAATAGACACCGGTTCTCCCATATCCAATACATAGACATCTCCACCACGACCCATTGCAGATGCTTCTAATATTAGTTGACAGGCTTCTGGAATGCTCATGAAGTATCTAGTTGCGTCCTTGTGAGTTACCGTTACTGGACCACCTTTATCAATTTGCTCTTTAAATAATGGAACAACGCTACCAGCAGAATTCAGGACATTCCCAAATCGAACCGTAATGAATTTTGTTGATGCCAATGTATTCATATACAAACAACACAGTTCAGCCAACCGTTTACTAACACCCATCATGCTAGTAGGCCTTACCGCTTTATCAGTAGAGATCAGAACAAAGCTGTCCACCTGATTTCTTACCGAGCAGTCTGCTAAGACTTTAGTTCCAAGAACATTGTTCTGAATGGCTTGCTCCACCTGACGCTCCAAAATCGGTACATGTTTATAAGCCGCAGCGTGGAAAACAATATTAGGGCTAAATTTTTCGAAGACACCCGCCACCCTCACAGAATCGCAAACATCGCCGAGCACAAACTCCACAGAGACATCCGGATATAACGCGCTGATATCTCTTTCTAACTGGTACAAGCTATATTCACTCTGGTCGAAAACAATCAAATCAGAAGGCTCTAAAGTACATATTTGTTGACATAACTCACCTCCAATAGAGCCTCCTCCCCCAGTAACTAACACTTTTTTGCCTTTAATATTCTTATTTATAGCAGACCAATCTAAAGACACTTGCGCTCTTCCCAACAAATCATCTATGGAGAGAGCCCTAGCTTCTCTTAAAGCCACTTTTCCTTCGACGATATCCTTTAACTTCGGTAGGGTAAGAGAGCTTGCACCCGACTTATTACATATTTCAAAAATTCTCTGCATTTCTACATCAGAAGCAGAGGGTACTGCTATGACAATAAGGTCAACAGACATTTGTTGAACCAAAGCAGGGAGATTCTCTACAACCCCTAATACTGGCACACCATGAATTCTAGCTCCTAAAAGCTTCTTATCATCGTCAACAATTCCTAGTAGCGTAAACTTCTCTTCTCTCATCATTTCTCGGACAACTGCTTCCCCAGCAGTACCTGCTCCCACGATAAGCGATTTCTTACCTGAAGCTCCACTAAGACCGATGCTTCCTCCGTCTTTTACAACCCTGTAAATGAGCCTTGGTCCACCTAAGAGAAGGATTAAAAAAACTGGATGAAGAACTATGGTAGACCTCGGGATATCCTCGAGCCTGTTGAAAACAAATAATCCAGTAAAGATGATGATGGTTCCCAACCCTACCGATTTCAATAAATTCCGGAAGTCAGACAGTCCGGTAAATCGCCACAGGCCACGATACAATCCAAAATAACCTCCCACGAGCACTTGGATTAAAAGTACCGCGGGCAAGGCCACGATAGCGGCTTGAAGTAGATCGTTCGGGGGCTGCTCAAAGTTAAACCTTGCTAATAGAGACAGTAGCCATGCCAACGCAATTGCGAGAGAGTCATGAAATAGAATCATGAATTTCGAGTTTGTTTTAGGAATATTCTTCACTAGCTCGCCTTGGCATATTTCTCTTCAAATAATACCAGATTAAGGAAATTACTAAATACGTGGCAAACAAGAAATACAGTGAAAATTCAGAATAAAAGAAAGATAAAAAAGCCAAGGGTATGGTGCACGTTAAATGTAACGTAATGAGAGCTAAAACTAGATTTCGAGGTAGCATTCCGTTCATTATCAAAAGTTGATAGCAATGACCTCTGTGAGCTTGCCAACAGTTTTGGAAGGTAAAAAAACGATGTGCCAAAGTTAAAACTGAATCGCACAAAAAAGGAGCGGCTAAAATGAGCGGAAAAGAAATGCCATTGCCAGACAAATAATAGGAGCACCCAAAGGCGAAATGCAGAGAGCCTAAAAGATAGCTCCCAGAGTCGCCCATAAAGATCTTCGCAGGAGGCCAATTAAAAATCATAAACCCTAAAACGACTCCACTCATGCCGAGAGCTAAGAAGGTTAAAGAGCGAAGACCTAATAAGTCGAACATAAAAGTGAAGCACAAAAAGTAAATCAGAGATTGTGCTCCCGCCAACCCGTCAGAGCCGTCCATAAAGTTAAACAGATTTACTACAGCTACCAGGGCGACTGAGAGAAAAAGAGCAGCGAAATAAAAAAGCAACTGATTTTGTGTTGAACTTTCTTGGTTAAAAATTATCCAAAAAATTAACGTTCCTCCTATCGCAAACTGAAAAGTTAACCGAAAAAATACTGTTCTTGATTTATAGTCATCTATTAAACCTAAAACAGAAAATGCTGAGGAGGCCAGAAGCCAGGGATATAGCTCGTGAAACAAAAATGGAGAATGAATTATGGATATCCAAAGACTCAGGACAATTGCTATTCCGCCACTTGTTGGGGTCGGCTTAACATGCAAGCTACGCGAATTGGGGGAATCAATAAAGCCTAAACTGTTCAGAAATCTGAACGCGAAATATGTCAAACAGAATCCCCAAAAAAAAGAGAAACATAGGTGAATATAAAAATCATTTAGCATACTGGATGGTACTTTAACAGTAGAAAGAAATATGATGTTTATCCTACTTGCATCCGAAGAGGAAAACCACCTTACAACTAATGTTAGTGGACCAACTTTTTCTCGTAGCTTGTTGAATCTTCAATCGACATTCATTCGCTTATATAGCTTTAGAAAGACATTATTGATCTCTCGCTCCGAGAATTCACTCTCAACTATTTTTCTACCTTGTTCACCTAGGCCCTCACAGAGTTTTAAATCATCCAATAGAGTTTCTAAGGTTGAAGCAAGAGTGATGGAATCTTTTGCTGGAACTAAAAGACCATTTTCACCAGATCGGCAAATTTCTCTACACCCAGGCACATCCGTGGCCACCAGTGGCCTACCTGATGATGCAGCCTCCAAGAGAGATTTTGGAAGTCCCTCGCGGTAAGAAGGTAAACATACAATTGTGGCCCCCTGATATAGGGGGCGCATGTCCGGAACTTCGCCCATCCACTCAATTAATCCCTCTTCAATCCAACTTTCCACCTCACTTTGGCAAATTGCTGACGGATTTGTGGGATCCAACCCTCCAGCAATAACAAACTCCACATCACTTCGCCGCGACGTAATGCTCCTTGCTGCCACGACAAATTCCTGAATTCCCTTGTCAATCAAAAGTCGCGCTGGAAATAAGACCCTGCATGCTTTGTCCCTCGGAATTTTCGAGTAGGTAAAAAAATCGGTGTTTACGCCAGAACCAGGGATCATTAACAATCGGGTATTGTCACCCCCGCGGATTCTTTGAATTAGCTCTAAATCTTCCTTGTTTTGTACAACACTCCAGTAATTTTTATAAGATAGCAGAAGCCTCAGTGTTAATTGGACAATGAACCTTAATAACTTTGTACTAACCTTGCTCGAGGTGAACAAATGGCCCAAACCCGTGAATGCACACAGAAGCACACTATCTCTAACTCGCCACATACAAAGCGCAGCTAAAATAGAAATTTTCAGGGAGACCGCATGCACTATGGCTGGCCTGTTTTTTCTTATACATTCACTAAGTGCAGCAAGGGTGCGAAGTTCTTCTTGGATCCCTCCAATCGACCTATTGAACGGTATCTCTATAACTCTGAATCTGTCTTGTAAAAATCCGAGCTTGCTGGAGTTCTTAGTCGCTACTATGACATCGTAACCCTCCTCTTTCGCCGATTGCGCCAGAGAGAGCCGATGTGATAGGAAGTATTTTGCCTCAGCAACTAAAAACAACAGGATAGGCTTATGTTTTTTTGAAGAAAAACTGTCAGCCTTGCTGGAATTGCTCATTGGGTTGCCATTTTCTTAATCGAACTACCGCACTAGTATTTTTGCCAAAAAGAAAAATAGCTATAGTAGCCGTCTTCATCAAACTATCGCCCCACACAGTAATAATGAAACCCTGCTTTTTCCACGGCGTCTCGTTCGTATATGTTGCGTAAATCTATTAAAACCCGACCCCTCATTTGACTTATAATTTTTTCGAAATTTAGGGCCCTATAAACATTCCACTCAGTTAAAATGACAATAGCATCCGCGGCTTGAAAAACATTATCTAAATCCGAGCAATAGGCCATCTCCCGAGGCAGCAAGCGCTTCGCTGCCTCAAGTCCTTTTGGATCATGAGCAACTATGTTTGCTCCTCCTTGAACCAGTTGGGGTAAAATTTTAAGAGCGGGCGACTCTCTGATATCGTCAGTTTCTGGTTTAAAAGTCAGGCCAAGAACGGCAAATTTTTTACCCGCTTCACTGCCACCCACCGCTTGTCGAATTTTTGCCACCATTTTTTCTTGATGGGCGGCATTTGCTTCCACCGTAGCACTCACTATTTTTAATTCGTTGCCGTACTCTAAAGCAGTATTAAGTAGTGCCCTGGTATCCTTTGGGAAACAAGAGCCCCCATAACCTGGCCCTGGATGCAAAAACTTCGGCCCTATTCTCGCATCCATTCCCATCCCTTTTGCAATCGCATGTACATCCGCATTAACACTCTCGCACAAAGATGATATCTCGTTAATAAAGCTGATTTTCGTTGCTAAAAAAGCATTGGATGCATATTTTATAAGTTCAGCGCTCTCAAGATCAGTTACAAGTATGGGTGCCTCTCTGAGATTCAAAGGCCGATACAATTCGGTTAGCAAGGCTTTTGCTCGTTCACTCTCTACCCCTAATACCACCCTGTCTGGTCTCATAAAATCGGAAATTGCCGCACCCTCTCTTAAAAACTCTGGATTAGACGCGATGTCAAAGTCGGCAGCCGCATTAGTTTCAGCAATGAGTTGATATACCTTTCTCGCAGTCCCAACTGGTACAGTCGATTTGTCTACTACGACCGTGTAACCCTCTAAATTTTCAGCTATTTGGGTAGCGGCCTCATAGATAAATGCTAAGTCAGCGCCCCCATCACCCCTTCGCGATGGTGTGCCTACCGCAATAAACACCAAATCAGCCTCTCTTACTCCTTTTTCGATATGGGAGGAAAAGACCAACCGCCCGTCTTGAAGATTACGGGATACAAGACTGTCCAAACCTGGCTCATAGATGGGCATTTTTAAAGCTTTTAGATTTTCGATTAATGCCTTATCACGGTCTATGCAAGTAACTTCTGCTCCGAATTCTGCAAAGCAGGCACCTGATACCAAGCCAACATATCCACTCCCGATCATGGCTACTCGCATCTAACTAAAGCCTCCACACTTTCACCCCTTTCGGCACCCCTTCTTTTGGTAATACGCCTTTAATATCGAGGACCATACTGGTGCCTTCTAACAAAACCCCATCACGAAGATTAGACCAGCCTAGACTTTGAAATTCGTGGTGTGGCACGGCGTAAACCACCATTTTTGCTGGATCAAGACCATCTAGACTTTTAAGTCTTGGTCTATGTCTCTCTTCTATTTCGTCTTGTTTTATCAAGGGATCACATAGTTGCAGCTCTACCCCATAAGACTCGAGATTGCTTATGATATCAAACACAAGTGAGTTCCTTAAATCCGGAACATTTTCCTTAAAAGTTAGACCTAAGATTGTAACCCTTGCACCCTCGACTTTCTCGCCTACCTCCACCAAACCCAGTGCCACGCGTTCAGCAATGTACTTGCCCATACCGTCATTTAAGCTTCTTCCTGACAAGATTACCCGAGGATCATAGCCCAGCTGCTGCGCCTTGAATGTAAGATAATAAGGATCAACCCCAATGCAATGCCCTCCTACCAAACCGGGTTCAAACGGCAGGAAATTCCACTTCGTCTTAGCCGCCTCAAGTACCTCTTTTGTATCTATTTCCATGAGGTCGAAAATTTTTGCCAATTCATTCATTAAAGCAATATTTACGTCTCTTTGAGTGTTCTCTATAACTTTAGCAGCCTCAGCAACCTTTATCGAAGTTGCTTTGAAAACACCGGCCTTTACAACTGAGGCATAAGTTTTTGCTACGATATCTAAGGCCCAATCAGTTTGACCTGATACAACCTTGGTTATACTCTCAAAACGATGCTCTTGGTCTCCTGGATTTATTCTCTCTGGAGAGTAACCGACATGGAAATGTTCGCCTGCAATCAGGCCGGATTCGGCTTCTAAAATAGGCACACATTCATCTTCAGTAACCCCTGGATAAACTGTGGATTCGTAGACCACAAAGTCATCGACTTTCAAAACCTTGCCTATATCGGCAGAAACCGACAAGAGAGCGCGCAAGTCTGGCCGCCTAGTCGAGTCTATTGGTGTAGGCACTGCAACGATAAAAAAATCTGCCTCCCTTAACTCTTCAAGTTCAGCTGTGAAATAAAGATTCTCGGTTGAAACATCGTCAAATGACACTTCGTTTGTCCGATCATAGCCTTTCTTTAATTCAGCAACCCTTTTTTTGTCTGCATCATAACAGATGACCTTTCCTAACCTGGAGAAGGAAACCGCTACCGGAAACCCAACATAACCTAGTCCAATGACCGCAATTTTTCTCAGTGAACTCAACTTAACTCTTCCCCTATGAAATCTTGTAGTAATGCTTGTACCAATCTACGAATTTGGACACACCGGTTTCTAGGTTTGTACCGGGCTCAAAGCCAGTATCCGCCCTCAATTCTTCGACGTCCGCAAAGGTCTCAACGACATCACCCGGTTGCATGGGAAGATAATTTTTCTTTGCCCTCATCCCCAATTTGTCCTCGAGTATTGAGATCATCTCCATCAGTTCCACTGGAGAACTGTTACCTATATTATACACTTTATAGGGAGCGTCAGACCGACCTGGGCCATGGGACTGAAATTCCCCAGTCGTTCTTTTCTCCGGTGTTACATCCGAAGTTTTTATTACACCAGTTGCAATATCGTCGATGTATGTAAAATCTCGTTTGTGGTCGCCTTTGTTAAAAATATCGATAGCTTCTCCGGCTAAGATTTTTTTGGTGAATAAAAAAAGTGACATATCAGGACGTCCCCAAGGACCATATACAGTAAAAAATCTCAATCCAGTGGTCGGTATACCGTAAAGATGACTGTAACTATGTGCCATAAGCTCGTTTGCCCTCTTGGTTACACCATATAGAGCCAAAGGGTGATCAACTGGGTCATTTACAGAAAAGGGCATCTTATGGTTTCCTCCATAAACTGAACTGGAGGAAGCATAAACTAAATGACCAACATCATTGTGTCTACAGCCCTCTAAAATGTTCAGAAAACCTTGTATATTCGAATCAAGATACGCTTGAGGATTTTCCAACGAGTACCTTACACCTGCTTGGGCCGCTAAGTGGATTACTCTGTCTGGCTTAATCGCACTGAATAGTTCCCGAACTAGAAATCTATCCGACAAATCCATTTTCCTGAAATCGAATTTAGGATCCACTCCAATTTGAGTCAATCGAGCCCTCTTAAGCGCCACATCGTAGTATGTGTTTAAATTATCTATGCCTACTACTGAGTGTTCAGTTGCCAATAATTTCTGAATTACATGAAATCCAATAAACCCGGCCGCACCTGTGACTAGAACCTTCATCGATAGCTTCTCACTTTCTTCTTAGTGTTGCTCGTATTGTACACGCTAACGAACTTAAGAGGCCTAAATTTTATTTTGGATTAATGGCTGCCACCACAACTAATCTGGTACTATTCCAGTCTCCTAAGGTTTTGAATTACTAATTAAGGAATAATATAAAGTGGAAAAACAGCTTGAAGGACTTGAATCACTATCGATCAATGTGGAGGAACTTTACAAAGAAGAATCCATTACGGACAGAAAAGCTGCCTCCATCAGAAGGTTGATTCCAATAAATAAGGATGGTTCTGAAGACCCGACAAGAGAAACTATCTATATTGGGGATACAACTTTGATGACCCAAATGGGACCCATACCCGTGCAATTTCCGTTGGAGGCTAGCAGCCTTGAGGCCGCATTCGAACTTTTTCCTGAGGGTCTCAAGGAGGCTGTGGAAAAACTAAACGATCGAGCGAAAGAAATGGCTAGAGAGGAAGCATCTAGAATAGTTGTTCCCGGACAGGGCACTGGAGCCATGCCCCCTGGGGGAGCTCCAGGAGGAAAATTTAGACTAGATTGATGAGTTAGCTCTACGAAAACCAAAGGGAATTTAGTACAGCCAAAGACATGGTCGAGGGAAACAGAACACTGAAAGTTTCAAACCTTACCATTGAGCGAGGACACAAGTTAGTGGTTAAAAACTTTAACCTAGTGGCAACTCCTGGAGATTTGATTCAAATTGTTGGTAAAAATGGAAGCGGCAAAACCTCGATTCTAAGAATTATATCTGGTCTAATGCCGCTGTTCGAAGGCTCCGTCAAATGGGAAGGCAGGTCTATACTTTCAATAGAATCTTATTATCAAGTAATCAATTATTTAGGCCATTCGCCCGGACTATCCCCCGAGTTGACAGGGTACGAGAACCTAGACTTGTATAAGGCTATATCTGGAGCAAGAATGCTTGCTATGGATTTATCAGAAGCTGTATCAATATGTGAGGCCAAAAATATTGCCTTTAAGCCGATTAAGTCCCTTTCTGCAGGGGAAAAGCAAAAAATCGTGTTAGCGCGACTGCTAATGTTTAAATGCCCACTATGGGTTTTAGATGAGCCGTTCAACACTCTCGACGCTAAAACCCAGGGGATCTTAGAACACCGAATAGACAAACATATTCTTGACGGAGGAACAGTAGTACTTACGAGTCACCAGCCCTTCAGCACAAAATGTGCACGCCAATCCATTGTGATTTAGCCAAAATCATGCCCACATTTTTACTTATAATTAACTTCGAACTCAGAAAAAAAAGCCGCAACATGAGCGAAATGTTGTTCCCTGCATTATTCTTTTTGATTTGCATAGTCATATTTCCAATTGCACTTGGGACCGAAAAATTTGAAGAAAACGGCGTCATTGCTGCGGCGGTTTGGGTTTCTGCAGTTCTAGCACTATGCTTATCATTGGAGAATATCTTTATGAGAGACTACGCAGACGGCACTATTGAAATGACAATTCTTTCTGGTTTCAACCTAACCCTCTACTGTTTAGCGAGAGCCGTTTCTTACTGGCTGTCTTCGGGTATATCAATAATTTTTGTTTCAATACCCGTGGGGTTGGTTTTGGGACTTGACTCGAAGGAAGCGTTTGTTTTGTTCATCTGCCTAACTTTAGTGACAGCGACAATAAGCCTAGTTGGTACCTCTATTAGTGCTCTAACCGCTGGATTGAGGGGAGGCTCCTTGCTACTAATCACATTGCTACTTCCCCTTCTGCTACCGCCCGTGATCTTTGGAACTAGCGCCACGACCAACACAGCAATCGGATTGAACCCCACTGCAGAACTTTTTTTCCTCTCTGGATTCTTCGTACTGTCTCTGAGCCTAGCCCCTACCGCAACTGCCATGGCAATCAGGATCAGAAATCAATGATTTTCCGTTTAATTAGCAGTTTCCTTTCCCTTGAATTCGCTTACTTTTTCTGCCAAAAGGCGAGAAACTGGCTTCTACCAACTACAATTATTCTTGTCTGTACAGGCACTTTTCTTGGTCTATTTTGGGCTCCTCCAGACTACCAACAAGGAGACGCGTTTAGAATTATTTATGTGCATGTGCCTAGCGCATGGATGTCGTTATTTGTTTACCTTTACATGGTCCTAGCAGCAGTTGTTGCTTTAGTTTGGAAGATCAAGGTGGCGGAAGTGGGTTTGAGGGCAGCTGCACCTATCGGGATGGTTTTTACATTTTTAGCCCTCCTTACCGGCTCTATTTGGGGGAAACCAATGTGGGGCACGTGGTGGGTTTGGGATGCACGACTCACATCCGAATTAATCCTTTTGTTCATTTATTTAGGTATTATTGGATTAGTCTCCGCAATAGACGATCCTCGTACCGGCTCAAGAGCGGGAGCCGTCATGACTTTGATAGGAGCTATCAATATCCCCATAATTCACTATTCAGTAGAATGGTGGAATACGCTACATCAAGGGCCAACCGTAACAAAGTTCGATTCCCCTTCTATAGAGCTTTCAATGCTGATTCCGCTGATCATAATGGCTATGGGTTTCATGTCCTATTTTTTGTTAGTCTTATCGTACCGAATCCAGTGCGAAATTTTGCGATATGACCGGAATGCCAATTGGATTCGTAGAATTGTGCAGTAGATAGTTTAATAATTTTAGCTTCAAGAAAAAAATAATGGAAAAGTATTCTCTTTTTATTTGGACCTCTTTCGGCCTCACCTTTCTGATATTGTATCTGACCGGTTACTCTGCTTCTCGAACTCTCGCATCCATGCGCGAGATATTAAAAACCGAAATCAAAAGGGAAATCAATGGTACCTAAACGAAAAAAAACCCTAGTCGCAATTTGTCTAGCGGTGGCAGGGGTGAGTGTGGCTGCGGGGCTAATACTCACTGCGTTTGAGAAGAATTTGATGTATTTCTACAGCCCGTCTGAAATTAGTAAGGGGGAAGCGCCTGATAACCGTCCATTTCGAATAGGTGGACTGGTAAAAGAAAATAGCGTGATGAGACAACCATCGGGCCTAGGAGTATGGTTCACTCTCACCGATTTAAAGGAGGAACAAACAGTGTACTATGAGGGCATCTTGCCCGACCTGTTTCGAGAGAACCAAGGGATTGTAGCCAAGGGAGCGTTGAACGAAACTGGCCTCTTTGTAGCATCTGAGGTTCTGGCCAAACATGACGAGAACTACATGCCTCCGGAAGTGGCAGACGCGCTCGAACATAGGTAGGTTTCTGATAAAGTCATGCTACCAGAGTTAGGTAACTTCTCCCTCATGCTCGCCTTCGGTTTTTCGGCTATTCAGGCCTTCTTTTGCCTAATAGGTAGCAAGTACCAAAACAAGAATTGGTTGCTTTTAGGAAAAGCTGCTGTTACTGGACAACTCCTTTTTGTGTCTATTTCTTTTTTGTTACTCACTACTTCTTTTATTACCAACGATTTCTCGGTTCTCTACGTAGCGACGAATTCAAACTCAGCACTACCTCTTGGTTACAGAATATCTGCTGTTTGGGGGGCCCACGAAGGTTCTTTGCTTTTATGGGTGATGATATTATGTATTTGGACGGCCTTATTTTCTGTCTTCTCACGGAATCTACCCATTTTATTTGTATCCAAAGCCCTGGGCGTCCTCGGGATTGTTAGTTTTGGTTTTTTACTGTTCACTTTGGCAACTTCTAATCCCTTTACCAGACAGTTCCCACCCCCGATAGATGGCGGAGATCTCAACCCCCTCCTACAGGATCCAGGACTAATAATCCACCCACCTATGTTGTACGTGGGCTACGTGGGCTTCTCAATTGCTTTCAGTCTCGCGGTAGCCTCCCTAATGGAGGCAAAACAACAGAATGATTGGGCCAGATGGGCCCGTCCTTGGACCCTTGCAGCGTGGGCGTTCCTTACTCTGGGAATAGCCTTAGGTAGCTGGTGGGCCTATTACGAACTTGGATGGGGTGGCTGGTGGTTTTGGGACCCAGTAGAAAATGCCTCGCTTATGCCCTGGCTGATAGGGACAGCCTTGATCCACTCCCTAGCTGTTACTGACCGGGTAAAAAACTTTACTAATTGGAGCTTACTGTTAGCAATATCGGCATTCGGCCTAAGTCTGCTAGGCACTTTTTTAGTTCGCTCGGGCGTACTAACATCAGTCCACGCATTCGCCAGCGACCCAACCAGAGGTGTTTTCATATTAATCTTCATAGCAGTAGTTGTCGGAGGATCCCTAACCTTATTTGCCCTTAGAGCCCCCCTTGCTATGAGCGAAAATAAATTCGAGCCCATATCTCGAGAAACCCTCCTACTTACCAACAGCGTAGTCTTTGTAGTAACTACAGCCACCGTTCTACTAGGAACCCTTTATCCTTTAATAGTAGATGCAATGGGCTTGGGGAAACTTTCAGTAGGACCTCCCTACTTTAATGCAGTAGTACTACCCATAATGGCGCCACTTCTTGTGCTTATCGGATTTGGTCAAACCGCGAACTGGAGAAGAGACAGAGTCAGCCGAATTCTTCCAACCCTCTACCTTCCTCTAATAGCCACCTTAGCTTTTACCGCCATTGCTGCCTTCATGCTAAGTGGAGAAAGCAAATTACTCGCTATTGGGGGACTGACGCTGGCAGTTTGGGTCATAGCTACTACTAGCAAGGCAGCCTTTGAACATTTTAAGCATCGAGGAAGTGGTTTAGGGATACAAAGCTCACTGGCATTTGTAGGCCAATGCTTAGGGCACTTCGGCTTTGCTATAATGGTGATAGGGATAACGATGGTCAGTCTTTACGATGAGTCAAAACACCTAAAAATGAGAGTGGGAGACAAAGTTACAATGTCCGACATGACTTTTAAATTTGCCTCAATAAATCCGATCTCTGGACCTAATTATGACGGAACCAGCGGCACCTTTTTGGTCGAGAGAAACAACCACTCGACGTCAGAGATTATCGCTGAGAAAAGATTTTATCGAGTGCGAGGTATGACAATGACAGAAGCAGGAATAGCTCCACTATTGTGGAAGGATTTGTATATATCCCTCGGTGAGGAGCTGGAGGATGAGGCCTGGAGCGTTCGGATCAATGTAAAACCTTTTGTTAGATTCTTATGGCTAGGAGCTTTGATTATGGGATTAGGTGGAATAACGGCCCTGTTTGACTCCCGCTTCAGGGCGCGTCTTCCGAAACAATAGATTTTTAGTGAACCTAATACGTTTAAACACTCGACCGAAAAAATGAAAAAAGTAACACTCATACCCATTTCACTTTTCGGGTTGATGCTTATCTTTCTTGCCATCGGCCTTACTTTAGACCCGAAACTCGTACCTTCCCCCCTCGTCGGCAAAACACTACCAAAGTTCAGCTCTAACTCTTTAGTTGAACCAAATGTGATATTTCACTCAGATGAGCTCAAAGGTGAGCCATACCTGCTTAACGTATGGGCCTCTTGGTGCTCTGCTTGTCGTATAGAACATCCGTTACTAATCGAATTAGCGAAAAAAAAACGAATTCCTATTGTGGGCCTAAATTACAAGGATCGCAGAAGCGACTCGATAAAATGGCTTCAGACTTATGGCAACCCTTACAACTTCAGCTTTTTTGATCCGGAAGGAAAAATTGGAATGGACCTCGGCGTTTACGGAGTACCTGAAACGTTTTTGGTAAACGAGAGCGGCATAGTTGTTTATAAACACATAGGCCCTCTCAACGAAACCATACTTAAAACTACAATTTTTGAACAATTAGTTAATGGCAGAATCAGATGAAATGTTTTTTTGTATTTTTAAGTTCACTATTGCTTTTTACCGTGGTTACACAAGCGCAAGATGAGCCTCTGGTCTTTGAAGATGCAAAAAAACAGGTAAGATTTGATTCTTTGATGGAGGAAATCCGGTGCCTTGTTTGCCAAAACCAGTCGCTAGCAGACTCTGGCGCAGGCCTTGCGGATGATCTCAGGAAGGAAGCTTACCGCATGATTTCGCAGGGAGAGTCGAATGAAGCAATCAAAGCGTTCATGGTAGAAAGATATGGCGATTTCGTGCTTTATGATCCTCCACTTCAACCGTCGACGTTACTGTTGTGGTTTGGACCTTTCATCTTAATGTTGATTGCTACAATTGTGATAATTGTTATATTGAAAAAAAGAACCCAACCTAGCTAGAAATCACTTACCTAAATCTCGAGGGAAAAAATTGCTCATAACCAGCCTATTTCTGTTTTGTCTAGTAGCAATAGGACTAACTATTTTTTTGTCAAAAAAAACTGACGAACAGCCAAGCGAAACTCAAGTAAAAAATAAACTGCTGTTTTATTTTGGAATAATGGCAGTTCCGATTATGGCCCTTTCAATGTACTTCGTATTAGGCGATCCAAGAGCGGTGAGTTTACTCGAAGGAACTACAAAACAGGATCAGCAGTTCGATCCTCAAAATCATCTCGACCAAATAAAACAACTGCTTGCCGAAAAACCAAATGACCCATCTTTACTAGCCCAGGTTTCGCGAATCTACATGATGGTAGGAAAATTTGAACTAGCGGTCGAAAGTGCTCGGCGTCTAGTCTCTCTAAAACCGGCAGACCCCACAGCACTTGTACAACTAGCTGATGCCTTAGCGATGGTGTCAGGAGGAAAAATCACGGAAGAAATCTTTGACATACTCGACGTAGTGTTGTCAATCGACAAAGCTAACCCCGTGGCGATGACGCTTCTGGGCATAGGTCACGAGCAGCGGGGTCAAAATAACGAAGCCCTAAACCATTGGCGAAAAGCCGAAGCCCTATTGCCAAACGAATCACCTCTGAAGAAGCGTTTGAAAGAAATGATAGTACAAGTTGCTCACAATTCAGAGACAAATCCGATTGTATCGGAGCAAACAATTTCAGTTACAGTAAGTCTTTCGCCAGAATTGAAAGATGCATTCAAGAGGGACTCAACCCTCTTCGTTATGATAAAAAATGAAGGCTTAAAACCACCCATTAGTGTGATCAAAATTGGTAAGCCTGAGTTCCCAGCACAGATCGACCTAACCGACGAAAACTCGATGCTTCAGGGAGTTTCGATAAAAGACTTTGACATGGTTCATGCTGTCGCTAGAGTTTCCCAAAGTGGCGACCCTTTACCTCAACGTGGGGACTTGCAAGGCCGAAGCATAAAATTTGATCCAAAAACTACCAAAAGAATTTCTATCGTGATCAAGAAAATAATAGAGTGAAGTGTTAGCGAGCGCAGTGATTAGATTGATCGGTCTGCAGACTAGTGGACGTAAAACACTGAAAAATATAGTAGTATCCAAAAAAAATCCGGTTTTTCTCATCACAGGTTCTCTGAGGGAATCTGTGATCTGTTCTTTTAAGTTGCAGCGCAACAAAAACAAATTAAAAGTTCTTATAAATGGGACTTGGACAAACGAGAAAGGTATTGTACCTTATGCATTAGAACTTGGGGGGAGAGGCGTGGCTATCATAGGGATTAGGCAAGCTACTCTTCAGACCTGAGGATAGCAAACCTAAAAATTATAAAGGTCGAAATGTCGGATAAGAACAGACCTTAAACTTTTGAAAAGGCAGGGAAGTTATGCATCATATAAGAAAGTACGATTTTGACTACAGTCGACGCTTCTTCATGGAGAAGACAGCTAAGGGCGCAGGTTCAGCGGGAATTCTCGCAGCACTGTTCCCCCTGATGGCCGGCGGTGAAGGCAGCCATAAGGCCTATCCTGAAGAGCTCACAAATATAGAAGCTTATACAAAAGGGAAAGTTAAAGAAGGAGACGTGATCGACGCCAGTAATGTCGAGCTCGTACAAGATTTAATTGACCCAGCTCTCTATCAAGAAATTACGCAAGACAACAGGAAATTTTGGATCGGCCCCACACAGACCGATATTGAACAACAATTTCCTCCCTATTATTTAGACGCGACAATGAAGAACTGGGGGCAAGCTGCTTTTGGTCCAGATGGTAATGTCTATACAAAGGATGGAAAACCGTGGATTGGAGGACATCCCTTCCCAGATCCTCAAACGCCTGAAGAAGTGCAGGCGAACGTGGTATTATCTTGGGGCCGACACGACCAAGATATCTTCGCTATACCTACTTACGCTCTAGCGCCAGATGGTGAAGTTCAGTATGAATATGACTTCGTCTGGGCCCAGCAACAAACAATCGGACTGTGCCACCCGGATTCAGCTGGAGGAGCACCCTACCTTCCCGGTAAGGAAGACATGCTCAGGCATCAGTCGGTTTGGTTTACATCGCCAAACGATATCAAAGGCACAGCCTTCATGAACGAATGGTGGTACGACCAAGCTAGGTTCCCCGAACTCTACGGTTACCTGCCAGCTTTTAAGAGAGTAAGACGATTCCCAACAAACCAAAGGTTCGAACCTTTAGTTGCTGGCATCAACTTATTCCTCTCGGATGCCTGGGCCGCGGGTGACCCAATGCTGACTTGGGGTAATTGGAAAATCGTTCACAGAGGCCCATATCTTGGCGCTATGCACCATAACTGGAGACCAGATATGCCCAACTGGGAGCACCCAACTCACGGTGGACCTGCAGGTAACAGCTACTACTACGTACAAAAACAGTTGATACCTGAAGTAATCGTGTTAGAGGGAGAGCCTACTGGATTCCCAAGGGCTCCATTGAGCAAACGTAGGGTTTACTTTGATGCTAGAAACATTGAGTATCCTCAAGCCATATCCTACGACAGGCGCGGAGAAATTTGGAAAACTTTCGAACCTGGATTCGCATCCTATAAGATCGATCCTAAGGCGCAGCCTGATGTTGGAGCACACGAGAAAAAAGCATCTGATGGTAGAACTGAGTGGAGCTGGAACTGGGTTATCAGTAATGACCTTCAGTCAAAACGGCTCACAAGGTTCTGTCAATCCGAAACCTGTAAGGGTGGATGGACATCCAATTGGGACGCTATGGATAAATATGGTTCGGCGGAAGACTTTATCAACAAGTATATGACCCAAACCGCAATGCGTCGACTCGGAACGTAAAGCACTCTGAGTTCTGTTATTTAACCGCGGAACCTCACCGGTTCCGCGGTTTTTTTTTGCTACAGTTAAGGACTTAACTCGTATATTGATATAAAAATGTGAGAGGATTGCAATCATGAAGATTTTGGTCGTAGGGGGGGGAACTGCAGGCTGGATGGCGGCTGCCCTTATGGCAAACACCTTGGGTGAAAAAGCTGAAATAACCTTAATCGAGTCCAAACAGATTGGGATAATAGGCGTTGGAGAAGGCTCTACCCCAAAAATGAGGCGCCTTTTCGACAAATTAGGAATCCCTGAATCAACCTGGATGCCAAAATGCAATGCGACCTACAAATGCGGCATAAGATTTCCTGATTGGTCTACACGAAAAGGTTTCAAAAGTTACTATCACCCATTCTTCTCTTCAAGCGACGATAGTTCGGTACGAGCCTTCTATCAAAACGCAACAATAAGGAGCAAAAGTTTTGATGTTCACGCCCATCCAGACAGTTTTTTTGTTTCTAATTTTTTAGCAAAAAATATGAGAGCGCCTTTGCCAGAGCAGTCTAGCAACTACGAAACAGATTACGCGTATCATTTTGATGCGGTGGGAATAGGACAGGTTTTAAAAGAATATTCAACAAAGCTAGGTGTTACCCACATTGAAGATACCGTGCAAGAGGTTCTCCAAGGAGAAGATGGTCAAATAACAGCAGTGCGATCAGAAAAAGTGGGCGAAACGGAGGCTGATTTTTTTGTAGATTGTACTGGGTTTTCTAGTCAAATTATTTGCAAAAAACTAAACGTGCCCTTTATCTCTTATAAAAACATGCTATTTAATGACCGCGCTGTTGCTATGCCCACCCCTCTTGCTAAGGACGATCAATTACCTTGCCAAACAATCTCAAAGGCCGCTAGCAGTGGTTGGATATGGAACATTCCTCTTAAGAATCGGTTCGGCAACGGCTATGTTTATTCTTCAGACTTTCTAGACGAATCGCAAGCGGAAAAGGAACTCAGAAAATATCTTGGGACTGAGGGAACCGAGACGGAAGCACGGCACCTAAAAATGCGGGTCGGACGTCTATCTCACTGTTGGGAAAAGAATTGTCTAGCTGTTGGACTATCGCAAGGGTTCATAGAGCCACTTGAAGCAACGGCGCTCATGGTGGTTCAGGATACAGTAGAAATTTTTCTAGAAAATTTCGTGCGCGGTGACCTATCTAACACCTACAAAGATCAAGCCAATGAGAAAGTGAACCTGATATTTGATGGCATCAAGAATTATATAGTTACCCACTATAAGCTAAACTCACGCTCGGATACTGACTACTGGATCGCTAACCGAGAAAATGAAAACATAAGTGACGAGCTGAAAGCGATAATAAACACGTGGGATAAAGGCGGAGACCTACTAGGGGAGTTGAAATCTCAAGCCGCTACCCAAGTATATAGTCCGACATCTTGGTATTGTATTTTGGCTGGGATGGGAAGGTTTCCGAGGAATCTGAAGAAACCAAAGAAGAAATTTGAAGTGTACAATCACAAAGAGAGCGTACATTACTGCGAACAAATGATGGACCTCTTTCCAGACCATCACTCAGCTGTTCATAATCTTGGGCACTCCTAACACTTATGGATGTTGATTTTGAAACTCGGGAATACGATCTTCGGGAAACCATTTTGCTATTTCTGCCTCTTCGAAAAGGACTTCTAAAGAATCCACTTTCCAAGCGTCGCCCTCTTTAACCATCTTGTACAACTCAAACTCAGTGGTCCCTTGATTATTAAATTTGTCCCTAGACTTTAAAACATTAGGGACAATCGCTTGAGCTTTACAATCTTCAACACCCTGGACCGCTATGGCGTCTCGAATACTCATTGCGAAGATGACAACCTCCCCTCCGATGTAGAAATACTGTTGTTGCTTTACCCAGTCTTCTATAGACTTACCATCAGTCATGTTAGCAGTTACAAACCCGTAAGCGTCCTCAAAGCGGTGCTTTTGCATAGCTGATAAATAACCCTCGAGGCCAAGTTCTGGATCCTCATTGAGAGGACACGGTGTTTCTGCCATCAGCCTGAAAGAAATGGAAGCCAAAATCGCAAACGCGCAGGTCAACCTCATATTACCTCCCCCACAAATATCCTACAGGAGCCAAAGTTAAGATGTTATTCATGAGAAAGTCAACATTCGCACTATTTCTTATAGTCAAAATCAATAAGAATGCGCTTAGAAATTGGACGAGATTGACACGTCAAAACATAGCCAGCAGCCAAACTTGCTTTATCTAAGACATGATGACTGCCCATATTCACTTCTCCCTCCCTTAGCACGCCTCGACACGTGACGCAGGCGCCCGCTTTACAGCTGTAAGGTAGCTCCAATCCCTGTTCTAAGCCAGCCTCAAGAATGTTTTTATGGTCAAGTTCGAAGAGTACTTCATAGGTTCGACCTCCATACTTTAAAGATACTATACTACTACCCTCCGCAGTATCTGGCCTGACGAGAGCATTAGCCTGGTTTTCACCTGCAAAACCGAAAAGTTCTCTATGAATTAATGAGTCAGATACACCTACTTCCTGCAGGGAACCATGGATTTCGAAGGCCGCCTTTTCCGGCCCGCAAATAAAGAATTCCACTGATTGTAAATTTTCAAATGTTCTCTCAACAATAGTTTGAACGGAACTACCTTTTAGCCTCCCACTCAAAAGATCTGAAGTTCCTTGCTCTCGGCTAAACACATGCTGAATCAACAACCTATCCATGTAACGGTTTTTCAACTCACCAAGATCATCTAGAAACATCGTACTTGAAGCCCGTCTGTTTCCGTAAATCAAGATGACTTTACTGCGTGGCTCTTCTGAGAGCACCGTTCTTAAAACAGACATGATTGGAGTTATGCCGCTACCGATAGCTATACAACAGTAGCGCCGGGAAGATTCACTATTTACGGACGATGTGAAATCTCCTTCAGGCGGTAAAACGTCCAATTCGTCTCCTACACTAAGCTCCTGATGGGCCCATGAGGAGAACAGTCCACCGGGCACTTTTTTTATTCCAATCTCTAGTGAGGAAGGCTCTGATACTGCCTGACTACAAATCGAGTAGGGCCTCCTGACTATTTCACTATTAATCTTCTTTTCCAATGTTAAGAACTGACCATGTTTAAAACCGAAAGACTTTCTAAAGGCTTGAGGGATTTCTAAAGCGACGACTAACCCTTCAGTAGTTTCTTTCCGAAGACTCTGAACGCGTAATTTTCGCAAAACACCTACAGACATTTAAAATGCTCGAAAGTTTCACAACAAGCTAGACATCGAAATAAAGACTTGCAAACGGTACCAGAAACATCATTCAGAGATTCGCTTTCGCGAGCTCCACACTTAGGACAAATAGGTTCTTGCTTCAGCCCACATTTAGATTCCAAAGTCATCTCCGGAGGATTCACACCAAAACGGCGCATTTTTTCTCTTCCGTCTTTCGTTATCCAATCCGTAGTCCAGGACGGTTTAAATTGTCTAAGAACATCTACTTTACAAAAACCTTCGTCCTTTAATTTGCTAATGATTTCCTCTTCTATAGCATCGGTTGCCGGACAAGCTAAATAAGTAGGTGCTATGACTACTGTTATGTGCGGACCTTTTTGTTGTACTTCTCTGAAAATCCCGAGTTCTTTTATTGTCAGGTATGGTATTTCGGGGTCGACGACCTGAGAAACAATCCTTGAAATTTTTTGTTCTAAGGACATTATTCTTACCAAGATAACGATGGATATCGGCGCTGCAACACTTGCATTTCGGCGAGGAGTTTGCCCATATGCTCTGTGTGAACTCCTTGACGTCCCCCATTTGCTTCCCATTTGGATTCTGGTAATTTCAAGCTGACCTCGCAGAGGACTTTCTCTACCAAATTCGACCAATCAAATCTTAGTTTTTCTTTTTCTGGACAAGCCCCTATACTGACCATACTTCGATCGGTTTCATCATAGTCAAAGAACTCTCGCGTATAACCCCAAAGCTCCTCCAATGCTCTCTTCATTCTCTGGTGGCTCTCAATCGTCCCCAATCCAAGCCTTTGCACCCACTTAGTGCTTCGTGCTAGATGAAACGATGATTCCTTTACGATTTTTGCCGCCAAGCCCGGCAGTTGATCCGATTGTTTATCGAACCGACTAAGCGCTCGATAGACAAGGACGCAATAATGATCAAACAAAAACTGTCTTAAGATGGTAAACGCATAATCTCCATTAGGAAGTTCGCAAATTTGAAGGTTCTCAAACTCTGCCTCGTCTCTACGAAATGCATAGAAATCTTCATCCCTCCCTTTAACGGAATCGATAGATGCCGCGTAGGTGTATAGAAGTCTAGCCCTACCAACGTAGTCTAAAGCAGAATTAGCCATTGCTATATCTTCTTCCAAAAACGGTCCATGCCCACACCATTCTGACATTCTTTGTCCTAGAATTAACGCATTATCACCAAGTCTTAGGGTGTACTTTAATAAGTGGTTCACAACTTCAACTTTTCAGACACGTCATAAAAAGTCGGGTGACGATAAATCTTATCTTCCGCTGGATCAAAAAGCATCTCGCTGTCTTCTGATTGACTGGCATGAATTTCCTTAGATCGTACAACCCAAATGCTTATACCCTCCTGTCTCCGAGTATAAACATCCCTTGCTGATTCCATCGCATGCTCTGCATTTGCCGCATGTAAACTTCCAACATGTTTGTGCTCAATACCTCTTGCACTTCGTAAAAAAACCTCCCACAAATCAAGTTCATCGTTATTCATTTACGGCTTCTCTTTCCATGATTTTAAAATCGCCCCGTTTTTCCTTCGCGGTGTAAACTGACAAGGCTTCTCGTACCCAAGCCCCTTTCTCATGGGCTTTTTGTCTTGCCTGCAAACGACTCTGGTTGCAAGGTCCGTGACCCATCAAGACCCTTTCAAACTCACCCCAGTCAATTTCTCCGAAGTCATAATGCCCTCTTTCCTCATTCCATTTTAGCTTTTCGTCTGGAATCGTGAGCCCAATGTGGTCGGCTTGCTCCACTGTTTGATCGATAAACTGCTGTCTAAGTTCGTCATTAGATTGTCTCTTGATCTTCCACTTCATCGACTGCTGTGAGTGCATAGATTGAGCATCATGAGGACCGAACATCATCAAAGTTGGCCACCACCATCTATTCAATGCGTCCTGAGCCATTTCTCGTTGCTCCTCTGAGCCCTTTGCTAATGTCTGCATAATCTCGAACCCTTGTCTTTGGTGAAAACTCTCCTCTCGGCAGATACGTTCCATTGCCCGAGCGTAAGGTCCAAATGAGGTCCTACAGAGAGAAATCTGATTGACAATCGCCGCCCCGTCGACTAGCCAGCCTATGGCTCCGACATCAGCCCACGTAGGCGTAGGATAATTAAATATGCTCGCATATTTTGCGGAGCCATCTAGAAGTGCATCCCACATCTCTTCACGGCTAGTATTTAGCGTTTCTGCGGCGCTATAGAGATATAATCCATGCCCTGCCTCGTCCTGGACTTTAGCAAGGAGGGTGGCCTTACGCCTAAGTGTAGGGGCTCGAGTTATCCAATTCCCTTCCGGTAATTGACCTACGACCTCAGAATGCGCGTGTTGTGAAATTTGCCGTATAAGAGACGACCGATACTTATCAGGCATCCAATCCTTTGGTTCGATCTTCTCTTCTTCTGCTATTTTCCTTTCAAATTGGCCGATTTTTTCCATATTTTTTACCATCAAGAGCTCTATAGCCAATATTATACCGAATTGAATCTATTTTCTGTACGGTCAGACATCTTTATCCAATTTTCCTCCCTTGAGTACGAACATCACTCCCGTGCAGGTCAAAATCATGCCCAGAATATGGTGAATCTGAACAGGATCTTTGAAGAATTTAACTGATACCAGGATACCTAAAACTGGCATAAGGTTGATGAAAGCAGAAGACTTATTTGGACCGAGCGCCTTAATTCCCGCATTCCACATTGTAGTAGCAATAATCGTAGGGAAAATTGCCATGTACACTATTTTACCGACAAGACCCGAATTATGGATATTAAAACTCATATCATTAAAGGCGAAAACAATTAGAGAGAGAATAAGGGTGGTCGAAACCGATGACAAAAACATAATCGATAGAGCACTAAAATCAGAGAGCCATCGATTTACATATATTGCGTAAAGTGAATAAAACAGAACAGCCAATATAACCAGCAAGTCGCCTTGGTTAAAAGACATCCTCATAATTAGTGACATATCCAAATTGGATATAATAATCAGCGAGCCAAAAAAACCCAAGATGATCCCAAGATATTGAACCCTACCCAAAGCTCGAGAGAACAATAGGAAAATCAAGGTCGCGGTCAAAATGGGTTGCGTTGCACTAAATAAAGAAGCATTAAAAACCGTAGTCATTTGAACAGACCAGATAAGAAATGTACTTCCACCAGCCATGAAAGTTCCAAGTAGGAATACCTCTCTTAATTTTGACCGAATCTCTCCCATCCTTGTGAAAACTCTCGGTATTGCAAAAGGTGCCATAAAAATGACGGCAACTGCCCACCGCCAGAAGCTAAATTCTAAAGCTCCCATGGAATCTCCAATCGTTTTAGCGACCATGATCCCACTCGTCCACAGGACCATCACGAAAAAGAGCATGAGATAGATAACCTGCTTTTTCATTATTTTTTTTCGCTCACTAGTTAAAAAAATATCCTATAAAAATTTTTACTTGTTAGTATGTTATGATGCCAAAGAATTTGGAAAAGGGAACTTAATAATGATCACGAGAGGAATTAAAGAGCTATGTGCCGAAGCCGAAGCAGAGATAGAGACCTTGTCTGCCGAGGAAGTAAAAGAAGCATTGAAACAGCCGGACACAAAATTAATAGATATTAGGGACATCAGAGAGTTATGGAGGGAGGGGGCAATCCCAAACGCTATCCACGCTCCCAGAGGGATGTTAGAGTTTTGGGTAGATCCCCAGAGTCCTTATCATAAAGACCTCTTTGCAACGGGGGAAAAGTTCATCTTCTTCTGTGCTGGGGGGATGAGATCCGCATTGGCTACGCAAACCGTTCAAAACATGGGTCTCAAGCCGGTGGCACATATGGCCGGCGGTTACAGCGCCTGGGTCAAAGCCGGAGGAGAAACAGAAGAGAAAAAACCTAAGAATTAAAATTCGATCCCTGTACCCTCACTAAATTGTTGCATGCAGAAATAATCTCGCCATTCCACAATCAACGAATCTTCTACTTTAAAAGCTCCCGCGACGGGCAGCGCAAAGGAGTTACCTTTTGGCGGATTAAAGTAGTCTAAACGTTCGTTCATGACAAAGTTTCCTACCCCACACTGCTCTAATATCTCTATCCTCACATTGCCGGTAACCTCGAAAAAACCTGCCAAAGTACTTCTGACTCCCGACCGTCCTATAACAGAAGGAAAAGGCATATTCTGGTATACACACTTATCGCTAATGTAATCGAGGCTCGCTTCTAGATCTTCTGACAAGGCATCACAAAAGTCAGTAACTATTTTTTCAGCGTTTGTTGTTCCCATAACTGCTTACTCCTAATGGCCTATTAAAGGCTTCAACCTATATTTTCCATTCTCATCTGAATGAAAATACTGCGAGATATCTGGGTGATTTACGGGCTCTCCGGTATCATCCTCTAAAAGATTTTGCTCCGACACATACGCCACATAACTCGTTTCCTCATTCTCTGCTAACAAATGGTAAAAAGGCTGGTCCTTTTTAGGCCTGGCATCTTCCGGAATCGATTGCCACCATTCTTCAGTGTTGCTAAACGTTGGGTCGACATCAAATATGATGCCTCTAAAAGAATAAAATCTGTGTCTAACTACTTGCCCTAACAGAAATTTCGCGCTGCTAATATTATTCATTGCTTCTAATCTTCAATACCAAACTCTAATCTAATCAGCTATTAGTCTACCGCGAACACATGGATGCCGCAAAAGTCATCGTCCCGTAACTTTTCGAGTAGCGAACTCGAAACGATCCGATTGCTCGTCGCTTCCCCGTAATACGGAGTTTATAGAATTTTCAGAATGTCTAGCATCATTATTAAGCGTCGCAGAATCCATAATTCTTTTCGACTCTCGAACCGCTAAGGCCGAATTGGCAGCTATTTGCTCAGCCATATTAAGAGCCTGCTCAAGTAGCTCCTCCTGGGGATAAACTTCGTTCACCAATCCACACCTCTTAGCTTCCTGAGCTTCTATCCTCTTAGCAGTCAGAATAAACTCTTTAGCTTTTGCCAATCCCACGATATGGGGTAGTGCTGCCGCTCCAACCACCAGGCCATACTCAGCGCCTGGGAAGCGAAAAGAGGCACTATCAGATGCCAGACGAATGTCACATGCACAAGCCAAGGCTGCACCACCGCCAAAACAATACCCGTTTACAGCTGCTATAAGAGGCATAGGGCTATCAGAGAACCTATCTATCGCGAGGTAGGCTGATACCTTTTCTCCTAAGTCTCTGTCTCGGTCTCTTTCTTCTACCATATCTTGGCCCGCACAAAAGGCTTTGTTTCCAGCCCCTGTGATAACAATCGCTTTTATCGTCTCATCAGCTTCAGCCTTATCTACAGCCGACACCAAGGCAGAAGCCAACTCACGATTAAGAGCATGATGGCTTGCAAGCCTATTCAATGCGAGAAGGAGCACTCCAGGCCTTGCTACTGAGGAGTTTAGAATCGAACTCATGTAGGTATCACAGCGGCCCTGGCCTCACGGGATCTGATCCGTCCCAGCCTTTGGCGGCGTCTTCCACTAGACTAAACAAATCGAGGTAAACCTGATTATTATCCCAAAGTTCTATGAAATGCCCTACACTCTCTACCGTATCAAAATACACCAGTGGAGCTCCGCCCACTGTGCACTCGAAAGCAGCCTCATGTCCCCTATCAGAGTATTCCTTACAGGCCTTCTCAAAATTCTCCGGCATCATTCCAAAATGATGCACACCTGTTTTTCCAGCGTCCAAAAACTCCTTGTAAACTGATGGAGCATCATTTTCACAATAGATTAATTCTATCTGTACATCCCCAGAGTTACCTAATGCGAGAGAAACATCGGCGTTAGACTCCCCTCCTCGATATCTTTGGTTTTCTAAAGGACAGTGCTCAAACATAAAAAACGGACCTACCTTGAGATATTCAGTCCAATACTTTAGGGCCTTTTCCATATCCCGCACCACATAAGCCACTTGGCGAACCGTGTATAGTGGTTGTGTCATAGTTTTTCCTCCTCCATTATAGCAATCGACTTTTCCTTTATTTTGAACAGGACTAGTCCGGCTTCTCATCAAGAATCACTTATTCTAGTAGCAAGTGGTCAAGATTGCATTGGTTTTCAAGTTAGGGTTACAAAACTGAGGAAAAATTATGTACGAAATAGCTAGAAATTTGATTGAAACCCAAGCTTTTTCACACCATCTAGGGATTAAAATCGAGAGACTTGAACAAGACAAAGCCTGCTTAACACTACCCTATGATGCGTTTTTAGGAGAGGAGCGGGTTAATGGAGGTGCCATAGCCTCACTAATTGATCTATCCGCCACCTGTGCTTTTTGGTGCCACTCGGACTTATCCTCTAAGTCTAGGGGAGCTACGATAAGCCTTAATATTAATTTTATGAAATTGGTTCGCAAAAGTGATATTTTTGCGTATGCAGCTGTGGCGAGAAGAGGTTCAAACATCTGTGTAGGCTCAGTTACTGTAAAAACCGGTAGCGACGAAAAAGTTGCCATAGCTATGGTTACCTACAAACTAAATGCTTAAGCTGCGCCTTCCGCATGAAAAGGAGAAACAAATGAAAAAAATATTAACAACAGGGTTAATTCTAACGTACTTCTGGGCAAACAACCTGGTTGCCATGACTCTAGCCGAGGCCACGACTGGAGCTCATCGAAGTGGAGAAAACATAGCAAGGAACGCTCACCGTAACCCCACCAAAACTCTGGAGTTCTTTGGTCTGAAAGAGAACATGACTGTTCTCGAGATTTGGCCGGGAAGTAGAGGATGGTATACAGAAGTTTTGGCGCCCTACCTGAAAACAAATGGAGTTTATTACGCTGCAAATTTTGATGGTAGCACCGGCGCTGCTTACTTCGAAAAGGCAGCAAAGAAATTTCAGCAAAAAATCAACGCCTCTCCCGATATTTATGGCAACATAAAGCTCACCACTCTTATGCCGCCGAATAAGGTCGTCTCTGCACCCGCGGAAACGGTTGACTTGGTCGTCACCTTTCGGAACATCCACAATTGGGTAAATAACGGTATAGAGAAAGCCATATTAACCAGCGCCTACAAAGCACTAAAGAAAAACGGCGTACTCGGATTAGTCGCTCACAGAACAAAAGATAGCTCGGTGGGGTTGGAATCAGCACAGACAGGATATTTGACCGAAGAACAAGTTATTGCGATCGTCGAAGAAGTTGGTTTTAGCTTCGAAGCGCGATCTGAAATAAATGCGAACCCTTCCGATTCCGCTAACCATCCGAAGGGCGTTTGGACTTTACCACCCATGCTAAGACTAGGTGAGATTGATAAAGAGAAATACATGGCGATTGGCGAAAGCGATCGGATGACCCTCAAATTCATAAAAAAATAAACTAGCTATAAGGCCCTACCCCTAATAAGTTACTAATGTAATTTACTAGGGGATGCCTCTATGGTAGCGCGATGCCTCTCTAACTTACTGCGAACCTCTATGGTAGGAGCATGAGAAATGGACTTCTCTAGGTCATGAAGCGCCATCTCTTTTACTCCGGCGGCTAACCATAATGAAACTCTCTCCACATAAACCGAGAAGGGTTCTTCAGCCAGTATAAGTTGATAACCACAGTAATCTAGAGCTCTAGTATAGTCACCCTTATCACTCGCTATCTGTCTTAGGTTATTAAACATTCTCATCACTATATCTCGGCCGGAGGCTACATTTAGCGCGCCGATATCAATTAGCTCATTCTCAAAATTAACAAGTCTTTTACTGGTGTCAAAAACCTGTAGTGAAAAAGGGTCTACCAATACCCCTTCTACTCGCGCTAGGAAATGGCCAGGATAATTTATCCCTTCCACCAGCAAACCCAAAATACGCCCTACTCCCATAAGAAGGATAGCTAAAGATATAGGTATCCCTTCTTTTTGTCGAAGTACAAAATTTAGAGAACTATTTTCCTGACGAAAATAATTTTCCGACCCGCCAAACCCTTGCCCTCTTAAGTAATCACAAAGGCTCTTCGCATCACAGACTTCTTCCGTACATCCGTGTGCCAGGCGCTCGAATTCTTGTTCTATCCACATGAGGTCAGTATCCCCGTCGATAACTCGAGAAACTAATAAGGCTCCGGCCACAGGGTCTTGCTTCCCTCTCACAAAAGAGTAGAATTCGTCTGAGAATTTTAGATTATCCATATTGCGCAGATTAAACGTTTAAACACCCACTTTCCACCAAATTAGTGAGCTTTACCAGTTTTTCGGCTCTTATCGGAATAATCTTCCAATTAACATCACACGAGAGAGGAATATAGAATGGCTGATCCAATCAAAGAAGCTAGTGAATCAGGCTGGATTGCAAAACACAGAGAACTTTATTTATCCGATGGAGAAGCAGGACACTTATGGGATTCATCTGTAGCAGGAGGTCCTGGCCCTTTACCAACACTTCTACTCTTTACCAATGGAAGAAAAACTGGAAAAGAGTCGATTATGCCTCTACTCTATGGAAAGACCGATACGGGATATGCGATCATAGCTTCAAAAGGTGGCTCACCGAAGCATCCTGGCTGGTTTCACAATTTGAGCGCACAGGGAAACGTTAAAGTAAAAGTAGCTAATGATACGTTTGAGGCCACTACGCGCTTAGCTAAAGGAGACGAGCGAATCACCATTTGGGACAATATGGCAAAAGACTACCCCCCTTTCACTGATTACCAAAAGAAAGCTGGGGACAGGGAAATTCCGGTAGTGGTATTAGAAAAAAAGTAACCTTCTAGAGTTTGACATCAGATAAACCTTCTCCGGGGATACCAGCATCTAGCTGGACCCCGAAGGAGTTCAAAGCCATAGAAACCAGATTATACTGGCCTACAGTAAAAACGATATCCATAAGCTGCTCTTGGGAAAAGTGTTTGGCTAATCCAGTCCATGTTTCATCAGAAATAAAGGCATCGCTGTGAAGCTCATCCGTCGCCTGTAGCAAAAGCTTATCTACCTCAGAGATGCCAATCATCTCTGGGCCTTCTTTAGCACTCCTGATTCCTTGACTATCAAGCCCACCTTTCAGGGCAATTTGAACATGTTGCGCCCACTCATAGCCTGCCTGACAAAGGAAACCAATCCTTAGTATGATCAGTTCCTTCTCTCGAATGGGCAAGCTAGACTTAAACAACACATGATTTGCAAACACCATCCAACGCCGCATTAGGTTGGGATGTTGTAGCAAAGTTTTAAAAATATTCATGTCCGCACCGTCAGCCACAAAAGGAGCCATCTGTTTACTCTCAGCGTCAGACCAACTGTCGGGCTCTTTCGGGTAGATTCGGGGTTCATTTAAACGCATAGTGATTCCTCTGTGTATTACTGTGTCTAGTTATTTTTGCAGGTATAAAAACATAGCCCTTATTGATAGTCTACCTGAGCCTATTTATTCCCACTCGCCTTACGAACCAATCGGGCAAATCGGAGCCAGAAATTTTTACACTTAATGCTTCGTCAAAAACTTCTTGTGATAAAGCTCTAGGTTGACCAAATTTCCGACATATAATTTCTGTGAAGGACCCAAATCTACATAAAATATTTTCTCCACAAAACATCTCCTGGCCCAACAGCAAAGCTTTTTCTGAAACATGAAAGATTTGCGATTCAATACGTAAAGAATCTCCGATACTTGCCTCTTGGATAAATTGAATATGTCCTTCCTTAGTTTCTATTTCAATTTCTTCGTTTGTACGATATGTCTGATCTACGCCGATAAAACCCCAGAGTTCGATCGCTGCTGCTTCAAAAGCATAATAATAAAAAGCCACATTCATGTGCTCATTATAATCAATCCATTGTTCATGCACTTTTGTTTCGTAAATAAACATATGAATGTATTTATAGCGCCTTACTCAATCCAATCAAACCAATACTCTTGGGTAACTTCTCGATGTATCACATTCATATCTTGCATTTTGAGCATCACGTGAGTGGATGTTTTAGCATAATATGGCAACAAGCTTTCCAAGTCAGTGACTACCTCAGTGAGGGTTGAGCTTCCAGCCTCCTCTAAAATGATACTGTCCTTGCCTTGTGCTTCACTTAGGGATTGGCGAACGGCAGCACTAGCCTCTTGTGGGCTTAAACTACTTTCACAACGAAGCTTTACACAACGCGCGCAAAAATTCTTTTGAAGTCCTAGATATTCATAATCTAGGACTCTACCGTCTAAATCTACTGACATGTGATTACCCGTTTCAAATCCACGCTCCTGATCAACCGCTAAGCCGTTCCAGCTGCCTACCCAGGTATTCCATATACCCTCAAACCGTTGATTCATGGATTTCAAAACATTTGGATCCTTTAGCTTACGTTTCCAATTCTCTAGATCTTTGCTTTCAACATCGACGGGCATTTTTTCTAGAAGGCTTTCATTGGCAAGCCCAACGTTTCTCAAACCTCTATAACGACCCACCTTATCGATGATCAGAGAAGGCAAAACTTTTACTGCGTCTATAGATCGAGACCCCTCTTCTGTCTCAAAAGAAGCATCAGAGAAGGCTATCTCTATGTGCTCCGAATCTATTTTTTTGACAGACATCTTATATAGAATGACAGAGTTACCACCATTTTCGCTTATTTTTGACCGCACAAACCCAGTCTTTGGTGTGCCCCAATTAAAAGACCTAACCTCCCCTTGCGCTGCGCACGATAAAATAATGAATCCCAAGATTAACCAACAGGAAAAGATAATTTCGCGGGAGCTTTTTTTGTTGAGCCTAGGCATCTTAAGTCAGACTACGGAACACTTTTGGGGCAATAATGAAAATCAAGATTTTACATACCTATTCTTTGAGTGGTAGTTTATCTTATCATTTTTGAGAAAAAGGGGGATACGATGAGGCGCGATGTTGAGTTTCAAGCAGATGGAGTCACTCTTTGTGGTTGGTTATATAAGCCAAGCAAAGGGAGAAAACCGTTTCCAACAGTAGTCATGGCACATGGCTTTTCTGGCGTTAAAGAAATGGCATTAGATAAATATGCGGAATCATTTGTGAAAAAAGGGCTAGCCGTCTTAGTTTATGACAATCGCTGTTTAGGAAAGAGCGGAGGAAAACCTCGACAAGATATTGATCCAGTTATGCAAATGAGAGATTACCGTAGTGCAATTAGCTTTGCTCAAAGTCAAAGCGAATGTGACGCGGAACGGATTGGCATATGGGGTACGAGTTATACTGGTGGCACCGTGTGTGCAGTTGCCTCCCTAGACCACAGAGTCAAAGCCGTAGTGAGCCAGGTGCCCTTCATTAATGGGTTTCAAAATGTCCTCCAATCTTCTCCGTTGGGTGAGCAGCATTTGCTTTGGAGAATGATTGATGAGGACAGAGCGAACAGAGTTGCGGGGAAAAAACCTCAATATGTAAAAATGTGTTCACTAGACCCCGAGGAGCCGCACGTTTTACCTGGCGAGGATACTTATAACTATATACATCAATTTGTAGATGCCGATCCTGAGTGTACTTGGGAAAATCGCGTTACCATTCGTTCCCTTGAATATTTACTAGAGTATGACGTGAGCGGGTATATGAAACAAATTAGCCCAACCCCGTTACTAATGATTGTCGCGGAGAGAGACACGCTAACTCCTACAGATGTCGCCCTCGATCATTACGCTATGGTTCCAGGCCCGAAAGAGCTTCTAATTCTGAAAGGAAATCACTACGGCGCCTATATGGAGCATTTCAAAAAAACTAGTAAGGCTGCTGCTGAGTGGTTCGCTGAACATTTATAATTATCTATCCTATCTGTCGGCTAATTGAGATCTGAACCACCAGCCGAGAAGTGCAATACCACATCCCGCTAGCGAGAAGGTGACCTTATAACCGAAATTATTTATCAATATACCAAAAATAGTCACACCAAAACCTTGGCCGAAAAACAGCATAAAAGCCCAGAAGGAGACTCCTGCCCCTCGTGCATCTGGTGCAATCTCGGTTGCGTGTGTCTGCATTGTGTTGTGAAACACATAGAATGAGAATCCAGCAAAAAAGAATAAAGGAACAATAAACTCCCAACGCTCTATGAAACCAAAGCTAAGAAAACTCATACCTAAGAAAAAAGAACCTAGACCTATCATTTTTAGCTCTCCCAGGCTTCTCACAAGGTAAGGAACGACCATCGCGTAAAAAAGTCCACCTAAGCCATAAGCTCCCAAGATTAAGCCTACTGTCCCATAACCTAGATCGTAAGAATCCCGAAGGTACGCTCCAAAATAAGCAAAAATACCGAAGATAAAGACGCCCTCTAGGGTGCCAGTAATAATAACCTGCCTAGATTTTTTGATGAGCAAAACCGATCGATATAGAGACATAGTCGAGCGGATACTTATTCTCCCCAGTTGGATCTTCTCCACAGAAGCTTTATTGAAGAGAAAGAAGGAAAATAGCAAGCAAAGACCGGCAAATAAGAAAAAAATATGCCTCCAATCCAAATATTCAGCCGCAAACCCTCCCAACACCCCACCGGCGATATGGCCGAGTACCACGCCATTGATGTAACGCCCTATAACTAGTTGTCGAGTCTCGTAGGGCACTTCATCCGCAATATATGCCATGGCCAAAGGAATAGTTCCTGCCATTGATAGACCGGAAAAAAATCGCATAGTAGCTAGATATTCAATAGAGTCGGCTGTCCCCGAGCCCAGTACGAAAATTGTGGATAGCGCCAAGCTTCCAGCTATTACTCTGAGTTTACCAAATTTGTCTCCGACCGGACCCAATAAAATTTGAACAGCCCCATAAGGAAGCGCAAAGGCGGTGACAATGATCCCGGCGTAGCCTATCGATGTCTGGAATTCCGCAGCCAAAACCGGAAGTAAGGGAACTGACACTGTCATTATCGCTACCACGACAAAACTGACCGCACTCAGTAGCCAAATAGTAGCTGTCACCCGAAGACTCCTATGTTAATTTAAAAATCGGCACCCTATTCAACCATTCATAAAAAGAGTCATAGTTCTTGAATCATCAAGAATATAGTTGAGGATTCTCTGAAAGAGGAAGGTTCTTTAACTAATACCGATCAACATGATAACCGATTTAGCAGTTCGAATCAGCCGTTCAAAGTTTTGGTCACCCCACTTTGCGTCATGTTAGACTCTTGATTATCGAAAAAAATAGGGGAACTCTGAATGAAGGCACTACTAAGCATCACACCCGGCGGGCCCGAGACTCTATCACTTAGTGATATCGATAAGCCAAGTTGCTTGGATGACCAGGTTTTAATTAAGGTAAGCGCTTGCGGGATAAACTATCCAGATGCTCTGATTATACAGGATAAATATCAATTTCGTCCTGACCGCCCCTTTTCTCCTGGAGGAGAAATTGTAGGTACCATTGAGGAAGTTGGGGCCAAAGTCGAGCGTTGGAGTAAGGGAGATCGGGTAATAGCACTAGTAAGATATGGTGGAATGGCCGAATTTGTCACCTGTTCAGAAACAGACTGTTTACCAATCCCAATGGGAATGCCAGATAACGAAGCGGCGGCATTCATCTTTACATACGGAACCTCCTATCACGCCCTAAAGGACAGGGCAAATTTAGCTCCTGGAGAAAAACTTTTGATTCTCGGGGCCGCCGGAGGTGTGGGTCTCGCGGCCGTTGAACTTGGGAAAGCCATGGGAGCAGAAGTTTTAGTCGGAGTATCGAGCGAAGAGAAACTGCAAGTAGCGTTGGATAAAGGCGCAGATGATGGCCTCGTCTATCCGCGCGGCCCCTTCGACAAAGAATCCTCAAAAGCTTTAGCCAATTCCTTTAAGCAATTGGCTGGCAAAGAGGGGGCTAATGTCATTTATGATGCCATTGGCGGAGCTTACGCTGAAGCGGCCCTACGTTCCATCGCTTGGGAGGGTCACTTTTTAGTGGTAGGTTTTCCAGCAGGTATCCCTTCTATTCCATTAAACCTACCACTACTCAAAGGTTGTCAAATAACGGGCGTATTTTGGGGTTCATTTTGTGAGCGAAATTCAAAAGGTAACGACCAAAATAATGCAGAATTAGAGCAAATGTATATTAACGGCAAGATTAAACCTCTGGTCTCCAGAACTTTCACGTTATCTGAAGCCTCGCATGGCATCGGTATGCTTGCTGATCGAAAAGCAACCGGAAAAATCGTAGTAGAAATTCCATGACTGTATTTATATTTTAATTGCACAATGAGAAGGGCTTCGATAAATTTAACGCGAAAATAATGAGGAATAATATGGATAAACACATTTCTTTAGAGGATACCGAGCTAAAATATCTCACCATAGAGGAGGCAAAAAAGGCAACCGGCTTAAGACTTGTCTTAGGTGAGTACCCTATTCCTGGTCCATGGCGCGAAGCGTGCAAAGGAATTTTTTATGTGAAAGGAATCCCTTACCAATCCGTAAGAACATCTAATGAAAATTCCAGCGACCTGTTAATAGGGGCGGATAATTCTCAAAGTGAACTCATAGATTGGACAGCCCAACCAAGTCATCCTGTGGCAATCTGGAACGACGAGAGACCTCGATCATTGTGGTACGACCAACTATACCTGGCAGAGCGATTATCTAACCAGTGCCAGCTTATTCCAGACAACATAGACGAAAGAACGTTAATGTTTGGAACTATCAATGAGCTTGCCGGAGAGAATGGTTTAGCATGGTCTCAACGTCTGTTAATGGTAGACGCGCCATTGAAAAACTTACCAGAAAACGACGAAAGCAGACCGTTCTGGAACCTTCTTGGTTCAAAATATGGATACTCTGAAGACAACGCCGATAAAGCACGTCTCAGAATAATCTCAATACTGAAAAAGATTGATACTCTACTTACGACAAATCAAACATCAAAAAATAAATATTTTCTTGCTTCTGGTTTTTCGGCACTCGACATCTACTCGGCTTGCTTTATTGGACTACTCAAACCGATGCCTCCAGAAAAATGTCCCATGGCGACCGACTTCAGACCAGCTTACTCTAGCCCCCACACCGATATAAACGAAGCTATATCAAAACGGATCCTCGAACATCGAGATTTTATTTATGAGAAGTACTTAGAACTACCGATAGTATTTTAAACCGACAACACCAGGAACAACTCAATGATTGGATATGTGACAATAGGAACCGATAACATCGAAAAATCAGGCCACTTCTATGACACACTACTTGCAGGGTTAGGCGCTAAACGGATTCTAGAAAATGAGAGACTTATCACTTGGGGGAATGCTAAAGGCTCTCCAATGCTAGGCATTATCAAGCCATTTAATGGAGGAAGTGCAGAACCAGGAAATGGTAATATGACGGCGATAATTTGTGAAGATAGAGAGTTGGTAGATAGACTGCACTCAAAGGCATTGTCTTTAGGCGCTACAAATGAGGGTGATCCGGGGCCACGAGGTTCAGGGAATTTCTACGGGGGCTACTTCCGAGATTTAGATGGAAATAAGCTCGTCTTTTTTAATATGTGAGCTTTTTAATTTGGAGAAGAAACGTTTATTTTTTGATGATATTTATGAGGGGCAAGAATTTGTCCTCGGTCCATACCACGTCAAAAGAGAAGAACTTCTAAATTTCAACAGGACATGGGATCCGCTTCCTATACATACGGATAACCATGCTGCTAAGGAAAAAGGTTTCAAAGGCATAACAGCTTCTGGACAGTACACGCTCTGCGTAAAACAAAGGTTACTTAACTCTGCCGATTGGACTGAAGCAGTAGTTGGCGCCCTGGCTTTCGATGAACTTAGATTTCCTACAGCTGTGTATCCAGAGGATCTCCTAACTCTACAGATCAAATGCCTTAGTACCAGACGTTCCAAAAGCAAGCCTGATAGAGGGATTATAAAATTCCACTTTTGCATGGTAAATCAAGAAAGACGAACAGTCCTTAGTTACCTAGACACGGTTATGTTTTCTTGCAAAAAAATTACAAAATAGAGGAATGACCATGACTGATCTAACACTGGAAGAAAAAATTCATAGGCTATACGCGAGCCAAGAAATAAAAAATTTGAAAGCACAATACTGTGCTTATTGTGACGATAACTATAATCCTGACGGTCTCGCTGGCCTGTTCACAAAAAATGCTGTGTGGGATGGTGGTCCAGAATTTGGTCAACATAGTGGTAGAGAAGCGATCCGAGATTTTTTTGCTGCTGTATCGGGAAATATACTATTTGCTGCTCATCTGGTAATGAATCCAATCATCGAGGTATCAGGAAACCGAGCTACAGGCCAATGGCGACTCATCATGCCTTGTACTGTGAGAGAGCCTGACCAAGCAGCCGACGCAAAGTGGCTCCTGTCCAAGTATGATGAAGAATATGAATTTTGTGACAGTAAATGGCTATTTAGCAAAATGACGGTTGAATCGCAATTTTACTGTGGTCATCAAGAGGGATGGGCTAAAGACACTATTTAACTTTCGGAGAAAAAAATGGACCAACAACAACTAAAAGCTGTCTTCCAAAAATGGGCGGACCATCTTGGCTCGGGTCAATTAGATGATTTTTATGCCATGATGGACGAGGAAATCATAATCTTTGACGAGGATCTTCCATGGCGCTTGACAAAAAAAGACTTCATTGAGCACATCGGATTTCATGTGTTAAATTGGGACTCTTTTGAATGGGTTCCCAGAGAGCTTCAATACTCCTGCCTAAATACGGTTGGAATCGTATCTGGATATGCCACTTTTCGAGGCAAACCAAAAGACGCAGGCTTCCGACAACGCTTCATGGGGTTTACTCAAACTTGGGTGGATGCAGGCGATGGTAAAATAGCTTTGGTATGCTGGCATCAAGGTCCGCTTCTGGGGCAGATAGAGGGCGCTTCTCCTAGTTAAAGCGTTTCAGTTGATTTCCACACTCGAAATGTTATAAAAGGACTTTAATAGCCTGTAGAGCGCGTAAGAATCATCAGCGCCCGCCATCTCTCTTATAGAGTGCATCGCGAAAGTGGGGACGCCAATATCTGCAGTCTTAACCCCCACAGTCATTGCAGTTAAAGGGCCTATGGTGCTACCACATCCCATGTCGTTACGACTCACGAATGATTGTAAATTAATGCCCTCCTTCTTGGCCAAAAAATTCATAACAGCGCCAGTTTCACTATTAGTCGCATAGGCCTGATTCTGGTTAATCTTCAGAACAGGACCATTGTTTAACAAAGGCAAATGGTCGGGATCATGCTTCTCAGGAAAATTAGGGTGAACACCGTGCGCGTTATCTGTCGACACAAGCATAGAAGTGGGCATTACTTCAGATACATTGCGGGGTTTCAAAACACGCTCAAGCAAAGCCTTCAGAAATGTTCCTCTAGCTCCCAAATTTGAGCCACTTCCAACCTCTTCATGATCATTACAGATTAATAGTTGATTCTGGTTACTGCCAGAATTTAACAATGCCCTCAATCCTACAAAACAGCTCAACAAATTATCTAGACGAGCACTGGCGATAAATTCATCCTTCAAGCCAACAACAGCTGGAGGGTTGAAATCGTAGAGCGAAAGTTCAGACCCTATTATT
>TARA_B100000674_G_scaffold382655_2_pt1 | contig 53939 bp, 49 predicted proteins | sample TARA_B100000674 | Tara Oceans TARA_B100000674 (sample SAMEA2622759) | marine metagenome | biome: marine biome (ENVO:00000447); feature: surface water layer (ENVO:00002042); material: "saline water (ENVO:00002010), including plankton (ENVO:xxxxxxxx)" | depth 5 m | reverse complement strand
CCCGCCAATGGCAGAGTCGGCCAAGCTGTTAGCCACACTACCGGCCGTGCTATAAACCTTGGCAGTGCCACTACCTTCAGTTTCGGGCAGCGCCAAACTGCCGCCAAAGGATTTATTCATGTCTGCACCGCTATACGACGAGATTCACTGCCTCACCCTCAATCTGATGCGCGCCGCCGAGGGCAACGACCGCAAGGGCGAGGCCAAAGCCTTTCAGGCCTTAAGGGCGTTGTGCGCAGACAATGCCGACACCGAGGCCGACCACCCCCTGCAATGGGAGGCCCTGGGGGATTTTTCCAACAACGTGGAGCAGGCCATTACCGCCTACGAAACCGGCTTAGCCTGCGCCGAGCGCGCAAGCCTGGATGAATATATCGCCTCATTAAATTTCGCCCTGGCAGAAGTGTTTGCCGAGCAGCAAGACCTGGCGCGGGCGTTAACGCATGCCCAGCAGGCCAGTGAGCTGAGCGAACAGCTCGACGACAGCAAGTTTGCCGAGGCGGTTAGCGAGCTGGTGGCGCAACTGGAGCAGGCGACAACCGAGCAGTGAAACTACCCCAAAAAGGAGAGTGTGATGGCTAGTGAAACGCAGCAACAAGGCAGTTGTTTATGTGGCAAGGTGTCGGTGTTTGCCACTCCGTCCTCTATGCATATCGATGCCTGCCACTGCGACATGTGTCGCCAGTGGGGCGGCGGTCCGCTATTGGCCGTGGAGTGTGATGGCGAGGTGCGGTTCGGCGGCGAGGAATATATCAGCCGTTATCAGTCTTCTGAGTGGGCCGAGCGCGCCTTTTGTAGCCAGTGCGGCACCCACCTGTTTTATCGATTAACGGCCGACAATCATTACGCTCTGCCGGTGGGCTTGTTTGGCGATGTGGACTGGCAATTTAGCAAGCAGATCTTCATCGACCAAAAACCAACCTACTACGCGTTTGCCAATGCCACCGAGAAGTTGACCGGCGAAGAAGTGTTTGCCGCCTACGCTGCTAAGTAGCGTTGCTACGGCGGCAAAAAAGCACCCGCGGCGCAATGCCAGCGGGTGAAGGGGTTAGAATTGATAGCGCGCCTTGATCCAGTACTGGCGTCCGGGTTCGTTTACGCGAACGGCCGTTGGGTCGAAGGGATCAGATGAGGCGGTGTTAACGTGGTAGGCGTAGTTCTTATCCGCCACGTTTTCCACACCGGCTTCCAGAGATAGCGCGTCGGTCACTTCCCAGTTCCCGTAGATATTCACCACACCAAAACCGGCAGTTTCTTCCGGTACATCGTTGTCGACATCAATACGGTTTTGACGATCGGCAACAACCCATTGAACGCCCACCGACCAGCCATCGCGCTGATAATCAACATGGGTGGTGGCTTGCAGTGGCGAGATATTCGCCAGGTCGCCGTTGTCGCCTTCACCCTCGGTATAGGCAATACCCACCCGCGCAGATACGCCGCCAAACAGTGGTTTGCCCGCCTCCAATTCCACGCCGCGCAACTGTGCGTTGGTGTTGCGGTACAGGGTGGCAGTGCCGCGATTGTAGAGCTCGATGTAGTCGGTCACTTCGTCCCAATACACCGTGGCCGACCAGTGGCTGTCGCCCTGGCGAGACAGCAAGGTCAGGTCTAGCTGCTGGTGAATTTCCGGGTCGATATTGGGGTTGCCCACCCAGCTCTTGCCCATGGCGCTGCGGGCAATAAAGTTCTCGCTGGCATCCGGGTGGCGAACCGAGCGGCTAAGGTTGGTGCTAAACAAGGTGCTTTCGCTCAGCTTGCGGTCCCAGCCCAATACCAGGCCCAGGTCATTGGTAGTGGCCTTGTTGCTGCGCGTGCCGTAGTTAGCCTGATAAAGGTTGGCGGGGGTGGCCGCGCCCATCATGCCGGCGGGTTTTTCGCTGGAGGTAGCCTCAGAGCGGAACTGGTCATAGCGCACGCCTACACGCAGCTCATCCACCGCGTTCAGCTTGTAGTCCAGTTCGGCAAACAGGCCCGTTAGGCGCTGCTCGATATCGGGCCACATGCGAGACACCAGCATATCGAAGCTGCCGTCTTTGCCGGCATCCATAAACAGGTCGGCACCGCGGTCGTTGGCGCGGTGGTCGATACCCACTCGCCATTCGCTGTTGTCGCCATTTAGCGTGGCCATAAAACGGCCGCCCCAGGTGTCAGATGAACTGGGCGCTGCCATGCCGTTGGGCATCGCGTTGCGCGGGCGTAGCGTGTAATTGTCCATCAAGTGCGTAACATCGCTGCGATACAGATTCAGCGACAGCGCATCTACCGGGCCGATCGAGGCGTTGTAATCCCACTTAAAGCGGCTGGTGGTGGAATCGGCATAGGGTGCGTCCATGCCGTTCCCGGCATAGAACAGGTCTTCCTCGTTGGCCACCTCATGAGAGGCTTCAAGATAGTGGTTGCCGATATCGCCACCTACAATCACGCCAAAGCTGTTGGAGTCGAAGGCCGACGACACGGTGTTGCCGTCACCGTCATCGTAGTTGTCCGATTCAATGTTCTCGCCAAATACGCGAACAAAGCCGCGGTCATTGCCTGCGGCAAAATCCACCGCTGCGCTGCGCAGGTCTGAGTTGCCGGTATAGCCAAGGCGAACATTGCCGCGATAACCGCTTTCATCAAATTCCGGGCGCTGGTGTTCAAACAACAGCGTGCCGCCGCTGCCGCCAGCGCCGTAAATCACCGAGCGATTACCCTTAATCACCGAAACCTGATCAAAACTGTCAAAGCCGACATAAGTGGTCGGTGGGTCCATGCGGCCGGGGCAGGCGCCGTAGTTAAACGCGCCATCGGAAATAATATTCAAACGGTTCTGGCTCTGGCCGCGAATAATTGGCTCAAAGCCGCGACCGCCACGCCGTGTGGCACTCATGCCCGTTACCGAACGCAGCAACTCACCGGCGTCGTGCACCGGCTTGGTGAGCGGCGCATCGCTAAAAATCTGATCCGCTGTTGGGTCCAGGTCGCGCTCAGCCGTCACCTCAACCAATTCAATAGCCAAGTCATGGTTGGCCAAACCCAGTGCGGGCGCCATTGCGAACGCCGTCAGTAAAAATTGCTTCTTCACAGAAAAATCGCCTAATTATAGATGTCGGCAATAGTCTAATGACTGACTCAACGCCTGAGGATGTGACATGGTGTCGCAGCAACCCCGCCGCAAAACACCGGCTTCGGCAATTAAATTCACAAATAAAAGAACGCTTGGCGGTTAGCGCACCGTTAATTCGCCGGTTCCAGGCCGCCAAAGAGTGTGGAATACTCAATGCAGCATGAGTACCTGATTATGGCGCTGCAGGCCGCAGCAAAACGCCACCGCGTGCTTCAGAATGGAGGCAATAGTGACTACGGCATGGATGTGAAGCCCTCCTTAAAGTATACCCCACAGCAAGCCCGCACCTGGCGTGTTTCGCCATTGTTATCGTGAAACGCTTTTTTTTTAGCCTGTCTTCTTAGTCGATAATAATATTACGTGACAGCAGGTAGCATTTGATCCGATGACTCATGCTGGTGTAAAAACTCAAAGTAAGTGGAAAGGATTAGACAATGATTTTTAAAGCTTGGCTGCTAAACGGGTTATTTCATAGTGCCCCAGGTTACTTGTCGATTGAGGGTGACGAGATTGCATTTTCACTCATCGACACAGGGACGTTTGGTAAGAAGAAGTTCGACTCGATGGTGAATAAAGAGGGAGCCTTTGAAGAGATCTCCGAGGGTCAAAATATCGAAGTGTTTCGCACTCAGCGGTCAAATGCCAATTTCCACTCGCCGTGGTATATGTTTATGGGTGGTGGCGTGTTGAAGCTTCCTAATGGGACACACAAGTTGTCATTCATGCAACCTCAGAATACGAAATTTCCTTATCAGCGTTTAGGTATTATTCGAGAGAGTGATATCACCGACTTTAAGGACGGGCGGGAGCTAGGAAAACGGTTTAACGCGTATATTAATAATAATGAAACTTGGTAAATCGATAAAGAAATCTCCACTCAATTAAGGCTTTCTAAAGCAGTGCGCTACACCAGATATAGAATATTTTTGTCATTTTGATAACTAACCGCGTAAACCATATCCAGATGAGCTGGCTGGTATAGAGTAATAGCATCCGACGCTGACAAGGCGTTGTAGATTTCCTCAGTCACGTCCCACCGCCCTTCAGCCGTCAAAAGCCGAAATTTAGTTTTTGCCAGATTCGATGTTGTAGCGAATTTGTCTTTTACCCTCGTTCTAATTTCCACTTTGCCAAGATCAGTATTCGTAAACCGTCGGTAAAGATTGTAGGCTGAGAAAAGACCTAAAGCCTTGTATAGCAGAACAATGGCCAAAGGAAATGAAAAGAGGATCAAATTGGTCGTAAAGATAGGGAAAAACAGAACCAGCATGGCGATAAAGAAATAAAGCTTCTTTCGCCATTGTTTGAAGAAAAGCTTCTTAACTATTGATCGTTCAGTAGGAGAAATATGTAATTCTCGTTTCTTCCGCGAAGAACTAACCTTTCGAGATTCAGGAGCTTTTTCAGTTCGCTCATGAATGTGAGAATTTAAAATCTCAAAATTCAGAATCAGCTTTTTCTTGGGGCTGATATGTAATGAAATTTCGTCCCCTACGGAAGCTTGATGATATTCTTTAGGCGTTACCTTTAGCTCTTCGCCATTAATTGACAAATAGTGCGTAATGGTTGTTCTGGTTCGACTGCCTCCGTTACCTGCGCGATTTGGGGAGCGATGATTTCCTGTTCTGGAGGTATGCTTGTTGACACGCTTATTGGTTACCGCCCCTGTGTAGCAGTGTTTGACCCCGTCTCTGAGCTCGATGTGGTTTTGCCGGGCGATGCTTGTAATAACAGCGAAAAAAATCACAGCGAAAACACTAAAAATGATCATTGGAATGGCGCTGTTATGGGAAGAATAAACAATCGAGGTAAAAATTACATAGAAGATCGCTCCGGCAAATAGCGAAAAACCGCCAATCAACCAATATTGATTTTGTATGCGCTTTCTATCTTGGGGTGATAAGCGTTTTATATCGTATTTAGCCCTTTCCATGTTCTTCCCATAAATTAGCTAATAGTGTTTCTAATTTGCAGTTGTCGCACTCGACGCCACTCTCGTGCCGCCCCCATTGACGTGCCCACAGGAAATACAGAAATAGCAATTAAAAAATAATTGAAAGCTCCACTCCTGAATCCCTCAAATAACGCGATTGCGAACAGCTGAAGAAACCCAATTATCCCTAAGACCCAAAAGGCAGTGATGGTTCGGCTGATAAACGGTGTGACACGCTGCGTAGTCGAGCTTTGAAACACGAACAGCCACCTCAGTAGAGCTGCGGCCAAATAAGCCAGCGCTACAGCCAGGCAGGGATAAATAAACGTCGACAGCGGATCTTGCTGCGTCACCAAGCCAAATAGCAGCGTTATTGCACCCCAAAGCCACACGACACGAGGCATCCACCACTCAGAGTGTACGATCCATTTCGTCATGACGAACTATCGCTTTGAGGTAAAGCAGGTTTCTGTGCCGTCATAATTGTTGTAACAGTCCCGTCTGTAGCCGTTGTAACTGTTGTTGCGGTTATTGATCTGACCTTGCTTAATCATCGCATCACCCCAGGCATTCAATGCATCGCCAAAGCTCTGTGAGCTGTTACGATTGGACGGGTGGGCGGCTTGAAAAGCCTGTTGTTTACGCCACTCTTCTTGTGCTGCCTTATACGCACGTTCACGCTCTTCCTCTCTACGGCGCTTCGATTCAGCAATTTTTGCCTCGTAGGCCCTCTTGCGAGCCAGACTATCTGCACGGGACTTTAGCGCATTCTGGTAGACAGTTTGAATCGCGGTAAATCTGTCATCCCATCCGTATCGATTTTGTCCATATGCCGTTGCCAGTTTCGCTTTATAACCCGTATCTACCACCATGCGGCTTCGTATCCATGGTGATAGCGAGTGCCATTTCCCGGGATAGGCGCTAGGCTTTGGTGTCACACCATCGGCTTCGTAGGCGGTATAGAATTGAATAAAATAGGATTGCCAGATATCGCTATTTGACTTGTACTCCCGCGCTCCTTCTTCTCTCTGATAATCAAAATCAGCCAGCATGACGTAGTCAGCCTCCGAGGCTAAGATACTGATTGGAGAAGATTCGCTATTGTTTTTGACTTTACCGCGCGTAGCCAGCCCGGCAATTTTGTAACTGAAGCCAGTGGGTGTTTTGTACACTAGCAACCAGTCTTTATATTTTTTCTGCCGCTCATTAAAGCCCCAGTAATTATCATAAAGCGGCGTCATACCCACAAAGTTTTTAGGGCCCTTCACGGGTTCTCCATGTTCATCCAGTGGTACATACAACGTGTGATCGGGCAGATCCGTTTGCAGAGGAAGGCGTCCGACTGCCTGCATCAGATAATTAGTGAATTTCTTTCTGTCTAAGTCATAGATCGACTCAATAATATCGATCTTCGGATAATAGCCGAGAAAGTCTCCCATAGGTCCCCAGCGGACGGAGGCCTCATTCCCGGTTTTAGGGTCAATCGCTTTGGCAAAGATCAAGCCGGATTCATTTTGTGTATAGAAGGTCAGCTTTGCCTGAGAGAAGATAATATTGTCGTAAGTCGCGACCACTCTTCCATCTGGCCCCAGTTGCTCAAACTTGACAGTATTCTCACCTACACTCGTAGTGCCCCTGGCAATAAAGACCCTTACCGGGCTCTGCATGGAGTAGCCACCCATGGTGTAGTAAGTTCTACCCTTTCCCAGTGGCTCTTTGAGCTTTTTGAGTTTGTTATCAATTTCCACAAGGTAGTATTCATCGTTCCAATGACAGTCGATGTCCTTGTAGGGCTGGGCGATTGCAAATTTATCCGATATTGGAATGATGAGTTGGTAAGCGGCAGGCTCTACCGGAGAGGCACCATTTGCTTCGATTAGCCCCCATGGGTGTTTCCTTCCCCAGTCTTTTTTGCATTTACTCTCCGGGATTCTCTCGCGTTTGCCTCCAAACTTTTTGGAGATCTTTTTCATGTCCTTATAGGTAGGCGAACTCCTCACAAACCCCATCACCATCGTGCCAGAGCCATCGGCCTTCATGACTAGCCAGCGCTCTCCGGCTTCGCGACAGAGCTCAGGCTGACTTTCCAGCGGGATACACTTTCCTCCGGTCATCGACCGTATCGGCCCACCTGCGTGGGCCGTCAAAAGAGGTAGCGAGAGAAGCAATAACACACTAATAAGATGACTTTTCATTCGGATTCCTTACCGCAATACATAATTTTTATTCCATTCATAAATGATGAAGACATTTGAAAAATATCCGCAACACCTTTTGTACTACTAGGATGAGAGCTGGCACTGGAGCAGGTAGTTACTCAGGTCCACAACGTCTCGCAAGCCTTTCTATGTATGGTCAATTTCATAGCGCGCTACCAAGTCGCCAAGTTGGCGAATTTGAATGGCCTCGATACCGTGGCTGGAGAGGGCGTCTGAAATCACCACCACTTTATCGGTTTCGCTGAATTCGTCGCGGCTCATCATTATGTGGGCGGCGTTGGCGAGTGTTTTCTCTGGGTCGGAGCTGAAGTTGATGCGGTAGCTAAGCACGTTGCGGTTTAACACCAGCTTGCGGCGGGTGCGACTGTCGTTAGTAAACGCGCAGATGATGGAGCTTTGGGGGTGGCAGTTGGTGACCAGGCTGGCCATCAGCCCTCGCCGTGTTGGCACAACAATCGCCTTGGCCTGAATGGACTCAGCCAGCTTCACCGCGGCGGCGGCAATTTCCTGTTTGTCGTTGCCCATGATCAGTTCATCGCTAAAGCGCAGGCCGCGATTCTTCTCAATGGAACGGGCAATGCGGTCTAACACCTCCACGCATTTCACCGGGTATTTGCCCACGGTGGTTTCCCCCGACAGCATAATGGCGTCGGCCTCTTCGTACACGGCGTTGGCGACATCGGTAACTTCGGCGCGGGTAGGCATGGGGTTTTCGATCATCGATTCCAGCATGTGGGTGGCAACAATCACGCGGCGGCCGTATTTCGCGCACTGGGAAATAATTTGCCGCTGAACAATGGGCAGCTCTTCAAAGGGAATTTCCACACCCAGGTCGCCCCGGGCGACCATCACACCGGCGGCTTCTTGAATAATGGCGTCGAGGTTTTTAACGCCTTCCTGGTCTTCAATTTTGGCGATAATTTTTATCTTATCGACCTTGTCGCCCAGCAGGGTTTTCAATTCTCGTATGTCGTCGGCGCTGCGCACGAATGACAGGGCGATAAAGTCCACCTCTTGTTCCATGGCAAACAGAATATCGCGGCGGTCTTTCTCGGTAATGGCGGGCAGGTTTACGCGAATACCGGGCAGATTAACGTGGCGCTTGCTCTTTAATACGCCGCCGTCGATCACTCGGCACTGCATGGTGCGCTGTTCTTTGCTGAGCACTTCCAGATTGATCAGGCCGTTGTCGACGGTGATCTTGTCGCCGATATTCACGTCGTTGATCAGGTCTTCGTAATTGATCTGGATCGAGCTGGCCTCGACATCGGCCTCGCCCCGCGCGACCACCGAAATCACATCGCCGGTTTTCAGGCTGAGTTCGTTATTGATATCGCCGGTGCGAATCTCCGGCCCCTGTGTGTCGATCAGCACCGCGACCGGGTGGTGGAGTTTGCGGTTGAGGGTTTTGATGGACTTAATAATTTGCGCGCAGCTGTCGTGTTCACCGTGGGACATATTCAGGCGCACGATATTCATCCCGGCGTCGGCCAGTTTGTGCAGTGACTCGTAGTCGCTGGTTGCTGGCCCAATGGTGCAGATGATCTTCGTTTTGCGCATAGCTTGCCCGCTGTTTGATTGTCTATGCAGTGATTATGGCAAAAAACGTCGTGGGCGAAAGGCCACTTTAGGTGTGTTTATCGATTGATTCGCCGGTTTTTTCGAATCGTGATCAGGGCGTTAAGCGTGTTGGGATGATGGCGAGCGTCTTCGGTGGGACTTCGCTGCTCTGACTCCCGTTTTTGCTCATATTTGCCTATTTGCGCAATAACAGGTCCACTGGTAGGATAAGTTACCTCAAGGGAGAGTAGCAGCTATGTTCAAGGCCATACAGAAGCGGTCTGTGTCGGATGAAGTGTTCGACCAATTGCGTAATCGCATCGTCTATCAGGAACTGAAAGCCGGTGAGGAATTGCCCTCGGAGCGGTTGCTGTCTGAAATGCTAGGGGTGAGCCGTAATGCCGTTCGCGAAGCGATCAAGCGCCTGCAACAAGCGCGCTTGGTTGAGGTTAAGCACGGCGGCATGACAACGGTGCTGGACTACCGCAGGGAGGCCAGTGCCGACTTGCTCCCCAGTTTGTTGTTTGACCAGAACGGTCAAATCCAAGTCGACGCGGCGCGCAGCATTGTGCGGATGCGTCAGGTCTTGTCTCCGGCGATTGCCGCCGATGCCGCGGTGAATGGCGGCGCAGCCACCGCTGATCGTTTAGATGCCTTGGTCGATGACATGACGGCGGCAGTGGCCCCCGTCGACTTGCAGCGCCTCGCCTTTGAATTTTGGGAGGTGCTGGTTGATGGCAGCGGCAATATCGCCTACCGCCTGGCCTTTAACTCGCTGCGCAAAACCTACGAGCCGCTATGGGAGCTACTGACCCAGATGCTGGATCGCGACCTTCGCAAGCTGGACTCATTCCGTGGCCTCGCGATGCTGGTGCGTGAGGGGAAAGCTGACGAGGCGGCAGAGTTAGCACGCGACTATATCGATGGCAGCAGCAACGCCATTAACCAGTTTTTAGATCTGTACGAGCAACACACGCAAAATCATTTAAATAACAATGCGTAGAGGACTATCCCATGACGAGCAGCGTTCAATCATCTGGCGGCGCGGCCCAACCGGCCAACCCGGCAACGGCTAGCGACTTTTTTAAAGCCTTTTATGGCCATATGAGCCCGATCATTCTTACGGCATTGGCACTGGGCTTTACCGGCTTTCGGGTTTACCTCGGCAACTGGCGCTATGCGGATCTAATCGCTCCGCTGTGCATTCTGGCTTTCTGGCCGATACAGGAATGGCTGATTCATGCTTACATTCTGCATTCCAAGCCGCGCAAAATTTTTGGTAAAACGATCGACCTCAGTGTGGGCCGTTCTCACCGTGCCCACCATGTAAACCCCTCTGACCTCAGTGATATCACCATCAACAAAGAGGTGTTCCCCACCGTGGTGCCGGTGCTGATTGCGCTTGCCTACCTGTTGTTGCCCAGTGTCGAACTGGCAACCGGTGCCCTTGCCATGTTTTTTACTTTGGCGCTGCACTATGAGTTTTGTCATTTCATGGGCCACACCACCTGGTGTATGCCAGTGAATTACTACCGTCGCCGCCAGCGAATGCATCGCCTGCATCATTACCGCGACGAAAAATTATGGTGGGGCGTGTCAACCGGATTGGGCGACTTGCTGTTGGGGACCGCGCCTGACCTGAAGGCCGTTGATAAGTCGCCAACGGTGCACAATGTTCACGGGCTGCTCTCGGACGAACCGCGCTGAACACAATTATTTCTAGCGTCAAAAGTATAAATACAATAATAAGCAGTAGGGGAAGCGTAAATGTCAGTCGACACAAGAGGGTGTTTCAGCGCGCTCAATCACTTTTTATTTAAGCGGAGCAAACCCTGCTTACAACCACTGCTTGTGGCGAGCCTACTGGCGGCTCCGGCTCTGGGTTTCGCAGCGCCGGCCGCTAATCCCGAGGTTAGCGCGGAGGAGCAATCGCTTAAGCGGCAGCGCAATGCCCTTGAAGAAGTTGTCGTCACGGCGCAGAAGCGAGAGGAAGACATACAGTCCGTACCGCTATCTGTTACCGCGATTAGTGGCGATGACATTGTCGACAAAAACATGGCCGACATGAACGAAGTGGCGGTATATGTGCCCAACCTGGACGTGCTGGCAACACCGTCGTTTCCCAGTATTTATATGCGCGGTTTGGGGTCGAGCTATAACCGAGGTTTTGAACAATCGGTGGCATTGCTGATCGACGATGTTTACTACGGTCGCGCTTCATATATTAATCAGGCCACCATGGACCTGGCGGCGATTGAAGTGCTGCGCGGCCCGCAGGGTACCCTGTTTGGTAAAAACGCCTCGGCCGGTGCGATACATTTTCGCACCGCCATGCCCGACACAGAATTTGGTTTTAAGGGTGACGTGCTACTGGGTGACCTGGACCAACAGCGCGTACGCCTGATGGCCACGGGGCCCATAACGGATACGCTCAGGTGGCGAGTCGCGCTGATGAGTCAGCTTCGCGATGGCAGTGTTTACAACACCACGGCAGAGATCGATGAAGAGAATATCGATACCCAAAATGCGCGCCTGCGCGTCGTATGGGACGCCTCCGAGGATTTGACCATTGGCCTGACACTGAACGCAGCGCTGATCCGCCAGCATGGCGAGGGTAGTCAGCTTATTCGCGCGCGTGACCGCCATCTCGCGGCCATGCAGGTGTTTGACCCGGAAACCACGGCAGACCCTTTCGACGAGCGAACAGCGAAAGATACGCAGGGCCGTGTAGCGCGCGACGCCTATGACGTTACCTTGAAAGCCGACTGGAGTTTCGGCAATGACTACCTGCTTACCAGTATTACCAACTACACCTGGTTGGACGAAGAGGTGAGGTTGGATGCCGACTTTTCACCGATTCCTTTTCTTATCCTTGATAACAATGAAGTGCTGGAGCAGTACAGTCAGGAATTTCGCATCACTTCACCACCGGGGGATGTTGAGTTTGTCGGTGGGTTATTTTTCATGAAGTCGGACTTGCAGGCCGATTACAACATTCAACAATTTTTACTGCTGACCGAGTTGCTACAGGTGACGGGTGAAGGCGAGCGCATGGCCTGCTTGCAATCGCCCGGCCCGGAAGCGTGTCAGGATCAGGTGCTCAACGATGCCAACAGTGGCCAGTTGGCAGGTCAATTGATCCAGGCGCGACAAACACTGGCCGGTGGTCCGTCACCCATCGAAACGGCGTTAACGCGCTTCGACCAGATCACCGACAGCGCTGCCCTGTTTGGGCAGGTCACCTGGCATTTCACTGAGCGCTGGTCGGCCACTTTTGGTGGGCGTTTAAATTATGAAGACAAAACCCTCGATACCGGCCACCGACTGATTAATAACGTTACCGGTGGCGAGGGGAATGCGGTTATCTCTGGCGCGGCGTGCAACCAGCTGCTGCCTGTGGATTTGCCTGGGCTTAGCGGCATCCCGTCCCCAGCGGGTTATTGCCTCGGCCCGAACCCTCAAGGGGCGACTATCTTTCCGGTGATTATTGCCGGGGATACACAGTTTGAAGCGGAGCGTGAACGGGAAACCTTTAACTTCATTCCCAAATTCTCTGTGAAGTATGACTTCGCCGATGCGGCAATGGCGTATTTTACTGCCGCCAAAGGATATAAGTCTGGTGGCTTCACCGGCCAGCCAAGCAACGACATAAACCTGGAGTTTGACGACGAAACCGCGCTGACTTACGAGCTGGGCGCTAAAACCGAATGGTTGGGCGGCGCGGCGCGTTTTAATGCGTCACTGTTTTACACCGACTTTCGCGATCTTCAGGTATCGACCTTCAATGGCGTGGCCTACGTGGTGGAAAACGCAGCGTCAGCAACGATCTACGGTTTGGAATACGAGGGCATGTTGATGACGCCCTACGGGATCCTGCTCGGCCTGAATGGCGCCTTCACGGAATCGGAATATTCTGAATTTAGCCAGGCCGCCTGTACGGCTGAAAATACCAACCCACCTCCGTGTGACCTCACCGGCCGACGCCTGCGGTTGGTACCGGAAATTAAGTCCACCTTCACGGCGGGCTGGCAGGGGCAGCCCTTCAACTGGCCCTTCCTAACGCTGGCAGGCATTACCGCGAGCTACTCATCCGAGGTGGCCCTGGCCACTGACCTCGACCCAATCGATACGCGCATTTCTGGCACTACCTACGGTGTGCGGCTTGGCCTTAAGTCGATGGACGACACTTGGCATATTAGCTTTTTCGGCGACAACATTACCGGCCGTGAATCGCTGGCTGCCGCTCAGGATACACCGGGCTTTCGGGGTACTCACTTCGGTGGCGCTTATGTAGATACAACCTATGAAGTCGAACTTGGCTACCGTTTTTAGAGGCCGCGTGCGCGCCAGCGGCGCGCTTCGTCTGCTGCTTCGCTGCGCCGCAACAGTGGCCTTCTTCGTCCCGCTCAGTTTGTGGGGCGGGGAAAGCATGAAGGTGTGGCGGGTTGATAAGTATGAGGACGGCATAAAAGTCTCCAGCCGCGAGATCCATGACTCGGCAACGCGTGAAGTGAAAGCCGAGGTGGACATTAATGCGCCCTTCGAAAAAGCCTTCGCTCTGTTACTCGATACCGGTCAGCGGCCGCGCTGGGATAAGGTGTGCACCGAGGCATCGGTATATAAAAAACTGTCGGAAAGCGAAGATATTATCTACGTGGTTAATGACTTGCCCTGGCCGGTTAGCGACAGAGACATGCTGCTACGCCGACAGTGGTCGGTAGCGCCCGATGGTTCGCAGGCGCGCATCCTCTCCCACGCTGACAACACCATACCGTCAATTGTCGATGACCGCGTACGTGTGGAAAAAGCCGAGGGAACATGGACCCTGGTACGCACCGGTTCCTCTAGTGTTCGCCTAAGCACGGTGATCCACGCCGAACCGGGTGGGCCGATCCCAGGCTGGCTTATAAACGCGCTTTCGGTCAATGGGCCGTACAATGCCTTGCATAGTCTTCGCCAAATTCTCGAATCTGAAAATCAGGCCTTGGCGGCAAGTGGCGATAATTATAAAAATCGAAATTCGCAGCATCGTTACCATGTTGGTCAGCCGGAAGAGGCGGAGTGATGAGGAGCCCACAAAAGTCATTTTCACTCGATCAGCGCAGTGAACTGTATACCCTCATTACCTTGAATCTACTGAAAGCCTTGACGGTGATGGCGGCACTCGTCGCGCTGCTTTGGCTAGTAAGGCCGTATCTCGCGGTATATCAGGAAGGCTTGCGGATTTTTATTGAGCAGCGCTTGCCGCCGGCCTATGTCTTCCCGCTGTTTTATGTTTCTGAATCCATTCTCGGTATGTTACCGCCCGATCTGTTTATGCTGTGGGCAAAGTCCCGCTTTCCGGAAATACCTTACCTAATGGTGAGTATACTCGCGGCTATCTCTTACCTGGGTGGTATTACGGCGTACGGCATTGGCAGTCGCCTTGAACACATTCCCTCTGTGCACCGCTACTTGTTTGACCGCCATGCTGAGCACGTCGAGTTTATGAAAAAATGGGGCGGTGTCTTCATCGTCATCGCTGCGCTATTGCCAATTCCGTTTGCTCTAGCGAGCACCATTGCCGGGATGATCGAGTACCCCTTCCGAACTTTCCTATTGGTCAGCTTAACCCGCTTTTTGCGTTTCTACGCCTACGCCCTGGTGCTGTTCAACATCCTTTAAGCGCTGAGTTCGCATCGCCCTTTTGCAGACGTGGCGAACCTGCCGCCACCGAGAGTCTATTCGCCCCGCAATGGGGTGGCACGCAATGGCTGAGCCTGTGGTATCCCGAGAATGAGTCCGTCTGTGCTGAGTTGGGTAGATCTGTCAGATGTAGCTACACTGGGAGGCAGGTTTTGCTACGACACGGGTGAAATGGATGACGACTTTTACATTGAACGGCAAGAAGATGTCCTCAGATGCGCCGGGAGATACCCCCTTACTTTGGGTTATTCGCGACGAGTTTGGGCTAAAAGGGACCAAGTTTGGTTGTGGTATCGCGATGTGTGGCGCCTGCACGGTGCACATGAACGGCAATCCCATGCGTTCGTGCTCGCTGCCGCTAAGTGCGGTAAACAATGCAGATATTCGTACCATTGAGGGCTTGGAGGGTAGCCACCCCTTGCAGCAGGCTTGGGTGGAAGAGCAGGTGCCGCAATGTGGTTACTGCCAGTCTGGTCAGATCATGCAGGCGGCGGCGCTATTAGCGAACAAGGCGAACCCCTCAGACGAGGAGATTGTGCAGCATATGTCGGGCAATCTCTGTCGGTGCATGTCATATGTGCGCATTAAGCGGGCGATAAAAAAGGTTGCCCAGAGCAGTGATGGCACTATTCAAATTTACGACCCTAAGCGCAACACCGTGGTGGGCAGCGCGGCGGCTCAAGCGTCTGAAAAGCAGGGGGTAAGTTGAGATGTCACGAATAAAAAATGCCGAAAGCGCGGGTGTGAATCGCCGTCAGTTTCTCATTGGATCGGCGGGGGCGGGTGTAATGCTGGCCTTTGCGCCACTCTTGCCCGCGTGCAGTGCGGATTCGGCTTCCGAGCGCCTGAATAAAAAGCGTTTTAACCCCACTATCTGGTTTGAGATTGACCAAAGTGGCGCCATTTTAGTGAATGTAACCCGTGCGGAGATGGGGCAGCACGTGGGCACGGCGCTGGCGCGTATTGTGGCCGATGAACTGGGCGCCGATTGGAATAGGGTGAGCTTTAATCACGTGGATACCGACCCCAAGTGGGGGTATATGGTGACGGGCGGCTCCTGGTCGGTATTTCAGTCGTATGTGCCGATGTCGCAAGCCGGTGCTGCGGGTAGAGAGGCGCTGATTGAAGCGGCTGCCGAGCTGCTTGGCGTGGCAGCGAAAGACTGCCGCACGGAAAACAGCCAAGTGATTTGTGGCAGCCAGCGTTTGGATTTTGCCGATATTGTGAAGCGCGGCAAGATTGATAAAACCTACAGCGAAGACCAGCTCGCCAAATTCTCTCCGAAAAAACCTGACAACCGCCAGTTAATTGCCAAGCCGAGTCGGGCCTTGGATATCCCGGTGAAAACGACCGGTGAGGCGCAGTATGGTATCGACGTTGAGCTGGAAGGAATGATCTACGCGCGCCCCCTCATTCCGCCAACCCGCTACGGTTCGACTGTGTTGAATGTTGATGACAGCGGCGCAAAAGCCGTGAAGGGGTATTTGGGCTACAAGGTGCTCAGTGATCCCAGTGATATTTTGCAGGGCTGGGTCTCTGTATTGGCCGACAGTTACTACGGCGCGGTTAAAGCTGCCGATGCTATCAAAGTGGAATACCGCGCGGGGGAAACGGCCAATGTCAGCGAAGAGGATCTTATCGCTGAAGGTGAGAAGTTAGTCGCCGATAAAACGGTGGGTGGCTTGTTTGTCGATCATGGAGATATCGACGCTGCGGCGCAGCGCGCGAAAAAATCCATTGAAGGCAGCTATCGAACCGCGTCGGCACTGCATTTTGCATTAGAGCCCGTCAATGCTGCGGTGGACTTTAAAGATGGTGTTTGCCACGTGTATACGGGCAACCAATGGCAGTCATTGTTCTTGCCGGTGGTGGCTAAGGCAGTCGGCCTCGGCGAAGACAAAGTGGTGATCCATCAGCACTATCTCGGTGGTGGTTTTGGCCGGAGGTTAGCGGGCGATTATATGGTGCCTGCCGCGCTTACTGCTAAGGCGACCGGTAAGCCGGTTAAGTTAGTATTTACCCGTGAGGATGACTCTCGCTTTGACTGCATTCGCTCACCGTCTGTGCAGCACTTTACGGCCTATTGGGGTGGCGAGGGTGATCTGCTGGGCATCGAGCACGCCGCCGCGGCAGGCTGGCCAACACTCACCATGGCGCCTGGCTTCATGCCCGATAGCGTCGATAAGAAAACCAAGGTCGATAGTTTTTCTATCAGCGGCGCCGACCATTGGTACAGTCTCGACCATCACCGTGTGCGGGCCATCAATAACCCCTTGGCACAAAAGACCTTTGTACCGGGATGGTTGCGTGCCGTGGGGCCGGGCTGGATAGGCTGGGGGGTTGAGTCTTTTATGGATGAGGTCGCCCACGCCCAGGGCGAAGATCCCGCTGAATTCCGGCTGAGCTTGCTCGACGCTAAGGGCAAGAATGCCGGCAACGCGCCGGAGGCGGTAGGTGGCGCTAAGCGGCTGGCCAATGTCTTGCGGGAAACCACTCGCAAGGCGGGCTGGGGTCGCAAGCTACCGGCCAACGAGGGCCTGGGTGTGGCCGTTGCCGCCGGTCAGGAGCGCACCATGCCAACGTGGAGCGCCTGCGTGGCCCACGTCAAAGTGGACCCCGAATCGGGGCAGGTTACGGTGCTTAAGCTCACCAGTGTTATGGACTGCGGAACCGTGGTGCACCCCGACGGCGCCCTGGCGCAAACTGAAGGTGCCATGTTGTGGGGCCTGAGTTTGGCCTTGCATGAGGGCACGGCAATTAAGGATGGCCAAGTTGCTGACAACAACCTCAATAGCTATCAACCCTTGCGTATGAAGGATGTTCCAGACATGGATATCAGCTTTGTACAAAACACGGAGTTTCCCACGGGGCTCGGCGAGCCGGGTTTGATCGCGGTGGCTCCGGCAATTGGCAATGCCATTTTTAACGCGGTGGGTGCGCGCTTGCGGAACTTGCCAATTCGTCCCGCGGATGTCAAAGCGGCGATGCAGGCATAGCTGGCTGCGCGGCGGGACAGTCTGCCCGCCGCGCGCCCGTTTTGTAACGGTATTTGTCGCCATGGCGGGCAAATCGCATCCGGCTCAGGCCTTTTTATCCAGCGATTTTGCCCACAGTGCCAAGCGGTGGCGAATGCTTTGCTGGGATACTTGTAGCTCGGGCATGGGTTGGATGAGTTTGTCGCGCACTAACAGGCGGTAGATAAATTCCAGCCGTTCGTTGCTGGAGTCGCCGTCTTCAAACTGGGCGGCGCCGCGCTTCTCTGCGTAGGCGCTGCCAATATTGATGGCCTTTCTTACCCACTCTTTCTCGTTATCGATTTTTTTCATTGGTCGTTTCCCCGCGCGCAAAGTGAAAGCGCTGCACTCAAGGTACAGCAGAAACGCCAGGCATTGCGACAGGAATACAGAAATAAGGCATCACTCATTCGTCAGAAGGGGTTTTCCCCATCCGCCGAGGCCCTTGCTACACTCAATGCAGTTAGAAAATTTTGTGCTGAGGAGATGGAATGCGAGTCGCGATATTTGGAGCCAAGGATTACGATCGCGAGTTTCTCGCTAAGGCGAACCAGCCCCACGGCCATGCGCTGGCATTTTTTGATGCCCACCTGGGTGCGGCGACGGCAGGTTTGGCCAAGGGCTTCGATGCAGTTTGCGCCTTTGTAAACGATGAGTTGGGCGATGACTGTTTGGCGGAGTTGGCTGCGCTGGGCATTCATACGGTGGCGCTGCGGTGCGCGGGCTTTAACAATGTCGATCTCGACGCCGCAGCGGCCCACGACATTACCGTAGTGCGTGTGCCCAGGTATTCGCCGGAAGGTGTGGCAGAGCACGCGGTGGCCTTAATTCTGGCGCTGAACCGAAAAATTTATCGTTCATACAACCGCGTTCGCGAGGGCAATTTTTCATTGGAAGGACTGCTGGGCTTTAACCTGCACGGTAAGACGGTGGGGGTGATTGGTACGGGTAATATCGGCGAGGCGTTTTGCCGCATTATGAGCGGCTTTGGTTGCACGGTGATTGCCGCCGACCCCTTTCCCAATGAGCGCTGTACTCGCCTTGGCGTGGAATACACCGAGCTGGACGCGCTGCTAACGCGCGCGGATATTATCAGCCTGCACTGCCCTCTGACCCCGGACACCCACCACCTGATCGATGACCGCGCCCTCGCCAAAATGAAGCCGGGCGTGATGCTGATTAACACCAGCCGCGGCGCACTGGTGGATACCGTCGCGGTGATTGCCGCGCTAAAGACGATGAGAATTGGTTATCTCGGGTTGGATGTCTACGAAGAGGAGGGCGATATGTTTTTCGAGGACCTGTCGGGCAAGATTATTACCGACGATGTGTTCTCGCGTTTACTGACCTTCCCCAATGTACTCATTACCGGCCATCAGGGCTTTTTCAGCGCCGAGGCGCTGGCGAGCATTGCCGCTACCACACTGCAAAACCTCAGCGATGTGGAGCAGGGAAAGGCCTGCAAAAATGAAATTTCAGCCGCACAATTACGCGGCTGAAAAGTCCCTTCCCGCTGGACTTAGATATCCCAGTTTTCAGTGTTATCGGCGTTTTGTTGGTTCATTTCCTCAACAATGCCGGTAACGGCCAGGTGCTGCGACAACCATACTTTGCCGGTAAGTTGCTTGAGGAAGTGGGTTTTACATAGCACATCCATTACCGGCCCTTTTAGCTCAGATAAGTGCAGGGTGATATCGCGCTCGCCCAAACGCTCGTTGATCGCTTCCAGTGCCTCCAGTGCGCTGAGGTCCACCTCGTTCACGGCGGTACACATCAGCACCACGTGGCGGGTGTGCGGGTAGTCCTCCAGCAGGGCGTAGATGCGATCTTCAATAAAGCTGGCATTGGCAAAATACAGACTTTCGTCAATGCGCAGCGACAGGATCTCGTCGTGGGTAATCACCGAGTGGCGGTTGATATTGCGGTAGTGCTCGGTGCCCGGCACCTCGCCGACCACGGCCATATGGGGCTTGGAGGTTTTGTACAGATGCAGGGCTAACGAGGCAAATACCCCGCAGGCCACGCCGCTTTCAACGCCGGCCACTAAGGTGACGAACAGGGTGCTGGCAACGGCGATAAAGTCAGAATAGCCGTAGTCCCAGGTTTTTTTCAGGATCGATAAATCGACCAGCGACAGCACCGCAACGATGATGGTTGCCGCCAGCGTCGCCTTGGGAAGATAAGCCAGATAGGGCGTGAAGAAGATTGCCGCCAGCCCGATGCCGATGGCGGTAAACATGCCCGCTGCCGGGGTTTCTGCGCCGGCATCAAAATTCACCACCGAGCGCGCAAAGCCGCCGGTAACGGGGTAGCCGCCCGATACCGATGAGGCGATATTGGCAGCGCCGAGGCCGATGAGTTCTTGGTTGGGGCTGATCTTCTGGCGTTTTTTCGCGGCCAGGGTGTGGCCCACCGACACCGACTCCACAAAGCCAATGACCGAAATGAAGATCGCCGAGATCAACAGTTCCTGCCAGGCCTCGTGGTGCAGTGGTGGCAGGCGCAGGGCGGGCAGGCCGCTGGGCACATCGCCGACCAATGCCACGTTTTTTGCGCCGAGGTCGAAGGCGACAGCGGCAACACTGGTCATCACCACGCCAACAACGGGGCCCGCTTTACTGACCATGGCGGCGGCAAAGGGCGACAGGCCGGCTTTTTCCAGCAGCGGTTGCAGGCCTTTACGTATCCAGAATAAAAAGACCAGCATCGGCAAACCGACCGCTAAGGTGTAGAGGTTGGTATGGCTGGCTTGCTCGGCAAGGCTGAGCAGAATTTCGTAGAGGTTGTCGCCGTGGGCGTGCACGCCCAGCAGGTGACGAAGCTGGCTGACGGCAATAATAATGCCCGAGGCGGTGATAAAACCGGCGATCACCGGATGGGACAGAAAGTTAGCGAGAAAGCCCATTCGCAGAACGCCCATCAGCAGCAGGAACGCCCCGGAGAACAGTGCCAGCAGCACGGCGGCATCGAGGTAGCCCATGCTGCCGACCTCGGCAATGCGGCCGACGGCGCTGGCCGTCATCAGCGAAACCACGGCCACCGGGCCCACCGACAGGCTGCGGCTGCTGCCCAGCAGGCCGTAGGCGATGAGTGGCAACATACTGGCGTAGAGACCAACTTCGGGAGGCAAGCCGGCAAGCAGGGCGTAGGCCAGCGACTGCGGGATAAGCATGATCGTCACAATGACGGCCGCCAGCAGGTCGGAGGCGAGCTGGCCGCGGTTGTACTGCTTTCCCCATTCCAGGATGGGTAAGTATTGGCTGAGTGCGCCTTTCAAAATGCTGTCCTCTCCAGTCGCGGCTGTGGTGTTGCACATAAACGAAAAAACAGCGCCGCATTAGCGGCGCGAAAGGGTGGGTTATTTTTTCGCTGGTGCGTCTTCACCAATGGTGGGCTTAACCAGCCACTCGTGTCCCTTGAGCATGCCCTGCCAGTAAATGGGCGGCAGAATTTTCTCTTTCAGCAACCACGCCAGGCGAGATGGCTTGGTGCCGTCGAGCATCATTTTGGGGAAGCTGGGTAGCAGCTTGCCGCCGTAGCCAAATTCCGCCAATACGATCTTGCCGCGCTCTACGGTAAGCGGGCAGGAGCCGTAGCCATTGTAGTGGGCAATGTCGCCGCCGCGACCGCTGATATCGGCTGCGATGTTATTGGCGACAATGGGTGCCTGCATGCGTGCCGCCGCTGCGGTTTTGGCGTTAGGGGCGTTCATTACATCGCCCAGTGCCCAGATATTGGCGTACTTCTTGTGCTGTAGCGTGGCCTGGTCGACATCGACCCAACCGGCGCCATCGACCAGCGGGCTATTGCGGATGAAGTCGGGGGCGACTTGCGGCGGTACCACGTGGATCATGTCGAATTCGCGGCTGACCTCCACGTCGTTACCCTGTTCGTCTTTGGTGGCGAACCAGGCGGTTTTTGCCGGGCCGTCAATGCGGGTCAGGGTGTGGCCAAAGTTGAGTTTGGCCTGGTATTTGTCGATGTATTTCATCAGTGCTGGCACGTAGTCGGCAACGCCAAATAGCACCGCACCAGCGTTGTAGAACTCCACGTCGATATTGTTTAAGCGCCCCTGACGGTGCCAGTGGTCGCACGACAAATACATGGCTTTTTGCGGAGCGCCCGCGCACTTAATCGGCATGGGCGGCTGGGTGAATATCGCGCGGCCGCTGCGAACCTTGTTTACCAGCTCCCAGGTGTAGGGTGCGAGGTCGTAGCGGTAGTTCGAGGTGACGCCGTTCTTGCCCAGGGTTTCGCTCAGGCCGGGAATGGCGTCCCAGTTCAATTTGATACCGGCGGCAACCACCACGCGTTGATAGTTCAGTAGGCGGCAGCCTTCAAGTACCACGGTGTTGTTGTCGGGGTCGAAGGCGGCGACGGCGGCCTTGATCCATTCCACACCCTTGGGAATGAGTGAGGCCATGCTGCGCCGGGTTTGCTCAGGGGTGAAGACACCGCCGCCGACCAGGGTCCAGCCGGGTTGATAGTAGTGGTTTTCTGCGGGGTCGATAATGGCAACGGAGATGCCTTTGCAGCGTTTCACCAAACTGGCGGCCGTGGAGATACCGGCGGCACCGCCTCCGACGATCAGCACATCGTAGCTGGCAATGCCCTCGGCGGTATTGTCGCCATTGCGGGCGGCGGCGATACGCGCGGCCACGCCACTCATGTCGTAACCGGCCTTGGCGGCAGCATCGACGATGTCTGTCAGGCTCATCTCTTCACCGCGGCTCAGTGCCCACAGGGTGGTAGAGCGCATGCCGCTGCGGCAATAGGCATGGACCGGAGCGCTTTGGCCGCTGAGTAACTCGCCAAAGCTGGTGGCATCTTCGTCGCTGACTTTGCCACTGACGACCGGCAAATAGTGACAGCTCATGCCCAGCTCGGTGGCTTTGGCTTCGATCTCTTTAAAACCCGGCTGATCGCCGCCCTCACCGTCGGGGCGGTTGCAGATCAGCGTTTTTACGCCTTTTTCTGCCAGTGCCGGCAGGTCGTTAACGGTGAGCTGGCCGGAAACCGTCAGCCCCGAGTCTATTTGCTTGTATTCCATGCCTTGCCCAGCCCTTAGAGTACGTTCAATGGTAATTTTAGATACACCGTGCCGTTGTCGTCGGCGCCGGGTAGGTGGCCTGCCCGCATGTTTACTTGCAGAGATGGCAAGATCAGCCGCGGCATATCGAGGGTGGCGTCGCGGGCCTCGCGCATGGCGACAAATTGCGCCTCGCTGGTGCCAGTGTGTACGTGGATGTTGGCCTGTTTCTCGGCGCCGACGGTGGTTTCGTATTCGACCTCGCGGCCGCCGGGCATATAGTCGTGGCACATAAACAGGCGGGTTTCATCGGGCAGCGATAGCACGCGCTGAATGGATTGATAGAGAACACGAGCGTCGCCGCCGGGGAAGTCCGCGCGGGCGGTGCCGCCGTCAGGCATAAATAGGGTGTCGCCAACAAATGCCGCGTCGCCCATTACATGGGTCATGCACGCCGGGGTGTGGCCGGGGGTGTGAATGGCGCGGCACAGCATATTGCCCACGTGGTATTCGTCGCCGTCGTTAAACAGCTTGTCGAACTGCGAGCCGTCGCGAGCGAACTCTGTACCGGCGTTAAAGATTTTGCCGAAGGTTTCCTGCACCACGGTAATGTTGGCGCCAATGCCGATCTGACCACCGAGCGCTTCTTGAATATAGGGCGCAGCTGACAGGTGGTCGGCGTGCACGTGGGTTTCGATGATCCATTCGAGGCTCAGTTTATTGTCGCGAATGTGCTGAATGATTTTGTCGGCACCCACCAGCGACAGGCGGCCCGCGGCATAGTCGATTTCCATTACCGAGTCCACGACCGCGCAGGCGTTGCTGCTGGGGTCTTTCACCACATAGGAAAAGGTGTTGGTGGGTTCGTCGAAGAAGGCGATAACTTCGGGTTTGTGGTCGAAATCGATGGAGATATTGTCGAGCATGATGCAATCCTCTTACTGTTGTCGCGAGCGGTATCGGTCCCTGATGCGTACAGCGATAACGCGGCCTCGGTTATGAGTAATTGGAATAACTATATTCCGTATTATTGTAGTAACAGGATTCGTGCCAAGACACGGCAAAAACGAATATTTAGCGTAACTTGTTGTAATTGCTGAAAATTAAAATTCATTCGGGTTTGCTTGAGCTGCCGTCGCAAATAAAACCTTTTTGCTTTTGCCAGATCTGGCAGAAACTTCGTCATATTTGACAGAGTTGTGTTCTGTGGGGGCTGGAAGCGGCTGATAGTGACGTCGACTGAAGGTGCGGGCATAAAAAAGGCGGGCCCGCTTGCGCGCAGCCCGCCAATGAGCAGTGGCTGTTGCTGCTCAGTCGTAGGAGAGGTGGGTCGCCTTACCGTGGAAGATGCGGTAGACGAAAATGGTGTAGCCGATAATGATCGGCAGGGTCAGTACAACGCCAACCAGGGTGAATTGCAGGGCGTTGACCGAGGCGGCGGCATCCCAGATCGTCATTTGGCCAATGATGATGTTGGGGAACAGGCTGTAGCCAAGGCCGAGGCTGGCCAATACGCAGATGGCCACAGTGCTGGCATACAGCTTCCAGCCGTGGCCGCGGTAGATGCTGTTGTCGCTGTTAAGCAGGGCAACAATCGTGGCAAACGCAGCGAGAGACAGCACCGGGATGGGCGCCAGAATCAGGAAGTTGGGCCAGCTGAACCACTTCTCAGCAATCGCGTCGCTGACCAGCGGCGTGGCGATCGACACCAGCAACAGGCCCAGGCCCATTGGCCACACGGACTTGCGCGCCCAGCCAATGGCCTTGGTGAGCAGGTCGCCTTCGGTTTTCATCAGCAGCCAGCCACAGCCCAGTGTGAGGTACAGCGCGGGCAGGGTTAACGCGATGAGGGCCGAGAACAGCAGGCTGGTGGTATTGGATTGCAGGCCCGTGACGTAGGCGCCGAGCATCCAGCCCTGAGCCATTGAGGCGACCAGTGAGCCGACGAAAAAGGCGCGGTTCCACAGCGCTTTGCGGTGGTCACCCGCTTTGACGCGCAGGTCAAAGGCCACGCCGCGCAGTATCAAGCCCATTAGCATGATCGTTACCGGCAGATACAGCTCGGTGAGCACGATGCCGTGGGCCATGGGGAAGGCGATTAATAGAATCCCCACGCCAAGCACAATCCAGGTCTCGTTGGCGTCCCAGAAGGGGCCAATGGAGGCGACCATAATGTCTTTTTCGGCGTCGTTGGCCAGCGGCATAAGCATGCCAACACCGAGGTCGTAGCCGTCGAGAATAACGTAGATCAGCAGGGACAAGCCCATTGCCGCCATATAGATAATCGGTAGCCAGTATTCCATTACGATTCTCCCCCTTTCGCGGTGTTATCGCCGGTGTTGGCTGACGCCGTGCCAGCCGGGTTTAAGATCAACGAGGCAGCGGGCTTGGCTGACAAATTGCGCAGCGCGCCGATGTAAGAAGCCAGTAAGAACAGGTATAGAAGGATGTAGCCGAACAAGGTGCCGCTAACGGTGGCAGCGCTGTGGTCGGCGACAACGTCCTGGACTTTTAGCACGCCGTCGACGATCCAGGGCTGGCGGCCAATCTCGGTAACGTACCAGCCGGCCAGCACCGCGATCCAACCGGAGAAGGTCATCGCTGAGAGGGCCGCGAGTACGGGTTTACTGGCCTGCCGGCCGCTTCGCAGTGCCCAGGCGGCCCACCACGCGACCAGTACCATTAGTCCGCCGATGGCGAGCATCACACGGAAAGACCAGAACACGATCGCAACGGGTGGGTGCTCGCCAACAAACTCATTCAGGCCCTTAACTTCGCCCTTGAGTTCGTGGGTAAGTACCAGGCTTGCGGCGTAGGGAATTTCCAGCGCGAATTTATTGCTGCGGCTCTCTTCGTCGGGAAGGGCGACAACAGTGAAGGGGGCGCCCTCCTCAGTTTCCCAAATGGCTTCCATGGCGGCGACTTTTGCCGGCTGGTGTTCAAGGGTGTTGAGGCCGTGCAGATCGCCGATGAAAATTTGCAGCGGGGCCAGCACCGCGGCAACCATCACGCCGGTGCGCATAATCTTCCAGGTGGCGGGGCCGTCGACATTCTTCAGTGCCCGCCAGGCGCTGACGCCAGCAACGAGGAAGGCGCTGGTTAGTACAGAGGCGATTACCATATGGAAGAAGCGGTAGGGGAAAGAGGGATTGAAGATCACTTCCCACCAGCTTTCCACCATTACCACGCCGTCTTCCAGGTAGTAGCCGGTGGGGGTTTGCATCCACGAATTCAGGCTGAGAATCCAGAACGCCGAAAGCGTCGTGCCGAATGCCACCAGAAAGGTACTGATCAGGTGCATGCGATTGGATACGCGGTCTTTGCCGAACAGCATAATGCCCAGGAATGAAGCCTCCAGAAAGAAGGCGCTCAGTACCTCATAGCCCAGCAGCGGCCCGGCGACATTGCCGGCTTTTTCCATAAAGCCCGGCCAGTTGGTGCCGAATTGGAAGCTCATGGTAATGCCCGAGACCACGCCCATGGCGAAGGTCAGGGCAAAGATCTTCACCCAGAAGTAATAGGCATATTCCCAGGCCTTGTCGCCGGTTTGGGTAAAGCGCACCCGAAAAAACAGCAGCAACCAGCCCAAGCCAATGGAAATGGCGGGAAACAGGATATGAAAGCTGATATTGGTGGCGAACTGTATGCGCGCCAGCACAAGGGGGTCGATATCCATAAGCTCCTCTCTCTATATATCTAAACGGAATTCCAATATTCCGATTTGTACTAAGATGCACAGCAATGTGTGTGCCAGTGCGCGAAAATTCCGCAAGGCATTGATTTTGATGGATAAAAATCAGGCGAGCGGTTTGCAAAAGGCAATGTGTATCGCAGCGTGCCAGGTTTTGTGTCAGTCTTGTCAGAATACCTGTCATTTCTGGCAAAGACGATGCGACAAATTGCTACAGACCTCGACCTCGATTTTCGGTCTCTGCTCGACGGCTTAGAGCACCCGGCCATTCTACTGACGCCCGATTACCAGATTGTGGCGAGTAATCAGCGTTACCAGCAAAGCTTTGGCGATGTGCCGGTGGGCGATCACTGTTTCAGGGTGTCTCATGGCTACGACAAGCCCTGCGACCAGGCGGGCGAGAGCTGCCCCCTTCAGGCGTGTACCCACAGTGGCGAGCGCGAGCGCGTGCTGCATATCCACAATACCCCCCGTGGTCGCGAGCATATTGATGTAGAGATGCTACCCATTAAAGGTCGCAATGGAGAGTTGCGCTACTTTATTGAAATGCTCAAGCCAGTGCGCAGCGCCAGTGCGGAGATCAGCAGCGACCATATGGTGGGACGCAGTGCGGCGTTTAACACCATGTTGGAGTTGATAAATCTGGTTGCTCCCCACGACACCTCGGTGTTGCTACTCGGCGAGTCCGGCGCCGGCAAGGAGCTGGCAGCGCAGGCGATCCACAGTACCGGTGGGCGCTGCGACAAGGCGATGGTTACCGTTGAATGTGCGGGCTTGACCGACACCCTGTTTGAAAGCGAGCTGTTTGGCCATGTGAAGGGCGCCTTTACCGGCGCGGTGAGCAATAAGCCGGGCCTGCTTGAGTCGGCCCGTGGCGGCACCCTGTTTCTGGACGAGATCGGCGATGTCCCGTTGGGTATGCAGGTAAAATTGCTGCGCCTGCTGGAAACCGGCAGTTATCGCGCGGTGGGCAGCACCCAGCCTCAGCTGGCCGACTTCCGCTTGATCTGTGCCACCAACAAAGACCTGCCAGCGATGATCGCCGGTGGGCAGTTCCGCGAAGACCTTTACTACCGGATTAATACCTTTCCCATCCACCTGCCACCGCTGCGCGAGCGCCGCGCCGACCTTGCGTTGATCTCCCGCTCGATCTTGAAAAAGCTCAGCCCCAATGGCGGATATCGCCTCACCGATTCTGCGGTAAAGCGCCTGCAGGACTATGATTTTCCAGGCAATATCCGCGAGTTGAAAAACATCCTGGAGCGCGCCACCATCTTCGCCCATTCCAGTATTATCGATCTCGCGGTGCTGGAGCGCTGCTTTGGGCAAGAGGGTCGCCAGGCAGAGCCCGCGCCAAGTCCCGTCGCACCTCACAAGGGCCCCTGGCTGGACTTAAAGGCGCAAGAGCAACAGTATCTCAAGTCGCTGCTGCAGCATTGCAATGGCGACAAGGAAAAAGCCGCCGACATTGCCGGTATCAGCCTGCGGTCGCTGTATCGGCGGTTGGAGGAGTAGGTCGTCGCGACCGGTGGCGACAATAAACGATTCATATACAGGATGTTCCCATGCACGCCTTAAAACACACGGCACGGTTTGTACTGTGCTGTCTTGCGCTTCCGGCTGTTGCCGAGAGTTACAGCTATCAAGCCATCAGTCAGCGCCACAGCGGTGCGCAGCTCAACGGCGTTAAACGACGCGAAAATGCAGGGCGAGTGTCTGGTTGGCTTGAAGCAACTTAATTTCAAACGCCGGGGCAGTTTTGATCCCGTTGCTGAGTGGACCAACTATCGCTCGCTGTCCTCGCTGGAGCAGTTTCCGCCCTGCGAGGTCCTGGTCATGATGGAGGTTGCGCGCAGCGCAATCATAAAACTGGAGCCACCGGCGAAAACCCGCCCGTAGCTCCGCTTCTGCCGCGCTGGGTCGGCCTTATGCCGGCCACGCGGAATTCAGAATAGTGCAGCAGAAGTCCTGCCGCACAAACTGCTTGTCCTTCCTGGCCAGAACGTCGGCCTTCACATTGCCGAACGTGGTGTTCGGTTTGTGGCGAATACCCTCGTAGAACGCCTGAATAATATCGTTTTTAAAGTCGGGGCTACGCGGGAAGGCTTCCACCACCGCTTCGCGGTCGCGGGCACTGAACTGTTTGTAAGTCAGGCCCAGCACATCCATTTCCACGCCCTCGGTTACCAGCGCAACCAGGGGGTGCATATGGCAGGGAATGCCGGGGGTGGTATGCAGGGCAATGGCCAGCCAGACGTTGTTGGCATCCTCTTCTGAGATTCCCCGTGCGCGCAGAAAGGCGCGAGCCGCATTGGCGCCGTCAACTTCAAAGCGGTCGGCGTCACTGCTGTGGCTGGCAAGCAGGCCCAAGTCGTGAAACATGGCGCCGGTGTAGAGCAGGTCGGGGTCACAGCGCAGGCCCAGTTTTTCTCCCCTGAGGGCGGCGAAATAGTAGACGCGGCTGGAGTGGTTAAACAGTAATTCGGTGGAGGTGTCGCGAACAAATTCCCGTACGTCGCGGGCGAGCCGACTATTGGGAACAGCAATACCAGCAACGCTTCCGGCGTTGTGAGCGGTTTGGCACATGATTGAGCTTCCTGTGGTGTGTGGCTGGAGGTTTTAATTTAGCGATGTGGCATAATTGGCTCAATATGAATGTTCCGTCGAATTAAGACATTCCGCCAGATGATACGGCCAGGGGCCGCAGGAAGCCGCGTTATGACCGAATCTTGTCCGCTCACCATTGCAATTGTTATCCCACAGCAGGCGCAATCACTCGACATTGCCGGGCCGCTGGCGGTGTTTCGCGAAGCAAACCGCCTGGCCGAAGGACGCGCGCTGTACGACGTGCAGCTGATTGCTGCGCTGCCCGATGCTGCGGTGGAGATTGATGGGATGCGGGTGCTTGCCGACAGCTCGATTCAGTCGCCATTGCCTCCTACCGATACCCTGTTGGTGGCCGGCACCCATGCCTACCGTCAGGCTGCGCCTACCTCGGCACTGAGCGTGTGGCTGGGGCGGCATGCGCCGTCTGTTAGGCGGTTGGGGTCGGTGTGTACGGGTGCATTTTTTCTCGCGGCAGCGGGCCTGTTGCACGGCAGGCAGGTGACAACGCACTGGCAACAAGTCGACGAACTGGCGGCGAGCTACCCCGGCACCGTTGTTCACGGGGATGAAATTTATGTGCAGGATTGCAAGCTGTGTACCTCGGCGGGTGTCACCGCGGGTATCGACTTGTGTTTAAAACTGGTGGAGGACGACTACGGCCGCGAGCTGGCCATGCGGGTTGCTCGCCAGCTGGTTGTGTTCCTGCGTCGACCTGGCGGCCAGTCCCAGTTCAGTGCCCAGCTTGCCGCGCAAACCGCCGACGACAACACCGTGCGCGGGATTCAGCAGTGGATTTTGGAGAACTTGGACGCCGACCTTTCGCTGTCGGTATTAGCCGAGCGCGCGGCGATGAGCGTGCGCAATTTCAGCCGGGTATTTCGCCGCGAGACGGATCGCTCGCCCGCTGACTTTGTCGAGCTGGCGCGGGTGGATGCCGCCAAACAGCTACTCGCCGACAGCGAGCTGCCACTTCAACGCGTGGCGAGCCGCTGTGGTTTTACCAATGTGGACCTGATGCGACGCGCGTTTATTCGTCGCTTGGGCACCAAGCCCAGCGACTATCGAAAGCGCTTTGCAAATTAATCTGATCATTCGTGTCAGGGGCGATTTCGACCGAGCTGATCGTGGCTGGATACCCATTCATCGGAAACCACGGCAGCTGCCAGCGATAGATCTCCGGCTAGGACTGTTGCCGCGATAATTTCCGCGAGCTTGTGGGCTTTGCCCTCACCGTAACAGCCCATCATTTCCAGGCACTCGCGCTGGGTTGCCAAGCCAGTGCCGCCGCCATAGCTGGCGCAGATAATCGAGGGCAGGGTGACGGAATAATACAGGTCGCCATTGTCGGTAAGATCCATAAAGGCGATACCGGCGTGGGACTCAACGACATTGGCTTCGTCTTGTCCGGTGGCGATAAACATCGCGGCAATGCCGTTCGCCGAGTGCGGGCCATTGTAGGCTGAGCCAGCCAATAAGCTCCCAACAATTGTGCGTTGGCGCAGGCGCACCATGCGTTCGGGTTCGGCGCGCATCAGGCTCTGCAGCAGCTCTTTTTTAATGACGGCTTCAGCGACCACCTTTTTTCCACGGCTGTGAAGCAGGTTCATATGGGAGTGCTTCTTATCGGTTTCTATGCCGCCCGACAAGGAAAAATTTTGAATGCCGGAGAAGTTTGAAAGGACCCACTGGCACGCTTTGTGGGTCGCTTTGCCCGTCATATTTTGGCCGGCGGCATCACCGGTTAGGTAGTTAAAGCGGGTAAACAGTTTATTGGCGATTACCCAGCTTTGAATATTTTCCAGTGTGCCAACGCGTGTTGTGCTTTCGGCCTCGGCTTTAATTGCCGCAAAATTTTCCTCAAGCCATTGTGATAACGCGCGTGCCTCGCGGGCAGAGGCAAGCTCAAACAGGGGCGCGCGCTGCATGGCTTCGCCAACGACGGTAACAGTGCATCCTCCTGACTCGCTAACCAACCTCATGCCCCGGCTATACGAGGCGATCAACGTTCCCTCTGTGGTTGCCATGGGGATGTAAAAGTCGCCTTGAGCATGTTCGCCATTGATGCGATAGGGCCCGGCCACGCCCAGCGGCATTTGTACAACGCCAATAAAGTTCTCGGTGTTTCCTTCCACGCTTGCTGGGTCGAGAGAGTAATGCCGGGTGTTCGTCAGTGACGTACCCGTTTGCTCTTCAAGGAAACTGCGGCGTTGTTGCGCGGCCTGTTCCGAGTAGTCATTGCCTTTGAGGCGCGGGATACGCTTGCGCTCGCTCATCGGCGGTTGCCCTGTTCAATGGCAATGGCTGTTTGTTCGCCTTCACTACGGGCGATTACCACGGCGGCGCAGGAGTCGCTAAATACATTCACCGCGGTGCGCATCATATCCAGAATCCGGTCGGTCACCAGCAGTAGGCCGATGCCCTCCAGTGGCAGACCAATGGTGCCAAGGATGACGGAGATGGCCACCAGGCTGGCAGCGGGAATGCCGGCCACGCCGATCGAGGTTAGCAGGGCGACCATTACCACGGTGAATTGCTGGGCGAAGCTCAAGTCCAGGCCGTAGACCTGGGCGATAAACATGGCTGCTACGCATTCATATAAGGCGGTACCATCCATATTTACGGTTGCGCCTAACGGCAACACGAAGCCGCTGGTGCGTTTGGAAACACCGGATTTGTCCTGCACACACTCCATCGTAAGCGGCAAGGTCGCAGAGCTGGAGGCGGTGGAGAAGGCGGTGAGCATTGCCGGTGCCATGGCCTGATAGTGTTTGACTGGCCGCACTTTGCCTAGGTAGCGAAGCACCAGCGGCATGGCTACAAAGGCGTGTAGCGCCAGTGCCAGCGCGGCGGCAAAAAAGAATTTGAGCATGGGCGCAAAGGCGTCAAAGCCGGTGCCGGCGACGGTTTTTGCCACCAGACCAAAAACCCCAATGGGGGCAAATTTCATCACCCACATGGTCATGCTGGTCATAATATCCATCAAGCCCTGCCAAAAGTTCAGCTGAACTTCCGCGTGCTCGGAGTCGCTGCGGGCGAGGAAAAAGCCATACAACAAGCTGAAAAATATCAGCCCCAGCATTTGGCCATTGGCCGCCGCCGCGATCACATTGGGGGGGATCATGCGCTCAAACACTTGCACAATATCGGCGGCGCTGCGGCCTTCGACCTTGGCGAGGGTGGCGTTGAGCTCGGCGTTGTCGCTGCTCAAGCTGGCGGCGAGGGCTTCGGTGTCGCCGACGCCGGGCTGGATAATATTGACGACCGTCAGTCCGATCAGAATCGCAATGAGGCTGGATGTGGCGTAAAACAGCAGGGTTTTACCGCCCAGGCGCTCCAGATTGTCGCCGCCAATACCGGCCATGCCGCTGATAATCGAGGCGCTGACCAGAGGCACGATTAACATCTTCAGAGCGTTTAAAAACAGCGTGCCGAGAAAGGCGTATACCGCCAGTAATTTAATGCCGGCAATTTCGGCATCGGCGCCGCCGAGTAGGCCAGCGATAACGGCGAGGGAAATGGCAATAGCAATTTGCCAGTGCAAAGCGAGTTTGGGCATAGTGCGTCCGAATTTTTTATTGGTGGGGCCCAGCGTTTGACGGGCCTATGCCGCACTCTAGCGTGCCGATGCCGTAGAGGCTAGTCCGCAACGCGTTTGTGGGCACTGCCGCTGTAGACATAACCGGCGATACGCGGGGCTTTTTCCAGATAGCGGCGCTCGAGTTGGTCGATGGCGAAATGGCCTTCTTGCAGTAACTCGGCAATGGGGCGGTTCAGGTGGCAGCCTCCGGCAAAGCGCTTCCAGACTGGCGTAATGCGATTTTGCCAGCGCGCCACCGCAGGTTCTTCTGACAGGCCGTGCTCGCAAAACAGCAGTTGGCCGTCCGGTTTGAGCACGCGGTGCATTTGCGCCAGTGCACTGCGCCAGTCGGGAATGGTGCACAGGGTGAAGGTTAACAGCACGGTGTCGACACTGTTGTCGGCCAGCGGGATCTTCTCGCCCGGCAGATCGAGCCAGCGTACATCCAAGGCGCTGGCGGCCAGGTTCTTTTGCGCTTTGCGGCGCATTCCCTCTGAGGGTTCCAGACCCCAGATGTAGTCCACCTTGCTGGCATCGTAGAGGGGGAGATTAATACCACTACCCATACCGACTTCCAGCACTGCGCCCTGGCATTGGGGCACCACGTCGCGGCGGGCCTCCATAACAGCAGGCATGGAGCAGGCTCTGTCGATCACAGCGGGTAGCACGTAGGTATCGTAAAGGCTCATGGCGGTCTCGTTATTATCGTTTTGTGATGGCAAAGCAGCGTTATGCCCAGGCATTTCAGCGCAGCGCTGATGCACTGGCAATGTGCAAAGCGGACAGTAGCGCCTTTGTGCAGGCATAATAAACCCCGCCGTAGCGGGGTTTATTATGCTCAGCCGTTAAGGCTTAGGGCATGATGGCGGGCAGTTCTTTCTGCAGCGCCATTTTTTGCTTGGTGCCTTCGCCGGTCAGTGCAAAGCCCAGCAGGTCGCCGGTGGCCGTGTCGACAAACTTGGCGACAACATTGTTGCCGTCTTGCTCGATTTGCCATTCGCCTTTCGCGTCGCGAGGAGCGGGAGACACGCACACGGGGCACGCCGGCGTTTTAATGGTGACAGGCATCGCCGGGTAGCTCACCTCGGTCGGCTCGCCGGTGAGGGTTTTGGCCAGGGCGCGAGCCTGAGCCATCAGCGGTGCGACGTATACCAACACGTGACCAGCGACTTCGGCGCAGTCACCCATGGCGTATACATTGGGTGCATTGGTTTCCAGCAGGCGGTTGGTCACCACGCCGCGATTCACTTCAATGCCCGCAGACTTGGCCAGCTCGACTTGTGGGCGAACACCCACGGCTGACAGTACCAGGTCACAGCTGATGGTTTCGCCATTGTTCAGCGTCACTTCCACACCGTTGTCGGCTTTGTTCACCTCGGTGACCAATGGGCCAAAGTGGAATTTGGCGCCTTTGTCTTCCAGTGCGCTCTGCACGGCTTTACCGGCAGCTTCTGGCAGCAAGGTGGGCAGGCAGTAACCCAGTGGGTCAACCGTTTCTACTTCGAAGCCGCCATTGATCAGGTCGTTGGTGAACTCACAGCCGATCAGGCCGCCACCGATGATGCAGACCTTCTTCACATTGTTGGCGTCGACGGCTTTGCGGAAGTCGTCGTAGTCCAGCAGGTCGTTGACCGAATACACGTAGTCCTGACCGTTGCCGCCAATAGGGGGGCGAATCACGTCGGCACCCAGTGCCAGCACCAGCTTCTTGTAGTGCACCTTGGTTTCGGCGTCGCCGGTGGAGATGGTCTGTGCCGCTGTGTCGATCGCCGTGACCTTGGTCATGGTCCAAACGCTGGCGTTGAGGTCTTCACCCATGCCGCCGGCGTCTTTCTGCGCCAGTGCATCGGCATCTTGTTTCTTGGTGTAGCCGGTAGACAGCATGGGCTTGGAGTAGGCGCGGCCGTCGTCAGCAGTGATCATTATGACTGGGGTTTCTTTGTCTTGCTTGCGCAGTTCGCGCACCAGACCGTAGCCCGCCAAGCCGGTACCGATGACCACGATGGGGGCATCCTGGCTGGCAGTGGAGGGTTCGTCGTGGTGAGGCAGGCTGCTGGGCTCAGATTGTTCGATCATTTCGAAGTCTTCTTTGCCTACGCCGCAGTCCGGGCACAGCCAGTCATCGGGGATATCTTCCCAGCGAGTACCGGGCTCAATACCAGAATCCGGATCACCGGTTTCTTCGTCGTATACCCATCCGCAAACAATACATTCCCACTTACTCATACTCTTTCGTCCTGCCGTCATCGGTTTGTCTTATGCGGCCACCTTTATCGACACTCTGTGCCTTATGGTTACGGCGGCGGCTGGCTTGCAAGTCGGCGGCGATTCACGCATTCTGCCGCACTCAGCGAATTGGCTGTCTGTGTATCAACAGCCAGTATTCAGTGATCTAGCCACTGGAAGCCCGACATTGTACGCCCTTCGATTAAACCGATGCTACCGCCAAGAGCCCAACTGGCGGCCAGCTAATCAATTTGTAGGAGTTCCAGCGCTTCAGGACGACGCGCCCTGGCTGCTGGACACCGGCTCATTGACCGCCCATTTGCGCCGCCAATCGGCGGGAAATTTCCGTGTGCAGGTGCTCAGTCAGCACTGGGGGCTGCCTCGCTTGTCGGAGCGCAGGCTACTGGCCATGGGCGATCGCGACTGGGGTTTAATTCGCGAAGTGCTGTTGTGCTGCCACGACGAACCCTGGGTTTATGCCCGCAGTGTGATGCCAGCGCGCAGTTTAACGGGGCACCTGCGTCGCCTGCGCGGCCTGGACAGCCGGCCGTTGGGACACCTCCTGTTCACCGACCGCTCGATGCGTCGCATTCCCTACGAGATCTGCCGATTGCCTGCAGCGCAGCTGCCTTTGGAGGGCTTGCCTGACCAACAGGCGGCCTTGTGGGGGCGCCGTTCCTGCTTTGTTTTCGATCAGCGCCCGATCATGGTCAGCGAGATTTTTCTCCCCGAGTTTCAGCCGTGGTGTTAGCGCTCTGTTGATAGCGGCGGGACGCGTTATACTCTGCGCCTACGTTCAACGATGAGTCACGGAATGAAGGTGCAGTTCCCACAATTTTGCCAGCAGCTTCCCCACTATTTAGCGCTGATGCGTGTTGATCGTCCCATTGGCACTTATCTTGTGCTGTGGCCAACCCTCTGGGCACTGTGGCTGGCGGCCGAGGGCCTGCCCGATTGGCATTTGCTGCTGATTTTCGTTCTGGGCACCTTTTTAATGCGCTCGGCGGGCTGTGTGATCAATGACTACGCTGATCGCCACATCGACGCCCACGTAAAACGTACCGAGGCGCGGCCCTTTGCCACTGGCAGTGTGACGGAAAAAGAGGCGCTGACCGTGTTTGCGGTGCTGTGCGGCGCGGCCTTTGTGCTGGTGCTGTTTACCAATATTCAAACGATTTTGCTGTCGTTTGCGGCGGTGGCGCTGGCGGCGTGTTATCCCTTTATGAAGCGCTACACGCACCTGCCCCAGGTGGTGCTGGGCGCCGCGTTTGCCTGGGGTATACCCATGGCATTCTCGGCGCAGCGCGGTGAATTGCCGGCGAGTTTGTGGTTGATCTACATCGCCGTGCTGATGTGGACGGTGGCCTACGATACGTTCTACGCAATGGTTGACCGCGATGACGACCTGAAAATTGGCGTGAAGTCGACGGCAATACTCTTCGGCGACGACGACAAGGCGATCACCGCCATGCTGCAAGTCTCGGTGATTCTGGTGATGTTGCTGGTCGGCAAGCAATTTGCCATGAGCTTTATCTACTACGCCGGCTTGATGGCGGCCAGCGGCCTGTTTATCTACCAGCAAAAGCTCATTAAATACCGGGAGCGTGACAAGTGCTTCCAGGCCTTTCTGAATAATCACTACGTCGGCATGGCGATCTTTGCTGGCATTGCGCTGCACTATGCACTGCCGGCATAACATCGTGCGGCTTTGCTAGCGCGTATGCACAGCTGATGGCTTGTTGGATATAGAACATGCTGGAATTGCAGTTTATCGACAGCATTCACCGCGTTGCCGCCGACGAGTGGAATGCGATCGCCGGTGACGACTACCCGTTTTTGCAGCACACCTTTCTAGCCGCGTTGGAAGACAGTGGCGCAACCACCGCCGAGACCGGCTGGCTACCTCAGCATTTGGTTATTCGCGAGGGTGGCGTGTTGTGCGGCTTATTGCCGCTGTATATCAAGTCACACAGCTACGGCGAGTATGTGTTCGATTGGGCCTGGGCCGATGCCTATCGCCGCCATGGCCTGGAATACTACCCTAAGCTGTTGTCGGCCATTCCCTTCACCCCGGCAACGGGGCCGCGCCTGTGTTTGCGCGATGACCTGGAGGCTGACGCGCTCTTCAGCGTGGTGGTCGAGCAATTGCAGCGCCGCGCCGAACAGCTGGGCGCCTCGTCAGCCCATATTCTATTCCCCGATGTTAACGACGCCGAGCGCTGGCAACGCGCGGGCTTATTGCAGCGCGTTGGCCCGCAGTACCATTGGTTTAATCGGGGTTATCAAAGCTTTGACGACTTTCTGGCGACCTTCAGTTCGCGTAAGCGAAAAAACCTGCGCAAGGAGCGTCGTACAGTGGCCGATCAGGGGCTGCGCCTGGAGCGCCTGTCGGGCAGTGATGTGAGCGAGTCGCAGTGGCGCTTTTTCTTCCACTGTTATCAGATGACCTACGCCAAACGCAGCGGTCACGGCGGTTATTTATCGGAGGCCTTCTTTCAGGCCATTGCCCGGTCAATGGCAGACCGGCTGCTGTTGGTATTGGCCTACGAGGGTGATGTGCCGGTGGCGGCGGCCCTGAATTTTCAGGGCGCCGATACCTTATTCGGGCGCTATTGGGGCTGTATTCGCGAATACGATTTCCTGCATTTTGAAGCCTGCTACTACCAGGGCATTGAGCATTGCATTGAACAGGGCTTAAGCAAGTTTGACCCGGGGGCGCAGGGCGAGCACAAAATTCAGCGCGGCTTTGAGCCCATTACCACTTACTCCCAGCACTGGTTGGCCGATGCCAGTTTTAGCGACGCGGTGGCGCGCTTTCTTCATACCGAGCAGCGCCATATTGCTGAATACCTGCAAGAGGCTGCGCAGGCGCTACCCTTCAAGCAGGGGGAATAGCGGGACTTATTGCTGCGCTTTTTTCAGGCTGCGTTCCACCAATAGCAGGCAGGCGATAGGAATGAGATAGCTGCAGCTGATTTCCACCAGCATCAATACCTCGGTGGCGCTCCATTGGGAGTCGCTGCCGTACCAAAAAATGGCGACGGGTAAGATCACAAAGGTGAGGGTCGGCAACAGCCGCCAGAGTGTGTAGGCCAGTCGGCTGGCGTCCTCGCGATCGGCGCGGCGGTAGCAGTAAAAGGTGAGCAGTACGCCGAATGCGCCCAAGGCCATCGCGCCGTAGTTGCCGAGCAGGCTCGCCAAGATATGGATGGCGGCGCCGAAGATCAGGCTTAACAAGCTAATGTTAATTAAGCCGCGCAAGCTGCGCAGTTTGCTTCGCTCCATGGGCGTCTCCTGTTCGGCCTTTACTCAGCGTAACAGCCTCAACCGCCGGCGTGAATATCCTTTACGATCAGCCCGTAACGCAGTGCCTGTTCGTCGAGTTGTCCGTCGAGAGGAATGCGCATGCGATGGCCGGAACCGGGGGCAACGTCTGCCGCCTTGCCGTTTTTGTCGAGCAGGGTGTTCAGGGTGAAGCGCTGGTTGCCCTGGGGCGTCATCAGTTGCACGGTATCGCCAACGGCGAAGCGGTTTTTCACGTCAACGACAATATCGCTACCGCTAACATCCACCACTTCGGCAACAAACTGTTGCTGCTGGGCGCTGCTGCTACCCATCTCGTAATTTTGATATTCCTTGGGAGGGTGGCGCCGGTAAAAGCCTTCGGTGTAGCCGCGGTTGGCCAGGGTTTCCAGCTCGTCCATCAAGCCCATATCGAACTCGCGACCGGCGACGGCGTCGTCGATGGCGCGGCGGTATACCTGAGCTGTACGCGCCACGTAGTAGTGCGACTTGGTGCGCCCTTCAATCTTCAGCGAGTGAATCCCCATTTCCTGCAAGCGCTGCACATGTTGCACGGCGCGCAGGTCCTTGGAATTCATAATATAAGTACCGTGTTCGTCTTCGTAGGCGGGCATGTATTCGCCGGGGCGCTGGGCTTGTTGCAGCAGCACCGGCTCGACCTGGGGCTGTGGCTCGTAGTTTTGCACGGCGATCAGGTCGCCGGTGGCATCTTCCTTCGCTTCGTGCGCTTGATACTGCCAGCGGCAGGCATTGGTGCAGGCGCCTTGGTTCGGGTCGCGGTGGTTCATATACCCCGACAGCAGGCAGCGCCCCGAGTAGGCAATACACAGCGCGCCGTGAACAAACACCTCCAGCTCCATTTCTGGTACGCGCTGGCGGATCTCTTCAATTTCGTTCAGGGAAAGTTCGCGCGACAGAATCACCCGGCGAATGCCATTGCGATGCCAAAATTTCACGCTTGCCCAATTCACCGCGTTGGCTTGAACAGAAAGGTGAATGGGGAGGTCCGGCCAGCGTTCCTGAACGAGCATCATTAAGCCGGGGTCGGCCATAATCAGTGCGTCGGGGCCGAGCTCGACCACGGGTTCTAAGTCGCGCAGATAGCTGCGAATCTTGTCGTTGTGTGGCGAAATATTCGACGCCAGATAAAACTGCTTGCCCTGGTTGTGCGCCTCGTTAATACCAGTGGCGAGGGTTTCCAGGTCTTTGAATTCATTATTGCGCACGCGTAGGCTATATCGAGGTTGGCCGGCGTAAACGGCATCGGCACCGTAGGCAAATGCGTAACGCATATTGCGAAGGCTGCCAGCAGGAGAGAGCAGTTCAGGCGTCATAATCAAAACCCGTATAAAAAACGCGGCTATAGTAACGTATATCGGCGTTGGGGGTGGCGGCTACAGAGAACAAATCTTCTGCAAAGCGGCAAACTTAGTGGAAAAATACCAAGGGAGTGACTCTTTTCGCTAAACGTGAGTCGTAATATCGGTTAGTATCAGGGGCTATCAAGCCTTTGTTGAATGTAAATTTATAACTAATAACTGGGGGATTGCTATGAGCAAGCAATGGATTTCTGCTCTGACAGCGGGTGTACTGCTCGCGTCTGCAGGTGCTGTCAGCGCCGAAGAAGAGAAAGGTTTTTACATCGGCGGCAAAGCCGCTTACACCGAAGTATTCGATGCCGATGGCACGCTGACAACTGAAGCGGCTGCGCCTGGCGACCCACTTACACAACTGTTGACCGACCTCGGCCTGTTGCCACCGCCAGTGGGTGCTTCGATCGAAGTGGATACCGAGTACGACGACGACTGGGGCTACGGTGTTAACTTCGGTTATAAAACCGCCGGTGCGCTGCGTCTGGAACTGGAATACAGTGAAGGCGAGAACGACGTAAGCAACTCAGACTCTGCTCTGGAAGTACAGTCTCTGTTGGGTAATGTTTGGTACGACTTCCGCGCTGGCGAGCGTCTGCGCCCCTACGTGGGTTTCGGTCTGGGTATGGCCAACATGGAACTCAACGGCAGCGATGATGACGTATTCATGGGCCAGTTGGGTGCCGGTGTTAACTACCACCTGACACCACGCCTGGTGATGGATGCCGGTTATCGCTACGCGGTATCTGAAGATCCCGAGTTTGCCAGCAGCGGCTCAAAACTCGAAACTGAATACGAAGCACAGAGCCTGATGATCGGCCTGCGCTACAACTTCTTCGACGCCCAATACGGCGCCAAAGACGGTGACGGCGACGGTGTTGTTGATGAAACCGATCAGTGCCCAGGCACACCGCGCGGTGTTCAAGTAGACAGCGTAGGCTGCCCGCTGGATGGCGATAACGACGGTGTTGCTGACTACCTCGACAAGTGCCCCAACACGCCTGCCGGCGAGCAAGTGGATGCCCAGGGTTGTTCACTGGATAGCGACGGCGACGGCGTTGCTGACCGCGACGACGCATGCCCCAACACACCTGCTGGTGAGCAAGTGATGTCAAATGGCTGTGGCCAAGAGCAGTCAGTGGTTCTGCGCGGTGTGAACTTCGAAGTGAACAGCGCACAGCTGACCGTGAATGCAGAAACGATTCTCGACGGTGTTGCCTCAACGCTGAACAGCTCGCCCGGCTTCAACGTTGAGCTGCAAGGCCACACTGACAGCTCAGGTAGCGATAGCTACAACATGAACCTGTCTCAGAATCGCGCCAAGTCAGTGAAAAACTACTTGGTTGGCCAGGGTGTTGACGGCAGCCGCCTGACCGCTCGCGGCTACGGTGAAGAGCAGCCTATCGCCAGCAACGACACTAAAGACGGCCGTGCGGAAAACCGCCGCGTTGAGCTGAAAGTGTTGGGTGATGAAGAAATGGTGGTAGAGCCCGCTTACGTACCGACCGTTGAAGAAGAGCCCATGGTCGAAGAAGCTGCGGCTGAAGCACCTGCTGAAGACGCCGCGATGGATGAAGACATCTATGACTACGACCCCTCTGCTGATGTTCAGGAAGAGGAATATGACTACGACTATGATTACGACGCAGAGGAAGAGCTGTAAGGCCTACCTTAGCAAGTAATTGGAAGTAATCAGAAAGCCGCGACTCGGGTCGCGGCTTTTTTTTGCCCGACGTTTAGCGCTTCCAGATTAGCAGGCGGTTATTGGCGGGCATTTCACAGTCGCTGTGAAGTGCAAAACCTGCCTTCGCCGCCAAACCACTCACCGCCTCGGCATCGCGGATGCCACTCATCGGATCGCGGCTTTTTAACCACTGATCAAACTCGTCGTTGCTGGCCGAGGTGAATTGCCCTTGGTAATTGAAAGGGCCGTAGATAAAAAGCCACTGCAAATCGGCGCCGTGTTCAGCAATGCGGGCGAACAGTCGCTCCACAGAGGCCCAACTCATAATGTGTAGGGTATTGGCTGAGTAGAGTGCCTGAAAATCGCCGCTGGGCCAGGGCGAGGAATTCACCTCAAAGGGCTGCGGCGCTGGAAGGTTGTCGAGCTTGGCCTCGTCCAGCCACTGTTTTATGCCGGGCAGGTATTCCGCCTGGTCGCAACACTGCCACTGCAATTGAGGGTGAAGGCGGGCGACGTGCACCGCGTGTTGCCCGGTGCCGCTGCCAATCTCCACCACGCTTTTTAGAGTGTTAAGAATGGGCTGCAAGGTGCTAAAGATAGGTAGTTTGTTGTTTTCGCAGGCCTGGGAGTAGGGTTTTTGCATTTCAGGTACCTAGCTGGACTTTCCAGGGAGGATGGACGGCCATAGCGACCGGCCGCTACACTTTTTGTTGGTGCACAGTGTCAGTGCAGAGGAGGAGTGATGCAATACTGGTTGGTAAAATCCGAGCCGGATGCTTTTGGCATTGATGATTTGGCGGCCTGCAAAAATGCCACCGAGCACTGGGATGGGGTGCGCAATTACCAGGCGCGCAACATCATGCGCGACAACATGCAGGTGGGCGATCAGGTATTTTTCTATCACTCTGCCTGTAAAACGCCGGGCATTGTCGGCATTGCCGAGGTCGTGCGGGAGGGTTATCCCGACCACACTGCGCGCGACCCCGAGTCCAAATACTATGATCCCAAGGCCAGCGACGAGGATCCGCGCTGGTATATGGTGGACATTCAGCTGCGCCGCAAGCTGGGGCGCCTGATTCCCTTGAGCGAACTAAAAAGCCATCCGGCGCTAAGCGATATGGCGTTGCTGAAGAAGGGTAATCGCCTGTCGGTGATGCCGGTAGAAGAGCGTCACTGGCAGACGATACTCAGCCTGGAATAGGACTTAGGCGACCTCGTCGCGAAGGAACACCCACTCCGTGGCAGTGGACTGCTCAGGGCAGTAATAGTAGCCGTCGGTGTCGAATTGCTTCAGTTTCTCGGCGTCGGTAATGCGCTGCTTAATCACATAGGCGCTCATCAAACCTCGGGCCTTTTTGGCGTAGAAGCTGATAATTTTGTACTTGCCGTTTTTGTAGTCTTTAAACACCGGGGTGATAACGTCGGCGTTCAGCAGCTTGGGTTTCACGGCGCTGAAGTACTCATTCGACGCCAGGTTAAGCAGCAGCGGGCCGGCATCGCTAAATTGGGCATTGATGGCATCGGTGATGCGCTCACCCCAAAATTCGTAGAGGTTTTTGCCGCCGCTATTGGCGAACTTTGTGCCCATTTCCAGCCGATAGGGCTGAATCAAATCCAGCGGCCGCAGCAGACCATATAAGCCGGAAAGAATGCGCAGGTGCTGCTGGGCAAAGGCGAAATCGTCGTCGCTGAAGTCGTCGGCATTCAGTCCTGTGTATACATCGCCGCGAAAAGCTAACACCGCCTGCTTGGCGTTGTCGGGCGTAAACGGCGTTTGCCAGTCGGCAAAGCGCTGGTAGTTGAGTGTTCCGAGTTTGTCGCTGATCTTCATCAGCGCGGAAATATCTTGAGGCGCCAGTTCGCGCAGCTCATCGATAAGCTGCTGCGAAGCGTCTAGAAAATCCGGCTCGCTGCGCTGCTGAGTGTGAGCGGGGGTGTCAAAGTCCAGCGTCTTTGCCGGTGAAATCAGTATCAACATGCTTGGCTCCTTTCGCCGCTACGCTTTTAACAGGTCCTGCCACCAGTTCAGCGGCTCGCCTTGGTCGTCGTAGACATTGCCGTACAGCCAGCGGGCCTCGCCGGTCTTTACATTGGCATCGAGTAATTTTTCAATCGCCTGAAAACCTACGCCAAAATGAATGCTGTAGACCAAAGCGCGTTCGCTGCTAATGTCCAGATGGCCGCCCAGTTTTTCGATCTTGCCGGTCAGTTGCTGCTCCAGCGCTTCATTGGGCTCGCGCATAAATACGCGCAGGCAGAGGTTGCCGCCGCGCTCAACCACTTTAAAGCGACCGCGCGATTCATTATTCAGTTCCAGGGTGTCCAGTGCCGCCACGCCGCGTACAAACAGCGGTGACTTTAATAAGCGATACTGGCCCTCGGTTTCGCAGGGGCTGGCCAGGCACTGTTCAAACACGGGTTGCTGGTTGTTGGGGTGAATGCCGGCGAAGAGTTCCAGTCGGGTTTCTTTATCGGCGAGAGGCGGATGGCTCATAGCAGTAATGAATTTACCTTAAAAGGCGCAATGATAGCGTGTTTGCCGGTCATTCGCATGGCGAGAGGGGGGCTGCTGCGACTATAATATTGCCCCACTTGGGTCGACATGCAGTTAATTACAATAATGAGAGCGACACTACGTTTCATCGACGCCTTCACCGAGGCGACTGGCCGCTTACTGGCTTGGTGTATTCCCATCATGATGCTGGTTACCGCCGCGGTGGTGGTTATGCGTTACGGCTTTGGCTATGGCCTGACGGCCATGCAGGAGTCGGTCAGTTATCTGCACGGCTCGGTATTTATGCTAGGCGCCGCCTATGCCCTGAAACACGGCGCCCATGTGCGGGTGGATATTTTTTATCAGCGCTTTTCTCCGCGCCAGCGCGCGTGGATCGACAGCCTGGGCACGCTGATATTTTTGTTGCCGCTGTGCGGGCTTATTTTGCTCAGCAGCTGGGATTTCAGTGCCAAGGCCTGGGAAATTCGCGAGGCCTCGGTTGAACCCGGCGGCATTCCAGCCGTGTTTCTACTCAAGAGTCTGATACCGCTAATGGCGGTCAATCTTGCTCTGCAGGGCCTTGCTGAACTGCTGCGCAATGCTTTGGTGTTGATAGAGGGCGACGGCGCGGAGGTGAACCGTGCTGATTGAGTTGTTGCCACTGCTAATGTTCATCACCATATGCCTGGTCCTCATGCTGGGCTACCCGGTGGCCTTTAGTCTGGCCGGGGTGGCGATGATCTTTGCTGGCCTGGGTATCAGCCTCGGCCACTTCGACCCCAGTTTCCTCGCGGCGCTGCCCAACCGGATATTTGGCACCATCAACAACATCACCTTATTGGCGGTGCCGCTGTTTGTATTAATGGGCGTGCTGTTGGAAAAGAGTCAGCTCGCCGAGGAATTGCTCAGCAATATGGCGGCGCTGTTTGGCCGTCGGCGCGGCGGTTTGGGTATCTCGGTGATTGTTGTCGGTATGTTGCTGGCGGCCAGCACAGGTATTGTGGGGGCTACAGTGGTGACCATGGGCCTGCTCTCGTTGCCGTCGATGCTCAAACGCGGTTACGACCCGGCACTGGCCACCGGCACCATCTGCGCCACTGGAACATTGGGGCAGATCATTCCGCCCTCTATCGCCCTGGTACTACTCGGCGACACACTCTCCAGCGCTTATCAGCAAGCGCAGTTGGATCTTGGGGTGTTCAGCCCCAAAACCCTGTCGGTGGGCGATTTGTTTATCGGCGCGCTGATCCCCGGTTTGCTGCTGGTGAGCTTATACATTTTATATATGGGCGGCATGGCGATTCTTCGTCCGGAAAAAGCGCCGCCCGCCAGTGACCTGCAAGCGCCGCCAATTGGCCAGTTGCTGCGCGGCTTTGTTCCGCCAGTGCTGTTGATCGTTACGGTATTGGGTTCCATTCTCGCCGGGGCCGCCACGCCTACCGAGGCGGCGGGCGTTGGTGCCCTGGGTGCAGCGCTGTTGGCGCTGCTGCGCGGCCGTCTGTCGCTGGCGCGTTTGGCTGAAGTGTCGCGGGAAACCATGAAGGTCACCTGCATGGTATTTATGATCCTGATTGGCGCCGCGGTGTTTTCCCTGGTGTTTCGCGGCTTCGGTGGCGACGAGCTGATTCACGGCGCCTTTACGGCAATGCCCGGCGGCGTGGTGGCAGCCACCGCGCTGGTGATGTTGGTGATCTTCCTGCTGGGCTTTATTCTCGACTTTATTGAAATCACCTTTGTGGTGGTGCCCATCGTCGGGCCGATTCTGCTGGCCATGGGCGTAGACCCAATATGGCTGGGCATTATGATCGCGCTCAACCTGCAAACCTCTTTTCTTACGCCGCCGTTTGGCTTTTCGCTGTTCTACTTGCGCGGTGTGGCTCCGGCCTCGGTGGCAACCTCGGACATTTATCGCGGCGTGGCGCCCTATATCGTTCTTCAATTAATGGTGCTGGCGATCCTGGCGCTGTGGCCCGGTTTGGCCACGTGGTTGCCCGCGCTGGTGCGAGGCTAGAAATTAGATTGACAATACTAGGCGTCATCCGTTAACTGGGCGCTCGACCAATAATTCAAACAGTAGGAATACAAACCTATGCGTGACATAGATGATGTGCCCCGCCCCAACGGCGAGTTAGCCATGCAGGTGATCGCTATGCCTGCAGATACTAATGCCGACGGAGATATCTACGGTGGCTGGTTAATGTCGCAAATGGATCTTGCAGCCGGTATTACTGCCGGGCGGCGCGCAGGTGGCAGGGTCGCCACAGTAGCCGTTGCGAGTATGGCGTTTTTGTCGCCGGTAAATGTTGGCGCGGTGGTGAGCTGTTATACCGATGTGCTCGAAGTTGGACGCAGCTCCATTCGCATCAATGTGGAAGTCTGGATCACCGAATACGACGACGAAGAGCCGATAAAAGTCACTGAGGGCGAATTTGTATTTGTCGCCATCGACGACAACGGCCGCACGCGGAGCGTCGATTAAGTTAAACCAAAACCAATAGTGCAAGGACAATAATAATGAGCATGACGGGAAAAGTGTGTTTGATTACCGGCGCGACCAACGGCATTGGCCGTGCGACCGCCAAGGCGCTGGTAGAGCAGGGTGCTGAGCTGTTTATTCTCTGCCGCAATGAAGAGAAGGGCCAAGCGCTATTGGACGAACTACGCAGTATACGACCCGACGCCGAGTTGTCTCTGTTAATTGCTAACCTCGGTAAAATGGCCGATATTCGCCGCGCCGCGAAACAGTTTCTCGATACCGGCAAACCGCTTCACCTGTTATTGAACAACGCCGGTGTGGTGAATACCGAGCGCAAGCTCAGCGCCGACGGCATAGAAGAAACCTTCGCCGTGAACCACCTTGCCTATTTTCTACTGACTGAGCTGCTTCGAGAGCGCATCGTCGCCAGTGCGCCAGCGCGCATTGTGTCGGTGGCGTCGGAAGCTCATGCTTTCTGCAAAGGCGTACAGTTCGACGACCTGGAGTTTGCCCGCCAGAAATACAAAACCTTCAAAGTGTACGGCCACTCCAAACTCTGCAATATTCTGTGGACCCGCCATCTGGCCAAGCAACTCGAAGGTACTGGCGTAACGGTAAACTGTGTGCATCCTGGCGCAGTCAGCACCGGCCTCGGCCAGCAAGACAATGTCATCATCGGGAAAGTGTTAGGGCTCGTGTTAAAACCCTTTTTCCGCAGCCCCGACAAGGGCGCCGAAACCTCCATTTATGTGGCGACCTCGCCCAGCTTGGATGGGGTTACCGGCGAGTACTTTGCCGACTGCAAACCCAAGCGCATTAAGCCCTGGGGCAAAGACGACGCGGCGGCGGAGAAGCTGTGGTCGTTCAGCGAGGCCTACACCAAAACCACCGTTAGCTAATGGTGTGAACAGGCGCCTAGAGAGCGCCTTTCTCTATCTGCCGCTCAATCCACTGCGTGGACTTGGCGACGCCAACGCCCGGTAACCATTGCCGGGTCAGCCTGGCCGCCGTTGCCAAATCCGCCAGGGAAATTCCGGTGTCATAACCTTGCTGATTCAGCATCAGCACCAGATCTTCCGTGGCAATATTTCCCGAGGCTCCCGGTGCAAAGGGACAACCCCCCAAGCCTGCAATAGACGCGTCAAAGCGCCGCACACCGCTTTCGAGTGCAGCATAGGCATTGGCGATACCCATACCTCGGGTGTCGTGAAAGTGACAGGCGATTAAAGCGCTACCAAATTCGCGACATAATCTATTGGTTAGGGTTGCGGACTGCTGCGGTGTCGCCGCGCCAATCGTATCGGCTAATACAATTTCTTTTGCGCCTGCGGCGATTAATACCTCGGCTTGTTGCAGGATGATGTCTTCATTAATGCTCCCTTCAAAAGGGCATTCCCACGCGGTGGCGATATAGCAGCTTGCATGCACGCCATCATGGCTGGCTCTGGCCAGTACCGTTTTGGCAAAACGGAAGGCCTGTTCGTTGCTCATGCCAATATTCTTTTGGTTCATGGTCTCGCTGCTGGCCACCACAATAGCGATGTGGCGTGCGCCGGCTGCGGTCGCCAAGTCGTAGCCCTTCTCATTCGGAATCAGCACCGAAAATTCACCGGTGGTATTTGCCAGGGCGCTCACCACGTGGTCGCTGCCTGCCATGGCGGGAACGGCGCGCGGCGATACAAAAGCGCCCACTTCAATCTGGGTTAGCCCTGCTGACAGCAAGGCCTGAATAAGTTGCAGGCGCTGCTTGGGGTCAAGAACCTGCGTTTGATTCTGCAAGCCGTCGCGGGGGCCAACATCTCTTACCCATACTTTTTCCATGGCGTTTTCTCCTGTCAGGCGATGATGCCGTTGCTGCGCAGGCGCGCTATCTCATCGTCCGGCATCGCTAGCATCTCGCTGAGAATGTGTTGGGTGTCCTGACCGAGAAGCGGGGCGGGGGTGTAGGCGCTCTCTTCGCTGCGCGACAGTTTAATCGGGCAGCCCGGCCCCTTGGTGGTTTGACCGTTGGGGTGGGCAAGATCGACCACCATATTTCTGTGCAGCACTTGTTCGTCGTTCAAAGCCTGGGAAAAGGTATTCACCGGCGCGGCAGGTATGCGTTGCGCATTCAGCTTTTCCATCCAGTACGCGGTGCTCTGGCTGCGGAAAATATCGGCCAGGGTGGTATCGATAAAGGCTTTGTCTGCAAGGCGTCCCGGTTGGGTGTCGTATTCAGATTTTTCCAGCGCCTCACAGTGCAAAAGGCCTTTTAAATTGTGCCAAAAATTATCGGTAATCACGCAAATGACCAGGTGGCCGTCGGCAGTGGGGTAGCTGTTGTAGGGCACATGCACAAAGTGGCTGTTGCCAATGGGGTGGGGGTTGTTGCCCGACATAAAGTGCATGGTCGCCATGTAGTTAAGCAGGGAGATTTGTGCATCCAGCATGGAAATGTCCACGTGCTGGCCACGGCCCGATTGATAGCGTTCGATCACCGCCGACAATATGCCCATCACACCAAACATGCCGCCGCCAAGGTCGCCAATCGGGATGCCGGCGCGCATCGGCTGCGACGCGTCTTCGCCGGTAATCGACATGCCGCCGCCGTAGGCCTGGGCAACCTGATCAAAGGCGGGCCGTTTGGCACCCGGCCCCTGTTCGCCAAAGCCGGTAATGGAGCAACTGATAATACGCGGGTTGATCTCGGCGAGCCGCGGGTAATCGATCTTGAGTTTTTCCGGCACGCCGGCGGCATAGTTATTCACAACGATATCGGCCCGCTCAACCAGCGAATAAAACAGCGCCAGGCCGTCCTCGCTTTTCAGGTCGATGGCGATACTTTTTTTATTGCGATTCAGCGTAATAAAGTAGGCGCCCATACCGTCAATGGAGTGCTCGGGGTCGGTGGCCAACAACTTGCGCGTGCCTTCGCCAGCAATCGGCTCCACCTTGATCATCTCCGCACCCATGTCACCCAATATCATCGTGCAATAAGGGCCGGACAACATATGGGTCAGGTCCAATACCCGCAATCCGGAAAGCGCATTGTTCATAACATACCTGCTGTATTCACGATCGAGTTGTTAGCGACTGGCGACAATACCACCGTCGAGTACCAAGGTGCTGCCGGTCATATAATTCGATGCGGCGGAGGCCAGAAAAATTGCCGTACCCGCAATATCATCGGCGCTGCCCATACGTTGCAGCGGGATGCTTTGCAGTAACGATTGGTCATCCAACGGCGCCGTCATATCGCTGGGGAAATAGCCCGGCGCGATGGCGTTCACATTAATGTGGGCGTCGGCCAGGTCGGCCGCAAGTTGACGGGTCAGCTGGATTACCGCCGCTTTACTGGCGCCGTAGGAATAGGTTTTTAGCGCCGAGTGAACCATGCCATACACCGAGGCAATATTAATAATGCGGGCGGGCCTGTCTTCGGCGGCGGCGTTCTTGAGTAGTGGCAGCAATTGTTGGCTGAGGAAGAAGACCGACTTCACATTCAAATTCATCACCTTGTCCCAGCCCGACTCGGGAAAGCTGTCGATATCAGCACCCCAACTGGCCCCGGCATTATTAATTAAAATATCCAGCCTTGGGGTCAGCGATGTGATGGCGGCGGCGAGCGTTTCCACACCTTGCTGGGTGGATAGATCCGCTTCAATGGCGGTGCAGTCGCCCAGCGTTTGCAAGTGTGCACAGCGTGCGTGAAGTTCTGCCGCTTTTCGTGCGCTGATAATCACCTTGGCGCCGGCGTTAACAAAGCCCTCTGCCAACATGGCGCCAATGCCGCGAGAGCCGCCACTTATGAATACGGTTTTGCCGCTTACCGAGAATAAATCTGTCACGCTTGCTGCCCCCGTTCGCGTTCCTTGTACTGCTCCTCGCCAAAGGAGTAAGACCAGGTCTTATCGTCCAGCTCCATATAGAAGTTCGGCGGCAGGTCATAGACCCAGCCGTTGATGACATCCTTACCGCGCTGAAAGGCCGGTCGCTCTGCCAGCGCATTAAACCAGCGATGAATACCGGGAAAAGTCTGTTCGGGGTGAATACCAATCAGTGGCAGGGCGCGCAGCCACGGCCACAGTGCGATATCGGCAACGGAGAATTGCTCTCCGGCGATATAGTGCTGCTGGCTAAGCTGCGATTCAATCACCCGGCACTGGCGAAGGCTTTCCTGCAGGTAGCGCTGTTTGGAATAGGGCTGCTCTTCACGAGCGTAACGCACGAAGTGGTGGGCCTGACCCTGCAGCGGCCCAACGCCCGCCATTTGAAACATCAGCCATTGCAGCTCGGCGTAGCGCTGGCTGGGCTGGCGAGATAGCAGCTGGCCGCTTTTCTCTGCCAGGTAAATCAGAATCGCGCCGCTTTCAAACACTGTGATCGGCCCGCCTTCGGCATCGTTATCGACAATCACCGGCAGCTTGTTGTTGGGGTTTAAGGCCAATAGCTCGGGGCTAAACTGGTCGCCCTGGCTAATATCGTAGGGAATTACGCGATAGTCCAAGCCCAGCTCTTCCAGCGCAATAGAAATCTTGTGGCCGTTGGGGGTTGGCACCGTATGTAAGTCGATCATCGCAGCTCTCGTTTGTTATTATGTCAATAATATTGACATTATGCTGAGGCGATTGTCTACCCCCAAGATTTTGCTAATTCTCATATTGGCGAGTTGACGCGCCGAGAGAAAGCCGCTAATAATGTAAACTTAGTTGACATTAATTCGGGCCGTGCAAGGCGCTTCACTGCACCGGATGGCTCAAACGCAACAACAATAATAATAGAAAAGATGGGTGCCTATGTTTATCAACAGCAGTACATCGTTACGTCCTCACTGCGTAGCCATTGCACTAATACTGACGGCTCACAACGCGTTTTCCGCGCCGGTAAAAGAGCGCCGGGTGTTGGAGGAGGTCATCGTTAGCGCGCAGAAAGTCGAGCAATCGTCTCAGGATGTGCCCATCTCGCTCACCGCCGTGAGCGGCGAATTTATGAAAGAAGTGGGCGCGGTTAACCTGCAAGACCTCGCCCCGTATATGCCCAATGTGCGCTTTTCCTCCGATACCGATCCGGCACTTACCCAGGTAAATATTCGCGGTTTTGGCTCCAACCCGCTGAATGCCGCTTTCGAAAGCTCGGTGGGTTTCGTGCAGGACGAGGTGTTTTACAACCGCCCTTCATACTTTAGCGAAGCCATGTTCGATATTGCCCGTATAGAAGTCCTGCGCGGGCCGCAGGGCACCCTGTTTGGAAAAAACACCGTGGCGGGCGTATTCAATGTTAGCTCGGCTGACCCCACCGACGACTTCTCCGGGAAACTGCAATGGCAGGAAAACGACGCCGATGAGCGCTACCTGGAAGCGGCCGTAGCCGGTGGCGTGGGCGACCACCTTTCGCTGCGCTTTTCGGCGATGGACCGCGACAAAGAGGGTGACCTGTATAACCAATTTTTGCAGCGCCGCGACGATCAACACGAACAAAATGCCCAGCGTTTGAAGATCTTTTTCGACCCCAGCGATTCGCTGCATATGGAGCTGAATGCCTACCAATCGGAAACCATGGCCAATTACTGGGGACTGCAAATCTTCAAACTGGACGACGACACCCGCACCTTTCTTGAAAACTACGACCCGAATATTGAAGACAATCCCTACGACTTTCGCAGCTCCTACAATGTGCCGGGCTTTATCGAAAAAGCATCCGACAGCCTGTCATTGCTAAGTGAGTGGCAGCTGGGCGACGTGGCCGGATTGCAGAACAGCGCGTTGACATTAATTGTTGCCGACAGCGAGTTATACATCGACAGCCTTGTCGACCTCGACGCTTCCCCTGCCGACCTTGCCAAACTAGCCGTGACCTCGGACTACAATCAGCAGTCGCTGGAGCTTCGGTTTACTGCCAGCAGCGAGAGCCTTTTCGGGTTGGGCGAGGGCGTTAATCTGGTTGCCGGTATTTACGCTCTGCATTCAGAATTTGAACAACAAACGCAAATTACCGCCGGCGACGACCTGCTGGCCTACCTCACCACCGACGACGCCCTGCAACTGATCAGTGGCAATACCAATGCCGGCTCAGGCGGCTTGCTCGGCGGTTTAAACCTGGCGGGCTTGGGCTTGATCTCCGGTCTGGGTTCCACCTTGATTGGCGACGACAGCTACCTGCTGGACTACTTTCTGGATGTGGAGGCCTACGCGGCCTTTGCCCAATTCAGCTGGTACATCACCGATAAGTGGGTACTCACTCCCGGGCTGCGCTACAGCCGCGAAACCAAAACTGCCGACGCCTCGGGCACCTCGCGCTGCCGCACTGGCAACCTGGGGCTGCCGTGTTTGATGGGCACCGCGCTAAGCGCCGAGGAATATCAGGAGGAAGGGATCGAGCGCGAAGAGAGCGATTTGTCGCCCAAGCTGTCGCTTCAGTACTATTTGAACGAAGACACCAATGTCTTTATCAGCTACGCCCGCGGTTACAAAAGTGGTGGCTTTAATGCCTCGTCCTTCGGTGGTGAAGACCTCAATTTCGAGCCCGAAAAAGCCGTCACCGTCGAGGCCGGTTTAAAAGGCAGCTTCTTGGATAACACCCTGCGTTTTAACCTCGCTGTGTACCAAACTCAGTTTGAAAATCTGCAAGTGCTGGCCTTCAACGGTGCCTTCTTCGATGTAAAGAACGCCGCTACCGCCACCTCTGACGGCCTTGAAATGGACGTTATGTGGATTACGCCAATGCCGTTTCTGCGCCTTGCCGGTTCTGTAGGCCTGTTGGATGCACGCTACGACAGTTACCCCGCCGCGCCAGCGCCGATTAATGAAGGTGTCGACGCCCAGCAAGACCTTGGCGGTCGACGCATCTCCTTCGCCCCCAAAGAAACCGCCAGCTTTACTCCAACATTGGAGTTCCCGGTCTTCGGCTTAGCCATGAGTACCAGCGTCGATATTCTCTACCAAGGCGATCAATACACCGACGGCGACCTGGATAAAAACACCTTTTCGCCGGGCTACACCACCGTGTCGGCGCGGGTAAGCCTGGCATCGCTGGATTCCGGCTGGGCAATTACCGTTGGCGGCAGCAACCTCACCGACGAAGAAGTGCTGGGGCAAGTGCTCGATACCGTGTTTTTCCCCGGCACTTACAACACTCGGCAGAAGTCGATGCGGAAAATTTTTGCTTCGCTGAATTATCAGTGGTGAGCGAACGGGTTTCCGCACAGGTGAGTTTGGGGGGCGGAAAGTGCTAGGCTAGCTGTCCAATAATCAGAAGGGCATTTGCTATGCACGACACGCTTCCCGATACCGGCCTGCAACTGCGCTCGCTGGTCACCGACGACGGCTACCTCAAGCTGATACTGAAATCCTCGCCGATCCCCGAGCCAGGCGACGATGAGGTGGTGGTGCGCATTGAGGCGACCCCCATCAACCCCTCGGATCAGGCCACACTGATTGCCCCCGCCGATGTCAGCACCGGCAAAACCACGGGCAGTGGTGCCGATACCGTGTACACCGCCAAACTGCGCCCTGGCCTGGAGGGCCGCGTTAAACCGCGAATTGGCAAGCCGCTGGCGGCGGGAAATGAAGGGGCGGGCACCGTGGTCAAGGCCGGTGCCAGTGCCGCTGCGCAGGCACTGTTGGGTAAAACGGTGGCGGTAATGGACGGCGCGCTTTACTGCCAGTACCGCAAAGTGAATGTGATGCAGTGTCTGCCATTGAATGAGGGCACCTCGGCCCGCGACGGCGCGTCCTGCTTTGTGAATCCCCTGACGGCACTAGGTATGGTTGAGACGATGCGCCGTGAAGGTTTCAAGGCGCTGATCCACACGGCGGCGGCGTCCAATCTCGGGCAGATGCTCAACCGTGTCTGCCAGAAAGATGGCATTGAACTCATTAATATTGTGCGCAAGCCCGAGCAGGTTGAGTTGCTGAAATCCCAGGGCGCCAAATACATCTGCAATTCCAGCGACGACAGCTTTATGAGCGATCTGACCCGGGCGAT